>ERZ1034669.395-NODE-395-length-15963-cov-15.833920_pt1 | contig 15963 bp, 14 predicted proteins | sample MGYA00520705_ERZ1034669 | MGnify/ENA primary metagenome ERZ1034669 (study PRJEB33766, sample SAMN09781766) | gut metagenome | biome: gut microbiome | host: Homo sapiens | place: Madagascar | study: EMG produced TPA metagenomics assembly of the PRJNA485056 data... | reverse complement strand
ACACTATGAGTATGTGCACCTGCAGAGGTAGTATTGATAGTAGCAGCACCAGCAGTAGACAGAGTAGCACTAGTAACATATGTAACAGTTGCCTTTGTCGGAGTAATGCTATGAGTATGACCACCCGCAGAACCTGTAGCAGTGACACCAGTAACAACAGTCATAGTTCCAAGCGTCAGAACTCCATCAGTAACACTAGCAGGAGAAGCTGCAGAACCAGTAGACGGAGTAATGCTATGAGTATGTGCACCTGCAGAACCTGTAGCAGTGACACCAGTAACAACAGAAGTAGAACCAGTAGCTACATTTACAGTATGGCTATGAGCAGCAATAGTGACACTATGAGTATGTGCACCAGCGGAACCAGTAGCATCTCCAACACTAGTAATCGGTGTAATAGTAGCAGTAGCTACATTTACAGTATGGCTATGAGCAGCAATAGTGACACTATGAGTATGTGCACCAGCGGAAGTAGAAGTAATAGTAGCAGCGCCCGCAGCACCAGTGTTAGACGCAACACCAGCACCTGCAGAACCGGTAGCAGAAGGTGCACCTGCAGTATCAGTAATAGTAATGGTGGCAGCAATTGCACCAGCATCACCAGTATTAGATGCAGCACCTGCACCAGCAGAGCCTGTAGCTGTTGCACCAGCGGTAGCTGCAGTGCCAGACAGAGTAATATTACCCTTCTTAGCATAATTTGCCAGGTCAGTCTCAGTAGTACCAATCTTTTCCCAGATGAAACGAGTAGTGGTATCTTTACCGGTGCCCTTATCAACAGTAATGAACTCAACATAAGAGCCAGACATAGCGCCGTCACCAGCTACCATGTAGATCTTACCCATAGTACCAGCAGCAGCTGTAGTAACAGGTGCTCCAACACCACCATCTGCGGCTGCTTCCTTGCGAGCACTGTCAGTAACTAGCTGAACACCAGCATTGATCAGAGATGTAATATCAGACCAAGTCTTACCATTACCAGCGCCATCTTGAATAAACTTAGCGTTAATGTCATAAGGCATGCCTTCAACTTTAATCTGTTTAATATCAGCCATTATAAATATCCTCCTATTGATATTATTATAGCATATAATAATATTGCTAGTATATATTACTACTAGCATTTTATTATTTACTAAAATGTTTTACAAAGCACTATGATTATTAATTTTCTAATTAGATAATAAAATACCCTCACCTCGTAAGAGATGAGGGTACATATTAACTAATTACGCAGCAGGCATCCAAATAAAACTGTTAAAATTACTTGACAGTAACAGTAGCAGTCTTCTTGGAAACGGTCGGGGTAACAGTAGTGGTCTCCACAGTGATGGTACCATTCGGAGCCTGAGCATCCTCGGTAGTAGCAACAGTGGGAGTGACAGTCTTCTTCGTACCAGCAAAGGTAGCAGCAAAGACAGGCTGAGTAACAGTAGCAGCAGTGGTCTCGGTAGCAACGGTAGCACCAAGAACAGCACCGGTACCAGTAAACGTAGCCTCACCATTGTATGCTGCCTTAGCAACAGCACCAGTTGCAGTAGCAACTGCAGAAGTACCGAAGGTGGGCAGAGCACCAGACAGCTTCGGAGCAGTATATGTAACAGCACCAGCAGCGGTGACAGCAGCAGCATAGAATGCAGCATCAGCGGTAGCAGTAGTGTAATCCAGGCTCAGAGACTCATCTTCTTCATTGACACTGAACTTAACGCCCTTCTGAACGAAAGATGCAGTGGCATCAGCAGCCTTCTCAACCTTACCATCTGTCATAGAGTAAGCTGTACCAGCATCGGTAACAGTTGCGACATCAGTAGTCTTCAGCTCAACACTAGCGGTAAGAGCAGGCAGTGCAACCTTACCAGCAGGAGTATAGTTTGCGGTATGAGTCTCATCAGCAGCAGTAGCAGCAATGGTAACACCAGAAGTCTTCTCATAAGTAGCAGCTGCATCAGTAGTCTGATCGACAGTAACATTACCTGCTGCGGTAACATCCATAGCAGAATAAGTCTTAGGAACTGCAACAGTAGTACCTGCCAGAGTATACTCACCAGACTTAGCAACGGTCATGTCATCGATCTTATCAAAGACCTCAACAGTACCAGAAGCAGTATCCTTATGAGACAGAGCCTTCAGATTCAGAGCAGTAGGACCTTCCAGCTCCTCAGCAGTGATATTATCCTGCAGATCAATACCAGCAATGGTAGTGGTCTTTGCAACATAAGTAGCAGCCGCAGTAGCAACGGTCAGGTGAGTAGTCTGGTCACCCAGCTCCTCCCAAGCAGTGCCGTTATAGATATACTCCTTAGAGTTATCCTTCATAACGACAACGTCACCGGCCTTGGGCTCTGTGACAGCAGCAGCAATTGCCTCCAGATCAGCCTGGCCTTCAGTACGAGAAACAACACCACGGAAGTGCATAGCACCTTCCAGAGATGCAACCTTCTCCTTAATATACTTAGCGACTGCACCCTCAGTAGGCAGAGCAACACCATCTTCAGTCAGCTCAACAGCGACGTCCTTATAGACAGCATCGTGGAAACCTTCAACAATCTTACGCAGGTCAGCATCCTTAACGAAATAGACTTCAGCACCAACTGTAATCTTCTTCAGGGTATTGGCATTATCATAAGTAGTCTTAATAACAGCCATAATAGTAAATCTCCTTTAATGTTTTTGTAGTAGATAAATGAGATTTTATAAAAAATTACAATAACTTAAGAAACGGTAAATCCATCTTTAAAGATAATGGATTCATCTTCTCCCTTAGAAATTGTAAACTTTTTATTTAGTTCATCGGTAATAGACTTCTGATTCATAGTACCATCAGTCTGATCACCAGGAGCTCCATATAGTTTCATTACACCAGGAATAATAGAAGTTGCTAGTGGAGCTTTATTAATTTGTTCGAATTTTTTCTCAGTGGTATTATACTCATATACAAAAGTACTGGGAATATCGATATAAAGTTTATAATCATATCCTACAATAGACTCTTTGTAATCAGTAGAAGTATAAAATTTTCCATCATGAAAATATCCACGAGAAATAATTCCACCATTAGTAAAGTTAATTTTACTCTGAGGAATAGTATCGTCTGCAAAAGAATTAAAGTCAATTGTTACAGTGCCGTCATCATCATTCTTAAGTCCTGTACCAAGCTTAATAACGCCATACTTGTCAGCAAGAGCTTTGGGAATGTCTACAATCGATTCATCAATAGGAAGAGTTTCACCATCAATAGTAATGGCATCAATTTTTGAAGAATTTACGAGTGTAAATTTGCCAGTATCTGTAGCTCCGATTTCTTCTTGTGTTCTATCTTTATCATAAATATAAAGAAGTCCATTTTCTTTGCAGATTGTAAAATACTTCTCAGGCATCATGTTATCTTTGATATCACGCATTTCTTTCTTTGTCATCAAAAGACGTGCATCAATAGGATCTCTAGCAGATAGCTTGAAACCTTGAATAACATTAATCATTTAAATTACTCCTCCTTTCTTAAAATCAATCAGTAAATAGAAATGTAATCTTAAATCTAGAAACTGTGACAGTATCATTAGTGTGCCAAATATAATAAGCAATATTGGTATTGGGATCTGTGTATGTAGTACTTGACCATCCATCAATCTGTTCAAAACCATTGGGATCTTTAATGGATAGAAGTTCACCAATACTTTGCTTATATGCAAATACAAGATACTTATCATCTGCAGTATATCTAAAGAATACACCATCCTTCAAAAGTACAGTGTCATCAATAGATTGACTTGTAAAACCTTCAATATTGGTAGGAACAGCAGCAGATGTTCCAAAATAAACAAATTTACTAGCAGGAGGTGCAGAAGGAGCAATAGACATCTTCAGAAAGTCTGTAAATGACGTTCCTGCAGGAATTACTGTTCCAACTTCAAGAGCACCAAAAGCTTTAGTAACAGTAATTTCTTCTGTTGTTTCACCAGCAGCAGACGCACTAATCACATTGCCTTTAATAGTTATATTATCTCCAGCCTGAAGCTTTTCTTGCTTACTATTAAGAGAATTATTAATATTGGTTATTTCCTGATTAATGGTATTAATCTTCGCATTAACTGTTTTCTCAACAACAGGGTTAATTAGATCAGCAGCATGTTCTTCAAGATATTCTTGAATTTGAGTAGATGCTGTACCATTAATAAAGGTAGCAATATCTACAGGATAAGAAATAGATAGCCAAGCATACTTATCATCCAACTTAATTTCAGTTTCTCTATCATAAGTATGGAGTTTCTTATACTGGCTCTGAGTTCTCTTATCAAAAGGCTCAAATTCACCAAGAGTAGTAAACTGAACTTCTGCACCAAGATCAAGCTCACCAGTAGAAGAAATCCAATCGCCTAGAATAGTTTCACCATTATAGGAATCAATATGCTCAACTCTACGGAAAACACCGATCTCTCCATCACGTTCCATAATGCAGTCAGCTACAAACTTATTACCTTTAATGGTAAGATTAGGCTTAGCAGCCTCTGTCTTAGTAGGAACAGCACGAAGAATAGCAGTATCTGCAAAAATCAGAGATTGATCTTCAATCTCAGAAGGAGAAGAAATATCGATTTTCTTCAGCTTAACACTTCTAAAACTCTTAATATCTGTATAACCAAAGATTCTCAGATCAATAGGTCCAATAACAGTATTCAGAAGGTCAGGATTTTGACCCATGAAGAAATTGGTAACCTTAATGCTACCATCACACATTTGCTTAGCAAAGTCTTCTTCTGTTCCAGTAAATCCATAATCAACAGCATATTCATATGCAGATTTACCATCTTCGCCGGGATCTCCTTTTGCACCAGGCTTACCAGGATCTCCCTTTGTACCAACAGTCATAGGACCAAGATATTGATATCCAGTAATAGTAGTATTAGAATTAATTACAATATTCTTACCACAACCACAATGGCAAACACTGGTAGTAGTATCACTGGTTCTGATATATAGTGTAGCACAAGGAGTTCCTAGAACAGCAACAAACTTTCCGCGAGGAACAGTATTCTTCTTTCTTTCTGCTTCTTCGATAGAATCAAAGACACAGTAGATTTCAAATTCGCCAGGATCTCCCTTATCACCCTTAAGACTCTCTAGCCATTCAGTTTCAGTTCCCTGATATCCCATAGCAACTGCACATTCATATGCAGACATGCCCTGAGATCCAGTAGCAGCATTCCAAGTAAGCCCATCAAGACTATACTGAAAAACACCAGCTTCATTTTCTCTAATCAATCTAATACGCTGATCTTCATTATCGACACTACAGACAGGATTACTAATAGTATCAGAAGTAGAGATAATATCAATGTCAAGCACATCACTAGGCTGAATATATACTACCTTACCCGCATATTCTGCAGATCCATCAACCTGCATATATGCATTAGAACCAAAAGCACCGAGAGAGGAATTATAATTAATACCAATCTTAGATACCATACCAGTGATAGAATTAATTACACCATTCTGTTTATAGGAGCAATCAATTTTATCACCAGACTTTACGATAATAGACTTAGACATTCCTGTATCGTAGGTCAGAGAAAACCTAAGATTAGGAAGAATGGTATATTTACTATCAAGAAGCATGGCCATCAACCAATCCTTTCTTTAAATAATTATTATAAAGTTTACGTGCAAATGCCGATAGGACCCTGCAATCCTATCGGCACCGCATCATTTTTTAAAAGGAGTAAACAAACGATGAAAACGAACGACTACAACCCAACAAAACCCACTAGCTGAGAGAAATAGATTTTTGGAGGTACAACTTCTCATGGCAAAAGAAACTGTGTATTTCGGTCAGCTATTACTTTAATGTTACATTTCTTTCAAGTAGATTGTTGATACATTCACGAATATTTGCAACAAAAGTATCGTAGAATTCTTTATCTTTTCCAGTAATAGTAGCGTATCCTTTACCTCTAGGATTAATACGATCAATGACGATAATATTACGAATGAAATAATACATGAAAGTATGATCTGCAATATCATTAGCATTCATATTTGCACAATATTTGCAGAATGCAAGGCAAACAGACATTGCCTGATCTCTAGTATATTCATTCATATGACGAATAATAATATCAGGGCAAGCTCTGATATCATTAATCACAATATCATTGTGCTCATACTTAAAATTGAAATTATCAAAGACTCTACTAGGCTTCTTAATTTCAATAGGCTTAATTCTACAATGCTTACAGAATTCTTTAAAATCAGTAAGATCAAAAGCTTTATCAATATTTGCTTTAATGGTTTCAAGCTTTTCTACATTTGCTGTATTTCCAGTTTTCTTAGAAGCTTCAATTGCAATATCAATCTGCTTTTTACGTTCAATATCAAAACCGAGCATCATGTTACCGATTTCAGTTCCCATTTCATTATTGATCTTATCGATTTCTTTATCATAACTTGCAAGAACTGTATCGAGATCAACTGCTTTAGAAGTAGAAGCATTATATTCTTCAACCAGTTCATCAATAATCATCTTAGCAACCTGATTTCTGTGCTTAATCATATTCTTAGGCACATTCTCAGTATTTGCATCTAGCATAATCTTATTAACAGATTGCTGCATAATTGTAGGCATCTCAGAATAATAATCTACACTATCATTCAAAATTCGATGGGCTACAAGCTTAGCAACTTTATCTGTATCACTGCTAGAGGCTTTAAACTTATTATTCAAAAATGCCTTGATATCTGCATCGAGATCACCAATAGCCTTTTCTGCAGGATCTACAAAAGCATTGCTTAGAGCTTCAATTACTTTCTGCTGAGTTTCTTCATCTACTTCATCTTCTGTAGGAGTAATATTACCAGTCTTAGGATCATATACTCCCATAACATTCTTACCTTCTACATCAGTAGGAGTAGTTTCTGTAGGATAATTTACAACATTTGTAGGTGCATTATCAATAGCATCTTTTGCTTCATTGATAGCTTCTACTGCTGTATCAGGAGTAGCATTAATCAAAGTATCATAGGCCTTGTCGATAGTGTTTTCAGACATAAATATTCTCCTTATTATTAATCATTTTCAATATCTCTACCAATCTCCTGAAGAGCAAGCTTAACATAAGTAATCATATCAGCAGCATCAGGAGATCTTAAAACAAAATTCTGATAATAATTCTTAAAGAAATATCCAGTAGGATCGGAAACAATACTTGCTACATAAGCAGGTAGATTAGGAATATTTCTATATACTGTGAATAGGATAGTTTCTAGACTAATATTGAAAGTATCCATTTGAGAAATAATATAATCAATATTGCAATGAATTGCAGCAATAGTAGAATTCTTAAATAGCTTTTTAGAATATCCAAAGACAATATCATTATCTTTTCTCATTTGAGGAAGATTAAAGGCTTCGCTAATAGACTTTCTTTCTTGAATAAGATGCATTGCATAAAAAGTTTTAAGATGTTCAGTAAAATTAGATACAAAGAAATCATAAAGCCAATATGCAGCAGAATAATAATCAGTATCATCATGAGGATTAAACTGAAGATTATAAAAATTGCAGATAACGTTGATAATGTTTGTATAAGTTCTATTTCTTGTATTTAGAATATCATCTGTATTAGATGAGAAACCATCTGTAAGATGTCTAAATGTAGCTTCATATGCAGAAATGACATTTGGATTCGCAGATTGATAAGCATTAAATCTATTCTTTAAAGAATCATTTACTACATCAAGGATATAGTCATCATTAAACTGCCCCAGAATACCTGCTAGCTGATTGTCAATATTAACATTAGTTACTGCAGGATTATACTGAAAAGGCGAACCATTAAATTCAACAGCCATAATTTACTCCTTCTTGTATTTTATAATATAAATTTAAATAAAGCATGAAAATGCTTTATTCTAAATTATTATCAGGTTACATAAAATTTTATATTTTAATTTAATGGATAAATTAAAAAGATATTATAAAAATGACATTAGAATATGGTATTTCTTTTGTCAAAAATTAAACAGAAGGGATGTTTACAATGAAAAGTTTTTGTAGAGGCCATTATTTGAATGAAAATGTGAAGGTAATTGACAAATGTTTTTGTGTTGATTATCATTATAATTTCATTTCTAGAGTTCCTGCAAAGAAAGGCTATAAGCCTAAAAGAATCATGAGAGCTATCAATACAATGAAGATCTGTAATAAGAGATTTAAAGTTGTATCTGATAGTATTGTAGATTGTGTCGATCTCAATATCCTCAGATTGTGCAATTCTAACAAAAAGTACATTATCTGGGTTATGAACAAAGGTTCTTATCCTACACATTCAGTTATTGTCGAGGTTGAAGAGGCAAGAAGAATGGGATTATTATAAGAAAGGAAGTCTTAGAAATGAAAAAGAAAACTTATAAGAAGCATTACTCACAGCTATATAAGGGATCTTGTATAGTGCAAACCGTGTGCAATAGTGATGAATGGCCTGCTCCTATTGATAGTTACAGTTTTGTAACTATCAAGAAATGCCGCAAGCATTTTACTAAGAAATCTTTTTTAAGATTGATTTCTGATAGGAAGGCTATTAATCAACTCCGTATTGATCAAAATGTAGAAACAGTTGTTACTGTTGATCAAATGATCGACATCATTAAACACAACACTTTGTATAAAAACTGTAACAGATTCAGTATCATTATGATGGATGATATATTTTGCATTAAAAGAAACTAATGCAATTTATATATTTTAAGTAAATTAAGAAGGAAGGAATGTCTATAAGTACAACGTGTCCGCAGTAGGAAACTCGTTGAAATTAAGGAGATTTAAAATGAATAATTATAAAGCACGTCACGCAGTTCAGAAACCTTCTATCAAAAGAAGAAAGAAGCATACCAGCATTGCAGTAATTGCAAGTAACTTTACAATTATTGTACTTACAGTATGGCTCATGTTTATCTGGTCTGTAATTGGACTTGTACATACAGCAAGTGATATTCCGATGGATTTCTTAGATCCATTGAGAATTGGTATGAATCATCATACTGCTAATGTAGTTACTCCTATCGCTACAAAGTCAAAGCAGCTTGTTGTTACAAATATCAATACTACTTTACCTGCAAAAGAAAAAATGATTCTTCCGATGAATGAAGATGCAGAATTAGAATACGAAATGGATCTTGTTGCTGAACTAGTTGCTAGTTCTGAGAAGGCACAAGAACAGCAGGTAGAAGAAGTAGTTGTTGAGTCTCAACCAGAACCTGAAGTGCAGGCTGAATCGATTGTCACTACATCATCTACAGAGTCCTCTAGTACTGTTGAATCTATCGAAGAAGAAAACAGTTACTATGGATGGACAGAAGAAGATTATAAATATCTTCTAATGATAATCGTTGGTGAGTCTCAGAATTGTTCTCGGCAGGAACAAATGTATGTTGGTTCTGTCGTTTTGAATAGAGTGCATTCTAGTTGGTTTCCTAAACAGAATACTATTAAGCAAGTTGCTACTGCTAAAGGCCAATATGCATGCATGTGGGACGGAAATGCCTATAAAACTCCTACAGAAACTAACAAAGAAGTTGCAATGGAGTTATTGAAAAATGGGTCTGTTCTGCCTGAGAATGTTGTATTCCAGGCATTATTTAAGCAAGGTAATGGTGTTTATTGTAAGATCAATAAAACATATTTCTGCTATAAATAATAAAAGAATAGTTTAAATAAAGAGCCAGTAGAGAGAAATCTCTACTGGTTTATTTTTTAATAATTTAAATATTTCACTTGTATAGTATAAAAGTGATAAGAAGGATAAATATATTCCTTCTTAGAAAGAATATTCATATTTTAAAGAAGTACAATATAGGAGGTACTTTAACTATGATGAGAAACACATATAAGCTGGTTAAATCCATCGGTAGCAGCGAAGAGATCGTCACTAAGTCTTTCTATCCCATGTACCCGAAGATGGAGATGGAAACTCTTCGTGATGAATTCCAGAAACTGATTGATGATGGATGTTTGAAAGCATCCATCTTCATCCCTGAAGGTCAAGCTGGGTTCCGTCTGACTTATGCTAAGGGGAGCAAGATCATCGATGTCTGGTATGATCTCCGTGTGGAGACCAACTACGATATTCGATAAAAATAAGGCCGGATGGGTGAAAGCCCATCCGGTTTTATTTTTTTATTTTTCGTCTTCTATAGTTCCAAATTGATATAATGCGTCATAATCTACTTGATGATCATTATCTTCACTGTCAGAGGATTCTGCTTTTTCAATAGGATGCAAATTATCTCCTTCAGCATCTTCGCCATGTTTTGTATAATATAGAACTGCTTCTTGTTCTGCTTGCATTCCATAATGAATACCATCATAGATCATAGTAATATATTTATCATATAAAAGATCAGTAATTACAGTAGTTCCACTAATCTTTGAAACAGCTAATTCGATAGGATATGTAGATTCGTACATAGATACATATTTACTATCTAAATTTAGCCATCCATATCCTTCATTTTTAATTTTATCTTTTACTTTATTTGCAATATAATAATCTACAATATCATGGAATGTACTAAAGTCAGACATAGAGAGAATGATACCATTTCTAATCGTTTCTTCATTCTCACATTCTTCTCTTATAAATTTATATAGTTCTCCATTAGGACTTAAAATTGTCTTTTTATATTTATCAGATTCTCGTTTTGAAATATGCTGAAGAACACAGATAATGATAAATAGTACAATTAAAACCACCAATGCGAGAATTTTAAAACGGTTATCCAAACTCACAAGCATAATAATATTCCTCCTATATTATTAAGAAAATAGAAAGGAGAGTAATTACAATGGTTGTTACTAATCCAGCAACACCAATTACTGTATATTATCAAGATTCTACAACCAATCAAAGCTTTATGAATATGTATTATTTTCTTAAAGCTCGTGGTATCAAGAATAATAAATTCTTTCTCTTGATATATGATGCAGGATTAATGGGTGTTGATCCAAGAGATCCAAATCTTCCACAACCAATGAAGATGCGTATTCTCAGAGAATGCATGGTTAACTATTGGTAAACAGAAATGCCCCTCATTATGGTGACATAGTGTTGAATGCTATTGAATTGCTGGGAAAGGCTAAAGCTCTCTTACCTACAATCAGGTGTCGAAAGACAGAAACAAGTAGAGAGATGGACCATGGTGAAATAAAAGCTTATTATATTCTCAATTTCTCATTGTAATAAGTCCTAAAGTCTATTATCAATGTCTAATCAGCAGCTAACATACTCATATTAAATCTTTAGGAGGATTTTTATGAGTGGAAAAAATCGACCGTTACATGATATCACTGGAAGGATCTATCATAGCAATTCATGCGGTGACTTTAAAATTTTAGGAGAATTAAATTACATTGGATATCCTAAAAATGAAGAACCAAAATCTAATGATTATACTGTAAGATATGCTATTCAATTTTTAAATACGGGATATATTACAGATGCATCTTATGATTCGATTTGTCATGGTCGAGTATATGATCGATGCTATCCAAATGTTGCAGGAGTTGGATATGTTGGATCTAATATAACTGTATCTGATCCATATACATATCAATTCTATAAAGCTTGGAATGATATGATGAATAGATGCTATAATAAATCTGATAAAGATTATCCATTATACGGAGGGCTTGGAATTACAGTTGATAAAAGATGGCATAATTTTACTATATTTATGCTTGATGTTCCGTTCCTTCCTCTATATGAAAAGAAAATGTTATATCCATCTATTTATCAATTGGATAAAGATTTCTTGCAATTCCATATTCCTAAAAATAAAAGGATATATTCAAAAGACACATGTATGTGGCTATCAAGATTTGATAATACACTAATGATGTCCAAAGATGATGGATCAAAATATGTAGGTGTTAGACTTGCTTATAAAAATTGGCAAACAGTAATCAATGGAGCTGTATATGGAGTATTTAATAATCCTATAGCTGCAGCAAATCTGTTCAATTATTTATATCCAAAAGTAAAAGGGCCTTTCAATGATATCACTATCATAAATGATGTAGAATATATGTCATTAGAAGAACTGTCGAAATACAGTGTTAGTTCAACGACTATCCAATTAGGAGTAGAGCCGCCTAAAACGGTTCGAAGTAATAGCACACCTCCAATTAAGTTAATAGAATATATTTGAGGTGATGATATAGTCTGACCTCAAGTAACACTTGAGTTAACACACGTTAATATATAAAAAATAACGTAGCTACGTAATTTCGCTAGAGAAATTATTCGCATCCCAATAGAAGGTGGATCTGTTGGAGCTGGTAAAAGATTCGAATTAAGTCGTGGTAATCTAGCCATGGCTTATATGTTCGTATATAATATAAACCAATTTGTAGAATTCCCTCGACAGCATGGTAAAACTGTTAGTGCTCTATGTTGGTATCTATGGGTATTTAACTTTGGAGCTACTAATACTAGAATTATATTTGCTAATAAGAAACATGATGACTCTAAGAATAACCTTAGAACAATGAAAAATCTAAGAGCTGCATTGCCAGAATATCTGAGAATGGAAGCTCAATTGGATAGAGATGGAAAACAAATTAGAGTTCCTAATACTGCAGAAACATTACAGAATCCTATTAATAGAAATCTGATTACTACACTGCCTGGCGCTAGAACTCCTGCTCTAGCAGAAGGTGCAGGACGTGGTGCTACTGTTGCTATACAGTATTACGATGAGTTTGCTTTTCTACCTTATAACGATATCGTTTATACAGCAGCAATGCCTGCATTCTCTAAGGCATCTGAGAATGCTAAAGCTAATGGTTCTCCTTATGGAGTTCTAATTACTACTACTCCTGGAGATCTAACTACTAGAGAAGGTCAATTTGCTAATCATGTTAGATTGAATGGCACTGAGTGGAATGAAAGTTTCTATGATCTAAGTTATGATGAATTAAAAGCAGTTATTGATTCCAATAAGGATTCTAACTTCATGCATATCAGATATACATATCAAATGCTTGGTAATGGTACTGAGTACTTTGATCGCATGGTTAAGGATCTACAGAAAGACTGGACTAAGATTCGTCGTGAGGTTCTACTAGAATGGGCTAAGACTGCAGATAATAGTCCTTTCAATAGAGAAGATCTAGATATAATCGGTGCTCAAGTAAAGCAAGAACCTAAGAGTATTTTGAGATTTGGTAAAGCCGGACAATTTATAATGAAGATTTGGGATACAGTACCTATCAATAGTATGTATCCTTTCATTATTGGCGTTGACGTTTCTTCTGGTATTCATAAAGACTCGTCTGCTATTACAGTTATTGATTCTCAAACTACTAAAGTTATTGCTACATTCAAATGTAACTATATCACAATGCCAGAATTGGCAGATATGATATATCAATTTACAACCACTTATGCAAAGAATGCTATTATCAATATAGAGAACAATGGTGCAACTGTCACAGCTTGTAGAGTAATTTGCAAGTTTCATAGTGTTAATTGCTATGAAGAGGGTCAAGAACCTTATATACTACAACGTGATCTGAAAAGATGTGCGTGATAGTTACGAAAGTAGAAAGAAATTATAAGGATTCTGATATGGTCAAATCCTAAGTCAGAATTAACAAGCCCTTGTATAGCCGTGAAATATTCTAAGTTTGGAAATCAAAATAATGATTACTTCTTATTATTAAGGAGGAATTATTATGTGGAAGCCGATTATTGGATATGAAGATCTATATATGATTAATGAATTTGGAGATATTCTGAATTTGCATACTAATTGTTTTATGAAATATTTTATAACAAATAAAGGTTATAAAATGGTAGTATTATCTAAGAATAATACCAGAAAGAAATTTTTGATTCATAGGTTAGTAGCAATTCATTTTGTTCCAAATCCAAATAATTATCCAATCGTTCTTCATACTGACAATAATAAACTAAATACTCATGCATCTAATCTAAAATGGGGAACATACTCTGAAAATAATGCTCAAGCTATTAGAGATGGATTAAATGTAGTTCCGAGGCCAGATAATAGAAAATATTTTTCTATTTACAATGATTATGGAATTCAATATATTGGCCTTGGAATTAATGATATACGATATATTTCTAAATGCAATGAGTCAAAAAGTAATTTCAATAATATTATTTATAGAAATCATACTATAAATAATGGGCCATATTCTGGATGCTATGTTTCCAAAATAAACGGATTAGTACCTGCAATTTATTTTCCAAATATTGAATAACACTCAACGATCATCTCCTGACGGGAGAGGTAGAACCTTCAAGTCTATAATGGAAGGAAGAAAAATACTCCCCTATAAGATACATAGGGTGGACACATGATCTGATCACTGTCTGTAATGGACGTGACTTGGAATTAACCAAGAGATATAATGTAGACGATTATATCTAAACTAAATGGCTTCGGTAGTTCTGTTCTACAGATGCTTATTAAAACTTCTATTAAGAAAAATCTTTATTATGAGATTAAAGATCGTATTGATGAAGAGCAATTTGATGGTGTGACAGTTAAACGTAGACCTAAAAAATGTAAAGTTTATGGTTCTACTTCTGGAAAGAATAAGCGTAATCAACTTATTGAATTACTTCATCAAAGAGTTCAGCATCATAGAGATAAATTTAATAGTAAAGATATTTATGATGAACTTTGTACAATGGTTGTTAAGCCTAATGGTAAAGTAGAACATGCAGATGATGCACATGATGACTTGGTGTTCTCTTATCTATGGGCTCTATATGTTTTCTATTATGGAGAAGATCTTGCTACAAGATTCCATATTATGAAAACTGAAATTTACACTGATGATCATTATGATGAAACTTCTTACAGTCTTGAAGAAGAATATGGTGAAGAAGGAGAAAAATTAGATCCTAGTGTATTTGCAGATGATACTGATGCAACTACACATATGGTAAATGATCAGCTAGAATATCTGAGTAAATCTAAGAGAATGAGTATGGAAGATTTCCATCTTTCTCAGATTAATGAAGATGAAGCTGCCCTTAGTAGAATTAAGAAAAGTTCTGTTGGTAGACAAGCTGTTGCTGATGCATATCATATTCCTAAAGATTATCTAGATAAACAAGAAGATGTTGGATATACTGACATTGGATCTGATCTAAATAAAATTTGGTATGGTGATAATGGATCTAGCCATAATAAAGATCCAAGACTAGTAGGAAATCTAAGTGATATATTTAATAGATTAAGTTAATTTTTAGAGGTAGAGAGAAATCTCTACCTCTTTTTCTTTTCAATTAGATATTATAATATTGAAAGATAAGATATATTCTTATCTAAAATTAAAATCAATGAGGTAAACTACAATGATTGTAAAAGTAGAATTTGACGGTGCAAAATATGTTGCTATTCATGAAGTTGGTATTGCTCCAGAAACTGGCCCAAATGCAATTAAATTTAAGAAAGCTGGTAGATGCAAGTTAATGATAAATGGAAATGAAGGAACTATACCTCATTTTCATATAAAAGGAGCAAATATTGACACAGCAATTTGTCTTCATACAAATAAATATTTTCCTCATGCTGGAAAGTATGAAGATAAACTAAGCAATGTCGATGAACAAATTTTGTATGATTGGTTTAGAAAGACTTCTTATAGATATCCTAGTCTTACAAACTATCAATATGCTTGCAAAGTTTGGAATGATTTGAATAGTGAAGGAAAAATAGACTTTATATCTATTCCAGATTATGCTCATATGGATGGTGATTATAATATGAATTATAAAAGAAGAGGTGTTATTGATGATTTTATCTGATACTTGCCTGTTAGACTTTATTGATTCCAAAGATTTGAGAGACTATTATAAAGTAAATAAAATTGATCTTCCATCTGATATGATTTATTTCATAATAGTAAGATCTTATAATAAATCTATATAT
>ERZ1034669.388-NODE-388-length-16151-cov-53.612947_pt1 | contig 16151 bp, 22 predicted proteins | sample MGYA00520705_ERZ1034669 | MGnify/ENA primary metagenome ERZ1034669 (study PRJEB33766, sample SAMN09781766) | gut metagenome | biome: gut microbiome | host: Homo sapiens | place: Madagascar | study: EMG produced TPA metagenomics assembly of the PRJNA485056 data... | reverse complement strand
CTTTTTCTTGAATTAACTTCAGGAATTACTTTCTCAAATAACCATTTTCTACTTTTAGGATATAATGATACTAAAGAATTTATCATTTCTTTAGGCAAAATTTTATCTTTACCTCTTTCAGTAATTTTAATAAGTTCAACAAATAATGTGTTATTATACTTCATCTCATTCTACTCTCTCTTTCATTTTTAGTTTGTAATGCTGCCTGATAGTTTTCTTCTAGTACAGAATCATCGATGATATACTTTCCATTATCATCATCCCATACAAACTTACTAAAATATGTTTCTTCTACAGAAGTAGCATATTTTTCAAATATAGATTTTTTGGATTCATAGCACCCTTTGCATGCATCAAATCCAATATCTACAAATTCCATATAAGTTGTATCACTATCTCTAGTTCTACCTAAAGATTGTCTAGCTAATACTTTAGACTTAAATGGTTCAGCTAATACCACAGTCATTTTAAGACCTTTAATATCAATAGCTGCACCGCAAGACTTAGTAGTAGATAAAATAATCATCTTATCTAATTGCTGTTCTTTGATAAACTTATTCTTCTCAATAGAAGTATAAATACCAATATTATTACTCATATATGGATAATTAGCTACAATATAATCATAGACTATTTTAATAGCAGCATTAGTACCAATATATATTAAAGTCTTACTATTGGTACTAATGATAATCTCCATTAAGATAGTAATGATTTTAAACAAGTAATCTTTACCTTGTTTAGTAGTAATAAAACTACAATATTTGTTTCTATCGAATCCATATCTATTAGTACACCATCTCTGTTGACCTGGTGTAGGATGAGAGTTAAATAATACAGATACATATCTTGTATGAGGATCTGTTTCTTCATTAAATAAATCTATCTTAGGCATACATCTAAAAGTTTCTTGATATACAGCATCTTCTCCTCTATCAGATCTAGCAGGAGTAGCAGTTAGATATAAAGTCTTTCTAGTATTAGTATAGAAATCAGTCTTCCAAATATCATCAAACAATAAATGAGCTTCATCATAAATCTTTAAACCAACTCTAAGTTTCCTAAATAATTCTGTAATCTTAGTCCAGTCTTCAGATTTACCATTTTCAGTAGCATATGCATGAATGGTTTGATGAGATGCTAAAAAGTATTTAATCTTAGAAATATCTACCATACCATTTAAAATCATAGCAATACTAGTTCTACCAGTAATAATATAAATTTCAGATGGTTTGGTATCAGTATATTCTAAAATTCTATCTTTCCACTGTTCAATCCACCCAGTAGAAGAAGTAATCATAATACTTCTCATTCCTAAGTATGCAGATGAAAATATAGTTACAAATGTTTTACCTGCACCAGTATTAAGATTAACTCCTAACTGAGTAAATCTAGCAGTATCAGCATATTCATCTTTACCTAAAATAAACTTAATAGCTTTAAGCTGTGTTTCATTTCGTGGTTGGTATTTAAGATTAATCTGTAACCCATCATCATATGGATCCCATGATGTATGAAAGTTAGGGATAGTATTAAGTTTATCCGCTAACCAAGCAATATCCATTGATCTAGGCAAAGTAAGAATCTTATTCTTAGCATCATACCACATAGCTTTATTAGTATACTGATTTAAAGTTTTATCAAATACACTAAACATTTCTTGTACTTCAGGGCAATCATTTACTTCATAACCAATAAGTTGTATACAAGTATTATAAACCTCTATAGATATATTATGTGATAAAAACATAACTTCTCCTTTCACTATTTAAGAATACTGTTTAACCAAATTACGAAATAATCATCTGCTGGAGAATTAATGAATCCTATAGTATAAAGAATACCTTTGCAACTATTAAGAGCCACTAGTGCAGCACATAACGCAATATACCATTTAGCTCCCAGCATAAGCAAAGCATAGAATACAGAATCATTTTTATGCTTTGGATTTACTGGGGTATAAATAGTCACTTTAAAGAAAAGATAAGTAACCACAAATACGATCAAACCTTCAAGTACAATATATAGCATAATTTTTTATCCTCTATTAAGACTTAAAAATCGGTGTAATGAATTCCGGTTTCTTAGGTGCTTTTACTTCATTACTTAAGAATTCTTGTGGTTGTACCATAAAGAACATATCCATTCTAGATGATTCATCCTTAGCATAAGTAATTGGATTGGTTAATGTAGATTTAAGATTCTTGTATAAGAGACTAATAATAACTGATGGATTATTAGTAAGCGACTGGTCTAATGAAAGAATCTGATATTCTTCATTATCATGCTCCCATTCTGGTAATTTCAATTTAGAATGTACACTTCTAATCTGATTCATAAGCATGCATTCTAGATGAACAGATTGAATGGTAATCTTACCTTTAATAATCAGATTAATAAATTTCTTTAATAAAGAATCTTTATCTAAACCAATCAATTCATCTTTCTTATTAATAAGACTTTCAATATCTTTTAAATTCTTATCGATATCGTTATTAATAATCTGAATATAGAATAATGCATTATCGTTCAAAGTATTAACAAGATCTTCAATATCAATATGATACATTCTATCACTAGCTAATGATAATCTTTTAAGATAATCAATAAAGTCTTCAGAGAAAAACATTTCAGTCATATTCTCAGAATGGATATCATATTTCTTACCATTTGTATCTTCAAATACAAATGAAGTAATATAATTTGTAAACTGAGAAGAATCTGAGAAGGATGATTCCATATTATCTTCTTCATCAGAATCAGATTCTGTATTCTCCGTATTATCCATAATACTATTTGGATCGATAATAATATGACCAGCTTCAATATTATCATTGACATAGATCATATTTACATTATCTACATAGAAGAACTTATTAAAATTATCATTCCAATTAATCTTTTCAATTACAGTTTCAAGAAGATGTTTAGCTGACAACTGTTTCTGTGTAGTCTGTGAAGTCAACTGTTCTACTGCAAACTTACCTACTTTAAGATTAGAATTAATATAAGCAAGTTCTCCATAACATCTCTTGCAAATACCATGACCATGTGCAGCAGATGCACAAGTCATTGGAGAGAAAAGATAAATTGTTTTACCAATAAGAAATGTATCACCAGGATGAATTAAATAATCAATTCCATCTGGATTGGTTCTATAGTATCTTCCTGTAAGCATACTAAGGATTTTACTATTATCGATAGTAATCACAATAGGATTATGAGTATTACACTTATAATCCAAATCAGTGTTTAATACAGTATCAATATTATTAATACCCATGATACGAGCAAAGTTACCAGAAGATGATGTATTGTGCTTAACAATAATCTGTGCAACTCTAGAAGATGCAGAATCTACAAACTGATCTGCTACATGCTGTAAACCACCCATAAGATAAGATCTATCAATGATATGAGGATGCACACCACCAGTACCATCTGGTTTAGAACCAATATGAATTGCAAATTCTTTATACTGTCTAGGGCTAACACCCTCTCCAGTTTCAAAAGAATTCTTTAAACAATGATCGTATCCTAAAACAGATTTAGCGTTCTTGATAATTTCGATACTTCTATCTGCTTTATCCATACCAATATCTTTTACATCTTCAATACTTTTATCAATAAGTGATGTATGAACAAGATTATTGAATTCTGGAATATTATTCATCAAATCGATAGTATCTTTAAGGTTAATAGTATTAGCCAAGAAGAATGAAAAAGAATCTACATCAGAAAACTTAGATAAGGTATCATCAATAATATTATTAAGAGAAATAGTAATTCTTTTCACATCCTGTTTATAGATATGACTAAACCTCTCTACAATAATAGGAATATATCTATCAAAATATTTTTTAATACATTTTCTATTAATTACTTTAGGACAGAATAGTGCTCTTCCATCCAAAGTAATACCACTCTTAACAACTAAGTACCACATAATAATATTAAAATACAAATCGAAGATGGTCAAATCAACTACATCATTATTACCAAAATCTACGGTAATAATAAATCGTTTAATCTCTTCGGTTTCAATATTATCTTTAAGAATATTTAAGATACCATCATAATATTCTTGCCAATTAGAACTAGTAATATCACTAGTTCTTAAATAGAATTTCCCAGTTCTAACTAAGTCTGCAAACATATAATAGTTTTGATAGTTATTTAACATCTTACTCCTCCTTTTAAACAACAAGGTTAAAAAACCTTAATATGAAGTTCCCATGAACTTCATTATCAATTATATAATATATATTTGAGTAATACTTTTATTTGTAATTTATCTATGTTACCTTAGCGAAAGAAAGGAGAAATAAAGTGAATACCAAAAAGAGAGAGCGAGAGCCATATGACTCTCGCCAAAAAGTTTTGTACTCGATAGCAATAATAAATTTTAAAATAGAGAGATAAAAATAAGAGATAAAATTAATTGTTACCAAAAGTCGTTTTGGTATAATAACGTGGATTAGTTTTAAGAATAGCTTTCTGTGCTTTAACAACATCACGCTTAACATTGTTACCATAACGCTTAACGATGTTAGCAATAGCAAGTTTCTTGAGCATATGAGCTTTCTTAAGTCTCTTCCAGTCAGAAGAATTCTGTTCTTTAGCTTTCTGCATAGCTGCAAGAGTAATACGTCTATTATAATCATCCTGTTTAGAAAGACGAACAATGGTTCTACGACCAATAGCTTTGGCTTCTACGAGAGCATTTACCTCATCAGATTCAAGGTACTGCTTACGTTCTTCATCGTCCATATGGTTGACATAATCGACAAAAAAGGATTCAAATAAAGCGGTAGCATCTTGAATGCCAGCTTCTTGAGTATCATCAATATATGACACGATTATTCACCTCCATAATAATTTGGTTTTATCAGTTATTCATATACCACAAATAGATGTAGTTTATTTAGATGTTATAATATTAAAGTTAAAAATAAGTTTCGTAAGTACCTTAAAATAAGTATATTTAGGAAAGAGAGGAGAAAAATATGAACGAAAATTATGCAAAGATATTTAAAAAGTACAAAGATTCTATGAAAAGAAATATGAAAATTTTAATGCCAGAATTAGGAGATAGTGAACTAGATAGAGCTATTGATTGGAGTATTAATAGAAGAATCAAAGATCATCAAGTAGAGATTGATGATAACTATCATAATCAAAGAACTAATATTAACCTAATCAAGTTGTACGAATATATTCAAGAGCGTAAACCAATATTAACATCTTACGGATGTTTATTTACACAACATGGAGAAAGACCTAATCCATTATATGAAATGATTCAAGAATTTGCAGATAGACGAAACAACTTTAAAAAGAAGATGCTTCAATACCCAAAAGGGTCTGAAGAATATAATAGATATAATTTGAATCAGCTAGTGGCAAAAGTGGATACAAACGCAATTTATGGTTGTCTGGGAGCAGCATCTAGTGTATTCTATAATGTATATGTAGCTACATCTATTACCAGACAAGGTAGAAGTAGTATTACAGCATCCATTATGCTATTTGAATCATTCTTAGCCAATAATATTAAATTTGGTTCTTTAAATCAAATTATTGCTTTTATTGACCATGTATTACAGGAGAAACCTAATAGAAAGTTTAGTGATAATGATATCTTAGATAATAGTGTATCTAAAGAATCTGTATTTGCAAAGCTTATGCTTAGTTGTGGATATAGATGGTTACCCAATGATGAAGATATGGAAATCATTTGGAGAATGGTACAAAGATTAGATCAAGAAGATTTAAATAGATTATATTATAAAAATAATCTATATAGTTTCTTTGATAATGAAGTACCGTTAGAAATAGTAACCGACATTCTAAAAGAATTAGATAGTCCATTTATTGACCCTAATAATCCACCTTCTAATATTCAAGATAAATTAGATGTATTGGTGGATATAGTAAAAGAATACGTTTATTATAGATACCAAATTATCGATAAGATTGAACGAGTAGAGACATTAATTAGACAAGTAGACTTAACTACTGATACTGATTCATGTATTATTACTCTTAACCCATGGTATACCTTTATTGCAGATAAAGTCAAAAATGAAGATATGAAAATTAAGCATTTTGATATTGATGCAGTAAAACTAATGGAAAAAGAAAATCTTAATGAAGCTGGAGATATTTTAAAGAAAGATGATAGCGAATTTATTTATGATTTTAAAAATGATGAAATCATTAAAAGAAAGAGAATGAGAAATCCATTAGTAGTTATTCCAGAAGATAGTCTTAGACATTCTATCATTAATATCTTGGCATATGTAATTGGTAAATTGCTTAGAGATTACTTCGATAGAATTTCTATCATGAATAATGTAACTAATGAAGCTCATCCATTCTGTTTAATGAATATGAAAAATGAATTTTTGTTTATGAAAATGCTGCTTAGTGATGCTAAGAAGCATTATGCTACCTTAGTAGAAGTACAGGAAGGTCATGTTATTCCAAATGACCCATCTAAACAATTAGATATTAAAGGGTTGGAAATGGATAAGTCTGTAATTCCTAAATCTACTAAAGAAGTATTAAGTAAGATTCTGTATGAAGATATTCTAAAATCTAAAAATATTGATCAGCTTAAAATCATTAATAAATTAGCAGTATTGGAAAAGCAAATTAAAGAAGCTATTGTTAATGGTAGTACAGAATACTTTAAACCAATGAAAGTAAAAAGTATTAGAAGTTATAAGAATCCTATGTCTACTCAGCAAGTTAAAGGAAGTATTATATATGATCTTCTTAGAGATAAAAATGAACCATATATAAACTTAGATGAGCAATGCCCAGTACTTGTAGTAAAGACTAAGATTAATAAAAGTATATTAGAAAGTAGTAGATTTAAAGATGAATACCCAGATAAATATAATCTCTTAATTAAAGCATTTTATGATAATAATAGCATAGTCTTTAAAGTCAGAGATCAAGAATATTTATTTAACTTCTTTAAAGCTACTACACCTAATAATGCTAGAGAAATAACTAGTGTAGCTATTCCATATACTATTCCTACACCAAAATGGTTAATTGAATTTATTGATTATGATTCTATTATTAAAGAAAATATAGGGGCATTCCCATTAGAAAGTATTGGTATTACAAAGTTAGATACTAATAGTGCATATAGTGGAATCATTCAGTTATAATTAAGGAGGATTAAAATGGTTATTTGTAAACAACAGAATGACAAAAAAGAAAGGTTGATTGAGTTATTCAATACATCTGCTGAAAAAGCAAGAAAAGCTAAAGTTCCAGTCACTACAATTACTTTAGGCGGTAAATATAATTGTAAGGTTTTCGGATTTAGCTTAAAAGATAAATATTTTCAAACACATTTCATTGGAGTATGTGCAGATGACCATTGCATCTATTTTATAAGTGGTTCACTGAGTAGTGAGTTAGCAATTAAAAGCCAACTTAGTAAAAATGAGTGGAAAGAAGTAATACAACGCATTATGTTTGAAGCGTTTATAAATGATAAATTAAACAACGCATTTGATAGTACACCTACAACTGAGTTTAATATATAATATGAATATTTTTAAAGGAGGATAAAAAATGATTATTTGCAGACAGTGCGATGACAAAAAAGAAAAATTAATTGAGTTGTTTAATGAAACCGCGGAAAAAGCAGAGAAAGCTAAAGTCCCAGCCATCCTTTATACTTTAGGTGGTAAATATGATGGCAACGTTTTAGGATTTGGTATAAAAGGCAAATATAGTGAGAAACATATCATTGGGGTATGTGTAAAAGACCATTGTATCTATTTTATTGTAAAAGCCCCACTAGATTGTCAAATAATAATTAAAAGCCAGCTTAATAAAAAAGAATGGAAAGAAATAGCACAACGCATTATCTTTGAAGCAACTATAAATGATAGGTTGAATGACGCATTTGAAAGTAAACCTACAGCTGATTTTTAACCGATAATGTGAATAAAAAAAAAGAATTGTATATTATTATATTGAAGCTAGATATCTAGCTTCAATACATTTTTATTTATATTTCTTAAGGAGGAAATATACCATGGCAACATCTCTTAGAAACGTTATTGAAAACTTCAAAATTAGCATGGATGAAATTGATAATCATCTTAATACACAGGATGAATATATCAATGATCTGGCAAGAAAAGCTAAACAGGTTAGCTCTGCATTAAAACTGCTTAAAATTGCAGTAAGATCTAATGTAGATAAAATTGACGGATACTACTATGTGGATGAAAGGGATAAAGATGCATTTTTGAAAGATGATGATGTGTCTGGGCTTTATAATACCATAGCCGCTGAAGGAACGTATTCTATCATCATTCTTGATGATGAATCTCCATTGTTCCTTCAGGAGATTCCAGTCGCGATTTCTCATGAGTATGATACGGCTAATGATGCTATGACGACAAGAATTATCTCTTTCTATGTTGATGAAGAAGAGCATAACTACGTCAATAATACACTTGGCGAGTACAAAGAAAACGCTTTCCCACCAATCGATGATACCATTATGATGTTCATCGAAGATACTAAAAAGAAAGCTAAAGCGATCGAAGATATTCGCACAGCTACTAGTATTGAGAACCATCCTATTGGTAAAGAAGAAAAATAACAAGGAAGGGTGAAAATAAAAGGTACTCATATGAGTACCTTTTATTTTTTTTTGTATTTTTCTATGATACTATAGTGTACTGAGATTCAGATAAACCGCTATTACGTTCAAAATTATTGGGCGGATTCTTAATCTTAACATTTTTAAGTTCATGACAACCATAAAACATATTGTAGTAATCTGTATCTTTACAAGACTCCATATCTATAACGCCTTTGATAGTGACAAGATTAAAACAACCAATGAACATACATGTCATATCATCTACTTTAGAAGTATCAAAGTTAGATAAGTCTAATGTAGTAAGTCTATAGCAGCTATCAAACATATTACGCATATCAGTTACTTTAGAAGTATTAAAGTTAGATAAGTCTAATGAAGTAAGATTATAACAATTAAAGAACATATATGTCATACCATGTACTTTAGAAGTATCAAAGTTTGACAAATTTAATGTAGTAAGTTTAGAACAGTCATAGAACATACCGTCCATATTAACCACATTGGAAGTATCAAAATTAGATAAATCTATTGAGGTAAGATTATCGCAACTATAAAACATATTAATCATACTATCTACATTACCATCGCACACAACTGTGGTTCCTGAGTCTAATTTATTCATACTAGTAACTTTATCAATATCTAACCAGTCATTATTAAACCATGGAGCATTACCCTTAGCTATAAATACTTGTTCTTTAGCCATAATTACTCTCCTCTTTAAATATATTAGTATTTAACCATTACCATTATGTATACGAAATTATCAAATCTTATAGATTATAATTAAGATACTACAGTAAGCTTAAGCTTACTGTAGTTTTTCAGAATTAGAATTAAAGAAAAATTAATATTTTATTAATAAACTAACCCCATCATCAGGAATATTTGTATTAGGATAGTATATAGTAATAGTACCAGCTCCACATACGGTTTTTAATATTTTATAGTTATCTAAATCGCAAGCTGCGGCTTTATCGGAAGAAGTAATGTCCTTATCATATGTATATACATAATGTGCTGTTGTACCTTCTATTACCCAATCAGCTTTATCTGTACCTGTGCTAGCACTAGATCCACCGCATAAAAGAATCATTAATGCTTGCTCATCAATAGATGATGATGAACCAGCATTTTTAAGATCATCTTTCGTAGCTAATTCACTGCCTTTATAAGTAATAGTCTCACCTTCACCCATATCTAATAATATCTTAGTACCACTCTCTGTTATAGAGTTTACCTGTAAACCACCATTCATAATGATTTTAGACTGATTGGTTTGTTCTCCATGAGTGATTACGGTTTCATTGTTGACCACAGGGTGATTAAAAGTTGTATCAGAGTTTACCTGTATTTCTTTTACGTTAAAATCTAAAGCACCATTGAATTCAGCATGTCCGTTAAATGCTACTTGACCATCGAACTCTGTTAAACCTTCAGCAAATATATTATTACCATTTAAAGTATTATCACCAGTTAAGACTACTTTCTTGTCTAATTCAGCTTTAATTATTTTATTTTGTACAGCATTAAGGCTGGTATCGGACAAAGCTTCATCTAGTTTAGTAGTTGGAGAAGAATAAATATTCCCCCCCCCACAATAACTCCAGATATTGATTGTGACATAATATTTCCTCCTTATTAAAAATATATTATATACTAATTATATAGAACAATCAATGAACACAGAAGAATCCATACTGCTTACATCAGAACTATCAAAGATAGATAAATCGGTAGAACTTATATCAGAACTGTCACTAAATATAGAATCTGTATTACTTACTTCAGATGAATCAAAGATAGATAAATCTGTAGAAGTTGCATTAGAATCGTTGTTAAAAGGATCTGTATCAGTTGTTTCAGAACTATCACGAAGGTAAAATAGAATTATAGAAGCAAGATCAACCACACTATCATCATATATAGCTTTATCTTTAGATGTGTATGCTTGAGGTTTTAAAGTTGGATTCATAATTGATCTCTCCTATTACTATAAATTACAATATAGTTAAACCTAAATTATCTTTATATACTTAATAATCGGTAACGTCTGGTGTATGAGTATTAATCTCTGGTGACCATGAAATAGTGAAGTTAAGATCATCGCACTCAGACAAGTTATAAACAGAGGGTCCAATCCAACTTACACTACCAATAGTGTTGTTAATTAAAATTTCATCAGCATAAAATCTTTCTGTTTGTTCTTCTGAGTATTCAAATGGCCAAACGCCCATAAGCCTATATTTTTTATTAGGAGTTACTGCTACAAAAGCGGTTTTGCTGGTTTCTCCTCCGTAATAATTCATACCATATAGTCTTGCCTTGACAACATGTACCCCCTGTGGAATAGTAAATTCGCCAGTGTATGTAAAATTAACAGATCCCGTTGGTACACTTACGGTTGCAGGAGAGGCACTAAAGGTTACCCCCCCCCCATATAGTTCCTTTTAACGTTGTTGCCATTTTCTAATCTCCTTTTATAATAATTTGTATGTAACTTGTACCTTATCGCCATCGCTAATTCCTATGGTTTTCGATATATCAGTCAATTCCCAGACTGAGTTTTTATTCGTAGTTACATTATAATCTACCCCGTTAATATGTAAAATACATTTATGGTTTGTTGTTATATTGCAGTAGTCACCAGAATTTTCTACCGTCCCGTCATATAGTTGGTTTATCCAAGTTATATCTACCAAGTTTATGATTTTGAATCCATCAATACTCTGTGGTGTTACACTCCCGATTTTGACACCATTCACTGTGGTACTGTAACCATTATAGTAAGTATAAAGTTCATGATCGGGATTACTGATATTGTAATCCTGATAATTTCCCGCCGTTATAGTAAAGCTATTCTTGGTAGCAGGGCTAGCTGTGAATGTTACCCCCCCCCCAATTATACCCTTCATCGTTGTTGCCATAACAATATTCCTCCTATTATCTTCTATTATTATTTAACACTTAAATCACCTGGTAAGTATCCACTATCAGCTATAACTTCAGCTTCATATGTAGTTCCCCTTGGGCAAGTAAAAGTTTCAGTATGATCGGTTCCTCCTTCTTTCTGAGGAGTATATACGTGAATAGTCTGGTTAGCAGACTGAACAATGGTTACAGTTGCTGTAGCTACAGTAGCAGCTTTAGCTGTAATAGTTAAAGTTCCCGATTCAATATCTGCTTGAGTAATAGAATAAGGACTAGTTACTTCTTTACCATTGATAGTAATAGCACCTGCATTATATCCATCTGTAGGGGTTACTGTAATGGTTAAAGCAGTATTCATTGGTAATAATGAACCACTAGCAATACTATTACCACTAGTATCAGTAACTTTAATAGTTTGATTATTTACTTGATTAATAGTAATAGTAGCTTGAGTCCATTTTAATATTGCATACTTAGTATCAGAACCATTCTTCTGAATTCTAATACCAGAAGCATTATTAGCAGTAAGAGAAGTTCCTAAACCAGCATATACATTAGTACCATCTACTTCTAAATTAATAGTAGAATATCCGACACAATCAGCTTTAGAAGTATATAAAGCACAAGTACCTGAAGTACCATTTGTTTTCTGATAATGAAGAGATTTAGCTATTTTACTCATTTTCTATCCAAACCTTTCCACCATCTACATGGATAATAAATGAATCCTTTAGTTTAGATAAAGAATCCACTTGTGATTGTAATTTATTTATTTTTTCTGATAAATCAGTATCTTCTTTTTTAAGATGATCTATCTCATCATTTTTAGCAGCTAATATATTATTAAGAGAATCTATCTCTAATGAAAGTTGATTATATTCAGATGAAGTATAACCACCTAATAAGTGTATTAAGAACTTAAACATAGTAAACACCTCCTATGTTAGATTGAAACACCATCAATCTTTTGGTTTTCAAACTTCTTGTATGCATCAAGGTATACTTCTTTCTTATCTCCGTTGTATGTAACCTCGTAGTACATACCATCGGGCAAGGTAGTTGACACCAATGCTTTCCAGTTCTGCAAGGTTTTACAAAACCAAACAATGTAAACATCATCTAATGTAATCTGCACGTTGTCTGTTTTATCAATGTGCTTGTTAGCGTAGTTCAAAACAACTTCTTTTGCAATTTTCTGATAGTTCATAAATTATTCTCCTTGTGATGTTAATAATCTGTTATTGTAGGTGTCGTGTTGTTTATTTCTGGGGAGTATTCTATACAAAAACTAGAATATACATCATTTCCGTCAGCATACATGTTAACAGTATACTGTTTATTTGGGGTTACTCCAATATATTGATGGCATGAAACGCTCCCTGTACTACTATTTCTCCCCCATCTTTTATTATCCCTATATATCTCCACGCTTATATCTCTGTATTCATCAGAGACACTACCACTATTATTCTCTGCATATGCATATGCATCAATTACATGCACATTATTAGGAATTGTGATTGTTCTAGTAATTGCACTACCACAATTATGCTCATCCACTAAATATCCTGTTGGTACACTTGAGGTTGCTGGAGAGGCACTAAAGGTTACCCCCCCCCCATATAGTTCCTTTTAACGTTGTTGCCATAATAATTCTCCTATTAGTATAACATTACGTATACTACAATCAAACTAATTAAAGAAATTACAGAATACTTAACAGAATTTTTAAAATATTCTTTGTAATTTTCTTTTATACTTTGTAAAGAAATAGTCTGCCCTACAAATGTTAATACAGCAGTCACTACAAGAAACAAAACAAACGTTAATAAAGTCATTTTTATCTCCTTATTATTTTCTACTTAGCAATCTTAGAAGCTGATTTCTCAGCTTCTGATTCTATTTTTGATCTATTCATAATTACATATTTTTCATCATGTTTACTTTGTTGATATTTATGAACTAATTCATGACAAAGTATTTCTTTTTGTTTATTTATAGATAATCCTGATTTATTAAGAAAAATCTTATTAGTATTCCATATTCCACATGCATATGAAGTTCTTACTAATCTATTGGCCATATCTTTAGAAAGTTTATTTTCTATTAATATTTCTCTATATTCTTTATCAGTATTGGCATAGTATACTTCTAAATCTTCAAATTTATAATTTAAATATGACTCAGTATTTGTAATACACCATTCAAAAATAGCTTTGTCTTGTGTATTAGCTTTTATTAAGTTATGAGCACTTATAGTTATAAATTGTAAATTTAGTAGTAGGAATACTAATAAGATAATTCTAGTTATATATCTCATCATTCAATCCAAATCTTACCACCAGGAATATTTAAAGTGGTAGTAGCAGTTACGGTAGCTACACTAATTCCTGTACAAGCAGTTGGTACACCATCTTTAAAATATGTAGGAGACGTAATATCACCTGCATTAACGGTCAATTTATTAGCAGCTGTTGCTGTACCACCATTAGCAGGTAATGAAGTAGGGGTTCCTTTTAAATCAGAGTAATTACCAGTTGTAGCTACGGTAGATAATGAATTTTTGGTTGCATATTTGCTATCAGAATTAGATACCAAACGCTTCAGTGTTTCTATAGTAGCAACAGGTTTAGATAATCTTGTCATTATTTGTTTCCTTTCTTTTATAAAAAAATTAAAAGTTGAAACTTTTATAGTATTGTTATCATTATTGAGTACGCTTATAAAAACAATATAGTAATTTTATTTCCTATATTTTTATAGAAAGAGTTGATATTGTAATGAATAAGCATACCTCTATTTCTGATATTTATTCATCGTCATTAGTCATTAATAGTAAAGAATTAGACAGAGCTTACAAGAAATTAGATAAAGACCAATTAGATTATTTTAATTCTTTTTCTAATCGTATCATCACTTGTGCAAATGCTGCATCTGGTTCTGGTAAAACGTTTGTAGCTGTACTAGCAGCATTACAAGCATTTAACCAAGGAGAAGTGAATAAGATTTACTATATTAGAATACCAGATGATAGATCATTAAGATTAGGATATCTTCCAGGTTCTTCAGACGATAAGCAATCTATTTACACAACTCCATTCTATAATGCATGCACTAGTTTAGGATTAAGAGAAGAAGATATAGATATAGCTAGAGATAATAATGAAATAATTCTATGTACTGATATTGTACTTAGAGGTACTAATATCTGTAATGCATTTGTTATTATAGATGAAGCCCAAAATGGTAGATTATCTGATTTAAAACTTATATTAACTAGAATATCAGATAACTGTAAAGTAGCATTAATAGGTCATTCTGCTCAATATGATAACTTTAAAGGCAATAATGAAAAAGCATTTGAAAAATATATAGAGCATTTAACTAAGAAATCATGGGCAATAGAATGTAAACTTACTAAAAATTATAGAGGTAAACTTTCTTCATGGGCTGATGAATTATATTGATAGAAAGAAGGAATATAGATGGATCAAAACTCTACAGATTGGCGTTCACAACAATTCTTTGTTACTAAAAATGGTAAAAAAGAATTAATACATATAGAAACTGATACTAAAAATATTGTAGACTTCTATACAGGAGTAATAGCAATTATTAATAAATTAAAAGCTGTAGCTAATGGATTAGCTACATTAGATGCAAATGGTCATGTACCACAAGACCAATTAAACAATATTGAACAGCAATTAAAAGATTTAGAGAAAAAACTTACCAATCGTACCAATAACAACAATACTAAGCTAAATACAGATTTAGCAAATGCAGTTAAAGAATTAAAAGACTTAATATCTGCATTAGATGCAAAGTCTGATGGAGCTTATGTTAAAAAAGTAGGGGATACAATGACTGGTTCATTGACATCCACTGTACAATCCACTACTTGGGTTAATGGTATGAAAAATGCAGCTTTAAATTGTAACTTTAGTTCTTATTCTGCTATAGCTAATTCTCCTTCTAAAAATGGTAGATTCTCTATTTCTTCTTATCCTGACCAAAATAATAATTTCTATATTTCTTATATGACACAGGATAAAATAAATGCTGATACTAATGCTACCGATAAGCAATTAATCTGGAGTGGTGATACTGGCGTATTGACTTGTACTAAAGTAGTCAATTCAGTATATAACGACTATGCCGAATTATTCCCTAAAGGTGAAGAAACTGAACCAGGGGATTTAATAGTATTAGACTTAGATTCTAAAGAAGAAAAGTATGTTAAATCCAGTGCTAAAAATACTAGAGTAGTAGGTGTTCATTCAGATGAATATGCTCAACTTATAGGTGGAGATAATGTTTCATTAGAAGAAAATCTTAAAAACTATATTCCAGTATCTTTAGCAGGACGTATTAGAGTTAAATTTATTGGTATATCAAAAAAGAATGAATATGTAGTAGCTGATACTCATAATCCTGGTGTAGCCAGATTATATTATAAAGATTTAAATAAACCGGAAGATATTATCGGAATACTTGTAGAAGAAGATTCTAATACCAATCCAAATGAAATTAGAAGATTAAAAATTTTCTAATTTCATTTGGATTGGTATTAGAA
>ERZ1034669.387-NODE-387-length-16152-cov-15.655836_pt1 | contig 16152 bp, 15 predicted proteins | sample MGYA00520705_ERZ1034669 | MGnify/ENA primary metagenome ERZ1034669 (study PRJEB33766, sample SAMN09781766) | gut metagenome | biome: gut microbiome | host: Homo sapiens | place: Madagascar | study: EMG produced TPA metagenomics assembly of the PRJNA485056 data... | reverse complement strand
ATTTTATACAGTCATAATCATAGGGATACTCTTATTATTAGCACTAACATAATTAGATTCAAGATAATCAATTACATTATCTCTTTTACTAGCTTCATTCTCAAGATTACTAATCTTAAGATCGATAGTAGAAAATACTGTCTCAAGACCATCCCAATATTTTAAATTATTAGAAAGGAAAGCTGCAACATCTGCCTGAGCAAGTTGTTCAAACTTTTCCATTGCTGTAGCAGGAATGCTAGTAAGACTATCAAGATGCTTTAATAGAAGAATAATATTGAATTCTCCAATATTGACATCATAGTTACCAGTTGCTACCAGCCTAATTCTATTAGGTGGTTCAAATTCAGGAATAATCTGATTACTAAACATAGAAGCATAATCAGATCTTCCTTTCATTCCAAGAATATCATCCATAGTAAAATTTGCTGCTAGACCAGCATCTATAGTACCATAGCCAAATGTTTGTGCTAGACCAATAGATCTATTGCCAAACTTGGTCCAATCAATATCTCCTACACCAAGAATGGTTTGTCCACCAATATAGTCTTCATTAATATAATACCATCCACCCCTTTTAGGAGCTGTTTGCTCTGTAATCTTAAATGAAAACTTTCTAGGACAATATCTCGAATATGTAGTAAGAGTATCTTCTTTTATGATATTCGCCCAAGCATCTTTTCCAAATTCTTCAGGTAGATGTTTAGTCAATGGAATAAGTCCTAGTCTCCATTCTATTTTATCTACCAATTTTGCAATATTATTCTGATATCCTGCCATAGGTATTTAACCTACTTTCTTAATTACAATAGATCCATTATTAGATTCAAATTTATACTGATTAGGACATACAGAATCTACTGCTGCTTGCAAAATTCCAATAACAACTCCAGAAATAAAAGGTTCAAGAAACTTATTAAAGAAATTATCATTGGTCAATGCTACATCAACCTGCATACCATCATCAGAAATAGTAGTACAAATATGAAGTTTCTTTTTTGTTGTATCAGATTCTTTACAAAGATCTGAATATTCATCTGCACAATTTAGATCATCAATACAGGGTCCAATTGCAGAATTAAGCTTATCGATATCTTCTTGTGTAAATTTCTGGCCTGTCATTGTAAATCCACCTCTTTATATTTTATACATAATTCTGGATCTCATTTGCAATATAATCTTCAACATTCATAACGATAGTATTCTTACCAGCTTCTGTTAGAGCAATTTTATGAGGACTAATAATATCAATGGTATCATAATTAGTCATATCATAACACTCTTGGAGAAGCTTGAAATTATGACTCTTATCTTTAATGTAATCAACTGCAGATTCTCTCATAGAAGTAATCGCATTAACTACATCTTTATTGCTAAATTCTTTAATGAAAGATCTAGTTCCATCCATAGAACTATTCATAGCGAAGTTAGACTTAGCTACATTAGCAATACCAGCAGACTCATTAATGATACCCTTAGTATATGCATGAGGATGAGAAGGATAAATAACATAGTCATATGTAATCATCTTCAGATTCTCAACAACTGCACCTTGAGGAGTACTAGAAATGGTACCAAGTGCACGAAGAGAAAATGCAGGTAGAACACCTTGACGAAGATCCTTATCAAATGCTTCACCAAGAGCATTATTAGTACCTTGGAAGGTGCCCATAACATTATCACCTTCCATCCATAGCTTCAGATAACGAACACAAATCTTGGTCGGGTCAATAGTCTGCTGACGAACCAGAGAACTAGCATCTGCTCCAATAGGATGTCCAGCTTCACCACACATTTGCTTAGCAGCAAGTAGTTCTTGTTGTCTAGGAGCAGCAATTTCCTTTGCTAGATCAGCAGTACGATAGATACGTCCATTACGATTCTTTTCATTACCAGTTTGAAGAATTCCCATTCCGGTAACTCTAGTGCGATCATTTTTATCTTCTCTAATGTCTACACTTTCCATGCAAACACTGGATTCATTTAGAATATATCCAATCTTGCTCATTGCAAAAATCCTCCTATTATTAATAGACTAATTACTAAAAAGTTGAGGAATAGAAATAATACCCGAATAGGACTTTTATCCTATTCGGGTAAATTTTAATCATAATATACAGGTTCAGTTCCTTTAGAAAGTTTAAATCTCATTTTAATAGGATTATTATTTTTATCTACAATATATTTGTATAAGTACTCTAGAAAAGCAATATTAAATACATCATTATCAGAAGCAACTTTCTTCTGAAGAATTCTAATCTGTAAATGATTATTCTTTTGAACAGAAACAGACTCATTTATAGTAAATATATTTCCACGTTCTACAGCAGCAAGATATCCAAATACACGATCTAGAAATTCTATATTATCAGGATGCATGTTTCTTTTATTGCGAGCCTCTTTCCACCAATTAAATTCTGCTTGATAAGAACTATCTCCATTATTATATGCCATATTTGCACCGAGATAATCACACATCATTTCAATAGTATATCTAAATGGAATTCTTACACAGAATCCTCCTTCATCAAAATCATCAGTCCAATATTCATAATGATGTGGATTATGCGCCTTATGATGCATCCAAGGTTCAGAATAACCACAAATTTGTTTTTTCTTAATGATAGGAGATAAACCTTTTGTAGTATATTTTACATTAGTAATAAATTCAATAGGAGAGAATTTTGACATATCATGCATCAATCCTACCCAAGGCATTCCACACCTATTGCAATAAATATATACATATTTCTTATGAGTAAGAATAGTCTTCAGATGAAGTTTCATTTTTTCCCAAGTAAAATCAGTATTAAATTCTTCCATCGTTTATTCCTTCTTTCTTATACAAAATCTGCAGTTTTCTTAAACGTATTAGTCATCTGGCAATTCATATGATCTCCACTTCGTAGATAGATTTCATATTTCTTTGTCAGATAATATACACCAGTATACTTTGGATTATCTTCATAATTAGATAAAGTATATTGTTTGTTTGGAGTAAAGATTCTACTATCCATATCTATTTTACTAAAGATAAGAGTATTAGCATTTTCAGCAATCTTAGTCTTAATATTACTTGCAGCATTTTTATCTTCGCTGACAGTAATAATAGAAGAACCTGTATCACTAATATTAGTAATATTAGAAGTATTAACAACATCAGCTTGCAGCTTTGTTCCTTGCTCTACATTGACAGAACTAATGTTACCAACAATAGAGCTAGAAGTTCTATCTACACTAATAGTACAATCAGATCCATTTACATAAATGATATATGCATCTTGATCAGGATCTTCTACGATGCCAGAAGCTAATCCTTTGTACTGAGTAAGATCTCTAACATCGATTGCAATATTTTTATGATCTCCATCTCCAGCATCGATATATGATCCATCGTAACTTCGTAAATATGTTTTCTCGAAATCCATATAGAACATATAATTTCCTTTATAGAAAGATGCTTTATTATTCAAATATCCGATGAATTTTGCAATAGAACTTAAATTAGGACAAACAAATGTACCAAGACTACTATTATTATCAAAAGGCTGCATCACAAGATTATTCATATCTTTTAATGCTTCTTTTACTAAATCTTGAGGAGTTTTTCCTTTCATAACTCCACCAAAGCTCTTTTGATTTTTCTTTTGAAGATCGAGAGAAAATAGTGCCAATTGACAAACCTTATAAGATGTACCCTGATCTTCATTGATGGTGTCCAATTCCTTATAAGAATTAGGATCATCTGCCATATAATAATCAAATTCTCCATATATAACTTTCTTAGCTGTAGATGATGTAGAACCTTTATTTCTAGTACAGTACAATTTAAGATATACTTTACTCTTACCTTGCTCGGGTACCATTTTATTATATAGAGAAGGTTTCAAATTTACATTCACATATATAAGCGGCATCATATTTTTCATATAATCATGATTGACAATAATATATCTTACACACTGTTTAAATATATCTTCAGATGTACCATCTTGAGAATTAAATGCTAATTCACAATCATATGTGAATGTACTAATGAATGCTTTTCCCATGCTCATTTCTCCTTTTCATAGTTTTATATGAAAGTTTCAGAAGTAAGTATTTCCTAAAATCCTTAAAAATGGTCAAGTTGAACACTACTATAATCATATTCAAGGAGGTAAATGTAAATGGTTGTGCTCGATGATCTGAAAGATTTGATGATCTATAAGAAACAATTCTTTCTTCCTATAAATCTAAAAGACAAACGTCATGGTTCTGCTATTATACTATTGACTCCCAACTATCAGTCTTCTATGCTTGCAATGACTGAGCCTTATACTATTAATAGAAGAACCTTTGAATCTTATTATGTAGAGAAAAGTATTACAAGATATATTAAGCAGCAAAATGAAGCTGTTATTGATATTGGTGATCCTGGCCAATATCTATTCGAAGTTGAGCTGACTTCTTCTGAGAGAAAGCAGCTAGATGATAGTGAATTTGGTCTGCCTAAGCAACGTAGATACCCTCTTAATGATGAAGCACATGTTCTTGCTGCTATTAGATTCTTTAATCATGTAGAAAAGGAATATGAAGCTGAACTTGCAAAGAATATCATTAAGAAGATTAAAGAATATGATATGGCTGATCAAGTTCATGTAGGAGATGGTAATAGATTTAAACCATATTGGGAGAAATCTGGTCTTGCTTCTAAAGCTGTTCATGAACAAGATATGGATCCTTATAAGTATCGTGAAATGCTAGTTAATGCAATTATTGATACTATTAAGAATAAATTTCATACATGTAAAATTACTGCAAATGGGCCTTTCGGATCTAAGAAATTTATTGATGGATCAGCTGATCTATGTCTTGGTAAATATCCTAAAGAACAAATTGATGCTATCTGTGATGAAGTAAAAGCTGTTCTGGGACCTGGATATAGTGTTCATAAAGATGATTTTGATACTATATTTGTAAGAGAGTCTAAAAAGACTCTAAGAGAATTTACTGAGGAAGAATATTTTAATGAATTTAGAGTATCTAATTTCATGAGTCAAACTGCTCTCCCTACAGCAAATCGTAAAATGAATAAGGAATTTACTCTTATTACATTTACAGGCTATGAAAGAGATATTCAACTGGTTCAAAAGTTTGTTAATCAAAAATATGTAAAAGAATGTTTCAGAAGATTGAATAAGAGAATGCCTAATGACAAAATCAATGTCATTTGCTGTAGTGATCATCAGGCACCTGAATCTTTTACTGAAACATCTCTTTTAGTTTATACTCCTGGAGCTTTCCATAGAACTGGTGCTCAATTCGATTATAGAGATTATATTGATTATATATTCCAACTCTATGCTATTTATACAATTAAGACTCCTGTTGGTAGTAAATATAATAGAGTCATGCATACTCTAGCTGAACCTGCAGCTATTCTTCTATCTGGTATTGCTGCTGAACAAATTGCTAAGAGAGATAGAGATGATCAATTTAATCTAGAACGCGTATTTCAATATATTATTGATACTGATGGAATTGATCAGTTTACTAGAATTCTTGCTTACAATGATACTGTTGCTATCTATGAATATGCAAAAGAATATGGTAAGCAATATGGAATGAGTGACTTCTTTAATAGTCGTAATGATTTTATGAAAGCTATTAGAGAAGAAGCAGATTATATCAATAATATAAATGAGGATGGTATTCCTATTCCAGATCCTACTCCTGATAGTCTTAAAAAATTAAGTACTATGGGAGATAGACTCAAGAGACGTTTTAAAAATAAAACTGTATATAAACTTAATAAGCTTAGAAGAGATATTGAGCATGGTACCAATAATGGAGAAGCTTCATCTTTACAAAAACTTGGTGCTCCTGAATCTGCTCCAGATACAGAACCTGAAACTACTGCTGAATCTTTCACTGGAAATATGCTAGATCAGTGGTCTCAGAAAGATTATATCAATGAAGGTGGAATAGTTTATCTATTTGAAGATTCTGCTAAATATGATGCTCAACTTCGTAAAGCATTATATAAAGACAGAATGAGAAACGATAAAGATGTCTTGAATATGTATAAAAAGATAAAAGCAGATATGCCTTTTATTAGATATACATTTGTAAAACTTTCTAGATATAATAATCGTAATCTCTTCTACGATCTATCTTTCTATAATGAATCTTTCTTTAGAAATATGTCTCAAATTAATGACGATGACAGAAATAATGTTATGCGTCTATTTAAGACATATATTGAGTTGATGGAACGTCTACTCAATGATGATTCTTTGAGTAACTATTCTAAGAAAACTGTCTTTATTCCTGTTCTTGATTGGCATCATAATGAGTCTCAGAAAATGTGGATGTACAAACAAGATATCAATCCTATCTCTGTCATCTATTATTATATGAAGAATGATGTCAGAACTCTTAAGAAGATCTTTGGTGATAAGGATATTGTTTTCCTTGGTGCTAAGAATTATTTCAAGATTAATTTTGCAAAAGATGATTTCACTAAGTCTGCTAATGTAACTAAGTTTCTTCAGCTTACTAAGAGAATCATTAATCTTGGATATAATTCTCCTGCAGATCCTGATCCTGAAGGTGAACTTGAAGATTCTCCTAAGGGTATTGCACTATCTATAATTGATAAAGTTGAGCAATCTCAAAATGTTCAAATCAATGACGTTTCTAAGATTGAAAAACTTTCTACAAGTGCTAATATCTATAAAGATGGAGTTCCTGGATCGGTAAATGTTGCTGTAAAAAAGAAAGTAGTTGCAGATCCTTCTAAGGTTGCTTCTAATGTTACTCAAACTAATTATGCTAAGTCTACAAAGAAGATTGTAGCTAAAGTTGAGGTAAAAGAAAAGGAAGTTACCAAAGAAGATAACAAGGAAGATACTGGTGTATCTGGCACCAAATCTGCTAATAGTACTTCTGATAAAGAAAAGAAAGATGCTATTGTCGATGCTGTTGTAAAAGCAGCTGAAACTTCTGATAGTGAGGATACTGCAACTGATAAACTCAATACAGAAGAATTTAAGGAAATGATCGTTGCTGTGCAACAAGATACTGAAGAGAATATTAGAGTTGATAAGACTCAATCTTCTACTGTTGTTGCTAAACAAGAAGAATTCCATAAGAAGGAAGTTGACGGTAAATCTGTCAAAGAACTTCTAACTGTTGATACAGCAGAAAAAGAACTTCCTGAAACTAAACTAAAGGTTGCTTCTATCAATGAAGATTGGGAACATATGACCTTTATGAACTTTGATAAGGATTATGATCCTGATAGTGATATCATTAAAATGCTAGATTCTATGCAACATTGGACTTATCCTGTTGCTGTTGATAGTATTGATGTCACAGATAATTCTTCCTCTGAAGATGTCTTGGATCTATGGACTATCAATTGTGTAGATTATAAGAAAACTAAATTTACACTTAAAATTGATATTCCTAAGTTTATCAATGGATCTAATTTCTTAAAGCTTCGTGGTAATGAAAAGACTCTAATGATTCAGTCTGCTCTGCTTCCTATAATTAAGACTGGACTTGGAGAATGCCAGATTATTGGTTCTGGTGGTTATAATAAGATCTTTGTTAGACGATTCGGTTCTCGTAAAGGACAATCTAATCCTTATACAAATAAGCTTATTAGAACACTAGGTAAATATTGTGATAAGCATAATGATATCACATTTGTTGCTGGTGATAATACTAAGGTTTGCACTAAGTATGAATTGCCTATAGACTATATTGATCTTGCACAGGTATTTAACTCTATTGAAGCCACCGGTTTGAAGATTTTCTTTAACCAAGATGAGCTTAGAAGTGAATATGAGGTAGATGATACTAAGGGTGTTCCTATTGGTGTCTTTACTATCTTTGATGAGAAATCTAAGAATGGTAAAGACACTATCATTTATTATGATGGAACTAGATCTACATTAGCAGCGTATATTACTGAGATTCTATTCTATAGATCTAAAGATTATATGGACTTCTATAACAGTACTAAGATTACTGGAACTCGTTGTACTTATTCTAAAGCTAGCATTTTGAATTGTGAAATTCCTGTTGTCATTGTTTGTGCTTACCTAGAAGGTCTAGTAAAAACTATGAACAAAGCAGGAATCAAATATGAATTTGTACAAGATATGGATAAAGATTTGAAATATAATATGGATAAAGATTATATTGAATTTTCTGATGGATATCTTGTATACGATGTCAACTATTCTTCTACTATGCTTATGAATGGTATCAAGGAAAATGATACATCTTCTTATTCGATTAAGGATGTAAATAATAGAAGAATGTACCTTGAATTTCTTGAAAATTATACCAATAGTCTTAATGCTGATGGTCTAGAAAACTCTTATGACTGTATGATTGATCCTATTACTAAGGAAATTCTTGAACGTTTCAAACTTCCTAGTGATTACGTCGGTGTGCTGATTCATGCAAGTAATATGCTTGCAGATAATAAGTATGTACGTCATATTGATCAAGGTGGTCGTAGATGGCGTCGTAAAGAGCTTATTGCTGGTTATTTCTACAAAGCTCTTACTACTTCTTATCAGGATTATGCTAACCAGAATCGTCATACTCGTAAGAGAACTAAGATGACAATTAAACAATCTGCTGTTATTGATCTAATTGTTTCTAAAGATCCTGCTACTTCTGACCTTTCTGTTAATAATGCTCTTAATGACGTTGAGTGTGCAAACTCTGTTACTAACAAAGGTCTAGTTGGCATGAATGTTGCTCGTGGTTATACTATTGCTACACGTGGGTATGACGATTCCATGCTAAATGTCCTTGGTATGGATACTGGATTCTCTGGTAACGTTGGTATTAATCGTCAGGCAACCGTTAATGCTAATATTGAAGGTGGTAGAGGATTTGTTAAAACGATTGATGGTAATACTGATAAATTGTCTTCTGCTTCTTCTTTCACTATCACTGAAGCTGTTACTCCTCTTGGAACAACCCATGATGACCCTCCTAGATCTCTAATGACATATGTCCAGACTTCTAAGCATATGATTCGTTGTGATAACAATGATCCTACACTTATTACTACTGGTGCAGATGAAGCTCTACCTTATCTTACCTCTGATATCTTTGCTTATAAAGCAAAAGAAGATGGTAAAATTGTAGAACTTGTTCAAGAGGGATTTGGTAAGAAAAATTACATGGTTGTCGAATATAAGAGTGGCAAACATGAATATATTGATCTCTGTGAAGAGGTTAAGAAAAACTCTGATGGCGGATATTATGTGCCTATGAAACTTGATACTGATCTTGCAGAAGGTAAATCTTTTAAGGCTGGTCAAGTTATCGCATATGATAAACTTTCTTTTTCTAAGTCTCTTGGTGAATCTGGTAATCTAGCTGCTAATATGGGTACACTTGCAAAAGTTGCTATTATTAATACAGATGAAGGATTCGAAGACTCTGCTATGGTTACAGAATCTTTTGCTAATAAGATGGGTACTGATGTTATTCAAGGCATCGAAACTAAGCTTGAGAAGGGATCAAATATTGCTGTCTATAAAATGATTGGTGATCATGTTATGGAAGGTGATACTCTATTTACTTATCAAGCTGACTTTGATGACGAAGCAATGAATACTCTTCTTAAGAACTTAGCAATGGATGCTGGTGAAATCTCTGAACTAGGTCGTAATCCTGTTAAATCTAAGTATACTGGAATTGTCTGTGATATTCAGATTTATCGCACTTGTAGTGAAGATGAAATGTCTGAATCTCTTCGTAAGTTTGTTGGTACTTACGAAAAGAAAGTCAGAGATACTAAGAAGGTATATGACAAATATAATATCGATTCTGCTATTCTACCTAGAACTGGTAAAGTTCCTGAAGTTGGTAAGACTAAGAATATCGATGATGCAGTTCTTGTTGTTTATTATATTAAGCATAAAGATACTATGTCTGCTGGTGATAAGATCACGTTCTATTCTGCAAATAAGGGTATTATCAAAAAGATTATTCCTAAGGATCAAGAACCTTATACATCTTTCAGACCTAATGAACATATTGACAGTTTCATGTCTCTAAGTTCTATCTCTGGACGTATGACATGTTCTATTCCTCTATTTGCAGCAACTTCTAAACTTATGGTAGAACTTGATAGATCTATTAAAGATATAGCAGGAATTCCTTACGACGAAAGTCAACTGTAAAAAAAAATAAATCCCGGTAGGAGTAATCCTACCGGGACTTTTAATTATTCGAATTTGAACTGATGCTCATCCTCGCGATTGATAACGATATCAAATGCGATCTTGCACATCATATCATCTTTATAGTCCTTTCCAACAACGGCATCAATGCAATGAATTGCATAAAGAACCATCATGTTGTTATAGTCATCTTCAGTAGCAGCATCACTGAAAACTGTATAGAAGATATTGTCTTTGTATTTAGCAAGCTTAGAAAGTTCCTCAATCCGCTTCTGAATTTCTTCTTCGGACTTACCCTTAGTAGGGAACAGCAAAAATGAACCATTGATCATAATTAAAGCACTCCTTTCTTTTTAACTCATTTAGAGATAAGCTTGAAATATTCATAATCTTGTTTCATATGCTCTTTGATAGGAATCAATGTAGATTCGGGATAGCCCATACCAATTAATTCTTTCATCAATCTATCAGCATATAAAAGATACAATGCGAATCCAAACATATCACGATAGCATTTCTTAATGCAAACGCTCATCGGTGACTCATACATAATTCAACACCTCAAAAGATATTACCCTGGCTGTCTTCCATGCAATCCTTACCACACCAAGGACAGATGCAGTGATTAGAGCATCCATCATTATAGGTATACTGTCTTTGAGATTGCCAGCAATGCCAACCAATAATATTACATTCGAAGTATCTCAAAGGCTTAATCCAGTTTGCAAGGAAATGTGCACCAAAAAGAATAATCAACAATCCTCCAAGAAAGATACCGATTGCACAGAGAATCAAATTAATAATGCTCATAATAAATCCTCCTTTACTTACAACTCCATTTGTTTTCAATATCTTCTACTCTATGGAGAGCATTCTTTCCTCTGCCAATCCAAAGAGCATTGCATATGATTTCAATAGGGCTACGATTCTGCCTATTAGAGAAAACAACAGTAAAACTCTCAACTTCGCTACGAAGACGAGATTCTGCCTTAGGTGTATAATCAATGCAGTATCCATCACGATAAGTGAGAGGTACTTTCTTACCTTCATCGCATTCACCCTTGATGATGGTAAGGATTTTCTTCTTGTGATTAGTAGACTTGTTTTTCATTTTATTCATCCTTTCTTATTTGGTAACTTCTATAGATACTAATCTATATTCAGCAGGATCAACAGGGATTATTACAAATGGGTAGTAATATCCTGTGTTAAAATAGATACATGACTGTAGTGTATTTAAACTATTCTTTGCAATAAGCAAAGATCTATAGTTTGTAGGAACAAGGAATACTGCCTGTTTTGCTCCACTAGGATAATAAAACATATTAACGCCAATAGAATATTTCTTTCCTACTAACCCACATGTTCCAACCCAAAGCTTTGCAGCTTCAAACAGCTGAAGTAATTCTTCTGTAGACGGCATTTAATCATCCTTTCAAATCAATTGCGGCATTAAGAAGATCAGTAAGAGTATATTTGCGATCTTGAAATTTATTATTATCCTGATATTTTTTGATGAAATCATATAGATTAGCATCATCTGCATACGTGCAATCGCTCATGATATCAAACATAAAAGGATTCATCCTACCAGGAAGATCATAGAATCCTTTATTATCGCGATCATATACCGTAATATAAATTCCAAATCCATCTCTATCAATATCATTACAATTCATTCTGCGAACGAAGCAGATATAAGAATTATTCATGATAGGTTCATTAAGCTCACAATAAAGCGGCTTAACAACCATAGTAGGTTTAAATGGATGATGGAAAGTAATGCTGCTCTTTCCTAACGCATCAAATAGATGATTAAGTTTTATCCATTCATAACTTACATTAACAGATAAAACTTCTCCAAATCCATTAAGAGTTATAAATCCATATCTAAGCAAATCGTTTGAACTAGCAGTTGAGTCTAACAATTTATCTTTAGTAACGATATGGATTGTGTTATCAGCAGCTTCATGATCATCTTTAGAAAGATCATTTGAGCATTTTTTAATAAACTTTACTGCTTCATCAAAAGAAGTAAAAGTTCCTTCATACCAATTATGAAGATGATTGAGGTATTTATTGGTCTCAAACTTATTACCCCAATACATATTAAAGATAAATTCAGGAGCTTGACCTTCACAAATTGCTTTATCAACTTCTTTCTTATTGCTTTCATACTGCTGAATGTTGTTCAGTACTTCTTTATCATCGGTAAATTCCTTAAGTCTATTAAAAAGCGATACTTTTTCTTCAACAGAAATACCACCATAACGAATGATATAAAACAACACTCTATCATTCATAGTAGTGGCATAGAATTTTTTCCAACTATTAGGTGTTTTCTTTCCTTTCTCAGCAACACACCACTGATGCATGGTAGCGCTCATCAATTTATTATTATCAATAATAGAATCAATGAAATCATTCCTATTAACATTCACACTCATTGTTTAGTCATCCTTTCTTAAAGTATCAATATACTGAATAGGCATTGCATCATGCTTTGCGTTTTTACGGTTACTATCGCGAAGACTGCAATAAGGACTGGAAATGGTCTTATCAAGATAGCCAATGATATACCCATACTTTTCAGTAGCATCACAAAGGCCTCTGGTATAAAGACTATTATGAATCTTTACCTTTTTATCCTTTGTGAATTTATCAATACCATTGATATTAGAAACTCCATCGTCATAGATAGGGCCAACATCATCTTCAAGTTCGATAATAGGATATTTATCACCATCTTCATCGATTCTGAAATCGTAAATGAAAATGTCAACAATATTACCATCTTTATCGAAATAAAGATCTCCATAAGAACAATCAAGATCATCGCACTTCTCATCGAACAACAATGTTTTAGAGACCATATAATACAGATTATAATAAGGATCATATGTCTCTTCTTCATCTGCTCGATAAGTTTCGTGGTCAAGGATGATCATATTGCGGGCAGCATCAACGCTATTGGCTGTGCCAATAAACCTATTACACTGTCCTTGGAAATTGCTCATCTCTTCAAAGCATCGATTGCTATGAGGTTTATGATAACTCATTGAATAGACATTATACACAAACTTCATACCTTGAGAAGATTTCTTTTTAATAAGATTATATTCATACTTACGGCATGTGATATATGCCTTAATCTTAGCTCTGAATTCATCATTAACGAATTTAGTCAGATTGGTAAGCATCTTAATCTTAATCGCCATGGGATGCATGGACAGTGTAATGAGATTATAAATCTCATACGATGTGACATGTGCCCAATCATCATTGAAAATTTTGCGCATCTCTTTAGAGGGAACGCAAATCTCATCATTAATGATCTGATAAATAAAATCCTTTTTGATAGTCGTTGTAGTAAATCCCATAATACTACATCCTTTCTTTTATAAAGATTTTATGAAGATACAATTGATCTTCACCTTTATAATATCTAATTAAAAGCATGAATTAATTATATTCAAAATCAACTAAATTATAATGATCGAGAGGGGATTTATCATATGATTAATCCTGTTAATCTTATCAAAATTGATGATATCAGAGATAGTTCTGGTAAAACATTTCACATTGGTCAATTACCTGATTATGATCAAGAAGATTATGATCTTGCTAACCCTAAAGACTTTAGTAGATATATCAAAGATATAAAAACTGAAGTACGTAGCTCTTTTGAATATAGAGCCATGGTTAGATATCTTAAAGAATATTGTGGAATGGATCGATCTGGACTTAATCCTGATATTACTAATAATGATAGTAAGCATGTGAAAATTGAAATTCATCATACTCCATTTGTACTAGAAGATATTGTACGAATAGTATATGAAAAAAGACTTGCTAATCATGAAGATCTTTCTATCGAAATGGTTGCTAAAGAAGTAATGGCTTGTCATTATAGATGTATCGTAGGATTATATCCTCTTTCTTCTACAGAACATGAGCTTGTTCATAATGGATATTTATTTATTCCACCATCTAAAGTATTTGGTAGATATGATCTCTTTATTCAAGAATATGGGCAATATATGGATCCTTCTGATAAAGAAACTATTGAAGAAATAGAAGCTCATGAAAAATCATTTAATCCAGATGAACAAAATATGCTACTATCTCAGTCTAATATTTACTTAGATCCGGAAGGTGCATATCAAGTTCCTCAACTTGATCAATTTAGTCAATCAATGTCTAATAGAATAGATATTATTAGAGATAATATGTATACTCTTCCTACTGCGGAAGAAGTAAAACAGATACCACAGAATCAAGATAATCAGATGATTCAAGCAATTTATTTTCTTGATGATTCTAAGATAAAGGAGGAAGAATAAAATGTCTTATACTCTAGAAGAGTGTGAAATGCCTAGAGATTGTCATGTATATTTTCAAAATCCTGTTGATCTAAAGACTCAGAATGATAACATGGATGCAGACGTTAAGATAGTTCTTCATGATGATGAAGATCCTACTGGAGATGGAGTTTCAAGCGATACTCCTACATCTATTCCTGATGACGATCCTCCGATTGAAGCTAATACACCTATTGAGGCTATTGATAAGCTTCGTATGGATCCTCGTAATGTTATGATTGCAAAGTATGGTGATAATTATTATGTCGATCATAATGATTTGAAGTGCTATATGGATGCATGTAAGGAAACTAAGTATGAAGCTGCTATGAATAATATTATGATGGCTCATGATGATCTTGAACCTTCTAATATGAGAGTAGCAATTCGTCGTTCTGATTATGATAATATGAGTGAATCTACCAAGATGGAAATTAACAAATCTAATGTTAGTTTCGATCTATTTGGTTGATTATAAATATCCGGATATTAAATTCTTTGCAAAGGAAGGTATATTTTTATGCTAGATTACTTTGACGAAAATGATGATATGGGTCTAGACGATATCGATGTTCAAGTCGGTCCCGATCATGAGGTTACTGCATCTTTTGGTGACGATGCAATTGAGAATCCTGTCTCTGGTGCTAAGTCTGATCCTAACACTATTCCTGTCGCTAAGACCAATGAAGGTTACTTTGTTGATTGCAAGGATATTGTTAACTTCTCCAAGCTGGAAGGCTGCAATATGATGGAGACTCTGAACAATGTCATTGCTTGCAATGAGGGTGTTGCTGCTGATAACATTCATGTTGTCATTGATGAGAGCACCATGAAGTATGTCAGTGGTCTGGAGAGTTATGGTGTTCAGTGCACTCGTTATGTCCATGAGGGTGAAGTTGATGATGTCACTGTTGACGTTCAGGTTGGCCCGAATGATAACGAGGTCTCTGTAGCTGAGGATCCTCAGACTGTCAACCCTGTAGATGCTGTCAAGCGTGACTATAACAACGTTGTTGTTGCAAAGCGCTCTGATGATGAGTTCTTCACTGACGTTGAGGATGTCCAGAAGTGTGCAGAGCTGAATTGCGAGTCTGTTATTGAGACTCTGAATGGTATCATTGCTTGCCATGAGGCTGATGATATTTCTGCTGCTAATCTGAAGGTCCTGATCCATGGTAACACTGATCCGGATATCCGTGCTACCCTGGAGAATGCAGGTGTCCAGATGGTTATTGAAGAAGACGAGATTTAACTCCAATTTTCAGTAAAATGAGATCCATAGGAGTAGATCCTATGGATCTTTTTATTTGAAATCGTTTTTTTTTGATTACTAATTTATAATAATTAAAAAAGGATGGTGTCAATTATGTCTATATTTAATGAATCTACTTGTATTGATTGGCAAATAAATAATTATACTTACATTAATGAAGCTAAATTTTCTCTTCTTCCTAAATTTAAGCAAGATCCAGAATTGGCTAAATATATAAAAGATATAGAAGAAGCAGAGAAAGTTCTTAATGATAATAATGTAGATATATCTGTAGAAAAAATGTATAAGGCTTATCATATTTATATGCGTATATGTG
>ERZ1034669.384-NODE-384-length-16261-cov-25.681538_pt1 | contig 16261 bp, 9 predicted proteins | sample MGYA00520705_ERZ1034669 | MGnify/ENA primary metagenome ERZ1034669 (study PRJEB33766, sample SAMN09781766) | gut metagenome | biome: gut microbiome | host: Homo sapiens | place: Madagascar | study: EMG produced TPA metagenomics assembly of the PRJNA485056 data set... | reverse complement strand
TATGAGATAAAAACTTATCTCATTCTCAATCACTTATAAAAAATACGTACTTTCCCTCTCTGAAACTCACTGTTTCTATTATAGAAACTCTATCTATTCTTCCTGGTTTCCTGAAAAAAATAACACGGACAAATTGAATTTGTCCGGACAAATTGTCCGGCGCGTTATAACCTATTCATTTTTAACTATTTATAAGCGTCCGGACAAATGAGCCGGACAAATTCAATTTGTCCGTGTTTAAAAAATGAAGGTTATCGCAACCAAACCGATGTTTTTATTCATACCATCGAAGAACTTTCTATCATATAATCAATAAAATGAACAAATCATCTAAACCAAAATAGGTAAACTTCCATGATATGGCTCATTTTTTAACCATTATGCTTGGTTTATTCAGATTTTCTTCGTAACTTAGCAGCGCAAAACGTAAAGCAAGCAAGAGTATGGCAAAAATAGTAAATAAATATCCTGTAGGAATACAGACCTTTGAAAAACCTTGAATATGACGTATGAGGAATGCCTGGCAGAGCTGACAAGATTCTACGATGGTTACCATTTCAGCGAGAATTCAGAAGATGTTTTCAATCCGTTCAGTCTGGTAAAGGCATTGAATGCACGCAAGATTGCTCCTTACTGGTTTGGCTCCGGCACTCCATCTTTCCTCTTGAAACTATTAGATAAGTATCATGTAAACCTGGCTTCTCTGGAAGGGCAGGCGGTAGTATTGAGTTCCTTCGACCTATCTACTGAGGAAATGACGGATGCCTTGCCATTGCTTTACCAGAGCGGTTACCTGACCATCAAGAAATATGAACCGATGTTTCGGGAATATACGCTGGGAATCCCAAACAAAGAGGTTCGCAATGGATTGCTCAATTCGTTGATTCCTCATTATGTGAATCCTCGCCGTTCTGACAACGATGCAGGGCTGATGCCGTGATGCACATGCCTGATACGATATACGTCTTCGAACTGAAGGTTGATAAGAGTGCCGATGAGGCTTTGGCTCAGATAGATGAAAAGGGCTATATGCTGCCATATCATTCTGAGGGCAAGCGACTTGTAAAAGTGGGCATCAGCTTTGACAGCACCCAGCGAACCATCAGTGAATGGAAGATCAAGGAAGAATAAAGAAGGATAAGAAAAAATAAAGAAAAATCCGAAACAGAAGCTTGGCAAGTTATCTGTTTCGGATTTTTTATGACTTACTTCGTTTGAATAAGCCGAGTATTTCGAGCTTACTTGACAAAACTTACTTTTTACCTTTTGCTACATGAAAACGAAAAATGGCATGAATGAGTACATAACGGGGCACTGTATTATAGTATTTCTCTACTCTGCCCTGCGCATTGATGGTTCTATCAGTCTTCTTCAACTGTTGAAATACATCAAAGGCATCAGCCTTCACAACCAGACTTCCCTTGAAGAATGGTCGGGAAAGGCGAAAATTCCATAATAAGTTATCATCGTTCATCGCCGTCTCATCATATCCACGTCGACTATACATAGAAAGGTCGGTATCAAACGAAAACCTGAAAGGAAGCGCCAACACAGCATTCAACCCATAATGATAGTTGTAAGCATGAAGGGTTTCGAAATTCTTCTGGGCACCACAGGAATGAAGACAGCCAACATAACCATTCACTCCAAAAGAATGCTTGCCCAGTTTGTAGTCCAGGCGCAAATCTTCCGAAATGGTGGATGTCTTTACTATACTCTTCTTCATCTCCTCAGTAGCAGTATCACTTATCATGTCAACACTGTTAACATATCCCCAAGAGGTAACCGTATTAAACATTAACCGTTTCTTCTTATCAACATTGCCACTCAATCCTAAGCGCAAGTTTGTATTCCAGTTGCCAGTCACATTGGTTGGCGAGAAAATACGCTTACCAGTGTTTCTATCATATATAAAGCCCATAGCCACTGCATCGCTGGTAGAAGCATAATCGTATTTAAGATCATACATTAGAGACTTGAAACTTCCATTATAAGCAAATTGCAGATGATGCAACATAGAGTTCTTCAGTTTCTCATTTCCATAACGCTTTACATTCAGGGGGTCAGCATCATCAATATAGTCAAACAGATAGATCATTTGCGGAGCTATCTTAGTAATAGAATAGACCAGACTACTAGAAAACTTTCTGTTTTTTCTATTTCCGCTCCAATATAGGGTAAGCTCCGGGGTCAGGAAACTAAAATTACGAGAAAGTTCCTTGTCTAAAGATGCCCTTCTATAACGCATATTTTCATGCGAAAAGTTGAAGTTCCACTGGCTCTTGAACAAAATATCATTCTTTGCATCTTCTACTACCTGCCAGGAAAAGACCGCAAACGGCTTATGCGCATCAGCATGAATCTCATACTGATAGCTATTAGCCACATCTATCGTTGAAAGATAATCGGTAACTGATGGCAAGACACCTAATTCATGCTTAGCTTCAGTTCCCCATCCTGCAAGTTGGTCTAGACGATAAAGACTATTCTCTTCATGAGAATACTTCTGCTCATAACCATATTGAACAGCTCCCCACAACTTATCAGAAAAATTAAAGGAGTACCCCAAGCCCCCATGATAACGATACCCTTTAGAAGACCAAGGTGCATAACGGCGACGATAATCATTATTTCCTGCAACATTGCCAGAAGCATAGTCAAGGCTATAAATGCTATATCCTTCATCATCTTTACCAAACACATCACCACCAAACTTAAGCTGCAACATATCTCCAGTTTCATTTACGATGAAATCACAACTATAGTCCAATGATGCAAGCCAACTCTTCAAGTCATTCAGGCTCTTACTTTCCACCCTGTTTATCAAGTTCTTATACAGCTCACCTGTTGAAATCGGGAAGAGACGATTCCACATCTGTTCCTGATTTTCCCAACTTTCAGCCATCAGAGCTGAATAAAAGATGGAATTCTGCTTACGGCGAGAGTAATTGGCTTTTTGGTCAATTGTCATATAGCATTTAGATTCTCTGCCACCAGGAGTCAACGTCAACATGTTGTTCATATTGAGATAGAAATTACAATACTTTGCTTCATTCATAGAACGCTCGTATGTATCCCCCGATGACAAGAAGTTGGTGCGATACGCATTCGTTTCCTCATGATTATCATAATGAGTAAGATCGGCATTACTCCTTAAGCGGAATCGGTTGAATCTATCATCCACATTCAGGTTCACTCCCACCTTCTTTGTTGTTAATCTAGACATCGGCAGTTTATCCGGTGTCCAGTCAGTGCCTTGCATCGGAGTAGTATAATCATTCATGTTATTCATATTGCCAAATATTGCTAACTGCGAATGATCGGTGGAACGCAAAGCAAACAAGCGCCCTAAATACAGGTCTTCATTTGCCATACCAGCATCCACATTGCCCAACCAACCAATATTATATTGTTTCTTCAGGTTGACATCCATCACATATTCATCCTCCTCAACCTTTCGTTTGGCAAACAGATTCAGGTCAGTTTTCTTTTCATATACCTTGATGGAGTTTACCGCGTATGTAGGCAAGTTCTGCAAGAGTACCGTATTGTTACCCTTGAAGAAATCCTTGCCATTAAGCAAGAGGCTCTCCACAAAACGTCCATTGACATAAATGCTGCCATCCGACTTCAATTCCGCACCAGGCAGTTGCTTGATGAGTGCATCGAGCATGGAGCCTTCGGAAAGTTGGAAGGCATCAGCATTATACACCAGCGTATCACCCTTGTGATAGAATTTCACCTTGGTAGCCGTAACAGTTACTTCATTCAACTGAAATTCATCATCCAGTTTTTTCTTCTTACGTAAGAAAATGGTAGGAAGATAACGGGTGTTCACTCGTTTGCTAGCCTTTACGTCAAAAGAAATACTTTGTGGCACATAGCTATCATGCTCAACTTTAATGGTATATTTCCGATTGTTAGTTACCCGAAAGACAAAGCCACCATCATTTTGATTCAACCTGCTATTAGAAGTTTCCACCTTAACAAGGTTTCCATCGTCATCCATCAGACTAACCTTTGCATCATTTATAGCAGTATGAGTAACAAAGTCTTCGACCCACCCCCAATATTCCACAGTTTTTTCCTTATCTTGGGCAACTACAGACATTACCCAAGATAACACCAGAATAAACAGTATAACTTTGATATACTTCATAATTACATTTGTTTGTTATTAGCTTACATTATTATTTCGTATCTGCAAATTTATGGAAAAATTGTCAAATAACAAAATTTTGGTTCGTGATAATATCCACCAAGAATCCACCATTACATTTCTATATCATCATAACTCCCTGTTATCATGAGAATCAAAAGCTTTAAATATTCAGTAAATTACTGAATAAAGTAGAGGCTCTTTTATCGTCAAACAGTTTTCGATTTATTTTTTGCTTAGCATTACTTACGTTTTTGGTTGTTGTATTGATCAAAAATGCAATGGCTGTATTATCTATTCCCAGGTAAGCTAAGATACAAATCTGAAACTCTTGAGGACTCAACTTTCCCTTCCTTATTCTTTCAAACAAGAGAGGTTTATATTGCAGTAATGCATCATATAATTCTTGCCAATCTTCTTCCACTGGATCGATATGATTTCTCTTTGGCTTCGACATTTCCATAAATCTTACTACAATATCACTTTCCATCAACATCTTCTCCTTGTCTAGCAAATTATACTTTTCGTACTTTTCCCTATACCCTCGAAGGATATCCTGCAATGCGGCAATTTCTTCTTGCTTCTTGTGGATAAAAATGTCTTTATTCTCTTGTAACAAACTCAATTCCTCACTAGCTTTCTCTAGTCTTTGGTTTACTTTTGCTATTTTTTGAGACATCCGGTTCTTCATTCTCTTGTATTTCCCAACAAGAAAACCCAAACTGCACAATACCATAAAACAGATAAACATCCAGAGATACTTGTTTCGCTCTTTATGTAATATCTCCTCGTCAATCTTTTTCTGCAATCTGGTATAATCGTATAAAGAGGCTGCCTGAACAACAGCGTTAGCCTGAGTTCCGTTTAAGATTTCATCCATTTCCCGCTCACAAAGAATTGAATATTTCCGTATGGAATCAACATTCAGGCGCATTCTATAGACAGACAACAAGCCTTGCGCAGTTTCGAATCTAAAGCCATAACGACCTAACTTACGATAGTAATATTCAGCTGAGTCTATCTTATTGACTCCCAAGAAATACATCCCTTTGGCCTTATAATAATGTTCACGTCCAGCAAGTATGTTATCTTCTTTATCAAATAAACCCGATTCCTTCTCATATAAATCCATATAATAACGTGCTTGCTGATATTGGGTACGTTGCAAATAGACGTAAATAAGTGTAGGGAGCACCTGTGCTGCATCTTGATTCAAGCCATGCTCTTTATACAATCTGTAGCATTTCTGTGTTAATCCTATAGCTTTCAGCGTATCACCCAAATCATAATATTCACTTGCTATTAAATCAAAACCTTGAATATAACTTGCTATATCTTTAGCTCGAACTGCATAATAGCTATATCTTTCATAACATTCTATTGCTTTTACATGCAAATATTGACTACGAAAAATATCAGCCATCTGCCCATAGATACTGAATAAAGTTACATAATCACAATTCTTACTCAACGTATCAGCATACTCTACTGCCTTTTTATAGCTCATCATGGCTCTTGGTGCCTCCTTTTGATCACGATACACACATCCCATTAGATAATAAGCTTGCATTTTCTCATTATCACTTCCTTTACTATCATAATAATCCACCACCTCTTGAAATATGGAATCAGTAGGCATAGATAGATAAAGTTTGTTCTGCGCCTTAGCCATCAGCAGCCGCTGCTTCATTACCACCTTACGAGATGCATTCCCCATCTCCAAAGAATCAAAACGGCACAAACTATCATAGGCAGCTTGCGGATGGGGTTCCATCAAGCTGTCTATAACCTGTAATCTCTGCATTTGTACCCGATTTCCGGTACACCCTACTAATATATATAATAAGGTGAAGAACACAGAATATCTCAACAATATGAGTTTTCTTCTCTTCATTTTACTATTTTTAATCTCTAAAATACCATCCATTATATGAACAAGTCATCTAGTGTTACTGATGCCCGGAATATATCGGAGTATTCATTACTCACCAACTCAGAATTTCCCACATACGTAAGGAGGAATGTCTTGGCAGGATTCTTTTCTTCCAAAGCCTGCAAGCGGCTATTCAGCACCTGAGCATAGCCCTTGGTCACAGCATAAGGAACCTTATAAAATTTCATCTCGCAAACATTCACTGCATCATCAGCCCTGTCTATCAGCAAGTCAATCTGCATGCCATCAGTCTCCTCGCTTCCCTTCACTATGAGCGAAGATTCCTGCGAAGACACGGCACCAATATGAAGAGCATATTTTATCTGCGAAATATGCTGCAAACAAACCTCCTCGAAAGCAATGCCACGCCATGAGGCAACATCGCTCTCCTTCAAATGCTGCTGCCAGTAATCAGTTTGCGCTACAGCCTTCTTCTCCTTAAAATGAAGCCAGAACCAGCAAAAGGAATCAATAAGCTTATAATACTCCTCTCGCTGACTGAAACCGAAAGGAGTATATTTCACCACAAAATCACTGCCCATCAAGGCTTTCAGCATCTTGGTAAAATCACCATTCGGGTTCAAACCGGTATGCTCAGCTATCTCCTTACGAGTGAAACCTGCATGCCGGGTCCCCAAAAAGCGCACGATTTTCATACAGTCCTCGGCATTGTCAAACACAGAATTGAAGAGCCTGTCAAACTCATCCCCCAACTTTGCTTGACGAGCAAAGAACAAGGCGTCTATGTTCTGAGCCAAGCTATAGGATGGATTAAAGAAATTCATATAGAAAGGAATTCCGCCCATAATCATATAAGCCTGCGTAATATTATAACGGGACATTCTGATGCCACGACTCTGATAAAACTCCTCGCATTCTTTCAATGTAAACGGCGATAGTTTGATTTCGCCTGTCAAACGGCCATATAATCCTCCTTTATTATTGATTAGATTATCAAGCATCCAGGAGGTGGCAGAACCACAGACTACGAGCAACAGATTATGACGCATATTGCCCCAACCATTCCAGAAAGCCTCTAATGCCGTAAGAAAACCGGAACGAGCCGTATCCATCCAGGGCAACTCATCGATAAATACCACCTGGCGAGAACCATTATCGCAAGTTTCCAAAAAACGTTCCAGCAAAAAGAAAGCCTCCATCCACGACTTAGGTTGCGCTATATCCTCCATGCCTTGACGAAGAAGCGAGAAATAGAAATTCTGCAACTGGTCTTTCAAGGTTACCTTCCGGCGACGGTCGTAAGGCGACAATCCGGTATGATGAAACACCATATCATCGTGAAACACCTCATCTATCAAGAATGTTTTACCAACACGGCGACGACCATACACAGCCACAAACTCAGCCCTACCACTTTCGTAGTAACGCTTCAGCTCTGCTATTTCCTTTTTTCTACCTATTATTTCACACATAATCAAACCCAATTAGTTGCTGCAAATATACTACAAAATTTCGGAAACAGCGAAAGAAAATAGCGTTTATTTCGCTACGAAACCGCTTTTTTGCCGTTCGTAGCGGAATAAACGCTATTTTAACTCTACTCCAGCGTCAACCAGCCATCTTTTGTCCAGTTGATTTTCTTCTGAACCAGGATGCTGGCACCATTCTTTGGCACGCTGTAACCATGACAGAAGAAGTAATCGCCATCGGGGAAGGAGTAGGCTGAGCAATGACCCATCGCCTCATATTCCTTCTTATCACCTTCAAGCAGCAAGGTGCCACCGCCATTGCGCAAATCCCTACCCTCCTTATCCAGATAAGGACCAGCCACCTTCTTGCTTCTGCCCACGGCTACACGATAGTTGCTCTTGATGCCACGGCAACAGTAATCCCAACTAACAAAGAGATAGTAATAACCACCATGCTTCATGATGAAAGGAGCCTCGATGGCATTGGTGCCGGCAAACTTAGAGGTTGGATTTGGTTCTGCTAATGCATCGCCCACGGCATGACGGCGGGCAATGGTCTGAGGCTTGGCACCCTTCTTGACATGCATCGTCTTCTTATCCAACTTAATCAGCTGGATGCCATCCCAGAAAGAACCCCAGGTAAGCCAAGGGTTTCCCTTCTCATCAACGACGAAATTAGGGTCGATGGCATTCCAGTTGTCTCTATTGCCCTTAGAGGCAACGAGGCAGCCCTCGTCCTTCCAGCCATTCTTATTAGATAAGGAGGTGTTGCTGAGCAAACCGATGGCAGATGTGTTCTTGCCAAAGGTGGAACAGGAATAAGCCAGATACCACTTGTTCTTGAAACGAATGACATCCGGTGCCCAGATATGAGTGGTAAAACCAGGCACACTGTCGTGTGTCCAAGCCGGAATTTCCTCATTTGACAACACTCCTTCTCTACTTAAAGTCCAATGCCTGCGGTCGGTGGATGTCATCTGGGCGATGCCATGCCCCGTGCAGTAGAGATAATACTTGCCATTCTCGTAAGCCATCACGGGGTCGTGAACCATAGGGGTCTCTACCACTACAGGCTCATGAGGAGCATTCTGCGCCCTCGCTTCGCCTGTCCCGCTAACAGCAGGAGCAGCAATCAAGACTGCTGCTCCCAAAAGTATTTTAGTTATATTCATCTTCATACGATTACACCTTATTATATATACCTATTTATAATATATAAGAGATATAAGAGGATTACTTGTTAACAAACTTCTTGCCGTTTACAACAACTACACCCTTGTAGCTCTTGTCCACCTGCTGACCAGCCAGGTTGTACCACTTGCCGTCAGTCAGTTTCTTCTGGATGATAACCGGTGCTGCGATACCTGTATCTACAAGACTAGAGCCATCGATGTAAGAGCCTTCGTTTACGAAGAACAGGTTAAGCTGGCTAGGCTTGCTGGCGATGGTGGTTGAGAATGAGTAGTTATATACCTTCTTGCTGGTAGTTGTGATTGTGGCTGTCATCTTGAAGGTGCCATTAGCGGCATACTCCACAGTCATGTCAACCAAAGACCCGTTCATATCATTCTTGAAGGTATCCCAAACATAATTGCTTACACAGCCCGTGTTGGAATTTGCGGTATTGTTCCAATTATCGCAACGGACGCCGAAATACTCGGTATAGCCAGCCACACCATGTGTCTTGTTGGCACCATACAAAGCCCAGTTGCACCAGTTGTTAGCGGCATTACTATAGTTATAGAACTTAAACTGAGCCTTCTTACCTGCCTGCAACTTATAATCTGCCGAAAAATTGGTCCACCAAGCAGAAGTTGTATTCTTCAGTGCAGACACCGGATAATATACCGGAGTACTTTCCTCAGCCTCAGCATCGATATTCAAGGTGTAATCCTTCACATACTCATAGTCGTCCTTGCTGATGGTCAGGGTCAGAGTAACCTTGCCTTTGCCCTTCACCTTGCCGTCATCGGTCAATACAGAAGTATCGCTCGATTTCCAGGCAATCTTTGCGCCCATCTTGCCCTGGGTAGGCAAAGTAGGAGCCGCATTCAAGGTTGCTCCATTAGAGAATGGCACAGTCAGCTTGTTGAGGGTGTATTTGATGGCAGCCTTGGCATCAGCCTTTACAGCCCAAACCTCCTGCTGATAGGTAAAGCTATTCTGTCCGATAGTCAGACTACCGCTTGATGAAGAGAGTGCCGAGATGGCGATGGCTGGGATATTGGTATAGTCGATGGTCTGCTTCACCAATACACCACGATAAACCACGTTGTTGATGGTCAGGTGGATGTAATCAGTGCCCGCCGTGCGCTTCCAGGTTCCCTTTTCAGCACCGGTGATGGTTCCATCGGCATTGAGGGTGATGTTCACAGGAGTCCCGAAAGCCTTGGCCTTGGTATTCTGACCATACTGATGACGCATGAACTGATAGTCGCCTGGGATATCGGAATCTGCGACAGATGCCTTGGAAGCAATCGCTTCATCGGTGATGGTCTCACCGTCAAACTCGAATGGAGCTGCCATCAACCAGCCCTCATCGTTGAGGAAAAGCTGATGAACACGCACCTGATGACCCTCGCCGCCATTGCTGAAACGGGTATGATAAACCACGAAAGCACGGTTTTGCTTATCAACGAACGCAGAGTTGTGACCCTGTGCAATCTCAGCACCACTCATGGCATCCCACTGATAACCGCCAAAGAGCAATACGCCACGGTTGTCGGCTGTGGTAGAACTATAGTTCATCTTATAGCTTTTAAAGAGAGCAGATGTGCCATAGCAATCTACGAAAGGACCATCTGGATTCTCTGAACGGAAGATGCGCATCTGATAACCGCCATCGCTGGTCAAGCCACCATAGCTCATGAAGAGGAAGTAGTACTTGCCAATCTTCTGAATATAGCTTGCCTCACCTGAAACATAATATCCACCCGCAATCTTCTTACCGAAGTAAGGGTCGCTGGTACAGTTGGCATTGGCCGCACCCGGAGTGGTGGTCTTGCCATTCACCTCGTAAGGGAAGGTATAGGTATAGTCGCGGAGACCATTGGTCTTATCCAACTTAATCATAAAGATACCACCCGACCATGAGCCATAGCTCATCCAGAGGTTGTCGTTATCATCATAGAAGACACATGGATCGATACAGTTTGGCCAATAAGTTCCCCAACTCTTGCCTATCTTATAACGGGTAGGAAGAGTGGTTTCACCGGTGGCAATGGCAAAGTCGGTATGCTTCCAGTCATCCGCAGCAGCGTATGAGTTATGAGCGTATGTGCCCTGGAAACCGGAGAAGACCACCGGACCCTGATAAGTCCAAGGTCCCTCAACTTTATCAGCAACAAAGCATACGATGGAAGAGCACCAGTTGGCACCATTCAGACTCATATACATGCACCATTTCTTCATGGTCTTGTTATATACGATGTCTGGTGCCCACTGATTGCCCTGCACATTATTGCCTTTATACTGCCAGCCGTGGGCATTGAAGTTGCCGAACTTCACGTTCTCGCCCTTGCTGTTCTTCACCTCTGTGATGAGATGAGAAGCATAAGCATTGGCATAGTTGACCAAGGTGCCCTGCTTGTTGGCAAAGAGACTGTTTACATTGCCTGTAGCCTCCTCGCCCGCCTTGAATGTGGACCATTCCTGGTAGTTTTTGGCAGCAGTAGTCTTGCCTCTACCCAGGTGAGAGCCATATATATAATAGGTAGGCGAGCTTGGGTTGGTGATGTCATCCACCACGATAGATGGGTCGTGGCAGGTAACACGCTTCCCGTATGATCTCGACGTATAAGCATTCGTCAGGTCGTTATCGCCAACCTGCGTCTGGGCAGTTGCACCGATGGCAGCAAGGCCCATCAGAGATAGTAATAATTTCTTCATATTTCCTAAGATTAAATAGAATATTTGAGTTGATGTGGAGAGATATCAGAAAACCACAAAAAGGCAGACCTATGGAATGTATGTGTTCTCATAGGTCACGCCTTTATTGTTTCCAAATATCTACATGAACCACGTTTTATGTTTTATCTGCGGTGAGCACGTGCATAGTGCTTGCGGGCAGAAGCTGCATTAAACTTCAAGTGGCTGCTATCAACGGTGAAGGCTACATTCAAATCGCTAGGATCGATGGTGTTGATACCCAAGTAACTCTGGGTAGTTACGCTGCCATCATTACCCGTTACGATAGCCTGAACATCTGCAGTACCATTGTTACAGTTGGTTACAAACATCTTTACCTTTGCACCGTTCATGGTTGCGAGCCAGGTAGCCCAATCACCTTGTGTTCCGATAGGAGTACAAGCAGCATAACCATTACCCCAACCATAGTTATCGGCACGAACCACAGCATATTCTGTCAAATCTGCCTTGCGGAGGATGAGCACATAGTTGTTCCAGTTGTTTACACCGCTAGAATAGTTGGTGAAGTTGAACTCGAATGTCTCACCAGCAGGAATCTTCATATTCTCTGTAAATTCTGTCCACCAGGCAGTAGAGCAATCCTCAGCACCGAGAGAAACCGGAGTAGGAGTAACCGCCTTGACAGCAGACTCAGCCACATTTACCTCTACCGTAGCAGTACGGCCGTTTTCTGTAGTGATAGTCACCTCATGCTTACCCGCAGTAGCAGGGATTCTTGAGAAAGTCAACTTAGAGTTGTCAATGACACCAGGTTCACCCTCTACGTATGTAGCATTAACCACCATACCTGTTGGGTCGAAAGCCAAAGTATGATTTACTCCATCAACTGCAGCTGAGTTATAATAGTAGTAGTTGGTGCGGGTTGGTGCCTGAGTAACAGTAATAGTCTTGATACCAGCCACTACATTAAACTTAGCATTGGCAACGATCGGAGTAGCCGCATTCTCACCCTTGAAAGTCTTGTTATAGATAACGATGAGCGTCTTTTCACCCACCTCATCCATATCATTGATGGCAGAGAAGAGCAATTCGCTGGCAGGAATCACCTTGGTCACACCCTCTTCGAAGGTAACGGTGGCAGAAACATTCTGCATCGCCTCTTCAAGCGTTGTACCCTTGTCAACCTCGGCAGGAACATTATTCAACACCATAGAAACCGGAGCCTTATCCTGGGCAGATGTATATCCGCCGATAGGTTCTACGTTGCTCTGCTGGAAATCGATGAATGATCCCTCTGGAACCAGGAAGCAGCGGATGTTGGTATTGCTCTCGTCTGCATTCAGATTAGCAATCTTAGATGGCTGAATGTAGGTCTTGGTAACAGTACCATTGGTAATCTTCACCATGAAAGTATCTACACGGGAACGGTCAACCGTCAATGTTACCTTACCACCCAACTTATCTACACCCTTGTCTGTATCAGTTTCAAAGGTGAGATTACTCTGCACGAAGCTTCTGTCGATATGGTCACCCCACTCAGAGTTACCGCTTGGCTGGTTATCAAAACGGATAGCACCATACTCGGTATAACCTGTTCCGCCACGATCCACATCATTGGTGATGATGAGGGCGAAGTTCTTATAGGTGTTAGTCGCAGAAGGATTGATGTTCAGATTGAACACAGCATTCCACTTCTGGTTGTCTTGAACCACATAATACTTTGAAAAGGAACTCCAGAATCCTGAAGAGAAATCTGTGTTACCCACTGTATAAACATCCTCGTTCATACCCACGAGCACCTCCTCAGTTGAAACCTTTGACTTTTCGATTGAGTCAATCTTTTCAGAAAGCCAATCAGGAGAGTTAACACTATACATGTCACTTCCCTCGCATCCTGTCAGCGCTGTCAAGCCCATGGCTGCCATGCAGAAGACAGATGCTAATTTATTTAGGTGTTTCATATTGTTATTCTATTTTATATGATCATGAATATTGTTACTTGCTCAAATCTACAACAGGATGAACAGTCCAACCCTTTTCAGAGAAGTAGGTGGAGTTGTCTGTACTTGTATTGGCTGAGTTACCTGTCAGGTTAGGGTTGTCGTTCAGCAAGCCCTGATAGATAGGCAAGAACTCATGACCTGGTACGTATGTATCGTAAGAGCTCTTCACCTGAGGGTCAGCACCTACCATAGAGTAGCTAACAGGCTCCTTGACATCGTAAATAGAACGGCGGAAGGTTCCGTGCTCCTTCAACTGAGCCAAACGACCCTGATCATAGAAAAATCCCCAACGAATCAAATCGAAACCACGACCATACTCGCAACCAAACTCCTTAGGACGCTCAACATTGGCAATCTGCTCGAAGAGTTTATCCTTGGTATCGAAGTCTGAGAGGCTCAAGTCTGCCAAGTTAGCACGCTCACGCACCTGGTTGATCCAGTCGATAGCCTGCTGTGTTGGACCATTCACCTCGTTCTCGCACTCTGCAGCACGAAGCAATACGTCTGAGTAACGCATCATACGGAGGTTGATACCGCAATGAAGACCGGTTGTTACCTTATCATAAAGGTTGGTACGGAAATTGGTCCACTTAGCGATAGGGAGACCACCATAGTTGTTGTTGGTTACGATGGTATCAGTAGCGGTCATCTGGCTGGTATAAGCCACGTTGCCATTCTCAAATCCTTCCCAATCATTCTCGTAGGTACCGATGGTCCAGTAGAGACGTGGATCCAACTTACCAGCTGTGGTACGCTCCTGCTTGAAGAGGTTGTACAACCATGGAGATGCAGAGAGGTCTGCCCATCCACCGAATCTACCTGGAGCGAAGTTAGACTCTACGGCATGACCCTGTGTAGCATTAGGACTGGTATTAACAGGAGTCCACTCATCATCTACACCCTGTGAACCGTAGTCGAGATACTGGATTTCGAAGAGGCTCTCGGCATTGTTCTCGTAAGCAGAACCCTCACGGAAGTTGTCGCCATAGTTGGCCATCAGCTTGTAAGAGCCATACTTCTTGTTCATGATGTCCTTGAGTACAACGAGTGCATCGCTATACTTATGGCGCTGCATCAGAGTGCGGGCATAGTAGCCGGCAGCAGCACCGCAGGTAGCACGACCCTTTGCCCACTCGCCACCCTCATCACGTGATGGGAGGAGAGTCATTGCCTCTGAGAAGTCCTTCTCTACCTGATCGAGCACCTCATCATAAGTACTGTTCTTGCCATAGAGACCATCCAGAGAAGAATAGTTGGCATAATCAGTAATCAACGCAGGATTCTGATAATATCCTGCCAATGTATAGTATGAATAACCGCGGAGGAAGAGCGCCTGGCCCTTGATACGCTTCATGCTTTCGCTGAGCGAAGCATCATCGCCTGTGGTACGTGAAAGGATGAAGTTACATACATTAATAGTATAGTAAGCCTCACGCCAAGGCCACATAGAGATTTCATCTGTCACAGGGTCGTCCATGTCATCGAATGGCATGTACCAAACCTGTGATGAGTTCCATACCTCATCGCCACGTGTCACATCGAGGGTATAACCCACACGTGCCGAAGAACCTTCCATACGAATATGGTTGTATGCTGCAATAACGCACTCTTCCAGATCATCAGCATTGAAACCGAAGGTACCGGTGGTCTGCTGGTTAGGATTGGTAACATCCAACTTGTCCTCGCAAGATGTGGTAGCCATAGCACCGAGGCCAAGGAAGAGAGCTAATGATAATTTATATAGTTTCATATCAAATGTCCTTTTAAATAATGATTTTTATTCTTGTTAATTCTCATTATTAGAATGTGAAGTGGAGACCTGCCATAAATGTTCTAGCACTTGGGAAAGAGCAGAAGTTGTAACCTGGGGTAAAGGTACCGCCGGCGTAGTCCACATTATATCCATGATAGCCTGTGAAGGTGTAGAGGTTCTGTGCTGATACATAGAGACGTACACCACTTACATATCCACCAAACCACTTGTCTGGGAAGTTGTAGCCCAACTCTACGTTGGCAATCTTCCAGTAAGCTGCATTCTGAATCTTGCGAGAGCTGAAGAGGTCGTTCCATGCCAAGGTAGCGTTGTTGGCTGCATAGGTGCGTGGAACACTAGAGAGATAGGTAGAACCATCCTCTGACCAGCGGTTGGCATCCAGCATGCCTACTTCCTTGTTTCCATAGCCGTAGCAAGAATTCAAGCTATTATAGATATCATCTGATACATGATAATTCAATACTCCGTAGGTTGAGATGTTGAGGTCGAAGCCCTTATACTCCATGTGAGTGCTCAAACCGAAGTTTACCTTTGGAAGACCACTTCCCAATACGGTCTGGTCGTAAGCATCGATTACGCCATCTGGTTCTCCGTTAGGACCTGAAATATCCTCATAGAGGCAGTCACCGATATTGGCTCCCTGCTGAACAGCATTGTTGTCCAAGTCGTCCTGGGTACGGGCGATTCCCTTATAAACCCAACCGTAGAACTGACCAATCTCCTGACCTACGTAGGTAGCGTATGCACCAGAAATGTATGAGTCCTTACCGATACCCAAAGAGGTAACCTTATTCTTCAAGGTACTTACGTTGGCACTGATATCATATTTGAAGGCGTGGTCGCGGTTGCGATAGGTTGCACTGAACTCGAAACCACTGTTCTCCATAGAGGCAGCGTTCATGGTTACAGAGGTGTTGGATACACCAGTCTGTGCTGGCACAGGAACAGAGTAAAGCAGGTCTTCTGACTTGTTCTTATACCACTCTGCAGTGAACTCCAGTCGGTTGTTGAACATCGCCAGGTCGATACCCACGTTGGTGGTCTTCTTCTTCTCCCAGGCGATATCGTTGTTCACGAAGGTAGAAACGGCAGAAC
>ERZ1034669.378-NODE-378-length-16392-cov-9.091632_pt1 | contig 16392 bp, 10 predicted proteins | sample MGYA00520705_ERZ1034669 | MGnify/ENA primary metagenome ERZ1034669 (study PRJEB33766, sample SAMN09781766) | gut metagenome | biome: gut microbiome | host: Homo sapiens | place: Madagascar | study: EMG produced TPA metagenomics assembly of the PRJNA485056 data set... | reverse complement strand
AATATATTCGTGAATGCCTTTAGACCTACAAGCAAAAGAATTAACAGAGTAACAACGATTCCGTAAATTTCAAACTGCAAGGCATCTCCGCTGGCGATAAAGATACCACGTTGAGATATGATGTAGTTACCATTGCTATCCCTATGGTTATTATACTGATGCCAGGAAAGGAAATCGGCAAGTGCAAAGATAGCAAAATCAAAGGTACATGAACCAATCCTATTGCCATAGCCAGCATCATAGTTCTTCTTCCGGAATAATTGAGCCGTTGAAATTAATTCTGGAATGGAGGTTCCAATACCAAGAAGTAGAGCACCGGCAACAGAACCAGTTAAAATCGGAAGTTCTTTCTGGATTCCTTTGGTCAAATAAGTCCTAGCAATGGAGCTGCCAATCAAAGCAATAGAAGAGAAAACGAATAACACAATGATTCGTTTTAAACTCCACTTTATCGTTTCTCGTTCCCTGTCATCCTTATTTTCTTTTTTCGGTTGGAAGACAAGAGTAAGGATGTAAAGAACGAAGATCAAAATAGACCTAAGGTTAATATCACCTAGCCTCACTTGATATTTCACCGGAACAAAGAAAGCATATGCAGCAAACAAGTACCTCAATAAGAGTGTTATCCCATTATAGAAATGGAATTTTTCCAATTTTGCTTTAAAGAAGTTCTTCCTAAAAAGAACTGTTTCTAAGCCTAGAACCACGAGGTTGAAGATAATCGATCCTAAAATATCTCCGACGACATATTCTGGTTCATTGACAAGAAAGACACTAGAAAAAGAAGTAAATAATTCCGGCAGGGATGTTACGGCTGCTAACAAAACGCCTCCAATAAAAGCACCAGAAATCTTCGTCTTCTTGTCGAGCCTATCGACAAGATTCCCTAGGAACATCGAAACAGCTACCCTAAACGCCAGATTCAGAAAATAAAGAACATAGATCCACCACATCTTGATTCTCCTATTCTGCTTAGGAAAATGAAAAAAGACTTAGACAGATGGAACCAAAAATATGGTTTCACCTGCCTAAGTCTCGTTTATTTAGGACTTGCCAGACCTTCTTTATAAGAAGGCAGTGCTGTTGACAATGTCTTCGCCGATTGGCGATAACTACTCCCCTAAGCGGTGATAGTCTAATACATACCTATTAAATTAGTCAATCCCTTTTCTTCTCCTTTATAGCTTTGCTTTTTGTCCAATATTGGACTATAATGTTCTTTCGGGTGCTTTTAAAAATGAATCAAATTCTAGAAGAACAATTCCAGGCAATTGATAACTACTGGAAATCGCAGGACCAGATTTATGAAAAAGTTGCCAAAAAGCTAGACATTACTTGTCCTAGCCTTATCATTTATCTTTTTCTACTTCGCACGAGAGAAAGGGTAACCCAAAATCAGATTGTCGAGTATTGGCTTTATCCAAAGCAGACTGTTTCTTATACGATTCAGCACAGGATGCAAGATGGAAGGATTGACATGTCTTTCCTTTCTGGTTCCAAAAAAGAAAAAGGAATTTATTTAACCGATAAAGGCAAAGAGTTTTGCAAAAATAAGATTTTGCCCGTAAGGGAAGCGGAAGATAAGGCATTTTCTTCTCTTAGCGAAAAGGAAAGAAATGCTTTGGTAGAGATAACTAAGAAGCATATTTTGTTTTTGAAGGAAAATAGGGAAAAAATCAACTAAACATCAATAGGAGGACGATATGAATTTAGTAAAAGACGATATCAAAAAGAGGTATTACCGTTATTTAGCTGATGCTTTTGGATCTTCCCTTATTAGCACAATCTATGGAAGGGTCGATTCCATTGTTATTGGAAAATACGCTGGTCCAGATGGTTCTGCTGCAAGGGCAGTCATGGCTCCTTTATGGAATATTGTTTTTTCGTTTGGCTTGCTTTTTGGTATAGGCGGAAGTGTTTTTTTCAGTGCTCTTCGCGGGAAAGGAAAAGAGTTCAAAAAAGAATCAAACGAATACTTTACGATTTCTATCATAGGTGGAGTCGTCTTTTCTATTATCTGCAGGATCAGGTTCTTCTGTTTTGATAAACCAATATTCCGAGCTCTTGGAGCGGATGATGCAAGGCTTAAACTTTGTGACGAATATTTGCTTCCTGTGAAATTTGCAGTCCCTGCCTATTTGTTTTCCCAGATCTTAGCAGCTTTTCTTCGCAATGATTCCAATCCGACCTTGGCAACCGTTGCTGTCCTAATCGGTGGTATTTTTAATGTCTTTGCAGACTTCTTCTTTGTATTTACCTTAAAGCTTGGATTATTCGGGGCAGGATTAGCTACTGCAATTGGAAATACTCTTTCCATATTGTTAAGGTGTATTCATTTCTTTTCAAAAAAGAAGAACACTTTAAGAATCGTAAAGCCAGAACACTTCTTCAAAAAGACAAGGAATATCGTTTCCTCTGGATTCTCAACCTTTGTTGTAGATGCCGCAATGGGAATCGTTACTGCATTAAGGAATAATCAAATCAGGAAATATTTAGGAAGTGATGCACTCGCTGTTTATGGCGTGATTGTCTATAGGTCCACCTGTGTCCAATGCTGTGCCTATAGTGTCGGTCAGGCTGCTCAGCCAATCTTCTCTGCAAACTACGGAGCGAAACAATACGACAGAATCAAGGAAACCCTAATCCATTCTATTATTTCCTCCATTTTCTTTGCTCTTTTGTGGACAGTTTTGAGGATGGCCATTCCGAATGGATTTGTTAAACTTAGGAGGAATGCTACGGATGAAGTCCTTCTTATCGCACCTAGAATCATCCGTTTATATTCGATTTCTTTCCTTCTGCTTCCTCTCAATATCTTTTCAACCTATTACTTCCAGTCCATTAGGAAGCCTGGTATTGCATTATTTGTTTCCATCAGGCGCGGTGCAGTTATCTCCTCTATCCTAATCGAGACACTTCCCCTTTTCAGGAAAGACTTAGGTATTTGGCTTGCAAGGCAATTTACCGAAGTCATTATCTTTGCAGTTATCGTATATTTCACTATCCGCTACACAAAAAAGAGGAAAAAGTCCTTTGAAGAGCAGGTAATCCTTCCGAAAGCTTAGGACTGTTTCAGGCATTTCTTGATAAAAGAGGCAAGCCTTTTATCTTCGCAATAGATATAGCATCCTTTTTGACCACGAGTTAAAAGCGTCTTATAAGTATCACGGATAATCTTATCTGCTTTTTTCCTATCATGGCACCCTTTTAAAGAAATATCTGTTTTGGCTCGTTCACTCGGAACTGTTAAGATTTCTCCCTTTCGATAAATCAAATCTTTGCCGATAATGACTCCGACATAATCAAATTCGAGTCCCTGACAAGTATGGATACACCCCACTTGATCAAAGGAATCATTATCAATTGCCCAAGTTTTCGTATCATTAAAATTCCATTGGGCACGAAACCCGTTTTCTAAAACAATATCATAAAGCGAAGGATCTCGTTTACTAACCCATGGATAACAATAACCAGCCACCCTTCGGGACTTATTGTTTCTTTCGTTCTTTTTTCTTAAATCTTCTCTTAAAAGGAAAGGATCATCGTAAACTTTGACCTCATAATCCCTTTCTTCCCTATCCACATTAGCAGTTTCCCGAATTTGCAAGAGATTATCTAAGAAACAAAGATAGCCATCACTTCCATTGCAACGAAACTGGGAAACAAGCTCCAAGTCCTCTCCTTCATGAACAATGGAGCCTTCTTCTTTTGCCCATTTCCGGATTTCATCAACAGATCCAATATCCTTAGCAGTAACAATCTGGTCTTCATCAATGAAAAACACACTGACTTTTGAAGCATGGATGATTTCTTTGATCTGATTTTCACCTTGGTTACCATATAAACCAGATTTTGCATTCAAGCGGTGAGCTTCATCCGCCAAAATACAATCAAACTCATTTTCCTTTGCATCCACAAAGGAGCCAGAACCCTTAAAAAGATTCGAAATATATGACATACGGAAATTATCTTGGATAAGCCTCTTAGCATATACGTTTCGGGGTGCCGCATTCTTTGAAACATAACAGACATTCAGTCCTTCTTTTTTCTTATCGCAGATTAAATCGCTCAGAAGATTCCTTGCAATGACCGTCTTTCCCGTTCCTGGACCGCCTTTGACAATTATCGTATGCTTTGTCTTCTTCCCATAGGATTTCAGAATCAAATCTTTCATGACAGAAAAAGCAACCTGCTGTTCATCAATCCTATTGAATTCTTTGTTTCCGTGCAACAGCTTAGAAATAGCATCTTGAAGTTCCACGGATGGCCGGATTTTTCCGTTATCGATTTGATAAAGAATTTCCCCTTTGTCCGGGTTCTTTATATACTTCTTAATAAACCTACGAAGCTTTAACCTATCCCGAGATAAGAAAAGAGGAGCATCTTTAATAACTTCATCATATCGAGGATCTTCAATCTCCTCTTTCCATCTTTCTTCATAATTGTGGCAATAGGCACAAGGATAAAGATTTACCGGCTTTTCTTGGACAGTCTGGTTGAAATTCTTAATCCTCTGCGCATAACTATAGGTTTGGTAAGACGGATGAGAAAGATTTCGTTTTCGACCAGCAACATAAGCATAGACAAGGTTTTCTAAGTCTGTTTTCTCACATTCCGTCCATTGCTTCAGTTCAATAATAACAGCATTCTCTTCCCCTAATTCATCGTATCCAGTAATCAGAAAGTCGACACGCTTAGAAGTGTTCGGAACTTTAAACTCAATCGCAATTTTGAGGTTCTGATTCATCTTGGCATCTTTATCGCAAAGAACGTCCCGCCTCACACGCAAAGAATTAACATAAGCGGCATGCTCTTTTGGGTTATTATGATGAAAACCATGGGCAAGGAAGCTATCTTCGATTTTATCTGCAATCCTGCCGGAGTCTACATCTCCCTTAAACTGGGCTAGAGTTCCGTGATAGAAAATCATAAAAACCTCCTTGATTTATTCAAGGAGATTATAAATTAAAAGGCTTGTTTTGTATAGCAAATATATAACACAAATAGGACAGTTTATATTGTCCTATCATAGACAATATATCGTCCCCTGATGATTCTGCAATCACAAGAAACATCTTGATAGGGATCTTCATAATCCAGACAGATATAGATGTTTCCTTTTTTCCTTTCTTTTGGTAAATAGAAGCTATATCCTGTAAAGTCTTTCGGATTTTCAAAGGCAGCACCTGGATTATAGAAAGTAACGGAACGGACATATTCCGGTGTTTCATATTCCGAGTAGTAAAGAACGAGAGTATAGTTCGCATGAGGAGTAAGGTAGACATGCTCTGGTTTCTTTTCTAATGAGAACTGTACCGCTTCCTTTAAACCAGGGAAGAAGTTCGGTGTTATGTTTTTGTTGCAATGGATTGGATAGTAGAAGGAAAAAGCAAGAAAGGAAGCCGCATAAGCAGTACAAAGAGGAACTCTGGTCCATTTCCTATGATGGATAATATCGGATACACCTAAAGCACCAAAGAATACGAGCGGTATCCAGATGATATTAATTCGGTTAATATTCGAGTCTAGAATGAAGCTCAAGAGGAAACTCACAACCCTGGAGTCAGCTAAAATAAAGTTTAAAAGAGAAGAAATCGATACTTTTGGATCGATTCTATCTAATAGTATGCGTTTCTTTTTGTTGAAAAGTGGATGAAGCATTCCTATCAAAGAGAAAGGAAGCGTAAAAAGATAAAGGGTTCCAAAATATGGGATATTATTAAACCTCAAACCATCGTTCTGAACGAAGACTAGCCTTAAACAGTTCTTGAAATTATTAAAGCAATCATTCAAGAAGTTTGCTGAGAAAACACTTGTCACAGTATGGAATCGGTCTGTTTTGAGCTTTGGGATATCAAACCAAAGGTAATGAATCGTTTCCTTACTGAAAATATTGATATATAGGAAAAGAATGATTGGAACGACCCTTACAAACCTTACTCCAAGATAAATGATCTGGTGGTATCTTTTCCTTGGCTTTTTGATAAACAAATATACCAAGAAGGAAATAATGAAGAAGAAAAGGAAGAAATAACTCGTTCCATAACTATAAGCCGAAAATCCAAAGAGAATCGCAGAGAAATAATAGAAGAAGTAATTCTTTCGGCTAACACCATAGGCAAGAAGAAGGGAGCTGATTAGAACAAGATCCGGGAAGATATTACAGTCCAATGCCCATCTTGATTTCCTGATATGCCAAGGATTAATGATTAGGAAAAGAGTAAAGAGCAAGGCCTTCTTCTCACCAAGCCTTTTTCTTAACGTGAAGAAAAGAATATACAGGGTCAGGCTGCTAAGAATAGCCATCGGTAAACGAAGCGCTAAAGCTGTATTTCCTAGCCTAGCAATAAAAGGAATTGCTAAATAACAATAAAGCGCGTTTTGCCCACTGCCCCATGCAATTAAATGCCTTGGATAGTGCCTTCCATTATGGTCTATCCCGTATTTCAGGATAGAGTAAGCATCATACCCGGCACTCGCTTCATCTTGATTAAGACCACCCGGGTATTGATCCAATAAACAAACACGGATCCTCGTTCCAACCATCAAACTACAGGATGCGATAAGAAGAGGAATATGTTCCTTCGTGAATTTCTTCCTTCCCTCTTTATGATGAAGGATAAGTGGCAGAACAAAAACAAGGGAACCAACGATAACGGATAAAAGCAGCAGAATTATATTGATAATGTCATCACTCATTATGTTTGTCCATCCCTGATTATTATATCGAATCGAACAGAGTTTAGAAGAATCTTGTCCCTTTCCTTACTGAAAAACTATGAAAAGCCATCATTTTAAAAACGAATCATGCGAATCTTGGAAATTATCTATTTTTTGAAGTCCGATTTGTGATGTTTGCATTGACTAACCGATAACAAGATAGCTAAACTAAAGGGCTTTCTTCTTTTTTGTTAATTATTATAGAAACGGAGGCTGTTTTTATGACTTGGTGGTTGTATCCTACCTATGTTGTTGTTCTTGTTGTAAGGGTCTATCTCTCTAGGAAACTCGGTGACTTTGTCGATTTATTGGATAAGAAGACAAAAATATCAGGAGCCTTCTTAGGCGGTGTCAGGCTAGCTGGAGTAACAAGCTTACCTGAGCTGTTCACTTCGATATCATCCGTCTTAAGGGTTCAAAATCCGTCCTTAGTCATCGGTGACATCCTAGGCTCGGATATCTTCGACCTGACAGTACTTCTGATTCTGACTCTCGTCTTCGCAAAGCACTTCTATCAGGCAAAAATCGATAAATTCCACATTACTTCCCTTTTGATCCTTATCGGAAGGTATATCTGTGCCCTCTATGCCGTCTTTGCTCCCAGCAATTGGCAGGTCAGGCTTGGTGATATCAACCTTAGGTCATTACTTGCTCTTGGCCTCTACGTCGTTGCCTTAGTTCTTCAACCAAAAGAGACCAATGCTGAAAAAGAAGAAACAGATAATACTTGGTCCATAAAGAAGATAGTTACCTTATTCATCCTTGCCTCTGTCTTATTAGTCGGTGCCTCCATCGGTATTACTTATCTGACCGATAGGATTTGCAAAGAAATTCCAAGCTTAAACGGAACTGTCGGCGGGGCTGTTCTCCTTGGCGTTGCGACTTCTATCCCTGAAATCATTTCTACGGCACAGCTCTTCAAGAAGCGCAACTACAATGCGGGCTATGGAAACAGGATCGGTTCCTGCACCTTCAATTACTCCGTCATTGCCATTGCAGACCTCATCTCCTGGCATCAGATTCCTGGAAATGAAATAGTCAGCGAACGTGGCATCTGGATTCTCGGAGATACGACAAATGGATTCTCTTCCACTCAGTGGATTGTCTTATTCGGTTTAGGCGTTGTCGTTCTGACTCTTGGATTCGTCCTTCTCAAAAACAAAACCAAAGCCTTTAAAGGCATCAAGACTTCCTTCCTGTTTTCCGCCTTTTTCGCAGCTTCTGCCTTTACTCTTTACCTTCTCTCGCTCATTCTCTAAGCCAATCAAAAACGGTTCTTTTGGAGCCGTTTTTAATTGTCGATTTATTCCTTTAAAAAAGAGGCCGCTCACGCAGCCTCTTTTCATTATTTGCTTCCAGCCCTAAGGTTCCTGTCTTTGTCTTTTTTCTTCTTTTTGAAGTCGCTCTTACGGACGAAGATATCAATTAAGAGAAGAACAACTGCAATGATCCTAAAGACAACATTAAGGGATTTGTAGGATTTGAAGGCATATTCTGAACTGCTAATCTGATAGTCGACAGAGTCATAGGTCACCTTGCCAGTGTTCTTAGTCAAGGAATAGAGAAGAGTCGAAGTCGACTCAGGGAACCTGTCATACTCCGAAGAGTAATCGAAGTTCAGCTGTCTTACTTCCGGCTCATTCGTGATCGTCTCGACACTTCCGTCTTCTTTCGTCACATCATAGGAATAGGTAACCTCAACCTGGTAAAGTCCGACTTCACCAGTCTCTACTTCCGCAGAGAAGGTAGAGCCATCATACCTAAGATCATATTCTTTTACAATCTTCTTATCCGGAGACGTGACCTTGATATGAATCTTGGCATTCTTGTTCTTCTCAGCAGCAATGAAGCTGATAGAAGAAGTAACACCATGGTTTTCGTATTTCCTATCAAGAATAGAATTGATGTTACGAGTCGGAAGAGTCTCAGCAATCCTCTGTTTCCTGAACAGCTGACCGTTTTCGCTTTGACGGAAGGAATCCGTCCACGCAGTACCGAAATCCGAAGTGAAGGAAGCAACACGGCCCTTAGCCTCTCCGATATCCCAGTAAGCATAGAGAGGGACGGTAGCAACAGCCGTAGAAGAATTGCCGCCATCTTCTTTCTTGTCTTCGTGCTTATAGGTTAAGGTAAGAATCGTATTAGCGGTTTTCTTCGTACGAACGAAGTTATAACCATCAATGGAAGGAAGATTTTCGATACCTTTAACAGAATCATCCTTGGTATCAACAATTCTAACTTCAGAAGCTTCTTGGATTGTCTTTTCATTGACATCCGTAACAACCGAGGTGACCATGACATCAACCAAGCTAGCAGCGGTCTTACAATAATAGTAAGTTCCTTCACCGGCTTTAGCTAATGTCTTCAACAGAGAAGTACCAGAGGAATTCGAGATGTTGATGAAAGAGCAGATAATATTGTCTGCATACCTTCCTTGAACAAGCTTCTTCAAGGTGCTGGTGCTATCAAACGGATCACCATCGGACAAGGTGATGACAAACTTGTTTTCGGTCGGAGAATTCTTCAGCTGCTGATGGGCGGCTTTTAGTCCGCCAGCCCTGACAGTTCCGCCTTCCGATTTGATCTTTGTGATACTCTTAAGGACCGATTCTTTGTTCTTGACAGAAGTCAGAGGACTAACGATCTTAGTGTGATCAGAGAAAGTAACGATGGAAATGTAATCTCGTTCATTGAGCTTATTAAGAATCGCCTTAGCACCTTCTTTTGCCTTTCTCAAACGATTGTCGCTTTCCCTAGAACCAGAGTTATCGATGACAAGGACAATTGCTTTACCCTCATCGGATTCACTCTGAATCGGAAGCCTGGCATTATAGTCAGAGAGATAGTCGCCTTTGGCAGCGCCTGCAAAGACCGAGCCAAGGGTAAGAAGACTCTTTCCATAATCCTTCACCGCAGTTTCAAGGTTCGCAACGAACTGTTCCGGTTCATCTAAGTCTTCCCTATTGACGTTATTCAGGATGATTTCATCATACTGGATAAGGTCAGTAATGTTATAAGGAACACTAGCCGTGCCACAAGAAGAGAACTTAGCGTTTGCAGGGAACGAAGTCTGAAGATTATCTAAGGCATAGGAATCATCGCTGATGTAAAGGACATTGTAGTGATCCGAGATTTCCTGAGTGAAAGACCTCTTATTATTTTCTTCAAAGGTATCGCTCCTTCCAGAAATAGAGACTTCATAACGGAACGTACCCGCTTTATCGGCTGAAATATCGAACGTATAGACGTTGATACCTTTGTTGCAAGGCTCATTTTTCCTTTGAGCAACCTGCTTTCCATCACAGACAAGAGTAAGAGTCAGAAGTCCGCCTTTTTTCGATTTGACAGAGACTTTGACCTTCTGGTCTTTGCCGATGTAACAACGATCGGTGTAATAAAGACCGGTGATAGCGACTTCATCAAATTCCGGCTGACTCCTAGAAATAGCATCAATCTGAACCGAATCAGCAGTCAGCTGGTCTAAGGCTTCAATGGCGGAGCCATCCGTCTCAAGTCCATCGCTCCTGATAATCCTACGACGGACAGCACTATCTTTCGAATAGAGGCTATCGGCATAGAGAAGCGCGGATTTTAAGTCAGTGGCAGAGTTATCGAAGCTCGAATCCTTTTCGAAATACTTCAGAATAGACTCCGGTTTATACTTGCTACCGATATTGTTGACGACTTCCTGGTCTTTTGCAAAGGCAACAACACCGATTTTGGTACCATCGACTTTGCCAGCCTGCGTATAGACGTCATTAATCAACTTATCAATCTGACGTCCATTGTTGAATTCGCTCTTAGAGCAATCAGCAAGGACAATTAATTCAGTTGTCGAACTGGATTTGACATACTGAATATCGACAAAGGCCAAAGTAAGCCTAACAGACCTGACAAGATGGAGAATAAGAGAGATGATGTTCTTAATTCGATACCGCTTGTATTTTGGAATCACGAAGAAGCCGAGGAGAACAAGTCCAACAAGAGGAATCAAGATGAAGAACAAGTATGGATTTTCAATTCTAGTATTGTTCACGTGCATATAGGAACCAATCGGCGACAAAGAAGACAGCAGCAGCAATCGCGACAGGAAGTATCGAGTCGAAAATGCCGTTTACCGTCGATGCATCCGGATTCTTAACAATCTGATAGGCGTTAGAATCCTCGGCGAGTGGATTTCCCTCCTCCTTTGGGTATTTGACGTACCTATAAACTTCCTTACCAGTCTTATCCGTATTAACGGTAGTAAGGACATAGGTACCGACCTCATCAAATTCATAGCTGAGGTATTGGCTTATTCCTTTGACAATCGGAACCGCAGTTCCGTCTGGACGTTTCATCGTCCTTGTCTCGACTTCATCTCCCGTATTGATAGCAACGCTATCTCCAACCGTATAGCTGAATTTATCTAATAAGGACGGATGGGAGAACTGTACCAAGTTACGAGTCAGTGGTAAGAAATCATAGGTCACAGGCATGCTAGAACTCTGTAACGGGAAGGAGAAGATAACTTCGCGCTGGCCGTAGGAAGTCTTGCCAGCGAAGATCATAGGAACATTCTTATAAGCAAGAATGGTTGTAAAGTCATCTTCCAGTGTATAACGAGAATAATAACTGACGAGAACATCTTTTTTGGCAAGGTTCTTAGTAAGCTGCTGATAAGTCAGACTATTGTCGTTATCTGTATAGGTGCATGTGAATCCATTTTCAGAATCCGAATAGGAATTGAGATAGGTGAAACCAGTATCGGTAACATCTTGATTCGGAGAAATGAACCAAATAGCACCATCGGTCGGAAGTTTTTTCGGAGAAACACAATCGAAGACGTAGATATCGTATCCGCTCGTAGTATTGAAAGCAGCAGGAGAAACAACTGTGCAAGTAACACCCCAGGCTTTGAATGCCGTACTGAGATAACGCGGTTGACTACTGACTAAAAGGACACTAGCCTGCCTATCGTTTTTTTCATTGTAGAAAGTGAAGGAATTGTCGTCTTCAAGGCAGTCTACATAACCTTTCTTCTTCTCGTTGTAGTCTTCATCAATGGTACAGGTAATGGACTCGATAGGATCATCAAACTTGAAACCATATCCACTGGAATACTCAAGGCCAGCTGAAACTGCTGTAACAGTGGCAACCGAACCTAAATCTTTGCCGTTAATGGCAAAGCGGATACGGAACCTAGCATTGTCATGATCATAGCAGACATAAGTCGGAGTAATGACAATGTTCGTATCATGTTCACCATCCTTGTACTCATATTTGACATTGGTGATGGCATAATTGGTCTGCTTATCGTTGTAATAACTCCTAAGATGGATATTGTCATCACAAGTGACTTTCTTATCCGTGGCGAGATAGACATCGCTACCGCTACCAGAAGAAACTAACTTCTGTGCTAAGGAAATCGAATCCTTAATCTCATTGGTAGCGTAAGAACAGTTGACAGTATCCCTGTACTTTTCAAACCTTGTTACGTCCTGGATACCTTCACAAACCGTTTTCGGTTCCTCAGAATCCGTGACAATTAAAGTAAAAGTAGAACCTTTCTTAGCGGCATAGACTTTCTTTAGAATGTCTTCTTTTGCTACTTCGAATTTGGTCTCTTTTCCATCATAGCCAGTTCCTTCCCTCTTCCTGTTCCTGCTAGCAGAACCATCCAGGACGAAGACCCTGTTTTCTGCTTGTCCTTTCAGACTCAGAATCGGATGGGCAAGAGTGACAGCCATGAAGGCAATAGCAAACATCTGAACAAAGAGAGCAATCAGGTTTTCCCTGGAATGGAACGGATTCCGTTTCTTAAGGAATTTCTGACTGAGCTCCCAAAGGTAGGTAGACGGCGCGGTCGCTTCTTTATAACGGTTCCGTAAGATGTAAATGAGAATAAGAACCGGAATGGCAAGAAGGACCAAGAGAGCATATGGATATTGGAAACTCATTCGATAACCCCCCTAGATAACCTCTTATTTAAGAACACCTCTTTCAAGGGTTCGTCGGTTGAACAGAAGATATAGTCGGCTTCTCGGGAAAGACAGAAATTCTTGATTTTATCCTGGACAAACTTCAAGGCCTTTTGATAGGCGTTGATAACATCACGGCTGATGTTATCCTTAAAGAAACGATCATCATTTTCCGAATCATGAATGATCCTTTTTCCACGGAACTGCGGATGAACTTCCTCATCGCCGAGAATCTGGATGCACCTGACATCGCGGCGTTTGTTTCTAAGATAATCAACAGCATCGGTAAAGTTGCTGTCGGAACAGAAATCCGAGATGATAATGCTCTTTCCATCTCCATAGCCGACAGTCGAACGGACAATAGCATCCGAGATACTCGATTCTCCGTCAAACTTGACCTTGTTGAGCTGGTTGATGGAACTCCTGTAACTATCTTTACCGACTAAGTTTTCGATAATCGGTTCTGCATAGTCGCCTTTTAAGGCATAGATTGTGACCTTGTCCCTATCGGAAACAGACCTGAAAGCAAGGGTGGATGCAATCTTAAGAGCCATCTCGTCTTTGTTGAAGAAGCTCCTGGAACGACTCGTATCAATGTAGATACGGGTATGCCTCTGACGTTCATCGAGATAAAGCTTTAAGTACCTCTTCTCGAATTTACCGTAAAGGTTCCAGTCGATTTTCGTGACATCATCACCTTCGATATAGTCACGATAATCAGCGAATTCGCAGGAAGAACCATATTTTTTGGATTTGTGGTTTCCACCGAAAAGACCGGCGACGTTGTCCTTGACAGCCAACGTAAATTGCTCGATTTGCTGGAGAAATTGTTCGTCGATCGCTTGTTTCATATTGGGTTACTTGTTCTTTCTGTTTTCCTTAATGAGAAGACCGATGACTTTATCAATCGTCAGGCCTTCGTTGATTGCATTGTAGTTGATCTTGATACGATGACGGAGAACCGGATAAGCAAGGGCATCAATATCATCGTAAGAAACGTTATAGTTGCCATGGATCAAGGCACGGATCTTGGAACCAGTGATTAAAGCCTGAGCAGCACGAGGAGATGCACCATAACGGATGTACTTCTTGGCAACCTCACCGCCTTCGTCTAATTCCGGATGGGTGTGAGAGACAAGGTTCCTAGCATAGTCCAAGACTTCCGGAATGACCGGGACCTCCTGAGCAAGCTTACGCCTTTCCCTGATCCTAGGTCCATCAACAACCTTCGTAGCATTTTCGTTCCTGTTCTTCTGAGTCCTGTTGACGATGTCGCCAAGTTCCTTAGCAGACGGGAAGGACATGATGACCTTGAACCTGAAACGGTCCATCTGAGCTTCCGGAAGCGGATAAGTACCATCCTGCTCAATCGGGTTCTCGGTTGCGAGAACGAAGAACGGCTCAGCCATCTGATAAGTGACGCCCGAGACAGTGACTTTGTGTTCCTGCCTGACCTCAAGCCTTGCAGACTGGGTCTTCGGAGTAGCACGGTTGATTTCATCGGCTAAGATAATCTGGGCGAAGATAGGACCCTTCTGGAACGTTGTGACCAAGTTGCCATTCTCATCTTTACGGATGATATTGGCACCGGTGACATCGTTCGGCATAAGATCTGGTGTGAACTGAATACGGCTGAACGGGAGGTTCAGGGTCTGTCCTAAAGAACGAACAAGACGGGTTTTGCCAGTTCCAGGGACACCTTCCAGAAGAACGTTACCACCCGAGATAACGGCGATGATGACCGCATCTAAGACTTCTTCCTGACCGATGATATCCTTATGGAGCTCGGTTTTGATTTTCGTAACGGAATCACTGAAATTCTTAATAAGCTGCTCGTTTTCCATTTTCTGTATATCCTTTGTAAATTAGAAACTAGTTTTCAGATTCGGCTCAGATTACGGATTTTTCTTGTCCTTATCGCCATATAACTCATCGAAGTAATCTTTCAAAGCAGCATTGATATCATCATCACCATTTTGATTGCAATCGTCCTGAGCATCGCCGTTGCTTCCATCGATGACATCACCATACTTGGTGTCGCCTTGATCAGTATAAACATGATCATTGCCTGGATATTTAATGCTGCCATCGCCTCCACCAGCGCCGCCTTCACCGGTCGGATCACCATCTTGGACACCGTTTCCATCGTTGGAACCGTTGCTTCCATTATTGCCATTATTTCCGCTGTTGCCTTGGTTACCAGAGCCCTGTCCACCAGAGCCTTGCTCACCGGAGCTTTGCTCTCCGGAACCGCCCTCACCTGCGCCAGAGCCTTGTTCACCAGAACCACCTTGACCTTCGCCAGAACCTTGTTCACCAGAGCCTTCCTGATCTCCGCTGTTTCCGTTCTGACCATTCTGAGTCGGATCTTTCATCTGATCAAGAGCATCTTTAGCAGCATCGCCAGCAGCTTGGTTTTTATTCTGTTGATTGATAGAGTCGTTGATGTCCTTGTTGGCTTCATCGATTTTTTGGTCGAGATTATCTTTGGTCTGATCAGAAGTATCCTGTCCGTTGTCGAGATTCTTTTGTAATTCGTCTGCCTCTTTGTCAAACTCATCTGCGAGTTTCTTAAGGGCATCACGAAGCGGATCCCCTTCCGGAATCTGAGAATTCTCTAAGGCTTTCCGGATTTCAGCAGCAATAGCATGTAGCTTATCAACAAGCTGCTGACCGCTTAGGCTATTGATTTCGTCTTTCAGAAGACCTAAGGCAATAGTGATTTTATCTTCATCGCCTGCTTTAATAGCTTCTCCAAGAAGCTTTAAGTTATCATCGTCACTATTGACGAGCTCATCACCGATTTCGTCTTTGGAGTTGGCGTCATCGACAATCTTGTCAATGTCATCCTTACCGTTTTCCACAATATCATTACGCTTGTTTTCATCCGTCTCGCCGTCAAGATCGTTTTGGACACGATCGATGATTTGATCGATTTTATCGTTCACATCCGTATCTGGATCGATATCGTCGATATCTTTTTTGGCGCTACTAGCAATGACACGGACGGCAGAATCAACGGAATCAATATTAGAAGGGTTGATTGGATCCTTGATGTGGGAAGGGAACTGGGCAATATTCGGCATGAAGAAGGAACCAGCGAAGAGACCAGCAGCAACAACAAGAATTGGAATGGTAACACTAGCAAGCTTCCTCTGAACAGCTTTGACTGGTTTCTCATCCAGCTTGACCGTTGCATCTTCACGCTGTTTGTTCAGAATCACGCCATCTTTTCCTTCAAATTCAACCCTGGTCGAAACCTTTTCCTGAAGGTTAAGGTCTTTATCAAGACGGGCTGCGATTTTCTTGTCAGTCGGTTTCTTGATGAAGTAAGCAGCAGCGAAGGCAGCGGCTAAACCAGCTGCGGTTGCGATTGGAGCTGCATAGACCATCGCGGAAGGATTGGCAAATCTGCAGGCTGCAATTGAGATAGCGGCGCCAGCTAAGCCGCCGGCAACACCGAAGAGCAAGGATTTAATCCTATGTTCACGAAGCAGCTTTTTCTTGAAACGAGCGAATCCTTCATTTTTTTCATAATTTTTGACTTCATTGTTTTTCATATTCGATACCTCCTGACTGGTTCCAAAACAGATAAAGGGAATAAATAACGTAGTTGTTTGGAACAACTGCAAAAGATTTTAATTTGTTTTTTTATTTTTATAAAATCTGCAAAAAACTGAGATTTTGTCTTATTGTTTCATTTTTATTAGAT
>ERZ1034669.377-NODE-377-length-16413-cov-18.761646_pt1 | contig 16413 bp, 12 predicted proteins | sample MGYA00520705_ERZ1034669 | MGnify/ENA primary metagenome ERZ1034669 (study PRJEB33766, sample SAMN09781766) | gut metagenome | biome: gut microbiome | host: Homo sapiens | place: Madagascar | study: EMG produced TPA metagenomics assembly of the PRJNA485056 data... | reverse complement strand
AAAGAGCAGAGTGCAAGGAAGATTTCTCGCTGCGCTCGAAATGACGGTAGGGGGGATGGGTTTATTTCACGTAGCGTACAACGGATATGTTTGGAAAGCGCTATTCCTCGCAACGTCATCCCGAGCGGAGTCGAGGGATCTTTCTGGCACACTGGTATAGCGCCGTATGTGTGATAGCGGAAAAGGGGAAACCTTCTGCGAAGGAAGCAAGAAAGAGCAGAGTGCAAGGAAGATTTCTCGCTGCGCTCGAAATGACGGTATGGGAGAATGGGTTTATTTCAAGTAGCGTACAACGGATATGTTGGGAAAACGCTGCTTCCGCAACGTCATCCCGAGCGAAGTGGAGGGATCTTTCTTGCAGGAGGGGATAATGTCGTATGTGTGATAGCAGAAAACGGGAATGCTTCTGTGAAGGGAACAAGAAAGCGCGGAGTGCAAGGAAGATTTCTTGACTGCACTCAAAATGACGGTATCGGGGGTCGAAAAGTCCAAGAAACGTAGGATGGCGGCAAGCGGTTTTATCTGTTTCTTCATACCGCGCTTAAGAAAGCCAATCCTCCGATAAATCCAACCAATAAGGATTTGCTTTGCTGATGAGTTCATTTTTCTTCTTACGTCCCCACTTTTTGAGCTGCTTTTCTCTCGCAATGGCAGTACGTATATCCGAATAAGGCTCAGCATACATCAATTCGTGAACGTGGTATGTTTTGGTAAAGCCGTCCACCAATTCATGCTTATGCTCATAAAGGCGCTTGGTAAGATTGCTTGTTACGCCGATGTATAAAACGGTATGTGTGGTATTCGTCAAAATATAAACGTAGTTCATGTGTTTGCCCTCCTGCTTGTTAGGGAAACACTGATTAAATCGTTGAAAATACATGTGAAATCAAATTCCGCGATTGAATCAGCGTTTCCCTCATCTTATTATAGGCGTGAGGGAAAAGATAAACCAGTAAAAAGGGGATGGTATTCCTAGGACTCAGGGAAAGAACATGTTGGGTGAGTGTTTTCCCAGCAATGTCATCGAAAGCGGAGCCGAGGGATCTTTCTGGCACACTGGTATAGCGTCCTATGTGAGACAGCGGAAAAGGGGAAACCTTTTGCGAAAGGAGCAAGAAAGCGCGGAGTGCAAGGAAGATTTCTCACTGCGCTCGAAATGACGGTATGGGGGAATGGGTTTATTTCACGTAGCGTACAACGGATATGTTTGGAAAGCGCTATTCCTGTATCGTCATCCCGAGCGAAGTCGAGGGATCTTTCTTGCAGGAAGGGATAATGTCGTATGTGTGATAGCAGAAAACGGGAATGCTTCTGCGAAGGGAACAAGAAAGCGCGGAAAAGGGGGAACCTTTTGCGAAAGGAAGCAAGAAAAAGTGGAGTGCGAGGAAGATTTCTCGCTGCGCTCGAAATGACAGTATGGGGGAATGGGTTTATTTCAAGTAGCGTACAACGGATATGTTTGGAAAGAGCTATTCCTGTATCGTCATCCCGAGCGAAGTCGAGGGATCTTTCTTGCATACTGGTATAGCGTCCTATGTGAGACAGCAGGAAAGGGGAATCCTTCCGTGAAAGGGGCAAGAAAGAGCAGAGTGCAAGGAAGATTTCTCGCTGCGCTCGAAATGACGGTAGGGGGGAATGGATAACCCACGTCCCGTATAAAGGATATGTTGGGGAAACGCCACTTCCGCAACGTCATCCCGACCGAAGTGGAGGGATCTTTCTTGCACACCGGTATAGCGTCCTATGTGAGACAGCGGAAAAGGGGAAACCTTTTGCGAAAGGAGCAAGAAAGCGCGGAGTGCAAGGAAGATTTCTCACTGCGCTCGAAATGACGGTATGGGGGAATGGGTTTATTTCACGTAGCGTACAACGGATATGTTTGGAAAGCGCTATTCCTGTATCGTCATCCCGAGCGAAGTCGAGGGATCTTTCTTGCAGGAAGGGATAATGTCGTATGTGTGATAGCAGAAAACGGGAATCCATCTGCGAAGGAAGCAAGAAAGAACAAAGTGCAAGGAAGATTTCTCGCTGCACTCGAAATGACGGTAGGGAAAGCAGCTGATTCTATGAATTTGAGATTTTAAATTCATAACAGAATATGAAAGAAAGCCACTTGAATATGAGTATAATTATGTGCTATATTAAGACAAGCATAAAAGACCCTATGCTTCTATACTAATCAAACGATAGCAGAGGAAACACGGTCACTCGCGCGATGAGTTTTGAAAAAGTGTAGGAAAAGGGCGGACTGGTTCCGAGGAGGACGAATCAATTGTATTTTTCAATGATGGGCGGCTTTCTGAAATATATTCAGCAGGCCTAAAGAATAAGGCTACAGATAAATGTGTCAATTCTGAGAATCTTAATGATAAGATACAACCTGTTCAGAAAAAGACGATCGCCTTCTCCTGCATTTCTTAAAGGAGTGATTTATTATGAAAAAGATCCTCGCACTGGCTGCTGTAGCAGCACTCACCGCTGGCGTATCCGCTTACGCTGCAAATCCATTCTCCGATGTTACCGCTGATGACTGGGCTTATCAGGCAGTATCCGACCTGTCCGCTCAGGGCGTCGTAGAAGGCTATCCGGACGGCACCTTCAAAGGCGAAAAGAACATGACCCGTTACGAACTGGCTCAGATCGTTGCTCGCCTCATGGCAAAAGAAGACCAGCTGAATGCAGAACAGCAGGCAACCATTGACAAACTCGCTGGCGAATATGCTGACGAACTCGCTAACCTCGGCGTTCGCGTTTCCAATCTGGAAAAGAAGGTCGGCAATATTTACTGGTCCGGCAACGCTCGTATGCGTTACCAGGATAAGGGCGACAACAACACTTCTTGGAATGGCCGTATCCGTATTAACGTCAAAGGACAGGTCAATGAAGCTACTTCCGTTAATGCTCGTTTCCTGAATAACTTCAATTTTAAAGATGGCAAAGATTCCACCACGGTTATGGATCGTATCTATGTGGATCACAAATTTGGTGATACCGTTGCCGCAAAACTGGGCCGTTATGAAGTCGATGCAGGTGGATTCAACACTTGGCTGATCAGTGCAGCATTTGATGGTGCAGAAGCAGATTTCAATCTTGGTGATGTTGCGCTGGGGGTAGGCTATGGCCGTTTCGGCTCTGCCGATTCTCTGTCTGGTGAAGCCAGCTATAAAGATGCGGAAGTTTTCTATGCACAGGCTAAAGCAAACCTGGGAGTTGCAAAACTTGGCGTTGACTATTTCAAAGCTGCAGACAGCGATGTGATTCAGTTGGGTACCATGGGCAAATACGAAGTTATTGGTGCAAACGTACTTGTTCCGGTCGGTGATTTCCGTGTGGCTGGTGACTACTATGTCAATACCGCTCTTGATGGAGATCCGCAGGTATGGGCAGCAGGTCTTGGCTATGGCGCTGTCAATACAAAGAAACCGGGCTCCTGGGGCGTTGATGTCGCATACTTTGATGTTGAGCAGGGTGTATTTGCAAAAGGTATCGGTGGCTGGCAGCTGTCCAATGAAAAACTTCTCCAGAAAGATGGCAGCTTCTGGTATGCATCCGCAGATGTAGTACTGCAGAAGAATGTCACCCTTCACGGCGAATATGCATTTGCAGCTGATGCTGATAATGGCGCTGATCCGGATGATCAGTATACCGTTTCCCTCAACTACAAATTCTAATCTTTGGAATTTTAGACAAACGAAAGGAAATCCCTTATGGGATTTCCTTTTTTATTTGCATGGGCCCTAAAATGGTGATAATATAAAATAAACTTTATATTATCGCAGGAATGGAGGGGCGCAAATTGTATATCAAACGAAATTTGGAGAGAAAATTTCTGAAGCTCAATGGCTTTTTCAAGGTCATGCTGGTCACGGGAGCGCGGCAGGTTGGGAAGACGACGATGCTGAAGCATCTCGCGGAGGGTACGAATCGCACGTATGTCTCGATGGATGATTTGCTGGCTCGTGATCTAGCCACTCGCGACCCGGCCCTTTTCTTTCAGCGCTACAAGCCGCCGATTCTGATTGATGAGATCCAGAAAGCGCCGGCTCTGCTTACAGAAATCAAGCGGATCTGCGATGAGACGGAGGAGAAGGGGCTTTTCTGGCTGACGGGCTCGCAGCAGTTTCAGATGATGAAACGCGTGCAGGAGACGCTTGCGGGGCGCATCGGGATCCTCCATCTCTATGGACTTTCACAGCAGGAGAAGCGGGAAATTTCCTTTACGGAAGAAACGGATTTCTCGATAGATTCGCTCCTTTCACGGCGGGCGGAGGCTGGGATACTCACCATCGGGCAGGTTTTTCAGCACATCTGGGAAGGCGGGATGCCCGGCGTGCAGGGCGTGGACGAAGAGACGCGGCAGGCGTACTACAGTTCGTATGTGGAAACGTACCTTTTCCGCGATGCGGCAGAGGCAGGCGGGGTGACGGACTCTTTCAAGTTCGGACGTTTCTTGCAGGCCTCTGCGGCACTTGTGTCGGAACAGGTGAATTACTCTACGCTGGCGCAGGCGGCAGACATTTCCATCCCGACGGCGAAGAGCTGGCTGCACTTGCTGTGCGGTCTGGATGTGCTTTACCTGTTGCCGCCTTTCTATAACAATGCGCTGAAACGGCTGACAAAGACGCCGAAGCTCTACTTCAATGACACGGGGCTGTGCGCGTTCCTCTCCATGTGGCTGACGCCGGAGACGCTCATGATGGGGGCGGCCAGCGGGCATTATTTCGAAAACTACGTAGTGGGCGAGCTGATGAAATCGTATGCTGCGGGACGCAATAAGGCGAATCTGTCCTATTATAGAGATGGCTCCGCAAAGGAAATCGATGTGGTCATCGAAGAGAATGGTGTACTTCACCCGCTGGAAATCAAGAAGTCAGCCAATCCGGATTTGCGAGAAGTGAGGAAATTCGAATTGCTGGACACGGCAACTTTGCACCGTGGGCGGGGCGGCATTGTCTGCATGGCGGGCGATGTAGTCCCGGTGGATGAAAAGAACGCGCTGATCCCGTCTGCTTTGTTGTGAGGGGGCAGTATAGCGATTTAATCAGCGTTTCCCTAGATTCGGAAGTTGACTTAAATAGCTTGTAGTTTCCTCTTGCATTTTCCACGCGCTCTCCGTATAATGCAAGTAACTTGATACAGATACTGACTTGAAGAGGAGTCCCTTGGGGACTCCTTCTTTTTTACCTAAAGGGAAATTAGAATAAAGCTAAATCATAATTTCCCTCTTGCGGAAAGATTTATTTCTATAGTATCCTAAAAGAAGCTCATATCCTGCCCGAGATATGTGCGAAGGACGAAAGGAAATGGCAGAGGAAACACGGTCACTCGCGCCGCAGATTTTTGAGTACTCCTTCGGAAAGGGCAATCCTATATATAGGGAAACATTTCCCATTTTTCAAAGGAGCGATTTATTATGAAAAAGATCCTCGCACTGGCTGCTGTAGCAGCACTCACCGCTGGCGTATCCGCTTACGCTGCAAATCCATTCTCCGATGTTACCGCTGATGACTGGGCTTATCAGGCAGTATCCGACCTGTCCGCTCAGGGCGTCGTAGAAGGCTATCCGGACGGCACCTTCAAAGGCGAAAGAAACATGACCCGTTACGAACTGGCTCAGATCGTAGCTCGTCTCATGGCGAAAGAAGACCAGCTGAATGCAGAGCAGCAGGCAACTCTCGACAAACTCGCTGGCGAATACGCTGATGAACTCGCAAACCTCGGCGTTCGCGTTTCCAACCTCGAAAAGAAAGTCGGCAACATCTCCTGGGCTGGCGATGCTAAGATGATGTACACCGCTAATGCTGAAAAGGCTGCAAAAGACACCTACAAAGGTCGTATCCGTCTGAACGTCAAGGGTCAGGTCAATGACTCCACCTTCGTCAAAGGCCGTATCGTAACCAACATGTGGTTCAAAGATGCTGGTACCCATGTAAAGGATGATGGCAACACCGAGATGGACCGCCTCTTCGTGAATCACAGCTTCGGCGACAAGACCTCCGTTGTTCTCGGCCGTCAGGACCTCACCGTATTCGGCGGACTCGAATATGATGACGCATTCGATGGCGCAAAACTCGCATACAGCGATGGCAAATTCGATGCTTACGCTGCATTTGGCCAGCTGAACGCAGGCGACTATGATGAAACCGATGCTGCTTTCGGCGGCCTCGGCTATGACTTCGGCGTTGCTAAACTGAACGCAGCTTACTTCAACTTCACCGGCGACAAAGCAAAGACTGTTAGCGGCTTTGACAGCATTTGGGGTGCGAACCTCGTAGTTCCGGTTGATAACTTCAGCGTATTCGGCGAATACTGGGACTCCAACGCTGACAAGAACGACAGCGCTTATCAGGCTGGTCTCGGCTACAGCACCCTCGATGCTTCTAAACCGGGCACCTTCGCTCTGAACGTCGCTTACAACAAAGTAGGCGCTGGTGCTTACCTTGGCGGCACCACCTATGATGCATCCGACTTCTTCGATATTGCTGCTGGCAAAGATCTGAAGTTCTGGAACGTATTCGGTGATGTTGTTCTCCAGAAGAACGTTACTCTCCACGGCGAATACGCTTGGGATATCGAAAACACCAACGCTGGCTATGATGACAACGCTTGGACCGTTTCCCTGAACTACGCATTCTAATTCGAGAATACTCCAGTAAAAAAGAAGCTCCTCACGGGGCTTCTTTTTTTATGATCTTTTATTCCTCCCCCGCGAGCCAGCGGAGCGCATTCCGTTTCAGGATGCCTTCGTAGTTCGCGGACGGTGTGATGGTATCGAGTGTCAGAAGGTACTTCGGGTATTGGTCGGAGAGGGCGCGGAGAGGTTTCAGCTCCCGTTCCAGCACGGCGGGATCGAGGGTGGAGAGGGCGATCTGGTAGTAGGAGAGGCCGGCTTCTGACTCACAGACGAAGTCGATTTCCCCACCGGGGAGCTGACCGACGAAGACTTTATTTCCGCGGCGGAGAAGCTCAAGATAGATGACATTTTCCAGAATGTGCCCCGTGTCGCGGCCGGTGTCATTCATCAGCAGGCGGCGGAAGGCAGGATCGACGAGGTAGTACTTGGCATTCGTCTTCAGAATATTCTTCCCGCGCACGTCGAAGCGGTCAGCCTGGTAGAGGAGAAGGCTGTCCGTCAGGCTGGTGAGGTAGCGTTCCACGGTTTTGTTGTCCGTTTTCCGCCCCATGCTGATCAGGGTATTTGCGATTTTGCTCGGGGAAATCAGACTGCCGATGTTCGCGGCCGTGTATTTCATGATGCTTTGCAGGATGGCGGGATTCGCGGTGCGCAGGCGTGTCAGCGTGTCTTTGATGAGGATGGTATTGTAAATGCCCGACAGGTACTCGCTGATGTTCTGCTCTTTGCCACGGAGCGCGAGCGCAAAGGGAAAGGAGCTGTCTTTCGTGTAGGCTTCGTAGGCCGCCTCAAGGGACGGCGGTGCGGAGAGACCGGAGAGAAATTCCCGGAAGGAAAGGGGGAGCATCTGCATTTCCACATAGCGCCCTGCCAGAAGTGTAGCGAGGTCGCCGGAGAGGAAATAGGCATTCGAGCCGGTGATGTAGAGGTCGACGTTGTCTTTGATGAAGAGGCTGTCGACGGCTTTTTCAAATTGCGGCACATGTTGAATTTCATCTAGAAAAATGTAGTTTTTCCCATCGGGTCTGAGTCGTTCTACGATGTAGCGGTAGAGCGCGTGGTATTCCTGCAGGTCTTCGAAGGCGAGGTCTTCGAAGTTGATAGCAATGATGCGCTCTGCGGGGATGCCCGAGGAGGTCAGGTAGTTTTTATATAGGGTGAAAAGCGTGGATTTTCCACTGCGGCGGACGCCGGTGATCACTTTGATCAGGGGCAGGTCTTTATTGCGGATCAGGAAATTCAGGTATTGTGGTCGCTCAATCAGTTTCATCGGTATCACCTCATTTAGGATTATAATCCTAAATGAGGTGATTATCAAATAGTTTTGGGATTCAAATCCTAAAACTATGCGAAAAATAAAAGTTTTAGGATTTGAATCCCAAAACTCTGCCGCGGTAGGCCGTCAGCGGTATGCATCCAACTGAGAATCATCGCCATATCGACTCTCTTGAATATCGAAAACTTTCGTGCTATAATGTACACATCAGCACCGATAAATTAAGAAAGTGACTATCGAACAGTATGAAAGGTTGTATTTCTTAATGACGCGATGGAAAATAAAGGTATACTGCTTTTGCAATAGACTGATTTTCCGCTGTATGCATTTCCCCATCCGGGATCACCGCCCAATCGTAAGCATCCCGATGGATTTCTATATCGGAAGAGGGGGCTAGGGAATAGGAGTGGCTGGTTGCTAGTGACTAGTGACTAGTGACTGGTGACTGGTGACTTGAATACTACTTTCGGGTATCGCCCCGTATATTCGTGGCGAAGCCGTCACCTGACCCCTGAAGTTTGAAAGCAGAGATGAGTAGCTAGGGATTGGGGATTAGGAGTGACTGGTGGCTGGGATTCTCCGGCATCGTCATCCCGAGCGCAGCCGAGGGATCTTTACTGCACTGCGGAAATCAGCGTGTATGCGCCGAGGGAAAACGATGTCCTAGTGCTGCCTCACATCAGGCGATGAACGTTCTGCAATAAAGATCGAGGGCTACGCTCGAAATGACGATGCGCACGAAGCGCTATCAAAACTCCGCGGCGCTTCTGATTTTTATGCGCCGCACTACCATTTCTCATTTCTAATTTCTCATGCAAGCGAAGCTTTCGAACGGAATCAAAGGGCACCACGCCCCACGGGCTAACCCTGAACCTTGAACCCTGAACCCTTATTTTCTCTCTTCCATTTCTGAAAGGAAGGTCATTCTTATGGCAGACATCCAGAAACAGTACGGACTTTTTATCGACGGAGATTTTGTACCAGCCGGTGACGGCGCGACATTTGCAGCGCACAATCCGGCGAATGGCGAAGAGCTTGCTCTCTTTGCGGAAGCGACGAAGGAAGATGTAGACAAAGCTGTGAAAGCGGCTCGCGCAGCGCTCCCGGCTTGGTCGAAGACATCCCCTGTCGAAAGACAGAATCTTCTTTTGAAGATCGCAGACATCATCGATGCCAATGCCGATCACCTCGCTCTCATGGAGACGCTCGACAATGGCAAGCCGATCCGCGAGACGAAGGCAGCGGATGTTCCGCTCGGCAGCGACCATTTCCGCTATTTTGCAGGGTGCCTCCGTGCGTGGGAAGGCAGTGCGACGATGATCGATGACAATACCATGTCGCTCATCCTTCATGAACCTGTCGGCGTGGTTGGGCAGGTCATCCCGTGGAATTTCCCCTTCACCATGGCATGCTGGAAGCTCGCTCCGGCGCTTGCGGCGGGCAATACCATCGTCATGAAGCCATCCTCCCACACATCGCTGTCTTTGATGGAATTCATGCGTCTCATTCAGGACGTCCTGCCGAAGGGCGTGGTCAATGTCATCACCGGCAAGGGCTCGAAGTCCGGCCAGTGGCTGCTCGACCATCCGGATCTGGACAAGCTCGCCTTCACCGGCTCCACTGAAGTCGGACACGGCGTGTATCAGGCGGCCTGCGACAAGCTCATCCCCTGTACGCTCGAGCTCGGCGGGAAATCCGCAAACATCGTCTTTGACGACTGCGATCTTTCTCAGGCTATCGACGGCGCCTGCAAGGGCATCCTCTTTAATCAGGGACAGGTCTGCTGTGCCGGCTCTCGTCTCTTCGTACAGGAAGGCATCTTCGATGAATTCCTGAAACACCTGAAAGCGACCTTCGAAGCGGTCAAGATCGGCGATCCGACGGATCCATCGACCCAGCTCGGCGCGCAGATTTACAAATCCCAGCAGGATAAAGTCCTGAATTACGTCAAGATCGGCATCGAAGAGGGTGCGACCCTCGTGACGGGCGGCAAACGCTATACCGAAAACGGCTGCGACAAGGGCTACTTCATGGAACCGACCATCCTTGTCACCGACAAGCCGGACTGCCGCGTGTGCCAGGAAGAGATCTTCGGACCGGTCGTCGTGGTACAGAAATTCAAGACCGCGGATGAAGTCATCGCGCTGGCCAATGACAGCGTGTACGGCCTCGGCGGCGCGGTATTCACTAAGAATATCAATACAGCCATGAAGGTCGCACGCAGTGTCCGCACGGGCCGTATGTGGGTAAATACCTACAACGATCTGCCGGCAGGAGCACCGTTTGGCGGCTACAAGCAGTCCGGCATCGGTCGTGAAACGCACAAGGTCATGCTCGAACACTACAGCCAGATGAAGAATATTTTCATCAACCTGAAAGATGGCGTCAGTGGGATGTATGATATCAAATAAATAGGTCATCAAAAAGCCCGCTCTGTGAGGAGCGGGCTTTTTGCGCTTCAGAGGTTCGGAGGATAGCGCTTTTCCCGTATCGTCATTTCGAGCGAAGCCGAGAAATCTTTCTTGCACACCGGATATCACAACTGGTGTCCTTGGCGGCAGGCTCAATACTTCTCGTTTCTCGTCATCAAACACCCAGCGTTTTCCTGCCTGCAAGGGGGATCCCTCGGCTGCGCTCGGGATGACGGTGCGGGGAAGCAACCTCAGCGTTTCCCTAGGCACTTTCGATCCCTCCGCAAGCCGCATACTTATAAAAGAGGTGCGCGTTTGCGCGCACCATCTCATCGAAGAGCGCCAGTTCTTCCTTGGAAAATCCGTGAACATCAGTCCAAGTATAGGAGGGAAGCTCGCAACGGGCGTCGTCGAAACCGTCTTCTGTCGGCCGCTCGAAGTGGACAATGACGTGTTCCGTGCCGTCTTTGGAAATCAGCTCCGAGTGGACGATTTCCGTGCCATCATCCAGCGTCATGTAAGGGTACATCATAAGAAAACCTCCTTTATAAATATGGGGGCTATCGGTGGGGAAGTCCATCTTTTGCCTTCGGCGCGCCCCTTCTTCAAGGATCTGCTCAGTTGGTGCGAATTTCTAATCCCCAATTCCTGATCCCAGTGACTAGTCACTAGTTACAAAAATCCCCATTTTTCTTATTCTACCACAAGTTTGGAAGCAGGGATTAGGGAGTAGTGGCTAGGGATTAGGTGTTACGAGTGACTCGTGACTTCAATGCCACTTTCGGGTATCACCATTATTTATACGCCGCGGCGATTAGGGAAACACTGATTAAATCTGACAACGATTTAATCAGCATTTCCATAAGATGAGCGTTGTTACACTTCTTCTACCCCCCTTCCCATGGAAGGGGGATGCCCGAAGGGCAGGGGGTTGGCCAACGTCGAAAGAGAGCGAAGTCGAGAAATCTTTCTTGCACACCGGATATCACAACTGGTGTCCTTGGCGGTAGGCTCAATACTTCTCGTTTCTCGTCATCAAACACCCAGCGTTTTCCTGCCTGCAAGGGGGATCCCTCGGCTGCGCTCGGGATGACGGTGCGGGGAAGCAGCCTCAGCGTTTCCCTGATCGCGAACCACTAGTCCCCAGCCACTATTTTTCCACTATTCTATCAAATGTCCCGACAGTGGTTTGAATGGATTATAAAAATATTCTAATTATTCACTCTTTATATTATGGTATAATGAATTAGTTAATGAGAGTGTGTATTGCGGTCACAAGGAAGGGCGGCTCTCGCGGCCTTCCTTTCCTCAGCATTTCCCTATCAAGGAGGAAAACGGATTGGAAACGAAACGTGATTTTATCTGGAAGATGGGCGGCCAGCAGGGACAGGGTGTCGAGTCCTGCGGTGAGATCCTCGGCAAGGTCCTGGCGCAGGAAGGATACTCTCTGTTCAGCCAGCGTCTCTTTGCTTCCCGTATCAAGGGTGGCCACACCACCATTGCGCTGCGCATTGCGACGAAAGAAATCGCGACCATTGGCGAGCATGTAGACTGTCTGGTCGCACTCGATCAGGAAACGATCGATATCCATGGCAAGGAAGTGCCGGAAGGCGGCGTCATCATCGCTGATGATGCGTTCCACCCGAAATTTGAAGCACATACCGGCCGTATGTTCCTCGCGCTCCCGATCACGGAGCTGGCGAAGAAATACGGCAGCATGCAGATGAAGAATATCGCAGCGCTCGGCATGAGTGCCGGCGTGCTGGGATTCCCGGAAGAACCATTCTACGGCTTCATCGCCGACCGCTTTGCCAAAAAGGGCGATGAAATCATTTCTAAAAACAAGGCGATCTTCAAGGATGGCTATGATACTGCCATCGCTGCGATGCACGGCGTAGAGCTTGGAAAGCTCGCGACCCCGCCGAAGAAGGACCAGCTCTACCTGCTCGGCAATGAAGCAGCAGCGCTTGGCGCGATTTCCGCAGGGGCCCGCTTCATGGCATCCTACCCGATCACGCCGGCGACGGAGATCATGGAATACATGATCAAAGTCATCCATAAGATCCATGGCACTGTCGTACAGACCGAAGATGAGCTCTCTTCCTGCATGATGGCGATGGGCGGCGGCTATGCAGGCGTTCGTGCTTTCACTGCGACCTCCGGCCCAGGGCTCTCCCTGATGGCAGAGTCGATCTCCATGGCAGCGACCGCAGAGATCCCGGTCGTCATCATCGATGTCATGCGTGCCGGCCCGTCCACGGGCATGGCGACCAAGGTGGAACAGAGCGACATCCGCTACGCGATCGGCTCCGGCCATGGTGATGCGGAAAAGATCGTCCTTGCGGCCGCTTCTATCGAAGACTGCTACTACATCACCCAGGAAGCCTTCAACCTTGCTGAAAAGTTCCAGACTCCGGTCATCGTCCTTTCTGACCTGCAGTTCGGCATGTGCAAGCAGTCCGTCCCGGCCTTTGACCTTCACCGCGTCGGGATCGAGCGCGGCAAGCTCATCCGCGAAGGCCTGCCGGAGCTTGATACGAAGAAGAAAGAATACTTCCATCGTTTCGAAGATGTGGAAGACGGCATCTCCCCGAGAACCATCCCGGGCGTGAAGAACGGCATGTTCCTCTCCACGGGCCTCGAACACAATGTCTTCGGCAAACCGGCAGAAGGCGTGGGCGACCGTGTGATGGAAATGGAAAAGCGCCATCGCAAATTTGCCAGCGTACCGGAAGCGATCACCCCATTCTATGTCAACCACGAAGATACAGAATGCGACCTGCTCCTCGTAGGCATCACCTCCACCGGCGGTGCGATCGATGAAGCCTGCGAAGCACTCGAAGCAGAAGGCAAGAAGGTCAACCACCTGCACCTGCGTCTGCTCTCGCCATTCCCGGCTGAAGCCCTTCGCCCCTACATCGAAGGTGCGAAGAAAGTCCTCATCGTAGAAGAAGACCTGACAGAGCAGCTCCGTGAGCTCTTTGCGATCCATTTCTCCTGCCATGACAAGCTGCTGTCCTGCCTGCAGTATGACGGCACTCCATTCACGGCATCCACCATTCTCAAAAAAGCTAAGGAGGTCTTCTAAGATGGCATCACCGCGCGACTATAAAAATACCATTATTCCGAACTGGTGCCCCGGCTGCGGCGACTACGGCATTCAGAATGCCATCAGCGCTGTCTGTGCGAAAAAAGGCTGGGCGAATGAAGACATCACACTGATCTCCGGCATCGGCTGCTCGTCCCGTATCGGCGGCTACCAGTACTGCTACGGCGCTCATACCACCCACGGCAGAGCCCTTCCCTTCGCACAGGGCATCAAGTGTGCAAACAAGGACACCCATATGATCGTCTGCTCCGGCGACGGCGACTCCTACGCCATCGGTCTTGGCCATGCCATGCATGCGATGAAGAGAAATATGGATATCACCTACCTCGTCTTTGATAATCAGGTCTACGGCCTCACCAAAGGCCAGACCTCTCCGGCCTCCTCCCAGGGCTTCGTCACCAAGACCACCCCGGACGGCAACCCGATGACCCCGCTCGATGCGCCATCCATGGCCATCGCAGCCGGTGCCACCTTCGTCGCTCAGGCCTATGCCATCGATGGCAAGAACCTCGTCGACATCATTGAAAAAGCCGTCGATCACAAAGGCTTCTCTTACGTCAATATCTTCACCCCGTGCGTGACCTTCAACCATTTCAATACCGTCGAATGGTACAATACCCACCTGAAGAAGATCTCCGACATCCGTGAATCCTATGATCCGACTAGCAAAGCCCAGGCCTTCCACCTCCTCGCAGAGACCGACAGCCTCGTCACCGGCGTCATCTACGAAGAGACCGGCGCCCTTCCTTTCGGCGACATCGTACCGTCCAAAGATATCGCGCTCGTCGACTATGTAGAAAAGCCGAGCCAGGAAGTCTTCGACGACCTCTGCAAGGAATTTAGATAGCAGATCTCCTCCTTCCGGAGAAAAGCGGGAGAAGCGGTGAGAAATCTACCCCCTTCCCATGGAAGGGGGACGCCCGAAGGGCGGGGGTTGGCCGAAGGCGAAAGAGAGCGAAGCCAACCTCCGGCGCTATGCGCCACCACCTTCCAGAGGAGGGAGAAGTGGGATGAGTAGCCCATCTACCCCCTTCCCATGGAAGGGGGATGCCCGAAGGGCGGGGGTTGGCCGAAGGCGAAAAAGAGCAAAGCCAACCTCCGGCGCTACGCGCCACCTCCTTCCAAAGGAAGGAGGGAGAAGCGGGATGAGTAACCCATCCCCCCTTCCCATGGAAGAGGGGAGAAGTAGCAAAAACCTATCTACTCTCCTTTTATAGGAAAGAGTGTTTTGCAACAGGTATGCTTATGATTACAAATCGCCCCCGTGTTTCTAAGTCCATGCGTATCCGCTCGCGAGAACTTAGAAATCAAATGACTCCGGAAGAAAAGCAACTATGGTATCATTTTCTGAGAACATATCGGCCTAGAGTAACAAGACAGTATGTGCTGGGACCGTATATCGCTGATTTTTATTGTGCAAAGGCTGGGCTGATCATCGAAATTGATGGAAAGCAGCATTGTACAGAGTCAGGATTTGCGCATGATACTGTAAGAACGCATTTCTTTGAGAATTATGGATTAAAAGTAGTGCGATTGACCAATTTTCAGATTCATTTTCAGTTCAATGAATGTTGCCAATATCTGGAAACCATTCTCCGTGAACGGATAATGGAGCGTGCTACTATGGGTGAGTAATCCATCTACCCCCTTCCTATGGAAGGGGGATGCCCGAAGGGCGGGGGTTGGCCGAAGGCGAAAGAGAGCGAAGCCAACCTCCGGCGCTGCGCGCCACCTCCTTCTAGAGGAAGGAGGGAGAAGCGGGATGAGTAGCCCATCTACCCCCTTCCGATGGAAGGGGGATGCCCGAAGGGCAGGGGGTTGGCCGAAGGGAAATGAGAGCGAAGCCAACCTCCGGCGCTATGCGCCACCTCCTTCCAGAGGAAGGAGAAGTAGCAAAAACCTATCTATTCTCCTTTTATAGGAAAGAGTGTTTTGCAACAGGTATGTCTATGATTACAAATCGCCCCCGGGTTTCTAAGTCCATGCGTATGCGTTCGCGAGAACTTAGAAATCAAATGACTCCGGAAGAAAAGCAACTATGGTATCATTTTCTGAGAACATATCGGCCTAGAGTAACAAGACAGTATGTGCTGGGACCGTATATCGCTGATTTTTATTGTGCAAAGGCTGGGCTGATCATCGAAATTGATGGAAAGCAGCATTGTACAGAGTCAGGATTTGCGCATGATACTGTAAGAACGCATTTCTTTGAGAATTATGGATTAAAAGTAGTGCGATTGACCAATTTTCAGATTCATTTTCAGTTCAATGAATGTTGCCAATATCTGGAAACCATTCTCCGTGAACGGATAATGGAGCGTGCTACTATGGGCGAGTAGTCCATCTACCCTCCTTCCAGAGGAAGGGGGATGCCCGAAGGGCAGGGGGTTGGCCGAAGTCGAAAGAGAGCGAAGCCAACCTCCGGCGCTACGCGCCACCTCCTTCCAGAGGAAGGAGGGAGAAGTGGGATGAGTAGCCCATCTACCCTCTTCCCATGGAAGGGGGATGCCCGAAGGGCGGGGGTTGGCTGAAGTCGAAAGAGAGCGAAGCCAACCTCCGGCGCTGCGCGCCACCTCCTTCCAGAGGAAGGAGGGAGAAGCGGGATGAGTAACCCATCTATCCCCTTCCCATGGAAGGGGGATGCCCGAAGGGCAGGGGGTTGGCTGAAGGCGAAAGAGAGCGAAGCCAACCTCCGGCGCTACGCGCCACCTCCTTCCAAAGGAAGGAGGGAGGAGTGGGATGAGTAACCCATCTACCCCCTTCCTATGGAAGGGGGATGCCCGAAGGGCAGGGGGTTGGTCGAAGGCGAAAAGAGAGCGAAGCTAACCTCCGGCGCTACGCGCCACCTCCTTCCAGAGGAAGGAGGGAGAAGCGGGATGAGTAGCCCATCTACCCCCTTCCCAAGGAAGGGGGATGCCCGAAGGGCAAGGGGTTGGCCGAAGGCGAAAGAGAGCGAAGCCAACCTCCGGCGCTACGCGCCACC
>ERZ1034669.376-NODE-376-length-16426-cov-15.955531_pt1 | contig 16426 bp, 9 predicted proteins | sample MGYA00520705_ERZ1034669 | MGnify/ENA primary metagenome ERZ1034669 (study PRJEB33766, sample SAMN09781766) | gut metagenome | biome: gut microbiome | host: Homo sapiens | place: Madagascar | study: EMG produced TPA metagenomics assembly of the PRJNA485056 data set... | reverse complement strand
AAAAGTTGCTTATCCTGTCGAAATATTGTATATTTAAACTTTAATTCCTCCTAAACAATATATTACAAAATATTGTAGGAGGAATATTATGGATAAATCTGATTTTTATAAAATTCTTTGTTCATCTACACCTGAAGAAATTAATAACTTTATTTCTTCTAAAGGTAAGATTAAAAATGTAAATGCTATTACATTTTTAGATGATCAAACTTTACAAGACATACATAATAGTACGGACTTGAATCAGTCTAATTAAGTTATTAGCTCTTTTATATTTGCAGGAATGGTGGAATGGCAGACACGCTAGACTTAGGATCTAGTTCTTCGGAGTGAGGGTTCAAGTCCCTTTTCCTGCACCATGTAGAATTATCTCCCCTAATTCTACTCATAAGGGCTATTAGCTTAGTTGGTCAGAGCTTCTGGCTCATAACCGGATGGTCGTAGGTTCGAGTCCTACATGGCCCACCATTAGGAATTAAATATTCGGCTTGTATTTAATTCCTATTTCTTCTTTTGTGTATCGAGGGGACGGGCAGATCAAAAGAAGTGTAAACCTGAGTTTTTCTTTCTTCTTAGGTTTACAAAGCGAGGTTCGATTCATTAGATTATATCTAATGATGGTGCAGTAAGATTCTGCAGGGATAAAGTCTACTACCTTTATCCTAACGCTTATACGCATATAGATGGATCTGGGGGACCGTAGTGACAATTATTAGGATCCCTAATTTGGGATTCGTAATTGAATAGATACGCGTATCGCCATAAAATCTTTAATTAATTTCCTAGATAGTCTGATCAACTTTTTAGGATATTAGTTATAGTGATCTACTATATGCCCCATATAAAGGGCACCGGGAAAGCGTGTCAAGTCTTGAAAGTATCTACCGAGGCGGGGAATAATATATTTGGTACGAATAACTCCTTACCAGCTATGGTTTAGGCAGTTTGCCGAATATTGATGTATTTAGATACTCTTGATTGTTCTAAGGATGGCTACTTGCGCGTTTAGTTATGCAAAACTTTACCCGTGAGTTATTAGTTGGCCACAAGATTAAAGAACAATAGTAGGCCTTGTGTAAATCATCTAGCACATTGCCGAAATTTAAGGACTTTGATTTCGTGTAGGAAACCATCGATCCAGATGAGCTGTAGGTATGAGAAAAAGACAGTTGACCTTCTAGGGATATAGATAAAGCATCCTTCTATATTCCCGAAATTAAGATGTGGTTTTCCGATATGGGTTTCTGAGGATTATTTGTGGACTACGATCCACTAGCAAACTCATATCTCCCTAACTAAGATTGCATTGGACATTTATCAAGTTCGAGTCTTGAATCTTGGAGTATAAGAAGAATTCTATAAAATTAAAAAGAAAGAGAGATGACCGATTATGACAAGTGCATATGAGATTATCAAAGAAGTCAGAGATGGTGTTACTCAATGTTCTTCTTCTAAGAAAGATGAGATCACTGTCATGCAAGCAATGATGAATGATACAAACTATTCTGTTGATGTATATGCTAAGGGTGGTAAGATCGATGAATACTATCCTTCTCGTGAACTTCGTAAAGTGGTTAGCAATGTAGTAGCTGCTACCACTCATATTCCTGTAAAGGAAGCAACAGAACTAGTTAATGCTTATGAATTTACTCGTGCAGATGCCGCTGCCATGGTAAATATGTCTAAGGAATTTACTGGAACTTATCTTCAGACTGGTAGAAAACTTCCTCTTGGTGGTAGAAAGACTTCTAACATTGAACTAATGTGGAAGAACATTGAAGACCGTACTACTGAAATTCCTATTAAGTCTGAAAATGGTGAACGTCTAAATACGTTCATTCCCGCTCATGGTGGTATCAAGGCATTGAATCCTTGCCCTGAGTGGTTAAAATAAATAGAGAATTGGGGAAGGCTGTAATAGTCTTCCCCGCTTCTTTTGTATAAATCGAACTTTAGAATAATACTTTTAATGTAAGGAGGAGTAAGATATGGCTAATCGATTTGGCTTTGTGGATCCCAATACATATGCCAAGAATGTATTGAAATCCATTAAGTATGTTGCTACTGAGACTGCCAAAGGTGTCAATCCTACATTAACCAATTATATTTCTGATAATGTATCTGCTGCAAAAGATATGTATTATGCAGTGAAAGACTTCAAAGGTACTGTTAGAAATGAACTTGGTAAAATGGTCGGTGAAGAGAACCTTGAATCTTTGAAAGATGTCAAGAAGAACATTCTCGATGACCTTAAAACTGGTAAGTTTTACAATGCAGAAAGAGAAGATGCTGCCATTGGTGCTTTTGCAGAATCAATGGGTATGACAGGCTTCGATTTTGATGATGAAGATTTTGACTTTGATGACGATAATAAAGAAGAATCTTCTAGTGAGAGTAGTGAGTCTTCTGAGATTACTGGAGCCATTCATGGTCTAGGAAATCAATTGTCGTATCATCAGTTAATTACTTCTGAAGCAGTTGCTGGAAAAATTGCTGGTAATGCTACTAAGAATAGTAGAAATATGATGCTTAATAATCAGAGACTATTCGGTATGATGAATAATTCTCTGTCTGTCATTAATTCTTCTATTCTTAATCTGCATACTGATATTGTTAAGCCTGTTAATAGTTTGGCACTAAATGCTGATACTTTCTTCAAACAGACTAGTGAAGAGATGGCTAAGCAGACTAAATATCTAGAAGATATTAAGAATTTGCTTACTGATAGATTTTCTCCTAAATCTACTGAATCTGCTAGATCTAGAAAGCAAACTCCTTGGGAAAAAGTTATGGGAGGAGATCTTCCTGACCTTGGCGAATGGGGCAAGTTTGCTACTCAGAAATTTATGGAAGAATATGATCTAGACTCTCTAGCAGCTGTTCTAAGCCCTGATATGATCAATATGTTGATCAAGGGTGGTGGTCTAGCATCTCCTATTGCTACTGCTCTTACTATGTCTCTTACTTCTAAGATTCAGAATGGTCCTACTGGTAAAGCACTTGATAGAACTGTTTCTATTCTTAGAGATGGTATGATGAAGATTGCTGGCCGTATGCATGAATATGCAAAGGGTGATGGATTCTTTGCTACAATTGCTAAGTTTTTGGATATTACTCCTAAAACTAAGCCTAAGATGGACTTTGGTAATTACAATAAGGGACGGGTAGATTGGACAGGTAAAGATAGTAAAGCTTTGAGAGAAGTTATTCCTACTTATCTGGCTAATATTGAAGCACTTCTTTCTGGTAAAGAAGCTAAAATCTTTAACTATGAAACTGGTAGATTTGTTACTGCTAGTAGATCTGTTAATGATTTTAAGAAGAAGAGAGAAGAAGTTATTGGTAATGCTAGTAGAGGCATGAAGAGAGAATTGATCAATGATTTCATTTCTGAAGATAATGAACTTCATAGAAATACTCCTGGCCATATTAGTTATACTGAAAACAGCAGAGCTGTTAGATCTTTGAGCAAAGATTATGATAAACTAATGTCTTTCTTAACTCTTAAGGGAATAGAACCTGGTAGATTCCATAAGACTGGAGATATTGTAAAATTCTGTGTTGCTCAAGGCTGGATTGGTAATTCTGGAGATCAATCTAAGTATCCTATGAACTATAAGAGCGTTGTAGCTCTTGATAGATTGATTTTTAAGAAAAAATCTGGTGTTGGAAAGTTGTATAATGGCGTGTATCAGGGACAGCTTGCAAATGCTAAATTTGTTGATCAGATTAGTGAATCTGATAGTACATTTAGCAATATTGCAAATGGATCTGGCCTTGCTAATACTCACAAGTATACTAACAATCTAAACTCCGATAAGAATAATATCTTTAATGTAAAAGATAATCTTGGAAACAATGTATTCTTCTATCTTCAGGATTTCTATAAGAATATCAGAATGATGGTAGACTTCCAGTCTGCTATGAGATTTGATTTGGATACAGTAAGAAAGAATATCATTAGTGGTAAAAATGTTCCTATTCCTCCAAATCAAATCGGTGATGATGGTAAGATAATTCCTTTTGATGCAGGAAATGAACCTGATACTCCTATTGGAGAACAGGATACCGATGACCAAGATGATATTGCTGCTGCCTATGCTGGACCTACACTTAAGAAGAGAAAGTCTTCTCATGCAGCACTATCTAGAAAATATGCTAATAAATTCCGTAGAAAAATTAGAACTAGAAGTGTTTGGACTAATCCAGGATTAGAAAAAGACATGCACTATGTACATGTCGATGCTAATGATCCATCTGGTATAAATAATATTTCTAGATCTGTGTATGGATTCGATATGAATCAATACAATGCTCCTGATAATATTGGTATATATGCTGGTAGAACAGTCAAAAATAAGCCCGTAACTTCTGGAGAAGTTACGGAGAGAGGTTTTACTGTTCTAGATTCTGAAGGTAGAGACGTTTATAATCCTGAAACTAAACAATATGAAAAGCCTAAGGCAGAGAGCCGTGGTGGACTACTATTTAAAAAGAATAAGGCTAAAGAAGAATCTACAGTTGGATCTTTTATTATTGATCAGATTAATGATCTGATGGAAAACTTTATGTTTGGTGATCTTGGCACTAAACTTAAAGAGCAAGTAGATGAAGATGGCGGATTCTTTGGATATATGCTTAATCTTCCTTCTCGCATTAGTGATGCTATTTATGATTTTCCTGAGAGATTTGCTAAAAAAGCGGATGAACTTTGGAAGAAGTTTCAAGAAACCAATTTTGGTGAAAAATATATTAAAGCCAATAAGGATATTCTTGCTAGCTTTGTAAGAGGTACTGCACAGTATGCTGATCGACAAGTAGATGGTACTTTAAAATATATTAAAGAGCATTTTAAGATTGGTAAGCCTAAAGAAGAAAAGCCTTTTGAAGAGCATAAATTTAAAGCAAGAGTTTTAAAAACTAATAAAGATGGTAAACAGGAATATGTAGACGTTCCTGTAGCATCTACCAAGTTTCAACTTCCTGCATGGAATCCTGATAAAGTAGCTCCTCCTATTCCTAGCAATGATGCAAAACCTGAAGGATCTTATAAAGGTGGTCAGGTCAGAAAATCTGGAATGATTTCTGTTTCTGAAGGCGAATTGATTATTCCTGCTAAGTATAATCCTATGTATCATGGTGCTTTAACTGATGAGCAACGCAAGGCTATTGAACATAGAAATTATAAAGCTTGGAGAAAAGCTGGCGGAAATAGTGGTACCTTCTTTGGTAGCTTTGCCGAAGGTGGCACTGTTGAAGATAAACCTAAAGAAGAAAAGAAGCCTAATGATATTACAGAAGAGCAAGCTAAGCAAATTAACACTTTACTTAAACGAGGAAGATCTGTTCAGTATATTGCTAATAGCCTTGGTGTATCTCCTGAAATTGTTGAATATATTAGTGATGCAAGAAAAAATAATAAAGTAAAAGAAAAGATCAATGATTGGGGAGAAATACTTTCCGGACATGCTAAATGGGCAGAAGAAAAAGCTGCTCATTATTCTAGTGAATTTCTCAATTCTCCTGTTGGCCAAGCCGTTAAATCTGGCGTTGATTATGGTAAGGATAAACTCAAAGAAGCCATGGATTATTTCCTTGGTGGAGATGATATTTACAAAGATCTAAAGAAAACAGGAAATGAAATTGTTAGAGCTGCTAAGGTAGATCTTCCTAAGGTAGCAGCGGCTGGTAGTCTTGGTGCACTTGCAGGTGCAGCATTAACAGGATCTGGATTAGGACTTCTTGGTGGCCTTGTTCTAGGATCTGGCGCTGTCATTGTTAACAATTCAACAGCTCTATCAGAAGCTTTATTTGGAAAATATGATGAGCATGAGAATCTGATTAAGAAGGGAATTCTTCCTAAAGGAGCCAAGGAATTTATCACGAAAAAGGTTCCTGACATGGGTAAAGCTGGTGCACTTGGTGCAATTCTCGGAACCATTGGACTTGCTCCTGGTGGTGTCATGGGCGGATTTGTACTTGGAGCTGGCATTGAACTTGTTAAGGATACTGAAACCTTTAAATCTGCAATGTTTGGTAAGAAAGGATTAGATGACAAAAGACATGGTGGCATTCTTGGTTCTATTCAAACTCGTGTCATAGATCCTCTAGCAGAATTTACCGAAAATGGTATTGAAAAAATTAAGAACTTTGCAAAAAAGAATTTCTTTAGTCCTATAAAGAGACTATTTGATCCTCTTACTGATTGGGTCAAGGGTAAATCTAAGAGCATTATGATGTCTATTGTAGACAGTGCCAAGGATGTTGTAAAACGTACTATTGGTGAAAAATTTGATGCTCTATTTGCTCCTATAGCTACAGCTGGTAAATGGGTTGCTAAGAAAGCTTTAGGCGTTGGTAAAGCTATTATCACTGCTCCTTTTAAACTTATGGGAGCTGCAGGCGATGCTTTAAAGAGACATAATATCAATAAGGGATATTCTTCTCTATCTGCAGAAGAGAGGGATGATATTGAAAAGAATTCTGGATATAAATTCTTTACTGGAAGAAAGAAAGTTAGAAAATCTGCATTGACAGATTGGGAACTTAAATACAGTGGAGAAGAACGTGATAAGATGATTAAGACAGCAAATGCTGCTCTTAATGGTCCTACAGTTCTAAAACAGGAAAAACATCAGATTCGTCAAAATCTAAGAGATACTCTAGTAGGAACTCTTCCTCATGGTGGTAATGGTCCTGACCAGAAACTAGCTAAGTCTATTACTAAACTTATGAATTTTCATAAGAAAAATAATAATGACTATAGCGACGTTATTGCAGAGATTGAAAATTCTAACCTCGATGAAGCAACTAAAACATCGATGAAAGATAAAATCACTGCAGAGGTTAAAAGACTAAATGAAATAGATGCTGATATCAAAGATTATGGTGAAAAGAAGAAAACATTCTTTAATGAAAGTGGTCTTGATATTAGCAAGATGAGTAAGAAAGAGCTACGTCGTACTCGTATGCAACTTCGTATGGATGCTGCTGGCATTCATAAAAAGGAAGATGCTGCTAGAGAAGCTCTGAATAATAAGGCTAATGTTACACCTGGTGAAGCAACCGTTGAGGCTGTAGATAAACTCGATATTGAACGTAATACTATTCTAGATACTATTTCTGATAAGATTTCTGGCATTCTTGAATCTCTTACTGGAGAAAAGCAGCCTGAAGAAACAGAAAACAAAGAACAAAAACCTGCTACTGCAACAGAAGTTGCTATAGCTGATGCTGCTAAAGAAACTTCTACTACTCCTGCAGGAGTAGTTCCTCCTGAAAGTAAAGAAGATACTACTTCTTCTAAGCCTTCTACTAAAATGGAGGAGAAAGCAGAAGAAGCTAAGAAGGAACTCGATGAATCTGTAAAAAAGGCAGCTGGAGAAGATAGTAAATCTAAAGAAAACAATAGCAATAATACGCTCATTACAACAGATACTATTAAAGAGGTTATGCGCCTTCATAATACTGGTGTTAATGATTGGCGTATTGCATTGAAACTAGGAATCGAAGTAGGAAAAGTCAGAGAAATTATTCGTAATAATAGAGCTAAAGATCCCACTAAGAAGGTAACAGGCGATTCTTCTGCTCCTATTCAGGAAGGTGGAGAATCAACAGGATATAATGCTAGTAGTGGAGATGGCAATACAAAGACAGTTCTTGATGACGAAGGCAATCCCATTCAGTATACAAGGAATACTAAGGGTGAATGGATTGCTAATCTTGCAGATGCTGCTACCAATGCTGCTATTAAAGCTAAGAGAAAAACTTCTGAGTTAAAGAACAAGTTCTTTGGTATGTTTGTCGGAGGAAATTTCTTTGATAAATTCAAAGATATTTTCGGTATTGGCAAAACAGATGAAGATGGAGAGAAAAAATCTTCTATACTTGATTTTGTTAAGGATAAAGCTTCTGGATTATTCAGTAAAATCTTTGGCGGTATATCTTCTTTCCTAGGAGGAACTTTCGGTAAAACAATAATAGCACATCTTCCTACGATTTTAGGATCTGCTGCAACCATTATAGGATTAAGCTATCTTGGTAAGCAAGCTGCCGGAACAGATAGCGATTCTGGTATGCGTAAAGGAATGGATGCTGCAGAACGTCAGAATGAAGTCAATAAAATGGGACTTCTAAAGAAAGCAAAACTTGGTGTAGATCGTTTTGAAATCAATGCTACTGGTAAGAAGATGACTACATATGAGCAAGATGATCATGTATCTTCTTTCTTCTCTGATAGATTTAAGAAGAGAATTGCTACAAATGCTCTACTAAGTTTTGGTAATAATCCTGTTCTATCCGGTGCGAAATTAGGAACATCTATTAGTAAGATTCCTGGTATTGGTAAAGTAGCAACAGCTATTAGTAAGACTACTGTCGGTAAAGTAATAGCTGCTCCTTTTAAGGGTGCATCTAAAGTAGGAGATGTATTTAAAAAGGGTGTTGATAAACTTACGCATAAAGCTGCTACTAAAGTTATTGATCCTGATGCTGCTGTTGGTGTTAGTAAGAGCGCTGGAATAATGGCCAAGGTTGCAAATAAATGCAAGGGTGCTGTTCGTGCTGTACTTAATTTCGTAGCTAAGAAACTAGGTAAAGATACTAGTTGGATTGATGATTGTGCTGAACAGATTGCACAAGCAATTGGTAAAGCTGGATCTAAGGTAACTGGTGTTCTTAGTAAGATTGCTGGTGCTATTTATATAGGACAGATTGCTCTAGCTGTTGAAGATGGTTTTGAAGATGCTCGTGCTATGAGTATCCTTGGAATTATTGAAAAGCCTACTATTGCTGAAAGATGCGTAGCTGCTACTGTCAATGGTATCAATTACGCTATCCCTGGTATTGGAGGTATCATTAGTTCTACTACTATCTTTAACATTGTATTCAATGTTATATCTCGTTTCCTTAAGGGGCTGACACGTACTCTTGCTGATAAGAGAGCTGATGCTAAAGCAACAGTTGAAGCTTATAACCAGGAAACTGGTCATACTTATAACGTAGAAGAGTATGTTTATAACGTACTTGGAAAGAGTACTACTCAGGATAAGTTTAAGTCTTTTGTTGGAAAAACTGTAACTAATGTCAAGAATTTCTTCACAAGAAAGAATAAAGATACTAGTAAGGATGATACAAAAGATAATCTATCTGCAAGTAAATCTAATATTGATCTGAACAAAGAAGCATCTGGTGCAAGGTATGGCTCTGGATCTGGTGCTTCTCAGAAGGCATATCAAGCTAAACTCGCTAAGGCTAAAATCGAATCTTCTAAGAAGAAAAAGAAAGGTATCTTCAGTTTCTTTAATGGATCTGGTTCTGATATCCATACAACACAAAAGGGTAACTTCACTAAATTTGGTAATAGTACTATTGATCAAGATGGATGTGGACCTGCTGTTGCATCTACTGTCTTGAAAGCTTTTGGCAAGAATACTGATATTACAGATACTGCTAAATATGCTGAGAAGATGGGATATGTTGCAGGCAGCACTAAATCTGAACGCGGTACTAATGCATCTTATTTTGGAGATATCCTTGGAAGAAATGGAATTGATACTAGATATACTGATAACAGATCTGATATTAATTCTGCTATTTCTTCTGGTAAGCCTACTATTCTTCTTGGTGAAGATGATGGAAACAAATCTAAAACCAATAGTCCGTTTGGACCTAATCCTCACTACATTGTAGCAAGAGGTAAGGATAAGAATGGAAACGTTATTGTTGACGATCCTGAACTAAAGGGAACTGCTCTCTATAAGAAGAGTATTCTTCAGAAGACTAAACTTGGAGTTGTTGCAGGTGGAGATTCTGATGTTGATAGTTCTACAGCTTCTACTACTAGTAATAGTGGTATGGATGTATCTACTATTATTAATACAGGTATTAGTGCAGGATTCAATGCAATAGCAAATAAAGTTGGTGGAACATTTGGTACCATCGTTAATACAATCTTTAATGGTTTTAACAACTCTTCTAATACTAGCGGTGATTCTTCTGGATATAGCTATGGAGATACTAGTTCTTCTGGCGGTGGTTATGTATATACAGGAGATTCTCCTTTCCCGATTTGTACTGAAATGCCTAAGGCAAATGATCCTTATATCTCTTATTATAATACTAAAAGTCATGGTGGACAGAGTAGCTGTAGACTTGGTAGTCCTACTGATCCTACTTGTTCAGTTCTTTCTAACTGTGTTGGTTGGGCATGTGGCCGTTTTAACCATATCTATAGTATTATGAAGGGTGAAAAGACCATGAGGTATAGAGATTTCCATGCAGATGCTGGAAAGATGTATGCTCTTGCTTCTAAATATGGTCTGCAAACAGGTTCTACTCCTCAGGCAGGTGCAATAATGGTTTGGGCTAGTACTATTGGTAGAGCTGGCCATGTTGCTGTTGTTGAGAAGGTTATCTCCAGTGATGAACTTATGGATTCTGAATCTGGATTTAGCTCCTTCAAGTTTAAGTATAGATCTCGTAAGAGGGGTAGTGATGGAAACTGGGGAGGAAATTCCAAATACAGATTCCTTGGATTTGTTTATAACCCTGCTGTTCAAGAATACTATGCTTCCCATAATTCTGTAGCTACTCCTAATGCTGGAAATGCAAGTGATAATGCTAAAGCTATCTGGAAACGTCTTAAGAGTAAAGGAATGAGTGAGACTGGTATTTCTGGTCTTATGGGCTGTTGGAAAAATGAGTCTAACTTCAATCCTATGAATCTTGAGAATAAATTCGAAAAGAAGTATGGTAGCGATAAAGAATACACTAATTATGTAGACTCTAACAATAAGTGGCCCGATTCTCCTAATGATGCTGTTGGATATGGATTGGCCCAATGGACTGGTGCTAATAATAATCCTAATAGTGGTAACCGTAAGCATAATTTGCTTGCTTTTGCTAAGAGTAAGGGAACTTCTGTTGGTGATCTAAATACTCAGGTTGATTTTGCTTATGATGAATTGAAGAATTCTGGTAAGTATACTAAGGCATATAACAATTTGATGAGCGCAAAGACACCTGCTGATGCAGCGGCTGCAGCACTTGGAAATTATGAAATGCCTAGCCTGGGTATGGAAAAAGCTAAGACTAATAAGACTTGGTATCCTGCCCGTAAGAAGGGTGCTGAAGAGGTATATAGTGCTCTACATGGTACTGGTAGTGCACTTGATCGTCTTGATCAAGAAGCTATCGCTGTGACTGCACGTAGATCTGGAAGTGGTTCTTCTACTAAGAATACTAAGATTCCTATTACTCATGATTTCACTAATCCTAACCATTCTTCTACTCCTGCTGTAGTTAGAAAGAAAGCTTTGTCTAGAGGCTCTGCTTCTGATATTGATACTGTAGCAACTACAGTTAATACTTCTAGTTTGTCTGATGTTGAAAAACTTGATATTATTATTAAATATCTAGAACAGATTACTCAAAATACTAATAATAACAGTTCTCTACCTGCTATTGCAAGTATTTTGAATGGTATTATTAACAATATGGGATCTATTGCACAATTAGCATCTTCTGCTGGTAGTGCTGCATCTAGTATTGGAGATATTAATAATTCTGCACAAGATATTCAAAATAATATTATGGACCAACTCAGAAATATGAAAGCAAAAGTTGAAGCTCTTGCATCTACACCGTAATTAAAATAATGGAGTTGGGTCTCACGGCCCAACTCCTTATTAATATTTTCTAATAAGAAAGGAGAAACAATTATGGCAGTTATTGCAGCATATGGTGGAACAACTCTTGAATATGATGATAGTGCTGTATCAGATACTAGTAGTGATGATGCTACTAATCAAGAAGCTAATACAACTAAGTTTATTAGTGATATTCAACATGGTCTATCTCAACCTGGATTTAAAAATCTTGCTACAAATATTTCTGGTATATTTGGTTTACCTTATCAATTTTCTGCTGATGTAGATCCTACTATTTATGAGAATGGAGTCGATACTCACATTGGAAGAAAGTATAATAGTAAGATTTTTTCTATTATGCCTATTCTATTTCTATCCCCTGGTGAACCTAAGTTTATGGCTGACTATGGAAATAATAAATACAAGGGTATTAGACAAACTACTGCTGCTAAATTAGCAGGTATGCTTGATCTAGATCAAGATGAAACTGAACTAGATGATGGTAGATATTATTCTTTTGAATCGAATTTTCCTGAGTATAAAAAATATGCAAACGCTTCTCTAAGAGCGCTTGCATTATATATGGGAATCGATCAAGTTGAAATTCCTATTCCTGGTGGTAGTGGAAATATGAGACTAGGAAAGATGAATATTGAAAAATTTCTAAACAGTGGATTTTCTAAATTCTTTGGTTCTCAAGTTACTGTACCATTCTTTCTAGATGCAGAAAATTCTATTAGTGAAAGTTTTTCTAACAGTACTACAGAATCTGCATTGTCCCAAACTGTTAATCAATACTCTCAGAATGCTAGAGAAATTCAATTCATAATGGGATCTAAAGATTTTGGTGGTCTAGCTGGAAATATTCAGCAAGCTACAACTGATGTATCTCAAGCAGTTACTGATGCTATTGGTGGATTAAGTGAAGCTTTTGCTGGAAAGAGTATGATTAGTAGAATTTCTGGTGAACTTACTACAATTATTACTGGTGGTAAGATTGTGTTTCCTGAGATTTGGTCCGAATCTGAATATGATAGATCTTATGATATTAATATCAAACTAAGATCTCCTGATCCTGATCCTGTTAGTATTTTTCTTAATATATACATGCCTATTATTCTCTTAGTATCTATGGCAGCTCCTAGACAGATCGGTAATAGTTCTAACTCTTATGAATCTCCTTTTATTGTAAGGGCTACTTATAAATCTATCTTTAGTTGTGATATGGGTATAATCACTGGTCTATCTATTAATAAGGGTGGATCTGGTAACTGGAATTCTATGGGTATGCCTACCGTAGCAGACGTTACAGTTAGTCTAAAAGATCTATATGGATCTATGCAAATTTCTAAACGTATGGGTCTATTAACCAATACTGCTCAGATGGATTACCTAGCTACAATGGCTGGTGTTGATCTAAATGAATTTGAACCCACTAGACAAGTTAAACTTGCTCTACAAATCATTGGAAATACATTCAATGATTGGGGCGATTATTTCTGGGGCGGTATTAAAAATACAGCTAATAAAGCTACTGCAAAGCATATATTCTCTAAATTTAGTGATACAAGATTTTTATCATAAAAATATTCTGGAAGGGAATTATTCCCTTCCAGATTTTGTTTTATTATTTATAATATTTAGATATTATAAATATGAATATTTAAGGAGGATATTCATATTAAATTTTATATATAATTTAGAAAGGATAAACTTATGGATTATAATAGACCAGGAAAACAGAATAACGATGATTTATTTTATTCGCTTGATGTGCATGAATTTATAATTCCAACTGAATTATTTCCTCTTAAAAGAAGTATTGCCAGAGTATATGGAATGGAAGGATTTGTAGAACCTCATATTCATATTTGTACTGATGGACATTCTGACATATGTATTAAACTTTACAAAAATGAATATTTTGGTAAACCTGCAGAATTCTTTGATAAACATCAATGCATGATCATTGATAAATTTATGCATGATAATTGGGAAGAATTAAATAATGCTTGGGATTCTAGTGATGGAAATATCGTATATTCTAAATGGGAAGCACCTACCACTTGTCCAAATTATATTGATTCTATAAATATTGACAATATATTTAATGCTATTATTCCTGATACAATTGATTTACCTATTGGAAATGGAAGATTTAAAATAGCAAATCCACTTTCATCTGGATTAATTGTAAATATTGATGTACCGGGATATAATAGTATACGAGTCAATATCAATGAAGCAGGAGGAGTTGTAATAGTTTATGATTCTAAAATTGATAAATCATTCAGAGAAGAAATATATAATATTATCAATAATAAAATAAGATGGGGTTCTCCAATTAATAACCCATATCTATATTTATATCAATATATTGCAATGCATGCATTGCATATTGGAAAAAATAATGATAATAATTATAAAGCATTATATTACAATAATAAAAAGATGAGGTTTATATTTGAATAAGAGAAATGGAGCAATTCCTGATTATTCTAAAATTAGATCATACAAATAATTAATTAGAAGGAAGTAGAAATCAAAATCTACTTCCTTTTATTTTTTATTTTTAAAAGTGCCAATAACGGTAGATTAATAAAAATCGAAAGGAGGTGTGTTTCCTTTGAGTAAATCGAGAAAAGAGAAAGCGGAAGAATATGATTTGAAATATGGATTTATTCCAAGAGATAATGATCAAAGATTAGCTTGGCTAATAGATCAATTCAAATTAACTCCTTCCAAAATGAATGATATAATTGAAAAGAAAAGAAATATGGAAACTTATCTTCAGTATTATACATATAAACTTGTTTTATATGAAGATCCTGAAGGAGCTAAGCGACCAAGATTCAGATTAGTAAATAGGAAAAATTATATGAACATTGCTATTCAAGCAAAAGATTTCGTTCATGTATATTCTCCTAATGCAGCAGATGATCATCGATTTATGCATAGATTAGTAGACCAAGAATTAATTCAGCTTAATGGACTAATTTCTACACCTATGCAAGTATCAATAAACACATTTTCGCATACACCGTCTTATTTCAATCAAGCAGATACTATACTTGCCGAAATTGGTCTTCATAGGCCAATGCAGAAACCAGATGTTGATAATATTGAAAAGAAATATTATGATGCATTCAATTATAATATTTGGCTTGATGATAGTCTAATAGTAGATGCTGATATACATAAATATTACTCAGTACTACCTAGACTTGAAATATATATTAGATATTTAAATTACATTACAAATTCTTATCAATATAATCAGATCATTAATCGAAGAGATTATAAGCAAGAATTTGGTGTAAGTTATTTGGATAATATGGGAAATCCTATATAAGGGAGAGTATTATAAAATGGAAGATCTTTTATTTAATGAATCTAAAGATATGTCAAAAGATATTCAGTGTGCTAAAGCAGATAAAGGAAAACTTCCTATCTCTTTAGTGCCTATGGAGATCATTAAAAATATTGCAGCTATTAGAAAATATGGTGAAGAAAAATATCATGCTCCTAATAACTGGGTTTTAGTAGATAAGCAAAGATATATTGATGCTATGTGGCGTCATTTAATCGCTTATCAGGAAGGCGAAGAACTTGATGAAGAATCTGGGCTTCCTCATCTTTGGCATGCTGCATGTAATATGGCATTTATTCTTGAGATGGAATCTAAGAATTGGAATATTCATAAGCAGCTATTAATCAATTCTGATCCTAAACTTAAGGAGCAATTGAGAGAGTATATGAATAAATCTAATGAGGAGGATAAATAAATGACTGCAACTTACTCTGATGAGATTACTAATGTTATTAGTAATCTCCGATCTACTATTTATAATTCTGAAGAATTTGTTCGAAAGTTTACAGAGTATATGAATAGAAATGGTATTGGTAATGTAGGTTTTGGATATGATCCTACTGGTGGTATTAATATCTATATTACTATTGAAAATTATAATCCGAATGATACTAAATATTCTTCTACCGTTTCTTCTGCTCTAGAATATGCTATTAATGAAATTGGTGATTCTGCTATTGACAGTTCTATTGTTAATAATCTAGCAAATATTATTTATGTTGGAAACAACACTCTGATGGTGAAAATATGAAATTAGTTGCATCGAAAGGTTCAAAAACTAAAGCATTTCATTATCAATACTGCAAATGTGCAAAGAATATTAAATCTAACAATAGAATTGAGTTCAATAGCATAGATGAAGCAGAAGAACAAGGATATTATCAATGCCCGCTTTGCTCTAGAATAATTATTAAGTATAATGAAGATCGAGTAAATATAGATAATTATTTATGCTCTCATTATCTGAAAATGTATATTGAAGGCGGAGCAATGTACATTGATAATGTATTTTCTTCTTGGAAGATTTGTGCAAGACCTAAAGCAACAGATCTTATGTTGTACCATGCGAATACTGAAAATTATGGTGAGCTACCCATTAAAAATGGTCATCTAGTTCATCATTATCATATTCAGAAATATCGTGGTAAATCTGATATTCTGAATATGCTAAAGTACATTATATCCCATGATAAATATAAGGTCAAAGTTCTAAATGATTTTAGAAGACTTCCTTGTCATACTCATAAGCAGCGACTTATTCATGATACTGAGATGAGAAAGTCTCGCAAACTTCAAGAAGTATATAAAAGAAACTTTATTCTTAAAGTGAAACTAGAGTCTGATGAATAAAAATAGGAGTAGATCATTACGATCTACTCCTTTTATTTTATTTTAAACAGATATTATA
>ERZ1034669.373-NODE-373-length-16434-cov-18.159228_pt1 | contig 16434 bp, 18 predicted proteins | sample MGYA00520705_ERZ1034669 | MGnify/ENA primary metagenome ERZ1034669 (study PRJEB33766, sample SAMN09781766) | gut metagenome | biome: gut microbiome | host: Homo sapiens | place: Madagascar | study: EMG produced TPA metagenomics assembly of the PRJNA485056 data... | reverse complement strand
CCCCGAAGGGGGAAGCAAGACGTTACGTAGCTAACGATTTCCTTAACTTAATAGCATTACTTCGGGGGGGGACTCCTTCGCGAAGACAAAAAAGCAAACTCTCGACAACCATTAAAGCAAAAAAAGCCACCATTTTTACAAAATAAAGGAGCGTATCAAAATCCCATGGATCAAAATGTATTCCATAAACTGCAGCTCGAAATCCTGAATGCGATCGATTTGCTATTACTGACAATGACATATGGGATCTGCTGGTACGCCTACTACGGAGACGAAATATCTACTCCTTTCTATGATCTGGGGAACGAGATCATGGTGGCACTCTTTGCGATCCTCTACTACTTCATCTCGCATCTCTACCATGGCTACCGGATTTCTATCAGCCGCATCTCAGACCTTGTTTACAGCCAGACACTGGCAGTCTTCTTTGCCGATGCCATGATGTACGTCATCACTGTCCTCCTCAACCGTCACCTCATCAATCCCATTCCTCTTGGTCTCGTTTTCCTCGTCCAGTTTGCCCTCATCATTGGCTGGTGCACCTTCGCGCACCACTGGTATTTCCGAAAATTCCCGCCGAAAAAGACCGTCATTATTTTGGGCGAAGGGCGTGAGGTGAACCCTCTCATCAAGCGCTACGGCATGGACATCCATTTCGAAGTCATCCGCACCCTCACCTTTGAAGAATGCCGTAGCAACTTGGACGAAGCACTTCAGGACGCCGAGTCCATCTTCCTCTGCGGCATCCACAGCCATGAGAGAAATATCATCGTGAAATACTGCGTTGCCCGCGGCATCGACTCCTTCGTCCTGCCTCGCGTCGGCGACGTCATCATGAGCAGCGCCGAGAAGATCCACCTTTTTCACCTGCCGATCCTGCGCGTCCGTCGATACTCCCCATCACCTGAGTACCTCTTCGGGAAGCGCATCATCGACATCATCCTCTCCCTTGCAGCCCTCATCGTCTTCGCCATCCCCATGCTCATCATCGGTCTCCTTATCAAAAGAGACGGCGGCACCGCCTTCTACAAGCAGAACCGCCTCACCAAAGACGGGAAGGTATTCCCTGTCTACAAATTCCGCAGTATGCGCATGGATGCCGAAAAAGACGGCGTGGCGAGACTCTCCACCGGCGAGAACGATCCCCGCATCACCCCCATCGGCCGCTTCATCCGCGCCGTCCGCCTCGATGAACTCCCGCAGCTCCTGAACATCCTGAAAGGCGACATGTCCATCGTAGGCCCCCGCCCCGAGCGCCCCGAGATTTCCGCCCAGTACGAAAAAGAATTCCCTGAGTGGAACCTCCGTCTCCAGGCCAAGTGCGGACTCACCGGCTATGCCCAGGTCTATGGCCAGTACAATACGACGCCCTACGACAAGCTCCTGATGGATCTGATGTATATCTCCGAGCCCAACCTCTTCGAAGACTTCAAGATCATGTTCGCGACCGCGAAGATCCTGTTTATGAAGGAGAGCACGGAGGGAATTTCTGAGGGTCAAACCACTGCTATGAGTGGAAAAAATCACTAAATATCGATGATTTTGTGCATTTTGAACTGCTAAAAATTGGAAGAAATTCCAGAGTGGAGCCAGGTATAAATGCGACTCTTACAGTAGCGTTAAGCTAAAAAGTCAGCAGATTGCCCTGTATGAAGCCGAAATACTGCATTTGGTAGTGCAAAATGCCGAGAACGTGGGCGTAAGAGAGGACAAAACAAGTGTGAATTGAGGCTTTTATGCTCTGAAAAAGCACTTTTATGGATGCGATGGTAGCTATCAGGACTAAAGATGGGAACTATCGCAGCGTCAAAAATGGTGCAATTTAGAGCGTAGTAGAGATCAAATGCAGCGGCACAAGACATTGTGGCGGTACAAGAGACATAGCGGCAGTGTGGCTCACACTGCTGAGGACGATTAGTAGAGCTTTATAAGGAAAAACGGCTCAGACTCTTTGAGATGAGGCTGGGCTGTTTTGTGGTAGTAACAGAGGTGTTTATCAAATGAAAAAATACGCAATTATCACGATGGATGTAGAAGACTGGTACCATACATACTTCCCGGAGGCAAATGTGGATCGTTCTATTTCGCTTCTGGACGGTTTGGATGTGGCACTGGATATTATGAAAATGGATGATATCCACGGTTCATTCTTCGTTGTTGGTGAGATTGCGGATAAGCTTGCAGATAAGCTCCGTGAGATGGACAAAGAAGGCCATGATATCGCAGTTCACAACTGCCAGCATCTTCGCCCTGTAACGATGACTCCGGACGAGTTCCGTAGCCAGTTGCTGGAGGCAAAGCGAAAGATTGAGGGAATTCTTGGACATCAAGTTCATGGTTACCGCGCACCAAGCTTTGGCATTGACGATGAACGGCTCGACATTGTGCGAGAGTGTGGTTTTAAGTACGACTCCAGTAAGCTGAAACCGCAAAAGAGTGCCAAGTACGGTGTACTGAATTTGAAGGGCTTTAAGGAAACTGTGCCCTGCATTCACCAGAACAATGGCTTTACTGAATTTGAAGTCAGCACCGAGAAAATTGGCGATATGAATATGCTCCTTGGCGGCGGGTATATTCGGATGCTGCCGTGGTTCTTTATGAAGCATATGACCCAGAAGTATTTGGACTCTGGTAAGCCCTATGTGATGTACATCCATCCGATTGATTTGTCCTCGAAACCTATGCCGAAGGTGGATGGTATCAGTTTAGACCGGTATCTTCGTACACATATTGGACGCCGTCATATGGTTTGGCGTTTCAAGAAAGTAATTGAGATGCTCAAAAAGAGTGGCTACGAGTTTGTGACTTTTGAGGAACTGCTGAAAATCTATCCTACCGAAGAATGAGGCAATAATGGATTCCATTCATGTTACGAATTATGAGCTGAACATAGGGCTGGGGCTAAGGATGGCACTTGTGACCGATATGCACAGTATGCCATACGATGATCTGCTGATGCTGCTCCAAAAAGAAGGCCCCGATGCGATTCTTCTCTCGGGTGATACATTGGAACGCCACGAGGAAAGAGTGAATGGAGCTTTTTGTCAATGGAACAGTGGCAGCTTCTGCCGAAGATGAAAGGCTCAATGGTTAGTCTGATGCGGGTGCTGGATCGTCTGGTCGAGCATAAGATGAAGGTGAAGAAGAGGAAGACCTCGGCTTAGCGTTTCTCCGAGATATAAGCAAGCTGGCCCCTGTGTTCATGTCGGTCGGAAACCATGAATGGTATTTTACCGCTGAAGATGAGAGATTCTTCGTAGACCACAATATTACAGTTTTGGATAATGCCGATGCACAGGTGACTATTAAAGGTAAGAAGCTGCGCATCGGTGGATTGTCCACTCGCTATGATTTGGATTGGTTGGAGGAGTACGCACAAAAAGAAGGAACGAAAATTCTTCTGTGCCATCATCCAGAGCATTATAAATATAAGATTGAGGATAGAAAAACGGACACCTTCGACTTGGTTTTATCCGGGCATTACCATGAAGGGCAATGGCGCATTGGTAATGTTGGTGTGTACGTGCCAAGGATTGGGCTGATGATTCCAAAGGTCAAAGGAAAATTTGGAAAGCACATTATCAGCGCGGGCGTTTCAAATACGACCCGGTTTTCAAGATTGGGTAATCCCCGGGAACTGGTGATGATAAAAATATGAGGAGATACGGGAATGGACAGTAGATTTGCGGGGAAGAAAATCCTCTTACTGGATGGCTTGACAAGCCAGTGCTTGGAATATACAAAAGCCTTCAACGGTCTTGGCTGTGACACCACGGTGCTGTGTGATGACCGGTTTGATACTAGTTATGCATCGAAGCACCCTAAGCATAAGATTCTCGGTGTGTCGAATGTCCGTGACTTGAAAGGAACGGAAGAATGGATTCTGAAGCTGGTTAAGTCTGGTGAATACGATGTAGTCATCCCGTTTACTGAGTATTCAGCCACTATTTTGTCTCACCATAAAAAGGAATTGAGCACCTATGCACACCTGATCGTTAATGATCAGAATGTATTTGATTATGCTCAGGATAAAAATAATGTCATGAAGGTCTGTATGGAAAATGATTTGCCTTGTCCGATGACTATTTATGATGCTAAATCTGTAGATGATATCCTTGCTTCTAATATCAAATTCCCAATTATCCTGAAGCCGAGCCATGGTTTTGGTTCACATGGATTTCACAAGATTGGAACTAAGGAAGAGCTTGCCGCCTGTGTTGAGAAGTTTGATATTGACGTGTCTGAGATGGTCGTACAGGAATATATCCCTCAGGAAGGCTTGAATGTTGCAGATAGTTTGTTTGTTGATAAAGAGGGAAACAAGAAAAGCGCATTTACCTATGCGAGTTACCGATTCTATCCCATTGAGGGTGGCTCTGGTGTGCTGAATGAAACGATTGACCGCAAGGATATCCACGATATTTCTACGCAGCTGGTAAAGAAAATGGGACTGCATGGCCCTGTGGGCGTCGATATGATAATTGATGCACGGGATGATACGCCTAAAGTGCTTGAGGTAAATCTTAGACCGATTGCCTGTGCAAAGCTGGGCTTTCTGTCTGGAATCAATACTGCACAGCAAATAATGGAAGACCTGTATGCTGACGAGGTGACGCCGATGCAGCAGTATAAAACAGGAATCCGAGTACGGCGTTCACAGATTGATTGGATGTGGTTTATCAAATCACCAAATCGGTTTAAAACAAAGCCATCGTGGTTTGACCGCAGGAATACCGTGGATCAGTTGTTTTCGTGGAGTGATCCGGGACCGTGGTTTGCATTTTTTATTTATGGTTTCAGGAAATTTCTAAGGGAAAGATAAAGGCGAATAAAATGACAAAAGAGGGTAAAAATAAACCTGTACATGTATTGCATGTTGTTGGCAATATGGGAATCGGTGGAATTGAAACCCTGATTATGAATATCTATCGAAATATCGACAGGTCAAAGGTGCAGTTTGACTTCTTGATTCATAATCCTACAGAGGGCGAGTACGCAGATGAGATAAAGCGAATGGGCGGAAAAATCTATCGAATGCCCGTGCTTCGCGATAAAACGCATACCTATTATTGGAGATATTTTGAATATAAAAGAGCATTAAAGCGATTCTTTTCCGAACACACTGAAATTGAGATTGTACATGGACATATGACCAACACAGCGGCGATTTATATGCCGATAGCCCAAAAATATGGAAATGTAAAATGTTGTATTGCACATAGCCATCAAGCAGAGGCTACACCTGGACTGTCAGGCTTTGTAACAAATATATTGCAGCGTAATCTCGAAAAGTTAGCCACAGACTATTTTGCATGTTCAGAAGAAGCGGCAAAGTGGATCTATTCTCCTGAAGTGATAGGAGCCGGACGAGTTAAGGTAATCCACAATGGTGCCGATGTTGAAAAATACCATTACGATAAGGAAGAACACGACAGACTAAAATCAGAAATGGGTCATGCCGGCAAAATCGTGATTGGAAATGTTGCACGGTTTAAAAAGCAGAAGAATCACACATTTTTAATTGATATATTTGCAGAAATTCAAAAACTGAACAAGCAAACGGTCTTAATCCTTGTGGGGCAGGGAGAGCTTGAGGAAAAAATGAAAAAAAAAGTATCTCGCCTCGGCTTGGAAGATTGTGTGGAATTTCTGGGCGCAAGAAGTGATGTGCCCACATTGTTAAAGTCGTTTGACTTGTTTCTTCTTCCTTCGCTGTCTGAAGGACTCCCGCTGGTTGGTATTGAAGCGCAGGCAGCAGGGCTACCAATGGTAGCATCGGGTACAGTAACCCCTGAAACAGATATTACAGGCAACGTAACATTTCTCTCTTTGGATCTTCCTGCAGAGGTATGGGCACAGAAAATTCTGGATGTTTATTCGGACTTCGAAAGAGTAGATATGACAGAAGCAGTGAGAAATGCAGGGTACGATATTAAGCAAACCGCACAGTGGCTACAAGATTTCTATCTAAGTAAAACACTGTAATTACTAACAAAACGGCACGGAGAACAAACAATGGATGGAACAGGGATAAAAGTACCGGTAAATAGATTTATTCTTTATGCGCTCGATACTGTTTTTATAGCTATTACGCTTGTTTTACAATTTTTTAACGCAGATAATATCATATGGACAATTGTCGGATTAGTGATATTAAATATTATTTTTGCTTCCAATAAAGAAAAGAACAGAATGTCTTATATGCTGTTTACTATCACTTTTTTTACCTTTTTGCTAAGTCGCCTTGTCGTTCTAAGAATGGAGGGGGAACCGCTACTTTATGCGTACTCTGATTTGACTAAAATTAGAGTATATGCATATTTGATTCTTGGACTGACTATGATAACAGTTGGGCAAGTAATCTATGAAAGGAGACACAGGGGAGACTTTTGTGCTGAAATTGTTCCGAATTCAAAGGATGAACACCGGTGGAATAAGGAGAACAATGCACTGCTCTTTATAGTTTTAGCTCTTTACTTTATAACGTATCCGTTTTCATTTCTCGACTTGTTGGACAAGGCAATATTTGTCGGTAATCATTCTTATTCAGCATATTATCTTGAGTATACATCTAGGCTTCCGTATGTTTTAACAAAGTTAGGAAGTTTGAACAGAATTGCATTTGTTTTGCTTTTGTGCGTTGAACATAGAAAAAGAAAACTTGTAATTCCATGCGTACTGTATGGAATTACGGCGATTATATCTCTTGGAATGGGTCAGAGAAATGTATTTGTTCTCGATGCTCTTATGTTTGTTGTACTAATAAAGCATGCAAACGATAAAAGTCTGGAGTATACTGGTGAATCGTTGTATTCTAAGAAGCTTGTTGCAGTGATATTTTCAGCTATCCCATTGATGATTGTATTTCTTGGGTACTGGAAATATGCACGTGCAGGTCAAATATTTGAAAGTGATGACATTTTTTTGTATTTCAAGGACTTTTTCTATAGACAGGGAGAGCAAATAGGATTCTTTGCAAATACAATAGAGTTTGAGTCAGAAATATGGGTGCAAAAAGTCCCCTATACCTTTTCTTCGGTATATAACTACTTTAGGAATCTATTTGGCTTGATTGATTTTGGAATCTACACAAGAGAAAACGCATTTTATGGCAATTCCTTGGCAGCAACTCAGTTTTACATAACATCTCCCGGCAGTTTGGAAAATGGAAGCGGAAGTGGTTGCTGTTATCTATCAGAATTATATTTTGATTTTGGTACATTAGGAGTCATCCTTGGAAGTATTTTAATTGGCTATGTTTTGGGTGCATTAAGATTGAAGGAAGATAAATCGTGCTATGTAAATACTTTTGTTGCGTTAATGATTAGAAGCATCATATACATCCCCAGAGCAAGCTTTTCTGACTGGTTAGCTACACCGTTCAATATTTGGAATGTTGCAATTGTTCTTTGCGTTATAGTAGCTGTAAATGTAATAACCAATAAGAATAAGACTAGAGCGTAGGATTAATTATTGAGGAGTAAAGGTAATAAATGGAGAAAAAGGGGATCCTAAAACACTTTGCGACAATTGGTATCGGCACGATCTTAAATATGGCATTTGGCTTTTTGGCTACTATTTTAATTACAAGAATGGTCAGTCCAGGCCATTATGGTGAATTGTCAATATTTAAAATGTACGGTAGTCTTGCAGGCTCTATTCTCTTATTAGGATTGGATCAGGCACTTATACGATTCTATTACAATTCTGATGCGAGGGAATATAAAAGCACCTTGCTTCGATTTTGTGTCCGATGGCCATTGATTGTGACAGCCATAATTGCTTTGATGGTTATTGTAATTGTTGGCACGGGAGTTGCTAAAACAGAATATTCACCAGTTCGTTGGATCGCATTGGCTGTATATACAGCAGGAATCATATATTCAAGATTTAGCACAACGGTATTAAGACTTGAATGTAAATCAAAAGAGTATTCTTGGTGCAATGTATCTCAGCAGATTGTATATATTGTATTAGCCATTGTATTACTTAGGATTTACAACAGTAATGAAGTAGCTGTCCTAATTATAGCAACAATTATAGGGCAGTATTCTGTTGCCTTTTTTAGTAGGCTTGTAGGAAAAACATATTGGGATAATTCAAAATGTGACTTATCCATGTATAGTGTCTCCAAGAGAGAGCTTGTTCAGTATGCATGGCCGTTTATTATAACCACTAGTGTGGCTACACTGTTTCAGAGCATTGATAAAATCTCTCTAAATTATTTTTGTGACTATAACGAAGTAGGCGTGTACTCCTCTGCATTATTCTTAATGAATGTTTTTGCGATTTTACAGAGTACTTTTAATACTCTTTGGACGCCCTTATCGGTAGAACATTATAGCAAAGATTCGGAAGACCGCGCTTTTTATAAGAAGGCACAAGAAATTATTACTGTATTGATGTTTGCATTTGGCTTGACAGTAATTCTTTTTAAAGATTTTTTTGCGATAATTTTAGGACGTGACTATAGGGAAGCCGCATATTTGATTCCTTTCTTGGCGTTTCATCCCATAATGTACACTATATCAGAAGTGACTGTAGGCGGATTGGTATTTAAAAAGAAAAGTAAGATCCAGGTTATTGTATCAGTTGTGCCTTGCGTTGTAAATTTTATCGGAAATATCATTCTGGTTCCATTTTATGGCGGACGTGGAGCAGCAATATCGACAGGCATCTCCTACATTTTGTTTTTTGCAATGCGAACGATTTTGTCGAATAGGTATTACTACATTGACTATTCAATTAAACGTTTTTCTTTCCTCACAGTTCTTTCAATATTGTTTGCTGCTTATGCAACATTTCACGCTGCCAATATTGTGCTGATTTGCTTTTATATTTTCGTTGTGATAGCTATGCTGATTCTTTATAGAAATACCGTGAAGGAAATGATTGGCTATGGAATTAATTTTGTGAAAAAACATGGTAGATGATGAGGATTGCATGAATGAAAAGAGTAATATTGCTTTCGGTCGGATTTCCTTTTGGAAATCATGAACCTTTTTTGCGAGGCGAATTAAAATACCATAAGCAACTGACTCTTGCGTCGGCTTTTATGGGTGATGAGAGAAGAGTAAAGAACAATATGCCGGATGATGTTAATATAACACTTTGGCATTACCCATCCCTTTTTTTTAGAGGAAACAAAGCTGCAAGAGTTTTAAGTGCGGTGGGGGCTTTTTTTACACCGGATTTTTGGAGAGAATTACACTCTGAGGATATTGCTCCGGTTCAGCCCCATAAGGTTCTAACTTTGCTTTCTTTTATTAGTAAAGCAAATGAGATTGTTTCCTTTGTATCTAATGAGATTGAAAAATTGGATTACAAAAATGATGAGTTGATTTTCTATTCATATTGGATGGATCACCTTGCTTTTGCAGCAGTCAAATTGGCAGAAAAGTACAATGGCAAGGCGGTGACACGTTGTCATGGATATGATGTATATCCACGAGATGGTGGCTACGTTGTAATGCAACGCTATTTGGCGAGAAAGCTTGACCGTATTTTTCCCATTGCTGATGACGGAAAAAAAACCATTTGCTCACTTTTTCAATTTGATAAATCTATCGACAGCAAAATAACGGTTTTTAGATTGGGAACTGAAGACCGTGGAATTAATCCGCAGATAACTTCTAAAACTGTATTTACGATTGTTTCGTGCTCTAATGTGGTCCCCCTAAAAAGGGTGGAAATGATTTTTGATGCAATTAGTCAAATACATGAATTTAAAATTAGGTGGATTCACTTTGGTGACGGCCCCTGCTTGGATCATTTGAGGGATAAGGTTTCACATTCTGGGTGTATTCATCAGGTAGAATTGATGGGAAGGCAAAGTAATCAAGCAATAATGGACTTTTATAAAAAGACACCGATTCATCTGCTTATTAATCTGAGTACATCTGAAGGCATACCAGTTTCTATGATGGAGGCTCTTTCGTTCGGAATACCTTGTCTTGGTACTGATGTAGGAGGAGTGCACGAGATAATAAAAAACAATGTAAATGGTTACCTTATTCAAGAAGGGTGCACAGTTGATGATGTGGCGAATGCAATTCGACGAGTACGACTTCTTCCAATGGAGGAAATGTTAGCCATGAGAGAAAGGGCTAGGTTTTTTTGGAAAGAAAACTACCGTGCATCTAAAAATTACACCATGTTTGTTGACTGCCTTGAAAAGGAGATGTGAAAATGGCGCTGAATGATTTTTTGAGAAACGCTTCCTCAGGAATGCGTCGATTTTTTAAAGGATGCTATAAGCTGCTGTATATGAAACCCGTTATTGCGTATAAGACATTGGGGTGTCCAGCGATTAACGAATTTCGTATCCATCCAGATTTTAAATATTCAACAAAATCGTATTACCCGGCTATTTTGATGAATGATGAGAAGAAGGCTAAAAAGATATATAGCCGAGTGGTAGATTTTGACTCAAACGGCATACCCATGTATAGAGGATTCGAACAGAGATACTGGCCAGTAACAATAACGCAATGCGCACTTTTAAATTATAATTTGTATCTATCAAGTGATTGTGGAGACAAGTATAAGAAAAGAGTCATTTCTATTTGCGATTGGCTTGTTGATAATATCGATGAGAAAACCGGAGCATGGCTTTGCAACATTAATTATCATTGTACTGTTGCAGACGAAGATATGAATCCTCCCTTTTGTTCAGCAATGGTCCAAGGGCAGGCTATTTCTGCCTTAGTTAGAGCATTCTATTTGACAAAAAATAATAGATATTTGGAGTGTGCGGGACATGCCTTGCAACCTCTGGTCACGCCAGTTAAAGAAGGAGGAGCATATCGCGAATTTGCTGGGCTTGCCTTCTATGAAGAATATCCGACTAAAAAGCCTTCGATGGTTTTAAATGGCTTTATATATACTCTGTTTGGACTGTACGATCTTGGATCATGCAATTGCAAGGACTCAGTAGCTGCATCTAAAATGTTTGATGCCGGATACAGTACTTTGGTTAAATTGATTCCCCTTTATGATGGCGGCTTTTGTAGCAGATATTCATTGAGCCATATAACGGTATTCCCTAATTATAACTCTAACCCACTTTATCATCCGATACACGTAAACCAATTGATTGCAATTAACTCGATAAGAAAATCACCAGTGTTAGAGTATTACATTAAAGAATGGAAGTAAACCTAAAAAGAAGGGGGATTAGGCCATGAAGGTTTGCTATTTTGTTTACCGAGAAGATAATGTGATGGTTTATGCTTCACAAGTACTGGAATACCTCCAGCAACTGAAGGAAAAGCCTAGCGTTGAAGAAATCGGTTTAATTGTTTTCCGACACGAAAAGAACCTATTTAAAAAAGATAGAGTAGAGGAGCGGGCTTTACAATACGTTGATTGGGTAGAGTCGTTTAGTTCAATGCCTGTCTTAACAACATTACAGTTGCGTTTAAATGCACTTAGAGCGCGCCGATTTGTAAGAAACAAGTATTCAAAAAACGAAAGCATTGCAGTTTTATGCAGAGGAGAATTAGCTACATACATAGCAGCAGTGGCATTTAAGGGATATGAAAATGTTCGCATTCTATTTGATAACCGTGGGCTTCCGGTTTTAGAGTCTGAAATGTCTTATGGAAATCAGATCATATACAGAATCAATCGAAAAGTAAAGTATTGGAGCATGTGTTATGCAAAAAACAACTGCGATGCATATAACTTTGTAACTAATACGATGCGAGAGTTTGATATTAACACATATAATTATCGCAATGATATTCCATATACGATAATTCCAACACTGTATAGACCGATGACAGTAGATCCGGTTCATTTGAGTGAAGTGAGGAAGAACGAAAATCTTAAAGAAGATGACTTTGTGGTAAGCTATGTGGGCGCAACACAAGCATGGCAATCCGCAGAGGAATTAATAAGAGTAATAGGTCTTATAGGAAGTAAATACTCAAAAGCTAAATTCCTTTTGTTGACAAATGGTGAGTTCGAAGAGCTCGAACAATTGGACAAGGATATACGGGATAGAATCATAAAAAAGACGGTTCCTCATAAGGAAATGCCTTATTATCTTGCAATGACTAATGTAGGCATCGTAATACGAGATGATAATATGGTGAACCGTGTAGCAGCTCCTACTAAAATTGCAGAGTATATTACAAATGGAGTAGCAATTCTCTACAAGGGACATATTGGTGTCATAGATGATTTGAAGAAAGTTGATCCGGCACTTGAATTGATTAACATTGATGATGATAAAAATTGGTTAGAAATGATGGGTACAGTGAAAAAGAAAACTGTTTCCAAGTCAGTTCTGGATTACTTTGATATGTCCCATCGACAGGAAGATACTCTCCAGATGATTATGAAATCTATGGCTCAGCCGATGGCAAGGAGAAAATAAGAATGCTTGGATGTATCTTTTACAAGATTAGCGTATTTGTAGACAAATGTATAGGAAAGTATTTGTCTTCTATTACTGGTGGAACTGGTAAATTCTGGGGAGGGGTCAGAATCCAACATCCAGAAAATATCTATATCGGTGAAGGAAGTTTCATTAATTCCGGAGGGATAATTTACGCATCAAAAAGTGCAAAAATTATTATTGGGAAAAATTGTATGATTTCATAAAATGTCCATTTGAGGACAGATTATCATCGGTATTTGGATTCTGCTGTTCCTATGAAACAACAAGGAATGCTGGAAAAAGACATCCGCATAGAAGATGACGTATGGATAGGGTGTGGAGCACAAATCATGAGCGGAGTGACAATCGGGACAGGCGCTGTTGTTGGCGCAGGAGGGAGCTGTAGTTTGCCATGATGTTCCATGCTATGCAGTTGTTGCTGGTGTGCCTGCTAGAATTATAAAGAATAGAATCGATAGTTCTGCCGGCTTAATTAAATAAAAAAATTGGAGGAAAGAAAAATGGTTAACGTAATTGGTCTGGGTTACATTGGTCTGCCTACTGCTTTGATGATGGCTTCCCACGGTGTGGAAGTTATCGGTACTGACTACAATAAAGAACTGGTTGCAACCCTGAATGCAGGCAAGACCACCTTTAAGGAAAAGGGTCTGGACGAACTGTTTCAGAATGCTCTTGCAGCCGGCGTGAAGTTCACCACCGAGTATCAGGTTGCCGACACATACATTGTGTCCGTTCCTACTCCGTATGACAAGTTCAGCAAAAAGGTTGATGCCTGCTACGTTGTTGAGGCAGTGAAGGATGTTATGCGTGTCTGCCCCAAGGGCGCAACGGTTGTCGTGGAGTCTACCGTTTCTCCGGGAACCATCGACAAGTATGTCCGCCCTGTGATAGAGTCAAACGGCTTTAAGATCGGAGAGGACATCAACCTTGTCCATGCTCCGGAGCGCATCATCCCTGGCAACATGGTCTACGAACTGCTGCACAACAATCGTACCATTGGTGCTGATGACAAGGCTATTGGCGAAAAGGTGAAGAAGTTCTATTCTTCTTTCTGCCAGGGCGAGATTGTTGTTACAGACATTCGTACTGCTGAGATGACCAAGGTTATTGAAAACACTTTCCGCGCAGTCAATATTGCATTTGCAAACGAGCTGGCGAAGATTTGCCGCCATGACAACATGGACGTCTATGAGATCATCAAGATTTGCAACATGCATCCTCGCGTAAACATTCTGCAGCCGGGTCCTGGCGTTGGTGGTCATTGCATCAGCGTTGATCCGTGGTTCCTCGTTGGTGACTATCCCTCTCTTGCCAAGGTTATCGATGAGTCTATGAAGACCAATGATGGCATGCCTGATTTCGTGCTGAACCGTATCTACGAAATCATGAAGGAAAAAGGACTGACTGATGTGAGCCGTGTTGGTCTGTACGGCCTGACCTATAAGGAAAATGTTGACGATATGCGCGAGTCTCCGACGCTGCAGCTGTTGGAGAGCCAGGAGCGTCATCTGGCAACTGGTCTGAAGGTCTATGACCCGTTCATCACCAAGGATGTTGTCAAGAACCAGTACCACGATCTTGACGCTTTCCTCGCAGATGTTGATATGGTCGTTGTCATGGTTAAGCATACCGAGATTCGTGAGAATGTGGACAAGCTGGCTGGCAAGGTTGTGTTGGACTGTCACAATGTCATTGATCTGCCGGGTGTGTATCACATTTAAAGTATGATAACAAATGCTGTGCAGAAAAGGCAGATAAGTTCTGCCTTTTCTGCACAGCATTTTCGTTAGGAGATTTTGTCATGAAAAAAGTAATGCTCGTTTTCGGCACTCGCCCGGAAGCAATTAAAATGTGTCCGCTTGTCCATGAACTGAAGAAACGCAAAGAATTGGAGACGGTTGTTTGCGTAACAGGTCAGCATCGTCAGATGCTGGATATGGTTCTTGAAGCGTTTGATGTTACCCCGGACTATGACTTGTCCATCATGAAGGATAAGCAGACGCTTTTCGACGTAACTACAAATATTCTGAATAGCATCAAGGCTGTTCTGGAAAAGGAAAAACCTGATGTAGTATTGGTGCATGGCGATACATCCACGACTTTCGTAACTGCATTGGCTTGCTTCTATATGCAAATTCCTGTAGGCCATGTAGAAGCTGGTCTGCGTACCTACAATATTTATAGCCCGTATCCGGAGGAGTTCAACCGTCAGGCGGTTTCCATTATCAGCAAATTCAACTTTGCTCCCACCGATCTATCCAAGCAAAATCTGCTGAAAGAGGGTAAAGATCCGGACAGCATCTATGTTACCGGAAACACAGCTATTGATGCGTTAAAAACCACCGTGCAGGAAACCTATACGCACCCTGAATTGGAATGGGCAAAGAACAGCCGTCTGATCATGATTACTGCACATCGCCGTGAGAATCTCGGTGAGCCGATGTGTCACATGTTTAAGGCAATCCGCCGTGTGATGGATGAGCATCCGGATGTGAAGGCTATTTATCCGATTCACATGAATCCTGCCGTGCGTGAAATCGCAAACGAGTATCTGGGGGACGATGATCGCATTCACATTATCGAACCGCTGGATGTTCTGGACTTCCACAACTTCCTGAGCCACAGCTACCTGATTCTGACGGATTCTGGCGGAATTCAAGAGGAAGCGCCTTCTTTGGGTAAGCCTTTTCTGGTGATGCGTGATACCACGGAGCGTCCGGAAGGCATTGCGGCAGGTACGCTGAAAGTAGTTGGCACGGAAGAAGAAACGATTTATAAAGAGTTCAGCCGTCTGCTTTCTGATAAGGATGAATATGAGGCAATGAGCAAGGCAAGCAATCCGTATGGCGATGGACATGCCTGTGAGCGGATTGCGGATATACTGGGGGAAAAACTCTAAAATTAAAGCCTTGCATTAGCATGGCTACGCTGTTCAAATATGCTACATCTTTGTGGTGAACAGCAGGCAACGGATTATACTCCGGCTAAAGCATATATTTGTTAATTCACTCTTTGGATGAGGAAAAGCTATAATGGGAAAGTATTTTGGGACCGATGGCTTCCGTGGTGAGGCTGGAATAACTCTGACTGTAGACCATGCCTATAAGGTAGGTCGCTTCTTAGGCTGGTACTACAACGCCCTGCGTGAGCGCAACGGCAATAACGAGCCTGCCCGTATCGTTATTGGCAAGGACACCCACCGCAGCTCTTATATGTTCGAGTACAGCCTAGTCGCAGGTCTGACTGCCTCCGGCGCAGATGCCTACCGGCTGCACGTCACTACTACGCCTTCTGCTGCTTACATCGCCCGGGTGGATGATTTCGATTGCGGCATCATGATTTCTGCCAGCCATAATCCCTACTATGATAACGGCATCAAGCTGATCGACTGCTATTGCGAAAAGATGCCCGAAGAAATCCTGCTACTAGTTGAGTGAGGACTACATCGATGGCAAGCTGCACGTGTTCGATAAGGACTGGCCGGAGCTGCGCCCGAACAGAGGCGGATTTGGAGGAGATAGACAAACTGCAGAGCTATCTGGAAAGAAATGCTCCCTATATCCCCAGCCTGAGCCAACGCGGCATCCATACAGAAATCCACTTGGGTACTGCAGAAACGAATCACCGGTTCTACAGCTATCGCATGAAACGGCAGGGGCGGAGCTGGTCCAGCGAAGGAATGGAGTACATGGTCTGGGTACTGACCGCCCGGAAGAATAAGACGCTTACGCAAGCCCTCTTGTACCATGCTAATGGGAAGAGCTACAAAAAGATGGATAGAGCCATGCACAAAGCCGTGGTGCAGGCAGAGCGCAGAATGAGAAACTATAGGCCAGGATGCCTGGAAGGGCGTATAGGCGTTTATGGGGCTTCTTCTTCCCCCATGGGAAGACTTGCCAGAGCGATACAGAAATACTGATTAAACCGAAGCCACGGAGATAGTAATTATCGACAGTCAAATGAATTACCGAGGATGTTGGTTTGTCAAACATATGTTACACCGTGCTTGATGAAATCATGGAGTGTAT
>ERZ1034669.371-NODE-371-length-16479-cov-5.247930_pt1 | contig 16479 bp, 29 predicted proteins | sample MGYA00520705_ERZ1034669 | MGnify/ENA primary metagenome ERZ1034669 (study PRJEB33766, sample SAMN09781766) | gut metagenome | biome: gut microbiome | host: Homo sapiens | place: Madagascar | study: EMG produced TPA metagenomics assembly of the PRJNA485056 data set... | reverse complement strand
ATATAAATCATTCCAATCGTAACTATTTATATTCATAAGCACCTCCGCTAAATTCTAATTTACTTGATTTAAAATTTTTCTCATTTGCTCGATATTTCTATCATCAACAATATCAATCACTCCATGAATATTAAACGCAAGACTTTTGAACATGTCTAATGTGTTAATCATACTTTTCGCGTCTTTTTTAGTTATTCCACATAACGCTTCTTTATGTCCTAATTCAATTCCGGCAAGACAGCCTCTTGAATATGCATCATCCTCTGCGCTCCTTGCTCCTAAAAAATAGGCATTTGAGTTTTTAACAGTCTCATAATTTTTACAATTGGTTGCGTCCATATTTTGAATTATACCCATATTCCATGCTTGACACGCATGTTCGTGAATGCATTGCTCGCAAGTTCTTTTAGCTTTTTTATTTGCCATCTATATGCCTCCACTAAATTCTAATTTAATCACCGAAATACCCGATCTCCGTCTCCATGATGTCGTTCAGTTCCCCGAGATCGTCCAGATGCGGATTTTCCTCTGCTATCGTCCGCATTTCTTCCTCGAGACAGCCTGTCTCAATAAATACCTTGATGTTCTTCGCTAATCTTTCTACTTCGTTCATTTTCGATTCCTCCTTATTTTTCATGCAAATCGGAGCTGTCCGGTCTGCTCTGCTTTAATCTTCATGTTCGGTGTCCGCTCTGCCTTGCACAGTTCCGGCAAATTTGATCTTACCAATGCTGCCGGTATGGGTGGGCAAACGGCGTTACCGCATCTTCGCACCTGCTCACTTCTCGGATATGTCTTTCCGGTGTAGTCATGGTCAATTATGTAATCGTCCGGGAATCCCTGGCAACCATACAACTCTTTCGGTTCCAGCATTCTAAGTCCGATATCCACAATCTGGTAATCTACGCCCTCGATAGTCACGAGTCCGAATTTGTCACGCGCGGTTACCGTATCAAGAGGATCCTTGACATCCTGTCCTGTTCCCTGACTATAGTACTTAATCAAAAACGCTCTGACTTCTCCAAAGTGCCCGTCACCGGCTGTGATTGTTGGCAATGGCCGCCTAATGTCTTTTCCATCACAATGATTGTTCATCTGGATAAGATTTGCCGTAACTACACTGTTATGATCCCACGCTGTCACTGTAGGCAGTGGATTTTCCAATGTATCGCCTGCACCTTTATATCCACCATCGTAGTATTTACTCAAAAACGATGTGACCAGTCCATATCTGTTTGAGCTGTCAACTGTCATGATTGGATCTTCTATAGTTTGTCCTCTTACTCCATCTTTTGATGTTTCTGAATGGTACTGAATCAATGTAGGGCTAATCAAACACTGCTGATTTCCTGTTGTGATCGTATGTATCGGATCTTTGCAATTTCCACCCGGATGATTGGTTGTATTCGTTCCCATGTATGGCGCAAGTTTAGGTTCAATAAGACAATGTTCATTTTTACTCACAATTGTAGTCAGCGGATCCCTTACATCCTTACTCCGGTCTTTTGTAAATCCAGTCTGCCCGATTTGTACCATGTATGGCTCCACAATCCCGTACCCATGCTTTCCTGTAATGGTCGGCATCGGCTCCCTGATATCGTTCGGTCTGCGCTCGCCGCCGTGGTTGCACTGGATAATAAATGGCTCCGGATTATCCAAAACGAATTTTTTCAGTCCTCTTGCAATCCGATCCATCGTTTTGGGTGCAAGTGGTCGCACCGCACGGATTCCATATTTCTTTTTGATTTCCTCTGCCGTATCAAATATGCTCGGGCAAGGAAGAGAAAAATCCAATTGCGTATACGCTCCAACGTATGGTTTTAACAGTCCTGCCTTTACCTCTTCACTATCTGCTGGTCCGTGTGTTGGCTCTGGCCATACAATCGGCTTGCCGTCACACCGGGCGATCATAAAGAATCGTTTACGCATGGTCGGTGCACCATAATCGGCGGCAATCAGCTCACGGAACTCCACTTTATAGCCAAGATCCCGAAGTTGCTGCACAAACCGCTCAAATGTCTTACCCTGTTTGCTTTTAATCGGATGATGCCGTCTGTTTAATGGTCCCCATGTCTTGAACTCTTCCACGTTCTCCAACATGATAACCCTCGGTCTGACAAGTCCTGCCCATCTTAAGGCTACCCATGCAAGACCTCTGATGTTTTTATCCTTTGGTTTTCCGCCTTTTGCCTTGCTGAAATGCTTGCAGTCCGGGGAAAACCAGGCAAGTCCGACCGGATGCCCGTTGCACGCTTTGACCGGATCAACCGCCCACACGTTTTCACAGTAGTGCTTTGTATTCGGATGGTTTGCCTTGTGCATCTTAATAGCTTCCGGATCATGGTTGATGGCTATGTCTACACTGTATCCGGTCGCCAGTTCTATTCCAGTAGATGCTCCGCCACCTCCGGCGAAATTATCTACTATCAATTCTCCGTTTATCACCAATCTACACCTCGCTCTCACTTCTCAAATACTTCATATATCCCGTTGACTGATTCAGCACATACACCGACACCGCATTTGTGATTCTGCCTATCATATCCGCATCATCCTTGTACCTTTCGTATGCTTCGCTCACTACCTCGCCTATCTGTGTGTACTGCGCTTTTCCTTGGCTGTTAATCCATGCAGTGAGGTCTTTTACTGCTCCACATTTTATTTGTGCTTTCAGATATTCAGTCATTTCGATTTGACCATCGCACTGAATCATGGCATCACCTCCGGGAAGTCTGCTTCATCTTCCAGTATTGAATAATCAGTCTGCAGTTCGTCATATTCCGCCTGTAATTCCTCATATTCCTGCCGCAGTCCCCCATCACACCCATTTTCAAAGGCTTTTCGGACTGCTTCGTACACTTCCGGCTCCATATAATCGCGAAAATCGTCTATCCTCGTAATATAGGCAACCTGTCCTTTATACTCAAATCCAATCATTTTCTTCAAGGAGCCGATGCGCATCTTCCCGGGAAGCCCGTCTCCTTTCCGCTTTATTTAAACCACCTCATAAAACTGCCCGATAAATCTCGGATCGCAATACTTACATTCCTGGTACAAAACACTTGCCACTCCGACCATTGTTTCATACCCAGTTGCTATGCTGTCAATGTAGCACAGGATGCGATCATATAACCGGCGTATACTGTTCGCTGACATTTTCATCTTCGTCTTGAGACACACGCCCAACAACGCAAGGTAGCTGGCTATGGACGCCAGTATGCACATCCCGGTACCCTGTGACAGCTTTTCTTCACCGACCAGTGCAAATAACTGCCGGAACGGTATCCTGTCTGTCGTTCCCAATACATCAATGTTCCATTGGGATTTCAAGACATACTGAATTTTTTTCTGTGTCAGTTCGCCATTCGCCGCTGATGCAAAATATTGATCTATCGTCTGCTCTACACGGATAATACGCTTGTGACCATATCTGAAATCATCATGCAACAACTGGTATGCGATCAGCCGCACGTTCCAGTACGCTTCACGGATAAGCCGGTCTGTATTTTCTTTCTCTCTTGCGTATTTCTGCATATTCAGCAGTTCGCTTTTCGAATACCCCAACGGCTCCATCTTCTTTTTCTTTCGCTTCAATGCGTTACTCATCGTCTATCTCCTTTACCCTTACAAATTTATAACCACGGTATCTGCCTGTTTTCCCTGCGCATATAGAACTCGTCACATTGCTTTTGGTCGTGTTATACTTTGCCGCCAATTCTGCCGCAGTGTCAGTCACACACAACGGCAATTCGTATTCATCTGCCGTTACCGCCATCCACAGCATTTGCATCCCTCTTTTCGCACCACATCGGGCTTGTGCGTACTGATCTCGATACTTCCCGGATCTCCGAATCAGATACCCGGCATCCCCACACCCGCCGCCCGGTTGTATTGATTACACAACACCTCTTTTCGCAATCGCGGCACTGCGGAATATATACCCGCCCGTCTCTGGCTCCCTTTGTCACAGTCGTTTTCAATCCGTTTGTCCGGATGTAGTAGTACACCGAGGATTCCGTGATGTAAGTCTCACCGAAATGCACCTGCATGGCATCCGTGATCTGACCTGTCGTACATCCGGCGGCAAGCAGATGCTCGATCTCACCGCGGTACGGATCATAACGGCTGCGGCGGCGCTTATATATCTTTTTAGCCATCCCTGTTCCCCCGCATCATCTTGTTTATGATCTCCGCTTTATGCCGCTCTGCGATGTGATCCCGAACCGATTCTTCCGGAAACGCGATCTGATAGGTCCGCTCCTTGATCCGGTTTGTGATCCGGTCATCGTACTGCAGGGTTTCCAGCGATTCATTGCTTGTGAAAATCGTCACTTTCCGGTTTATGTACCGCTCGTTGATGATCTGATACAGCTTGTCGTTGATCCAGTCCGCCGGACGCTCCACGCCGAAATCATCAATAATCAGCACATCCGTGGTGCTAAGTGCATCCAGCAACCGGCTCTCGCTGTACTCCGCCCCCTTGCTCCATGTATTTTTTATTTCCTGCAGGATGGTTAGTGACACCGCGAACTTGACCGCATAATTTTTCATCAGCTCGTTGGCGATTCCGGCGGCAATCCGGGTTTTCCCGCTCCCTTTCGTCCGGGACCAGATAAACAAACCCATGCCCTGCTCCCTCTGGTTTTCAAAATCATCCAGATAGGTTTTTATGATCTTGCATGCATCCGATACTCTCTTTTTGCTGTCTGGATTCCGGTACACATCCATCCGAAATGTCTTGAGGTCCATCCCCCGGAACGCTTCCGGAATGTCCGCGAACCGTAACCGCCGTGACATAACCGCGCGCTCCCGGCACTGGCACGGCTTTGCCGCTTCTACGCCGTTCTTTTTCACTAAGATCCACTCGCTGCCATGACAGATCGGACACACGTCAGAATCCCTGGAACTCTCCGGTGTCTCCCCGCTCACACATGAGCTCGTTGAGTGATTTTTCATGCGTTCCAGTATCTCTTCCAACTCCATCGTTCTCTCCTTTCAGATATTGCATAAATAAATTCTCGCGAAGCCAGTTCTCCGGCTTCTTGATATACCGCTCCGCCGTTTTCTCCCGTCTGCAAACAACTGCGTAATTCTTTGCCGCCCGTATCAGGTCCTCTTCCGGCACACCCGCCAATACCGCATCGCAGTATTCTGTCTCAACCAGATAGCCAGTACACTTTTTCGGATAAGCTGCGGCGAAATCCGCAAACCGTTCCACGGGGGATACAGGGGGTGTTTTTGTTTCTTTATCTATCTCTATATCTTTCTCTATCTCTACATTGCATTTTTGTTGCAAATTGTTGCACACTGTTGCTCCACTGTTGCATTGCAACGCTTTTTGTGCATTTTCCCTAGATTTCCGACTTCTGCGGGTACTTGCAGTCTCACTTCCTATGCTATTTTGCACAAATGGCAACTTGTACTCAATAGAATCTGATGTTTCAAGCAAACCGCAGGAGAGAAGAAACTGAATCGTCACTTGAACATTGATTTCGTCCTCGTCAATATCAAGGGCAATCTCTTTGTAAAATTCATCTTCCAAACCGGAATACTCTAAGTAGCCGCCCTTTTTCAATGACAACAACTGCATCTTAAGGTATATGATCGTGTATGTATCACCGCCAGCCATCTTACGGAGCTTCTTGATCCGTTTACTGTCGAAAAAGTCATCCATCAGTTTAAGCCAGTAGTACCTCTTATTCTCCGCCATCCTCACTACCTCCGAGCAATTCAATGACCTTTTCCCCGGCTTTCTCCGGTCGGCAGAATACAAACTCCACACCGTATTTAAGCTGCATGGTCAACATGGCTTTCGCTAATACCGCGCCGGATGTCGGCTTTGCCTTTGGTAGCGGCACATTCAGCCACTTGCCAGCGTTATGCATGTAAGAAATCTTGTTGTACCGGTGCATCCGCGGATTCTGCCATTTAAACACATCCTCAATAGTTTTTACGCCGTCTGTGTTCTCCACAAGCACATAAAGTTTAATGCCGTTGTTCTGCGCCAAAATGCACTCGTCACGGAATCTTGGATGCGCTTTTCCACATATATTTCCGGCAATCTCCTGCATATCCTTTTTTGTATCCACGGACACATCGTAGCTACCGAGGAAGTCCATTTTCTTCACTTCCATCCTCCGTGCTGATTTCCGCCGAATCACATCCAGTACCTTATCTGTGGCAATCACATAATCACCAACCGGAAGCGGCGCGCGCAAAACCTCTATGTCGTGGCAGTCAAAGTAACGGTTCTTCAAAATATGCTGTCCCTCTTTCTGCCCTTTGTCCTCAATCAACATCATTGTTACATTCACCTCTTCTCAAATGCCATTCTGGCGTTGCAGAATGGCTAAATTTGAATCTTTATTGTTTGGGTTAATAACTTTACCAACCATATAGTTTTCATTGATAGGTGGTCGCGCGCGGCAACCGCCAAATCATATTTAATTGAATGGTAATTCTTCCTCTATTCCATCCGGAATATTCATAAATCCATCACCATCCGGTGCGGGTTCCGGTCTATCCACAGACTGGTTGTTCTGCGCAGCCGCCTTGCTCTCTGCAAATTCACAGCTTTCAACAAGGCACTCATTGGTATACACCTTATTTCCATCCTTGTTTGTATAGCTGCGGGTCTGCCAGCTACCTTCAACGACCAACTTTGTTCCTTTGCGGCAATACTTTTCAAGGAACTCCGCTCTTTTGCCAAATGCAAGGCAGTTAATAAAATCTGCCGTTGGTTGTCCGTCCTGTTTGAATCTGCGGTCAACGGCAAGCGAAAATCTCGCCACCGCCGTTGCTTTCTCTCCCTGCGAATAACGTATGTCTGGGTCTCTTGTCAAACGCCCCATAAGAATTACTTTATTCATCTGCTTCGCCCTCGCTTTCATCTACAACCGCGAACTGGAATACCAGTCTGTTAAGCAAATGCGAAAATCCCAAAATATCCATATCTGTATCTCCCGTAATTATTTTGTAAAAGATAAAAAACGCCTGTATGATTGCATAGAAATCATCTGAAATTTCTGCGTTGGAAAGTTCCAATTTCTCCAAATCTGTGCTTGCCTTTTCCTCCGCATCTTTGTAGCAATCCTGTAATGCCGTTAAAAAGTGTAAAACCTTATTTTCATGTTTATTCATTACCGCTCTGTTTCCTCGCTTTCTAAAACGGGCAAAGGTCAAGTGAGATTTCCAGACCTTTTTCCGCAACATAAACATCTGCTCCATATTTAATTGTCTCTTCTGTCTTTTGTTTGAATAGTGCGGGATCTCCGCTTTTATCTGATAAGTGAATTAGAACGACATTTCGCAATGCTGGGTTATCGTTAGTAGAAATAAATTTAAGTGCCGTATCAAGGCTCATATGACCTCGTAGGCGGTGTTCGTAGTTCGGCTCGTCCCGCTTGACAAATTGCATATCATAGTTGGTTTCACAAAGAATGTGATTGACGCCTTTAAACCGCCAACGGACATATTCGGTATCTGTGGCATACACCAAACTGCCTATATCCGGGTGTGTGATATGGAATCCATAGCACGGGCACTCTGAACCGTCAGAATTGTTATGCAACCACCGCCTGTCTTTATCTTGATTTGGAAAGGTTCTTACTTCAAACGTTCCATACTTTTTCATATCACAAGATTTGTAAAAATCCGTATCGTATGGTTTCCAAGCCGGTATACCTGCTTTTTCATATTCTCCTATGTACTTTGCATGGTCTCCGTGAATATGGCTTGCCAGTACACCTACTATCTTCATCACATTGAAATCCAGCGCTTTCTTTACTTCCATGAATGGCAACCCGGCTTCGATTATCAAGGCTTCGTTGTCATTCTCCAAGATGTAGCAGTTACCGGATGAGCCGGAACCTAAGACTTTAAGTTTCAATCTTTTGTCACCTCACTTTCTCCATATCTCAAATAGCCGCTCCAGCCATTTGTTCCGCCGCAATTTTGCATACACCATTCATCAGAATCATTGATGTGTTCGCATCGTCCACAACTCGGTGCTTCATCGTCTGCGGTGTATGTTGTTAAATTATCCATAGGCTACTCCAATTCTTCCTCTGTCGGAAACTGGAAATAAAAATTTTGATGATTCTCAAATTTAATTTCCGATGGCTGATTGTCAAGGCTTGCATATATGACCTGTGTATTGCATTTTTTGAATACTTCATTAACTTCTTCTGTAGGCTCAACGTTCTGAAACATGGCAATACTTCCTGTATACGCAATTCTAAGCATTTCCATAGCTTTCTTTGCTTTTTCTTCGGTAGAATATGAAGCCATTTCCATATCGTTCGTAACTGATTCCACACCAGTTAAATTTTTATTAAGAAAGTATATTACTCGATTAAAACGCTGAATAACAACCTGCTCATAAGGCACATCAATCGTACCGTCCTGCGATATAACTCTCATGGCAACCTCCTATCCGAAAAACAGAAACCACACCAACGCCGCGAATGAATCGGCGAGGGCAAGCAGAAATACAATGACAAGCACCCATCTTCCAAATGTCATTTTAGGTTTCTTCCCGATTGCAACCGCAACCTTTTCTTCTAACGTGACATTTGTACTTACAAACCATCTCACAATCAAAAATGCTACCCACAACAGAATTGCTAATTTTACAAAAACCATTCTTCATATCCTCCTAATCTTTCATAAAATCCGGTATGTTCTCGTCATTCTCAACAACTTCTCCGGTTACTTTCTCTGACTCTGCCATCTTAGGCTCTTCCACGGTCTCCGCAACTTCCGGTTCAGCCTGGAATTCCTCGGAATTGGCATTTTCAGAAATATCACGCTTGACCTGTTCCTGCAAATCTTCCATTGGATATTCCTTGAAATCGTTGTCCTGCATCTCTTCTTTCGTATACAATCCCATTGTCAGTTCCGGGCAATTCAGACTGGAGAAGAACGATGCCGCTCTGTAACGAAGCATTAACTGCGGCATGGTTTTCCACTTACTACCGTTCTTACTAAGCCATCCCTCGGCTTTAGCCATTTCCATGTCCACGGTCATCCCCTCAACTCTACGACCATTTTTCGTGGTCCAAGCAAGGCACGAATAAGGCTTGCCATCCTTATCTTTGGTTTCCTCGAACTGTAATTCCATGTCAAATTTACCGGAATTATTGATTGCCGCAATCAGAAACTTTGAACTCCAAGACGGTCTACCCTGGATTACATACAAATTTTGCATAACCATCAGTGGGCTTACTTTCAATCTCTGCGCCTGTTCAATGGCGATCAGACAGTTTGCATCGTTCTTCTGGAACGTTGATGGAACGATTGTTGAGCTTGATAATGCCTTTGCCATCTGCATTGCCATGATGAAATTGTCGGATGTTCCGAAAATCCCAAGGCTGTAATCGGTAACCTTATTGGTGCTATGTGCAACCTCTTTCTTTTCCGCTGTCTTTGCTACTGCTGTGTTCTCTGCCATTGTTTATTTTTCCTCACTTTCTCCGGCATCTACCGGCTCTTCATATTTCTTCACAACTGCCACCTTATCGGCGCCGTAGGTTTCTACCCACTTCATATCCACTGATTCATCCGTGACCGTCAGCCTTGCGCCTTTGGCATTTACAACCATGTCACCGGCTTTTACGGAATCCTCGGTGCGGTATGTATAACTTCTGGTGCTGTTTGGAAATTTTGCTTTGATATAATTCATTCTGATACCTCACTTTCTAATTTTTGATGGTCTGATAGCATTTATCATGGTCGTTCCACTTAATAGGAATTGGTGCACCACAATCAATGCAATCCATATCAAACATTTCCTCATCCATATTGGTCATGTATCTTGAATGCTGTCCGCACTCGCAATTCGCATAAAGTGGTTTCAATGGTTCATCAAAAAGTGAATCATCTCCGCAATTCATGCAATGGATGCCTTTGCTCTCTTTCTTCAAGCAGAAACCTCTTATTGCTCCGCATTTCTTACATTTCCAATAGATGAATCCTTTATATGTCAATCCGTGATACTCTTCTGTAACTTTTTCCTCGGTACCGGATTTTGGTTCTTCAGGCAGACTTCGCATTGCAGGCATCTCTTTCTTTTGTGCATTTTCTTTCAGTTTTTCAACAACTCTCTCTGCTTCGGTATCTCCAATCGCATTACAAATCAACTGATTAGCAATTCGGGTAAAGAGATAATTCGCTTTATCTCCAACATCAACGGCAATATTCATTCCGCCTGTAGAAAGTCTAATTTTCATCTATGCATACCTCTCTTTCCTTTATTCCTCGCGTCTTTTTCGCAATACGGAAGAGAACAATGTCCGGATTCCGCAAAACCCATGAACCCTTTCTTGCTTGCGCTCTTCCAACGCTTGCATGACATACACCGTGCATCCGGCTGTGTGACGTTGTTCCCGATTCCTACTCTCGACATTTACGCTCCCTCGACTTTCAACTGCTTGTCCTCTGAAACGCTCAAAAGAATTAACTGTGCATCCATATCCGGCACATTGAACTCATTCAGCGATTCGGCGTTATCTACGAAAATCGGCACGCTCACGCCATATAACTCACTAAGAGAACGGATAATATCAAGTCCGGCTACGATTCTGTGACCGCTGTTTAAAGTCGAATACGGAACACCATTTACAGTACACTCACAGCAATCTTTCATGCCGCCATTTAACTGCATTTCAAAGAGTTTGAAATTAACTGTCTTGAAATGGCTATTGATGGATTCAGAAACCTTATTCAGCTTGAAACGAATGAACTCTTCCAAGAGGTAAAGCATCTGTTCCTGATCTGCAACTTTCTGCCCGATTTCTTTCTGCTCTGCCTGCAACTCGGCGATACGCTCATCAACCTCAACATTCTTAGTCGCCTGCGCAATGATAGCTTTCGCATCTTCCAAAGCGATTTCAAGTTCTGCTTTCTTCTGTTCTAACGCGGATGTATCGGTGCTGTTTGCTCTCGCAGAATCAATCTGTGCCTGCAGATCGACTTCTTTCTTCATCAAGGCTTCGTAGTCCTCATTGGCACTCAAATCAGCTTCTTCCGGCAACTCTGACAGTTTCTTAATGCACTCATTTTCAATCTTCGTCTGCTCCGTCTCCTGTTTACGCAGTTCCGGGAAATTCTTTTCCGCATCTACGATCTCGGCTTTCAGTGCTTCAACCTCGGCTTTCTTCTCATTACCCAGTGTCGAAATCCGGTTCAGTTCAACCTTTTTATGATTATCAAAAGAGAATTTAGCCGCTTTCAGTTTATCTGCGGCATCCGCTTTAGCTTTTGCCTTTCTGGTCTCAAAATCAGCTTTTAACTGCTCGATTTTGTCCTCTGGTAATTTTTGACCGCACAATGAGCAAACAGTGCTATTTTCGTCAAATACCCACTTGGATTCATCAAAGAGATACGGTGCTTCATCAAACACCTTGGTTATCTCGGCATTGTACTGCTTTCCAAGTTCTGATTTTTCGCCATTTAAGGCCTCAATCCTGCGTTTCTTATCTCCAATTCCGCGCTCAAGAATTGTAATCTTCTTATGCAGATCATTGAATTTCCTCGTGGCTTCATCCTTTCTATCTTCCAGCGCCCGCCGCTCCTTGATAAGGGATTCGTTCGCTTTTCGCTTGCAATCGTTGATCTCAAACTGCAATTCAAATTTCTGCTGTTCCAGATTGTCAACGACCTTGGAAGCCGATTTAAGCTGTTCGGCTATCCCCGTGATCCGTCGTTCCAGATCAGCCTTGGCAAGTTCCTGCTCTGCAACATCCACATCAACCTTGGATTTCTCTGCTTCATCAATACGCACCGGGATTTCAGCCTGTTTCTTCTTCCATTCGGATAACGCTTTGGAAAACTTGGCGCGAATATCATCCGTAGACGGTGCTTTTTCCAATTCGTCAAGCAACGGTGCATACTTGGCATCTGTCTGCGCCAGTTCCACATCTGAAACCTCTGCAACAAGTTTCATCAGAATGTCTCTCTGTTCTTTCCATTTCAGAGAAGAAAAATACTGCGGATTGGTCAGCATCTTAAACATTTCCTCGCTCTGCGCCAAACCGGAAACATAAGCCTTAAATTCAGCTTCACTTTTCGGATAACCGTCAATCTCATAAGAATTTGGGTTTCCCTGCAATGATACCGTATTAGTTCCACGCTTCTTAACCCAATTCTGTTTCTGAACCTTGGAAAGTTCCACTTCCTTACCGTCCACATCCAGAACCGCCGCAACCTTGATCTCTACATTGTCGATTCTCTTGCCGTCCTTATCCAATGGACGAACATTGAATTTTTCTTCTCCCGCGCTATTCTTGTTAAACAGAAGCCATGTGAATGCGTCAAATACAGTGGTCTTTCCGGATGCATTCTGTCCTTTGATCTTTGTTTTTTCTGTGAAATTTACATCCAAAAGTTTTGATCCTTTGAAATTCTCCAAATGGAGAGATTTTAACATCATTTTCATTTCTCTATTCCTCACTTCCATCAATAATAGTTATCATGCTCACGGATACCTCGTATGCGGTTCTTTCCTCCTCCGCTCCATCCGAGCATCGCTTGGTATAGTTCCGGCTCTGGATCCTACCGGTGATTTCAACATGCGTTCCAATTTCAAGCTGTTCGGCAAATCTTGCGTTTCTGCCCCATGCGATGCATGGGATATAGTCGGATTTCCCGTAGCCGCGGTTGACTGCAATTAAAACATCTGCGATCTCGCGCCCAAGTGGTGTCTTCCGGTAGATCGGGGCTTTACAGATATAACCGTCAAGGCTAATACTGTTCACCTGGAGATCGCTCTGCATATCATCCAGTTCCTCAATATCCCGAACAAACAATGATAAAATCAAACGGTTGCCTTTGTTGTATGACCGGAACTGGCCGGATACATGAACACGTTTCCCGGTATATGTATCATCCAATTCAAACAGTCTGTCCGAGATCGTAAGCGGTATGCTATCCATGGCTCCGCTCGCCCTCTCCACGTCAAGCATCATCGTGTAGAATTTTTCGCCATATGTCTCATGGCTAAATTCCGGTTCCGAAGTGATTACCCCGGTAACTTCTGCTACATTATTTTTAAATTTATTATCCATGATTTGTAATTCTCCTTAATTTGTGCTAAAATAGGCGCAAATAGCTTATGCTATTGCATTTTTTATCGGAATCATTCAGCTTTGGTCGGTGGGATGATTCCTTTTTATTTTCCGTGTGCTCTTTCAAGTTCATAACTCCTTTCCATTATGGATAAGGCATATTCGGTATAATCACCAGCCATTCCTTTTGACTGTGAATTTGGAGTGCCGTTGTACTCCATCAGCACCGTGCCGACATCTTCGTACTTCTCAAACAGTTCCGCCAGATAGTCTGTGGCGACAAGAATATTGCCGTATGGATCTTTCAGATCATACACACCAAGGCGTTTCATACGGTCTGTATGCCATCTTTTCACGACCTGCATCAGCCCGATATCTCCATCGGCTCCAACCGCATTTGGGTTGCCGCTTGATTCTGCTTCAATAATTGCTTCCAAAAGTTCCGGGCAAATATTGTATTCCGCTCCAATTTCGTTGCAGTAACCGTTGTATGTCTCACCGGCACTCAAGCAACACGGTGATGCGAATGTTATTGCGACGATCATCAGCGTCATTACTGCTTTTCTCAATGTGCTTTCTCCTCTCCTCAATTCTCTGGTTTAAAGCCCTACGGTTATCCTCTATCTCGCATATTCGAATTGAAAATGCTACCAAGGCAAATCCAATCAGAAATGTTATTGCGGCAACCACCAGCACTGCCCCGTCTGAATTCATGAGGCATCCAGATATGGCGGAAACAAGGATACCAACCATCATTGTAACTTTTGCTTTCATCTGTTCTCCTTTCTTCTCCCATTAACATAAGGAAGAAACTCATTCAAACTCATATGTTCCATTTGCGATCTCTTCATAATTGAAATCGATGAAATCAGTCAACAAGGCAATAAACTCTGAATTTGTAGGCTTACCTTTTGCCGCGGAAACCGTATATCCGAATATGCTGTTGATTGCTCGCGCATTCCCGCGACACCAAGCCACTTCTATCGCGTGCCGGATGGCTCTTTCCACTCTCGACGGTGTGCTATCGTTTTCCCTTGCGATCTCAACGTAAAGAACTTTTGTGATATAATCGAGTTTGCTTCTATCGTCAAGTCCCTTCTCAATGGCGCTGATTATGTATCTGTAACCTTTAAGACTATGTTTCACGCCTATCTGATCTAAAGTTTTTCTGATCGCTATGCTCTTTTGTCTATCCATGATTTTCCTCCTGTTATTTGCGCACTCCATTTTCAGAATTGATTTCGTTAATCAAAATCTGTGTATTTGTGCATGGATGCCACTTTTGAATATACTGTACAGCTTCATCGAATCGTTTCTTTGGAATATTGTTTCTGGCATTCACATGGAAGTAATGCTTAATATCACTGTTACATTCCGAAAAGACTTTTCTTCCTATTTCTTTGTATGCCGCACTATTTTTCCCACTAAGAGCGTTAATCACAACTTTATTGACTTCATCCCCGATTACAACCTGCTGTCCGTAGTCAAGTGTCATGTTATTTTCCAGATCAGTTACCCTGCCATCGACCATATCAACACGCTCATTCAATGCTGTATTTCCCTGCGCAAGTAACTGAATCTGTTCATTTAATGTGAGCGGTTTCTTCTTATCAAAATATGTATCAACTAAATGGTCGTACACTTCCCATGCCCTGTCAGTGTTTAACGATTTTGCATGTAGGAACGCGCCCTTTTCGGTCCATAGGTAAATTGCCTTGGCTCTGGTGTACGAAGAAAAATCATTTTGATTTTTGTTAATAAACCCTGCTTTTTCTTCTCTTGTCAAACAGATAAAATGCTTGCCCTCAACATATCTGTCTTTGTTGCGGTTAAAATTATTCGTGATTACCTGTGCATCCGTTCCATAAGCGTCAGCAATCTGTTGTGTTGTGAGAACTCGAATGCCGTTATGCTCTGTTACTGTTAAATTGTTCATAAATCTCCTTTCTAATCGATCAAGTCTGAAACTTTCATATCTAATGCTGACGCAATAGCGGAAAGTTTATCAAGTTTGGGCTGATACCCTGCTTCGCCGCTTGTCTCGTGATGCTTTTTCCACTCGCTAAGCGTTGATGTAAGTACGCCACTTTTTTGCGCCACCTTATAATCCGTCAGCCCCAGTTCGTCTCTGCGTTTTGCGTACTTTTCGTACATTTTTTCACCCCATTTCTAAAAATATATTGACATTAGCTTAGTTTTCTAATATAATCATAGTGCTGTCTAAGTTAATATAGAAATCAAAGCGATTGCCTTTTTGATTAGCTTATGTTTCTAAGCTATGTCTGTACTTTAGCATAGTTTTATAAGCGTGTCAATAGGTAGTAGCTTATTTTTCTTATCTATTTTTTGAAAGAGGTATATTATGGGAAATTATTCTTATGAAAGATATGCCAAAATCCGTGATTTTAGAGGATTCACAGATTACAAAGTGACAAAATTAGCAGGGATAAAGGGAACTGCCACTATTTCAAACTGGAAAAATGGGAAATATGTCCCAAAAGATGATAAAATGCAGAGCATTGCAGATGTACTCGATGTTAGTCTCGATTTTTTAATTGGTAAAACTGATTTGATAATGTGCCCTGTGTGCGGTTTTGGTGACAACCCACTTTCAGAACAGTCAAGAAAAGAACACGAACTGTTCCATCAACGATTTTTAAAGATAAAAGAAAAGTATCCATTTTTTAAACCATATTTAGATGCGGATAAAGAAAGAACTGATAGTATTTTTGCTTTCAGGCGCTATGGGAATAGTTTGGATGAGAAAATGCTTGCATTTGAAAAATACCTGCAATCTTCTTTTTCTTTGGAGATAAACAGAAATAATTACAATATAGACAACTTAGATTATAAAGAATTTTGTAAAGTAGAAGTAAGTTCATTACACGAAGATGATTGTATTTCAAAAGAATTTATGGATGCACTCATTGATAAATACGGTGTAGATCGTAATTTCTTATCTGGTAATGAATATTTACTCGCAAGAGCAAGCAACAATGAACAGCTTATGCGTTTGCTTTCATACGCGGAAAAGTTGAATCCAGAAATGCTGAATATGTTAGAAATACAAGCCAAAGCTTTGTCAGAACAAGCCGAAAAGAATGAGGAGTAGCTTAATTTTTGCTACTCCTTAATTTTTCACTTACAAATAAATAAAACCAACGCAATTTATAATTTTCATTAACATTGTCAAATAATTTTCGTAGTTCTATTCGGTATTCGTCATTTGTCATTTCTTTCGGACATCCCGAAATCCTTTCGTATTCTTTATTTAATCCCATATTCACACTCTCCCTCAATCGTTTGTACTTTTCCTTGTTCATCATATGCATTATTATAGAACGTTTGTTCGTGTATTGCAATACGTTTTCTGTAAAAAAATTATAGTGTCTATCTGGAAGGAATGGAATATGCT
>ERZ1034669.367-NODE-367-length-16574-cov-7.666445_pt1 | contig 16574 bp, 19 predicted proteins | sample MGYA00520705_ERZ1034669 | MGnify/ENA primary metagenome ERZ1034669 (study PRJEB33766, sample SAMN09781766) | gut metagenome | biome: gut microbiome | host: Homo sapiens | place: Madagascar | study: EMG produced TPA metagenomics assembly of the PRJNA485056 data set... | reverse complement strand
CCTCTTGACTGCCAGTCAAGCGCTCTCCCAGCTGAGCTACGCCCCCGTGCGAAGAAGTACTATACGGGAACTCGGACGGCGATGCAAGGACATTTTTGGAAAAACTTTCGCCCGTGCCGGCGCAGGCGAAACACGACCCGCCCGCTCAACCGGGTTTCCCGTGCTCCGCCAGTCCCATTATCGGGCCCGATTGCGAACCGCCCCTCCTCTGCGCCTCAGAACTATGCCGGTTTACTACGATGAATCAGGAATGTTCGACCACGCACGCCTTTTCACGCAACCGTCGGGCTCCCTACCTGCGGTTTTGCAAACGGGGAACACGCGGTGCTCGGGAGTCGCCGATCAGTCGTAGTAAACTGGCGGTGTTTTGAAATGACATCAGCTTGATTTCGCGGCAAAATGTGTTGGAGCCCTGAATTAATGGCCTTAACTTTTTCTAAAACGCGTCTTTTCTGCGACGCGCCTAGATTGGTTGTTGTTTAGCATTGGACTTGATCTTGCGTTGTGCGACTTGCTCGTGCATGGTAGTATTTCTCGACGTGAAGCGAAGAAATTAGGCCTTAGATGCCTTTATTAGAATTGCATTCACCGTTCATAAGGGCTCTTGGCGCAACGGTTAGCGCAGGGGACTCATAATCCCTGGGTTCTGGGTTCGAATCCCGGAGGGCCCACCAGAGTATTTTGAGGCCGGGCATTACGCCCGGCCTCTTTGTTATTAGCGCTGCAAACTAGCTTTGCCATCCAGAGACGTAAAGTTATTAACATTCATATTCGTAATTAACAATGGGAATGTCGCCAAGATGCTACCCAACCAACACATGGCGTCAGTCGTTAGATATGAAAAAAGGCCCCAACTTGCGTTGGAGCCTCATTCAATGCTCGGGTGGAGACGAGGGGGATCGAACCCCTGACCTCTTGACTGCCAGTCAAGCGCTCTCCCAGCTGAGCTACGCCCCCGTGCGAAGAAGTACTATACGGGAACTCCCCCGCCGATGCAAGGACAATTTTGGAAATATTCTGCGGCGCGTGGAACAGGCACGAGGACGAAGAGACACACGATGCCCGAAATAGCCCGCGGGGCGCGCCCCAGGTGCCGCCGGCCAGAACAAAGCAATCCGCGGTGCTTCCGCGGGAGGGTTTCGTCTGAGCCCCTCTCCGCGCCTTCGGGTCAATTTACTGAATCGTGCGCAGCTCGCGCCAGCTGGTCGCTTCATAAACGGGCCGGTTTACTACGACGATTCCCGGATTTCCGACCTCACGCCTGCTTTCGCAAAACGGGCAGGCAATCTACCTGCGGTTTTACGAGCGGCGAATTCGGTGTGTTCAGCCACCCTCAATCCAACGTAGTAAACCGGCATTGTTTTAAAATGGGACTTAATTACTGGCAGCATATAAAGTATTAAAAATGCTCACTAGGCCATTATTACTTACCAATACCAAGCCAATTGCACAGAACGTTTGCGCGCAATCTGGTCTCAGCACATCTCATCCCCTCGGTTTTTGGCTTGTAGCGCAACTCCAATCGCTTACACACACTGTGAATGATGGCATCAAGCTGTTCGTGATCATTGAGCATGTCATGAGTTACAAGAAATACGTCGTATCCCATGCTTTGCAATGCTGTCATTCGAGAGGCATCGTGGTCAAGCACAGCGCCCGATCCATGGATAACCTCTCCTTGAAGTTCGATAATCACAGCCTTCATTTTTATTGGGTTTACGATGACGATATCGCCGTAACAGACTTTCTGACCTGCGATTTTCCGAGCTGAATTCGACAGCGGTGTTAAGTCGTTGACGCATATGTATTTAAACTCCGCTCCGCCAGCACGCCTCGGACGACTTAGCAACATTATTCCAGCAACTTCTAGCGGGGATGCAGCAATACCCATTACCTGCTGTGCGGCTTCGTAGAATTGCTTTCCCCACATCCCGTCCCTAACCTTCGCTGCAAATCTGTGCAGTTCTTCTATTTCAATAAGAGGCTTTCTCATCCAGAGCGATGTGCCCTTTCCGTTAGCTTTATTTCCGGATCCGTTATTCTGCTGCCCACTTTGATTATTATCACTATCCTTCTGGTGCTTCTGAGCATACACTCGCTTCCATGGGGCCTCGTCTTGTGTTTCGTCTAGTTCAAACAGACTTTCTGTGGTGTACTGCTCTTCTTCTGATTTAGCCTGCTCAAGTGCCATGTCGACCGCGGGCGATGGTTTAAAAACCGAGAACCATCCGCAAAACTCGTACATAGCCAGAACCAAGTCGCATGAAGAAACGCTTCGAGTCATGGTGAATAGCGTATTAAGAGGGTCTGTGACGCTAAAGCCCATACCCGTGTCGATGGAAACTTTCTCTGTATAGGCGCTGTTCCATCGGATGGTCCGTCTTGTCTCGGAATGCAGGTTGCTTCGTGTTGATGCTGCTGTGATGACTGGCGTCTTGAGGACGTCGACTACAAAGGGCGATTGAGATAGGGCTCGCCAGCCTTCTTCGGAGTTGGGCAGGCGCGGGTAGAGATCGCGCACCTGCGGTGGGCAGCGCCAATAGCGGAATGCAGTGTTTGCGCAGACGATTTCGTCCATTTGCGCCTCCCCTGGTTTCGGCCGCGGGCCGTGCGGATTGCGGGTAAGGTCGATTATCTACTGGCGCATCATGCGGGTAAGTACGGGAAGCTGACCAAACGCTGACCAAAAAATGGATGGGATGTGTTGAAAGGTTGTCACGAGGTGTGAATGTGCTGGTACGAGCTGTGAGCCAGTGGTCTCTTTCTCCGCAATTGCGTATGAATCATACAAAGAATTCATTGAAAGAGTGCGTGAGCTATTTTCAAAATGGTCAGTGACGTCACTTAAAGTTAGTCAACGAACGGAAATTTTATTCAATATGTAGGAATTGTGAAGGAGACAATATCAATAAAAAAACGGGACCCCATTTTAATAAAAATCGAAAATTTGGTGTCACTTTTGGTGTCACCCTTGGTATCAAAAAGAAAAAGGCCAGAGGCTTAATACCTCTGACCTGCGCTTTTGATGGTGGGCGATACAAGATTCGAACTTGTGACCCCATCCGTGTGAAGGATATGCTCTACCCCTGAGCCAATCGCCCGTCGCCTTTCGGCAAAAGAGATACTATCATAGCCGCGCGTGGTTTACCAAGAACTTTTTGCCCTCGATTTTAAATTCGTGGATGCTAGCCAGGTCAAAACAATCAAAGCAATAGGTGAAAACGCAGCTAAACCACCATTTACCGCTTTATCCACGAGGTCTCGGGGCGGCAGATTAGTCGCGCGTTGTTGTAAGCCATGTCGAGCGTAAGGCAGGTGCGCGCGGCGTAGAAACCGTCCTCGCGCTGGATGGTCAGCGCCAGCTCGGGCTTGTCGCCGGTTAGGCACAGCGGCAGCAGCAGCTGGATCCGGCCGCCGTAGAACTGCGGCACGGCGAGCGTGTAGTTGGCGGCGGCGCGGCGGGCGGCCTCGACGACGGCGCCCTCAAAGGCGCGGCGCAACAGCAGCGAGTTGCCCTCCCCCATCAGGCTGGCAGGAATACGCGTAAGGTTCTCCTCATCGCCCAGAATGTGGTCGATGTTGGAACGGATGGGCAGGCGGTAGTCAAAGATCAGCTCGGAAGGGTCCTCGGCAAAGCGCACGCGGCACGGCAGGTACTCAAACGAGACCAGCATGGGGTCGCTCTCCTTAAAGAAGCCCTTCAAAAACCAGCGCCGGCGCGCGTCGGGCTTGGTGTTGGGCTCAAACAGGCCGTAGATGGTCTCGTAGCGGCGCGTGTACAGGCCGGTGTTGAATAGGCAGCGGTCGTTGTCGAACACCAGCGGCAAGTTGGACGGGGCGGTCTGGTCCACGTCGCGCTCGGTCAGGAACACCGCGCGGCTAAACGAGAACGACAGGTAGTTTTTGAGGATGCGGTTGCCGGGACCCCAGTCCTCGGGGTCGGCGAGATCGACCAGACGGTCGTAGCAGGGCTCGGGGCAAAACGCAAACTCGTAGACATTGCTGCACAGGGTGCTAGGGAGTTCCATGTGGCGTCCAATCAATTCATTAACCGGCGTGCGGATGCTTAGATTCTATACGAGCGACAGATCGCCCGTGCCCGCAACGAATCCGCAGCGCAGCTCTTCGGCTAGCTCGCTGTTCGTGCGGCGACTGGAAACGAGGTCCTGGATCCAGGCGTAGTACTGGTTGTCCTTTGGTTCGGGGCTGTCAGACAGCACGACCGGAGTGCCTGCGAACCTTAAGACGGACAACGCAAAGACAAGGCTGGTTCGTTTGTTACCGTCTTCAAAGATGTGGTCCTTGACCATGTGCTCGGCCACGTAGGTGACCTGGTCAAAGATGTCTGTGAAGCGATCGGCCGGCGATTGACCGAATATCGTACAGAATGCACCCGCAAGCACGGACTCGACGCGTCCAAGCTCAAGCGCGGCCCGGTCGCCTGTGGCGTCGGTTGTATAGCAGCGCCCGACCGTCATCAACGTGCTGTGCAGGCGCATCACGGCCGCGGCCATATCTTCGAGCGAACCGGCATCATCGAGCACGAGCGGCGCGAACGGATGCGCTCCCCGCTTCGTGTCCGCCATCATGAGTTCTCCAAGAGCCTGAGCGCGTTGGGCATGTTCGAAATGGTCAGCCGAATAGCTTCGTCGATTGACGTGGTGCCGCCGAGCAAAATCGGTGATGCTGAATTTGCCACGTGCGCAGTTGAATGATCTTCTTGAGCAACGCAATCAGCGCCGTCATCTTGTTGAACATGGCTCCAAGGCATGTCTGACTCCTCTATAGCTTTACAGACGAAATAGCCTGCGAGTCGTACTCCAGAGCAATCGGTTGCCAGACGAGGTCTTCGATGGTGCAGTGTAGGGTGTCTGCAAGCGCCAATGCCGAGGAAACCGAGGCGCGGCGTAGGTCGAGCTGGTTCTGCTCGTAGAGTTGTATGGCGCGAAGCTTAACCCCCGATTGGGCGGCGAGCTGTTTTTGCGTTAGTCCGGCAGCCTTTCGTGCCGCCTTGAGGCCCTTTTTGTCTGCCTGGGCGTTGTTCCATTTTTCGATGACAATCTGGGCGAATATATCTTCGGAGGCCTCGTGGAGCGGATGGTACGAGCCGATGATCCAATCGAGCGGAGCGACTTCGAGTAGCTTATTAAAGCCCAAGCTGCTCATCCATTGCGTATAGGCCATAACCCACCCCGCCCAATACTGAGGCGAACGGTCGAACGGATAGGTCTCCCTATATCTGACGGGGGTCAGTCCCGCATGGGCGATAATATCGCGCGCGAGCTCGTCGCCCGCCATGCCGCAGACGACGCGAGGCATACCGCGCTCAAACTGTTTCATCTCAAGAGCGTTCGACATGATCGCCGTCAACTCGGCTGGAGTCAGCCCTTGGTCACAGAGAGCAAAATCGACCGCCTCGCCCAGCGTTCTCATTGCATCCTCGAGATACATCTCACTGTAGGCGTAGGTCATCGCCCGTCATCCCCTCTCGAATGATATCGACGATACGTATTCCCTCAAACGGGTTTTCGGCAAGGAGCTCCCGATACTGCGCCCTTGCCGCTTCATCTCGTTCCTTGGCCAATGGACCATACAGTGCTTGCTGCGCACGTTCAAATCCAGCAAAACGAATGCTCTTAAACGCACGCTCGCTTTTGAGCACAATCTGCTCCCCCAGGTTACCGAGCCTCATAGATCGTCCAAGCTGATCGACGGTGATCGTATTGTTTACAAAAGCTCTGGCATAGCTAAAGTACGAGTCGTCCGCACGCCACCCCCTTATTACGTCGCAAGTGCTCGTCTGAGGTAGAAAGTGATCATGGAGATATTCGCACGCCCCCGCGGCAATGGCGGTATCTTTGCGAAAAGAACGATGCTCAACGAGCAACGCTATCCAATGCAGGACGCAATATTGCGGCGATAGCAAGTCGAGAACTTTGAGATTGGCTATATCGAGTTCATAGCGATTCGCAAAGCCATCGGAATCGCGCGAGCATGCCCATTCCCTTGCAAGGTCGAGGCTCTCTGTGCAATAGAATCCCTGTCCATAGTCGTTATGGATTTTCCCCAGGCCAAGCTGGGGAGTCTCAATGATTTTCTGAGAACCATGCCACAGTTCCACGCGAGTCTCCTAACAGGTATCGCTCTAGCGATAGTATAACATACTATCGCTAGAGCGATACCTGTATTCAAATAGCAAGAGAGTGTCTGGAACCGAGTTTGAGTTCAATACTTGCTTCTAAGGCTCGCCGGGTCCGGAAGTATGCGACAAAATTCAGACTTGCTGATCATGCCGGAGCACACTAACGCCTCGTCCTGCTTACAGAGCTTCATAGACACGCACCTCATCTTGCTCGATGCTTTTGCGGAATGCCGGGCGCATGTGCTCTGGTGGGTTGGTGACGATATCAACCTTTCGCCCAAGTTCCCTCTCGAGCTCATGGGAGAGTTCGTAAAGCGTGCCGAACGTCATGGTGTTGCCGCAGACTAGGCGCAAGTCAATCTCGCTATCGGGCGTTTGCTCGCCTCGCGCAAACGAGCCAAATAAATATGCCTCGCGGACGTCGTGGCGAGCCAGCACGCGGGAGACCGCAGTGGATATGTCGGTTAACGAGAACATGGATAATTGCCGCTCAACAGTAAAACATCAGGGGACCAGCGCCGAAACCTCCGGTCCAACTTTATGGCGTTCGGCAAGCTCGAAAATGTATGGGGAATTTGACCTGACAAACTTGGTTAAGAAATCCAGATCGTCCGCAGAGAAGCCTTCGACATTAAACCATTTGACCGCAGGCAGAAAGCACTCTGCATGGTCAAAACCAAAGTCGACGGGACGCTCGACAGCTACGCGAACGGCCCCATCTTCTCGTATCTCTGAGTAGGCAAGCTGAGTGCCATCATCAAGCTGAACGTAGCTCCAAAGCATGACTGCGTCCTTTACAGGTTCTTGGGAAATAGTGTGACTGGCCGTAGCACGGGATAAATCGCACTATTGGCCCGACCCAAATACATCATCTACAAGATCAGGCAAATCTGTCCATACCTGATAGGCGACAACGTTGTCCGGATTTGCTTCTCTTGCGCGGCGCTTATCATCGGTATTGTGCTTTGCGGCATTGGCCAAAGCCTGGTCCTTTTTGCCATCAATCATTTCTAGATTTACAGACTTGAACTTAGACGCAGACGACCTGTTGGGGTCGGTGGTCTTTAATACACCAAGGTTGCGCGCCCTTTTCTCACATTGGGGAGTCGATGCAAAAGTTTCCGGGCATGGTGAAACATGATCGATAAGCCATACTTCAAAGCATGGATTGGAGATCGCGAGCTTAACTCCTTTTGTCTTAGCTTCTCGTTCTGCCTTGGCCAAATTCCTGAACTCATCCGAATCGACAACAATCCATGCGGAACTCAATGCTTCGATTTCACCTGTTTTAACTGCCTTTTTATCATTCTCGAGCTCTCGCGACAGTTGCTTGGCCACCTTCAAGGGGTCTCCGTCTATATGCCGATACCGCACACTTCCGCGAACATCCATCTCACTAATTAAGTGGTTGAAGTATTCGGTTTCGGTCACCTTGCCATTGGACACAATTAAGTGGCGCTTTCTTTTGGCTCTTGTTTGCTTTTTGCGGCCAAGAGCAAGCCCTCTCCTTTCTGCCTTAGCCATTTATGTCAGCGCCTTCCTTCATGAGTCGGGCCACAAGTTGATGAAAACTTGGGTTGGGCAGCGGCACATAGACACCGTTTAAGTAATTGCGCCCCAGATTCTCATTTGCACGAGGCGAATACTCCATCGCAGCAATTAATTGCGAAGCACCTTCAGAGTCCTTTTCCACAAACCAGACCTGGTCACGTTCAAGCACCTCTTCCATAGGGCTGGTTCGCGTCATCAAGGTGACATCATGGGTCGAGAAGATTAGCTGCGCGCCCTTTGGATTTGTGTCGGGATCGGCGAACAGTGAGACGAAGTCGCGCAGGAGCGTAGGATGAAGGCTCGAATCAAGCTCGTCAATTACTGTTGTGGCCCCACTGCTTAAAGAGCGTAAAGCTACCGAGAAAAACGCCAGCGCAGCTTTTGTACCTTCCGATTCATGGGCGGAGTCCAGCCAAAAGCCATCTCCAGAGCCTTTGTGGTGGAAGAGCAGGTCATAAGCGAACGACCATTTAAAGTTATCTGCTTTTTTATTGCGCGCCTCTTTTGGAATACCATCGGGTCCGATGAGTGAATCTTTTAAACCAGGGAAGCCTTCAGCTTGACGAACGTCCATGCCATCAATTCCGATGTCAGCATATTTAATGAGTTGAGACAACATTTTGGCACGAGGGTCATCGTTGAGAAATAGTTTTTTAATGGTTGTAAGTTCTGCTAGATAATGCGTTGCGTCGTAGAGATAGACATCGTTGGCGAGAGCGGCGAATGCCGGCTGAATCACATTATTGCCTGCTGCCGCAACAACAGATAAGAACAAAGAGTTTTTACGCGTGATATCCCAAAGCTGTTTTTTAGCGCCCGTAAAGGAGCTGCCAAATTTAATCGACTGTTTCCCGTTAATCGAAGTGCGGTCATAGAGGAGGGACGGTTGTTTCGATCGGTATACGGTGAGGTTCTCATAAGTAACCTCATTTTTGTTTACACCAAATGAAAACTCATACTTCAAATTGCTGGCGGTAAATTCAATCGAGAACTCGGTATCACTTGATCGAGACTCTGAGTCAAGTAAAAAAGGAATGACAGGTATATGAGATTTCGAATCACCCGTTGCATAACCGTTGCGAATAAAATACGAGACAAAGACTAGGGCGTCTAAGAAATTTGATTTGCCTGACGCGTTTGCACCGTAAACCGCAGCCACTCGCACGGGCCCAAGTTCCTTTTTGCTCGAAATCGGTTCAAACGAGAACTGCTGAGCATCTCGAAAGCTCTGGAAGTTCTTAAAAGAAAAATTGAGAATCATCGTCAGAATCCTTTTCACAAAAGCCGACGCCCATGACATCCTTTAATTACAACGACAATTATATTGTTTTAAAACCAATATTTGTTAGTTATGAACAAATATTGGTTTTAAATCGAGACATAAAACAAGAGTTTCAATCGGTCTTGTAGATAGGGGCGTTAATGCGCGTTGGTACAGTTGCCTGAGATGGGTGACGAATCCGAGCAAAGCGAATGCTCAGTCTTTCTTTAGCGAATCGAAGTCAATCAGCTCTAGCTGCTCGACGAACTTCTCGAGATACGAGGCGACTTGCTCGTTGTTCACGAATAAAGGTCTGTCCTGCGTCAGCTTGCCCGACTTGTAGGACGGATATCGGAGGCTGATGCCGTTGTCGTCGATGTCGGCAATGCTGTTCACGAATGCCCCCATATTCTTGATGACCTGTCGGTCCTCGCGCCCCCTTTGTTCCGGGAACCGCGAGAGCAGGGAGTTCCAGAGTCCTGAGAGGCCGTGGTTCCCCTTCGGCTCACGGCCGCACTTCCTAATCGCCCGCTTGATAGCGAGTTCCATACAGTGCCTCGTGAGAAATAGCACAGGAATCGCGTAGGAATGATTTAGTATCACGTACATGCTTGGCCTATCGATAGCCGTCCTGCCGGCTGCGGCCAACACCTTGGCAGCATTGAGGAATGAGCGGATGAACTCGTCTTCGAACATCTGGTCCTTGAGCTCAGGCTTCATAAGAGCAGACAAGTCAAGCAGCGAGAAGCTGTTGAGCGTCGGGTCTTCCAGGCCCTTCATCTGCGGCTTCATCGCGCGGCTCTTTTCGTATTTGGGGAAGACATGGTTCTTGAACGCGTCGCCCATCTAGAGCACCTCCCCGGTGGTCGCTACCATTTTCGCCTCCCGACCGTCGGTCAATGAACACGGTCACGGGCTCGCCCTTGGTCTTCGTGACGATAGTCATGAATCACAGGTCTATTTTATTTGCTACAAATGACTATGATTCGGATTAATTTGAACAGCTTGTTTCCTGCTCTTGGTCCGCTTCGGCGGCTTGGGGTGGTGCTGCACTGTCTATCTCAGAGTCCAATAATCACACACTAGTGATTGAGGTCTGTATCAGCAAAAATAATAAACCCCGTTAGCAAGCTCGTTCCATTTTTGCTTAAGAAAGGCCTCATTTGTAACAACCCATTCAGAAGCCAATTTCATTTTCTTGGAATTGATGTTTCCGGTGATCACTTTACCTGAGGGTATTTCAAGAACAACTTCTTTTTGCTGATATTGAGCATGTAGGTGAGGCTTGTTGTGGCCGTTTTCGGAAGTGTGAATGATAAATTTAATCCCATTTTCCTCCCCAACACGTCCTCGCTTCGAGATGTAGTCGAATATGCATTGCCATTCGCGCATTTCTGGAGCTTGAAAGTGTAACCAAACGGCCATTGTCTCCCCTTCATGTTCGGCATGTTGCTTTGCAGTCATGTTAGACGGATGAAGTCAACGTCACATTATTAGGCTATTTCATTTAAGATATTAACGAAGTCAGCTCTACGGTTTGCGTTGCTTTTGCTGCACTCGAGTGGCGAGCCATAGGTTCAATGGCAATCTTGCTTTCAAGAATTCAACCCGTCAATCAATGCTCTCATCGTGGGCTCCAGTATTTTGAGTGGTCAATTCGCGATGAGCGGCGAGTAGCAAGTAATGAATGCTCGGGCACTGTGCTCTTTTGAAAACGAGCGCCTCAGCAGCGATGTACGGCGCACAAAAGTGCTGATCCCAGCAGGAATAGCGCTAAGGAGGCAGCGATCCGGTTACTGTCGCCGGTCTTGGGGAGCATCGGCGTCGTAGCCGTTGCGGATTTGGGCATGGTCTTCTTGGTGGCTGTGGTCTTGGTCACCGTCGTCTTGGTTGTCGTGTTTGTCTTGGGAGTCGCGGCTGCCGGCTTCACCGCGGAGTCCGTCGCCGGTTCCGCACTAGGTTGCCCCGCAGCGGGATCAGCGCCATCAGCAGTCTCACCCGTCCCGCCGCCCGGCACGTCGCTTCCATCGGTCTTCCCCGCCGGAGGCGTGGCAACTTCGGGCTTAACCACCACATGCGGTGTCTCCGCACCGCCAGCATCCACCACGCCATCAGCACCAAAGACTCCACCGGCAGGCGTCACAAACCGTGCGGACACAAGCGACCCGCCCAAGCACGCAACGCCGCCATCGGCGCCGGTCGCATCGAGCCACGAGGCGTCGACGGAAAGCCGACAGCCGGCCGCACCAGCGCCAAGGCCTGCATCCTGCAGATACACGCCGTAGGCGCGCACGCCCGCTCCGGACCCGGCGCCCGCGGCAACGACGCGCCCGCCGCCGCGCACGATCAGGTCGCCAGCGATCACGCCGGCGACCGCCTCGTCAGTAATATCGGACCCGTCTGCCCGGGCATTGACGGTGCAGCCGTCCACCACGAGCTCCTGCGAGACGTGGATCCCGCACTGCGAGCCCGTCGCCGTCAGGGTCCCGGTACCGCGAAGCGTCAGGTTGCCCCACACCTCCATGCCGCACAGCGTGATGTCCGCATCGGGCGCATGCGACTCCGTCACGGAGTTCTGCCCGGCAAGCGTCAGCACCAGGTCGCCCTCGGCGCCGATGGCCTCGCCCGCGTAGCCGTTAAGCTCTAGGTGGTCGGCATCGGTCCAGACCCAGCCGGGGCCCGACACGCCCGGCTCGTAGTACGTCGTGCCCGCGATGATGAGGCTCTCCGCGCCCGCGGCATAAGAAGGCACGCCCAGCAAAACGCATAGGCAGGTCATGGCAACAATCGCAATGTAATGACGGCTGGTGTAGGACTCGGCAGCAAACATACCCGCTCCGATCTTCGCAGGAGCCAATAGAATGTGCACCAGAAAATGCCCTGGTAGCAGCAGTTATTAGTTTAACGAGATCTAGCCGCAAACAAAGAAAATGCCCCTAAGCAGCGCCAATAATTAGGTGTAAATCGTTTTGCCAGTCGGTGAAAGGAGGGGCCATCTTGAGACTGAGTGCTTCGCGTGTATGTGGATGATCACATGCTCATCGCAAGACATCTTCTGTGACCTATTCCATGTTGGGCGGGTTGGCGGACTAGCAACGGACGGAGAATGGGGCTGCCATCTGATTTAATTGAAGATGTAACAGCATCAATATCGAACTTAAACAACGGAGAAGCACTAAATCGGAAACTGTTCTTGGCACAGTAATAAAGTAATAATTAGGTTCTTAACGACCAGCTGAAGAGAGCGGCGTCAAATTAATGAGTGAGGCAAAGTATGAAAAGCAGAACCATTGATCCTGAATTCGTGTCGAACAAAGAGTACTTTGACGCGAGCTCGGCTCTAATAGAAAACTTAAAGAAGCGTCGAATGGCTGAAAATAAATCAGTCATACCATTCATGAATGGGGATTTTACAGGGTGGGACCTATATTTAGCAGGAACCTGTGAATACAGTATGCGTATAGTTGACGGCCTAATATCAATGCTCCAAGCGCGTAATTTCGTTTGCGCGGCCCAGCTCCTAAGAGCCCAGATTGGCGTATGTATGAGAACATTGGCGCTTTTGGTATGCGAGGATATTGATGCTTTTATCAAAACTTTTTTAAGTAATGGACAAATACGCAAGCTTAAAGACCGCGATGGAAAAAAGCTAACAGACGCAAGACTAAAGGAGCTATTAAACCAATTTGACCCCACCGTTGCAGACAGCTATGACGAAGCATCAGGGATGACACATTATTCGGCTGCGGTGGTTAACGCTATGGCGATTTCCACTGGTGACGAGGTTGAATTTAATTTTGGAATGATCCCAAACGAAGAAATCAACTTTTCGTTGCTTAATTGCGGAGAGTTATGCATTCGTTACCTGGACTTACATTTATCAATGTTAAAGAAAATCATAGAGTCCGATGAATGGTATTACAGCCGTACAGAGATTGATTAACCTATGAGAATGTGATAAACCAGTTCGCTCGTAAGATGAGTAGGGCGTGGCGTAGCACTAAGTTCAGTATTGGAGACACCTAGGAAATATGGTTAAGACAAGAAAGCCGTGAGCACCGAGGCTCCGTCGGCTTTAGCCTGTCGTAGCCGCCCATTGCGAATCGTTGATCAGCCGTATTACAGATTTCTTGACGCCAGACGGGCTCGCTTCGGTTTGGGCGCTAAACTAACTATCTCGAAACTGCCCATGGCATGCAACGCTCACAACCTGTTTTAGCTTGCTAGCAGCGCCACCGCTCATTCCAGAACATGATCCCGTTCGTTAGCTTCGATTGTTGGACCCTGGAACAGTCTGTCCTGCTTCGACAGTTCGAGGATACACATTGAATCCTGCGCATCTTGGGGTATCTGCGAAGAGTCAAGTTTCTCCTTGAGCACGGCAATAATAAACTGGCAGTTTATGCCATTTGCTATGTCGACAATTTTCTTCAGGTCTTCACCTTCGACGTTCTCGACGACGTCTTGGACCACGAATCGAGGCGCCTCTATCCTGTTGGCGATTGCAAACTCCTGATACGAAAGGTCGTAGACCGCCAAAAGGGACTTGCGCGTGCCAGTGCTTGACCCGTTGAGGTCGGTTATGGCAACCGGGAACTTGTTCGTAGCGGTCGAATAAGTCAATATGGGCCTCTCCCCGTTAACTTCGTTTGCCATTTGCGTGAAATAGCTATTGAAGGAGTTCATCATGTCCTGATGGCTCGAGACCGAGGACTCCCGTTCTTCCCCGCCCTCGGAGAGACTTGCGATTTGACTTTCTAGCTCTTTTATACGTTTATCGTAGCCATGCAGCATGCTAAGAACCTCGGAGTTTCTGCCAATCTCCTGACGCAGACGCATGCACTCTTCGAGAAGAGCTTCGTACTCAGTCATCGCGTCGCCATCAAGAAGCGAGAGATAGCGCGAGTTCTCAGCCGAGAAGTCTATGAGATTGGCCTGGATGCTCGCTCTTTCCGACTCGAGTTCGGCTCCGACCTCCTGGAAGAAAGCCATCTCGTTCTCGCAAAGCGCACGGTTAAACTCGACCATGTCTTCAAACGTCTTATTCACCGAGGGAATCAGGGAGCATACCTCATCGTAGAAGCTACGCGAAAGCGACAGGTCAGCCTGCTTTGCCACTTCCGTCTTAGCTCGCTCGATTGACTCGGCGTTGCGCCTTATCCTGAATTCAATCTCGGCCAAATCGGAGCGCAGTTCGGCATATCTGCTCCTTGCTTCCTCGATTGCGTCCCTGTTTGCCTTGAACTCATCGGCATCAAGAACATCATTGAGCCTGGACTCTACGCGCTGGCACTCGCGCTCCAGTGCCACACCCACTTGGGCAAGCTGCTCCTCGTCGTCGATGTCGGCAAGGCGCCTGTACTGCTTGGAAGACTCCTTAATCTTGTTTAGCTCCCTGTTAAGCTCCGCTAACCTTGCGTCAAGCTCAGAGTCCGAGATGTCGAACAGGTAATTGTAGACAGCCCTATATTCGGCGATAGAGGCCCTGGGCAACGTTCTGAGGAATGAGTAGTCGTCCCCGCTTAGGGAAACGCGAACGAAGGATTTGATGAGCTGGCGTAACGTGGGCTTACTAGAGCCCACCGCAAATAGGGTCTGGCCTAACAGCTCCTTGTATTTGGTCGCATTTACCTTCTTACCGTCAAAGAAATATCGACCTCTCGGGAATAGTTCCACCCTGAGATCAACGTTATGGTTAGAGGGATTCTCGAGTGAGTTCACGAGAGTCATCTCGCCCACAACACGCTTTTCCTCGATGATGTCGCGCAGCTCATCATTGACGCTGTTCGTCTCATCGTCTTTGTAGAGGCGATCTCTGCCGTTTGCGCCAAGTAGCACGTCTATGAGCTTGAGGAACGTCGTCTTACCGACCTTGTTGTGTCTGTCTGATTCGAAAGCATCGACGATGAGGTTGGCCCCTTTGTGGAATACGACCTCACGCATCACACGACCAGTTACCGAATTACGAAGTCTAACCGACCCTATGAACACGGAGCCTCCCTTCCTTTGTAGCCTCCACGCCTGCAACGAGGAACAAAAAATCGATTGCCATTAGAAAGAACTCATAGGGTACCGCGCCGCATCGTGCGGGGTCGCAGACCCATCTATATAAGTCGATCGGCGCAGTTTCACCTGCAACCGAAATCCTCGAGTACGCCAAGGCGGCGATGTAGTACACCGTCTTCACAGGGTCATTGTTCCTATCGACGAGAAGCACGACGCCCTATTCCTCTTCTCTTTCAGGTTTCACTAAGACAATGCACCGTGCGACTCCACACGCCAGAAGTGCAATGCAAAAGCTCTCAACATCCTCCGTCGAATGGGTGTGGGCATCGTAATCCATATCATGGACAAGAGCGTCTACGAGACGCTTCTTTATAGCGTCGAGTTGCGCATCCCCATTACCGACAACGAGATCACCGCCATCGTCGTAATCGGCGACGTCGTAGAATAAGTCGCCAAGCTTCTTGATTATCTTCTCACTGTCGGGGAATTCCTTCATGGCATTGTGGACCATGGCATAATCGCCTGAATGGTTGCGTATAACATTCAGGTATTTGCTTGCGTTGTTGAAACGAAGCTTTTCTTTCATACCGACGGGCGCATCGAGCGAGAGCTCTGAATCAGCGTGCAGTGGCCCATTGTAGACGAGGGTGAGCAGGTCATGCGCCACGCTGTGAGTGAGCCCATCCCTGCAGCCAAACCGTAGCATGATGTTCTGGGTGTTGTTGTCACCAACGATTTGACCCGTTCCAGTTCCCAACGAAGAAAGTTCGGTTGAACGAGAGCTATCAATTTGCATGCACGTTCGCCTTGTTGTCCGAGCCCATGACTTGACTGTTGCCGGAACCGGAGGCACTCATACTACTACCCTGAAAAGAATCTCGCATCTTCTTGATATCTGACTTGACGGAGAGGGATATGACGGCAGCGACAATCGACGCGCCCGAGGCAACTATCCCAAGGACTAGATTTAGCGTTTCCATTCTTTGACGATCCTTTTAGCCAGATGGGTAAGCCTTACTTGCCTTCACGATTGGAAGTTCGGCGAGGATATAAACGAACTCGCAGCCTCACATATTCGGAAGAAGATGGGCCGTGCTTTTCATCAAGCATGTTAATCTTTGTTGGCGAATTTCACAACTATATCCAAGACGCAGAGAGAAGTTTCGACGCTAGCAATCCTGCGCACCCAATCCCACATGACAGCCAGGCCGTGCCTGATATATCCTCCGTCGATAGTGTCGATGACGTTCTGGAGAGCAGGGACCGAGCTCGTAACGGCCTCGACGCTGGATAATTACTAAATCTAACAGTCTAGATAACAGGTGATGATTCGGGGGCCCAGAGCCCTCGAATGCCATGCGCTCGCCAGCCAAACATAGAATTTGCCGAGCGCCACCTGGATCTTTGTTAGGCGACAATCCCTCCGGGTGGGCGTTCGGGCGGAAGGGGCAGATCCATATGGGAAGAGCCAACCCCTTCGGGATGCTCGTGGCGTGCCTTGCCGCCGACGAGTTCCTGCTGCCTAGAAAAGCCGTCGACGAGATACGCCGCCGCGAGGAGGCCGGCGTGCACACACCGGTCGAGGCTGCGGAGGCCTACAGGACCGAGCCGGGG
>ERZ1034669.364-NODE-364-length-16727-cov-14.653251_pt1 | contig 16727 bp, 14 predicted proteins | sample MGYA00520705_ERZ1034669 | MGnify/ENA primary metagenome ERZ1034669 (study PRJEB33766, sample SAMN09781766) | gut metagenome | biome: gut microbiome | host: Homo sapiens | place: Madagascar | study: EMG produced TPA metagenomics assembly of the PRJNA485056 data... | reverse complement strand
TAGTATAAAAGTGATAAGAAGGATAAATATATTCCTTCTTGAAAGAATATTTTTATTATATTGAAAGTAATACTTAGGAGGTATTATTATGGTAGACATCAGCAAAAAGAATGAATTTATGCAGATGGTCAATGACTACTGCAATCGTGCGAAGGTAACTGATGTTACCTTCTATAAGAAGGCAATTGCCAGTACCTATCAGGTTACTGGTATCTCCAAGAATATTTGCCAGTGGTCTGGCAAAGCCGAGGCCTATGTCGTCAAAGACGGCAAGGTCATCGGCGAGGCATTCCTGGAAAGGAATGTCGCTACAAAGGGAGGCAATGATTTCAACCATTGTCTCTATGGTGGTGTCACATTTGGCATGAAGACATATGGCAGCGATGGAGGTTACTACCAGACCGAGATCAATGCAAAGAAATTTGCAACTGACCTCGATAACTGGGTAGGCGATATCGCTGATCATGTTGGGCGTAGTCCCCAGCAGGTCAAAGAAATCGTGAAAAAAGTCACAGCCGTTCTTGATGAATGTGCTGTCAAGATCTAAGAATAATTGGGAGCGGACATTTGCCCGCTCCCTTTTATTTTTTTTTTGTTAAACCATGAAAACTGAACAGATAAGTAAATAAATAATTTGGGAGGTTTTTGAAAATGGTATCGACACCACTGAATATCATGAAATACGCTTACAAGCGAACGATTTCGCTTGAACGCAAAAGAGTGATTAAAGAGAATACTGTTGCATATCCTGACCTTAATAATGTAAAGAGTAAGGATATCTATAGATATCGAACTGAAGCATTTTTGAAAGAATGTGTATCTTATAAAGATGCATTATCTCTAATGGAAACAATGTATATGGACAATCAGTTTGATATCCTTGAAGAAACTGTAAATTCTACTATTATTAATATTATTCCTACAGTGGAATCTTCTGAACTTCCTAACTGTATTGCAGCTATCAATAATTCTGTAATTGGAGATATTAACCGAGATAGACTTACCGAAGCTGCTAATAATTATAAATCTATTGATAGAATTCTAAAGAATCATAAAACTCTTTCCAAGAGATTCAGAATTGATTCTCTAAAAGGAAAGAGTGAGAAAGATAGAATGCATACTGTTTGCGAAATGGTATGTACTTATGGTAGAAGTAATTATATTAATTTTAATATTGCTCTAGAAGAAGCTGCTTATCTAGAGAGTATTAATAATTTCAAAACTGGTTCTATGTGTGAGGATCGTCTGGTAAAATATATCACTGATTATTTTCTTGAATTTGATAATAACTCTGCTCAAGATATTCAGAATTATCGTAAAGCTATTACTGAATCAAAGATTCTTAGTAATAATGCCGCATGCCTAGTTCCTTATCTTATGAATGGACCTGTTAAGAATGGAACCTGGTTTGATAAGCTCAATGAATGGAAAGTTAACCCTAATAAGTCAATGCAATCTATTATTGAACTTGCTAGAGAAAACTATTCCGATGTAGGTGCTTTTGATGCAATCATTAACACCGCAAAAGATTTTGCTACGATCAATGAAATGGATTTCGATATCAAAGCAGTATTTGAAGATTTCAAAGATCCTATGAATGCTAAGCAAGCTCATAATATAATTAGTATTATTGGAGAAAGTAATATTAAGAATTCTGAAGATCTGGTAAGTAATCTACGTTCTCTTTGGGAAGCAGAAGTTAATGATTCTTCTTATAGTGATGGTAATACAATTCCTATGAGTTTTACTTCTGATGATATTGATAAATTCAAAATGCATAATCTTATTACTGATGCTCAAGATGCTGGAGAATTTATTGATCATAGTATTGAAGTAGGAAGTAAGGAAACTCCTATTAAGATTGAAAAGATTGTTTCTGATGGAGATATTTCTGATGTTAATGAATCTACAATATTGAATTATGTAGATGAATCTGAATATATTTCTATTAAGCTTAGATCTTATTCTTATAATGGAAATCCTGATGTTCTACATAGACTTGTAGAATCTACTTCTAAGTGTGCTAATAATATTCTTTCTAATAGAAATTCTGCAGTATATTATAATATTCAAGAAGGATATTTCGATTTCTGTCTACGTAGTAAATATAAGGTTATTCTTAGTACATCTCAAGAAAATGCAAAAGATATTACTAGAGATAATAAACGTAATATTTGCAATGTGTATAGAGTACTTGAAGCAGCAGAATCTTTAAATGATTCTCCGATTGATGAAGTTGTTAACAGCCTTCGTTTTGATCGCGATCTCGCTGCAAATATTTCTATTGAAGAAGCACAACTTATCTTTGATATTATGAATCCTATTCTTGATAAGGATAGTGGAGTTCTAAAAGAATTTGTTCATAATTGCTATACTGAAGGAAATATATATTATGATATGATCAAAGAGGCTTATAATAGTCTTCCTTCTAATACAGAATTTTCTATGAGTTTAGTAGAATCTGCTGCTGATAGAGTTAATCTATGTGCTAGAGTTATTGAGCTTCATGAAGGTATTGTAAAGAATGCTGCTAATACAGCAGTAGGCAATGTTAAGAAAGCTGTTGGTATTAAACCGAAAACAAATAAAGCTTTTAAAAAGCTCAATGACAAAGATAGTAGTGACTATTATGAAGATAAATCCTCTGATAAGAAAATGAAGAAGAACGATAAAGATGATGAAAAATCTGGCAATAAATCTTCTTCTAATAAAGATGATGACAAAGAAGATACAAAAGATAAAAAGAATACTTCAAATGAAGATCCTGATGATTCTGGAGAAAATGACAAGGCTTATGGGAAAGCTGTCAAAACTCTAAATGATGCAAAACTTGCACTAAAGGGTCTAGGATCTAAGGGTAAGGATCTACATTCTAAAGAACAAGAAATGTCTAGAGATCTAGATATTGAATTCAATCATCTTCTTAAGACTGTTAAGATGCTATATACTACTGATCATAGAGAAGAAATTATCACTGGTGAAGTAAATCATAGTATCTCTAAGATTATTAAGATTGGTATTGGATTGGCTGGCGCAGGTCTTGCTGCACATACAGTGGTTGTTCCTGCTGTTGGTGCTATTGCACTATTTGCTCTATCTAAGCATGCTTCTCATAAAGAAAAGAAAATGATTCTTGATGAGATTGATATTGAACTTCAAGTACTAGATAGAGAAATTAGTCGTGCCGAATCTTCCGGCTCTACTAAGAAATATCGTCAGCTTCTTACTATTCAAAAGAATCTACAACGTAAGAGACAAGAAATATACTATGGTATTGCAAAATCTGGTCATCGTATTCCGATGCAATCTACTGTTGGTCTGAGAGATAGGGAGTGATAAAATGGGTCTATTCAAATACTACTTAAATGAATTGTCAGTCGATGGTGAAACTGTTGATGATAATGATGATTTTAATGTAGATGATACTGATGATGAAAATAAAGATGATCAGGATCAAAATACAGATGATTCTACTCCTTCCGATAATACTTCAGATACAGCAGATAATGCTGCAGAAGATGAGAATGAGAATACAGATGATGGAGATGCATCTGAAGATGATTTTACTCTAGATGATGAAGACGATGGATCTATGGATGATTCTGATGATACAGATACTCAATCTGCTGATGGGGATGATGACTTCACTGTCAATGATGATACAGGAGCAGATGATCCTGATACACAATCTGATGATGGTGGAGATGAAACTCCTACAGATGATGATACTGGTAATGATGACTCTGATTCCGGAGACGATACTGGTAACGATGATGCATCTGACGATTCAGGTGACGACGATGGTGCCGATGATGATTTCACTGTAAGTGGAGATGGAGGTTCTGATGACTCTAGTGACGATGGCTCAGGTGAAAGTGATGATTCTTCTGATTCTGGTTCCGATGATTCCTGGTCTTCTGATGGATCTACTGGTGACACTAAGGATCCTTCTTCTACTATTACAGATGATGATCAACGAGCTGCTGAAGAATCTTTGTACGATTCTCTTTCCGACGACGACAAAATAAAGAGAATAGTAAAACTTAAGGAAAGTTATAGAGATATCTATGATACTATTAATACAACTATTAATGCTGTAAATAATATCACTAAAAATGCTAATAACCTTGAGAAAATTCAAAGAGTACAAGTATCTCTTTCTAAGCTGAAAGAGATTATTGTTGATTATGTAACCTATAATTTTGATAATAGATCTTATATAGATAACTATAGTAACTATATCAAATTTATCGCTGTTCTTAGAACTGTATCTGAAATTATTTCATATATAAACAGCGATAAATAACGACCATTTTCGGTTAATTTATCATAACTAATAAATAAATATTTGTAGGAAACCTCTCTAATTCCTGCTTATATCTTTATATTAATTTAACATTTTCGATTTACTATTTGTCACGTCCTTCAAATAGTAGGTCATATAACTAATCAAGGAGGATATACCTAATGCCTATCGGTGCTGTTAACTCTAAGACTGGCTTTGTCGGTGGCAGCTATACGCGCGATCCGATGAGTAGCTATACTCAGAGTTTTATTAATCTTGCTCAAAATATTCTAACCGAATCTAGTATTGATATCTTCGAGCAGCCCAAGACGCTTCTGCGTCGTCCTGCTGAGCGTGAGACCCTGAAGCAGTTCTTCTGCGAGAACTTTATGGATCAGGATACTCGCGATCCGTTTGTCAATGATCCTGGCTATCTAGAGGATCAGCAGGCTATGATGGAGCAGCAGTTCGAGAACGATGCGAATGCTATCCTGGAGCATGCTAATATGGCAGATTATAACCCTGTCATTGGTATGACTTTCCCTGTTCATAAGAATATTCTGATGAACATGGTTTTCGATAAGGGTGCAATTCAGAAGGTTGTTGCTGAGGGTCCCAAGTTCACCATGACCATGGAGCGTCGTCTGCTGGTCGACACCAAGGGTAATGAGATCGATATGTACCTGAATCAGGACAAGATGACTGCTGCCATCGATGAGTCCAATCCTGTGTATGATATCGAGCTGACTCTGCCTGAGATGGGTGGCACCGATATTCTGAAGCGCTGTGGTGGTACCAAGCAGGATGATCTGTCTATTAAGACTCATATTTCTGCTATTCAGATTGCGAAGATGTACATTGCTGAGGGTGATATTATGCCTGATGCTGATGGCTTCATTCGTAAGAATGGTAAGGTTGCTACTGCTGCTGATGCAGGCGAGGTCCAGAATGTCTGGTTCCCGACCAACATTAAGTTTGCTCCTGGTTACAATCAGTATGAGCGTACCTTCACTGCTCCTATTGAGCTGTTTATCCGTAAGGATGCTGACACTGTTGAGAAGATCAATGATACTCTGTCTGGCACTATGGATAAGAATATCTTCAATATCTTCTCTGCTGCTGGTAAGATCACTAAGGTTATGCTGTCCGCTGAGCTGGATACTGCTAACCACATGATGGATACCTGCACTGTTAAGTGGGATACTACTACTCGTCTGATTGAGATTCCTAATGCTATTCCTCTGTCTGTTACCATCAGCCCTGAGGAAATTAAGGATCTGGCTGCACTGTATCAGGTCAATCAGCTGACCAAGATTATGAGCATGCTGAAGACCACTCTGGCTAACTATAAGGATGATAAGATTAAGCAGTATCTGGATGATTCTTATGATCGTCTGGATGATCGTTCTCGTGGTTACATGGAGTTCGACTATGCACCTCCGACGGGCTATGCTCTGGATCCTCTGACCTGGCGTCATTCGATGTTCTTTGATGCATTTGACACCGAGATCACTCGTATGCTGCAGGTCCTGAATGATCCTAACATGGTCATCACTATCTTCGGTGATCCTGATCTGATCCGTAAGATTACTCCTGTTGAGTATTCCTACACTACTCCCAATTCTATTGGTGCAGTTGATCTGGATTATAAGCGTACTGTTGTGACTTCTGACAAGCGCATCTATCAGTTCATCGGTTCTGATAAGCTGCGTTGGAATGATACTCTGATTGTTCTGCTGATGCCTCATAACACTAACCGTGTTACTTATCGTATCTATGACTATCAGATGTATGTCTCCAACGAGATTCGCAATGCAGCTAATCCGACGCTGCCTGCAGTCACCGCATTTGAGCGCTTCCTAATCGACGAGTATCAACCAGTGCAGAGCAGAGTTTCGATTCAAAATCGCTCTGGCCTGAGAGCTTCTCAACCGTGATGCTCAGTATTAGAGAGTTCTGATATTAATAAGTAATAATAATAATAGGAGTAGATCGTAAAGATCTACTCCTATTATTTTATCTTTTAAATAGGTTTACCATTATCATCAACAAAGTATATAGCATTTATTGGCTTATCATTTCCTTTATTATCTTTTACAGGAGTATTTAATGCTTCATTAGCAGTCATTCCTTGCTTCATCCTATACGAAATAACACCACTGGAAAATCCTCTAGCCCTTTCCCAATCGGAGTAACACATTTTAGTTCCTTCATATGTAATATATTTGGGAACTGCAATAGGATTTACAGGAATAGATATTGCTTGATCTATAGATAGTCTATCAATGAATACTCTATTATATAAAGTCTTATAATTAACCCCTGTAATTCTAGACCATTCTTCTATTGTATGAGTTTCTCCAAAAGAATTAGAAACAAGTTGGATATTATTACCCACTGGAGTAATTAAAGCTTGTTCTGCTGTCCAATGCTTATTTACATATCTATCATACAATGTTGCATATGGAATATTATATATAATAGCCCATTCGCTAATAGAATGCATTTCTCCATTGTATACGATATATATCGTATTTCTTCTATTATTTGCTTGAACAGCCATTGTTACCCATCTACAATTTTCAGGAGAATATGGACCATCATTATCTTTACGATCAATACTTAATTCATCAGTATATCCATTAGCAAAAGACCAATTCATAAAGTTTATAAAACCATTTTCACCTCTCCATTCATCACAAACATAAATTCCTCTAGCACCATAATCTTTATATGCTTTATCTGTCTCATTATGGCATCTTTGAATCATATGTCTGTAAATATTATACAATCTTGTGCCATGCATACCATGTTTTGTAGCAGCATCAGATACTGCACATCCACAAGAAGTAGTATGTCCATTACGAAGACTATGCCCTCTTACAATACATTCCCTGCCGCAGTCACACTTGCACCTCCATTGAACCTCGCGCTCATTTCGAGGTGTAATATAATCTTCTGCTCTGGAAAGTACTGTAAGTTTTCCGAATTTTTGTCCTGTCAAATCTTTAAATTTGTTTTTTGATTGACATCCACAATTCCATGTATGGCCACTTCTTAATTGTTGTACTGGAACACTTCTTATGTTCCCGCAGTCACATTTGCATATCCATCGAGCTGATCTCCGACCAGTACTTGGAGTGATGTAATCATTTCCAACATCTCTTTTTATTACAGTTAACATTCCAAATTTTCGTCCAGTTAGATCTTCTGTAGTATATTCTCTCATAATCTACTACTCCTTTCATTTATGCATTATTTAAAATATTAGAACACATTTTATATTTTATTTTTTATCTAATAAATAACCAAGAATTAATTAAAGGAGGTATTAAATATGGCAAATGACGAAACTGTAAGATTGAATAATTTAGTAAAAGAAATTATTGATGATGCTGAATGTCATTATGGAATGAAGCATATAGCATTAAGAAAATCATTATTTTATACAGGGTATGGACCCATAGGCTGTCCTAAAATCAAACCAGAACGAGGAATGGAGAATAATCTTTATCTTACAATATCATACAGGAATCATGACGTGACAGATATGTATGATAACGTATGGATTGTTATTGTAGAATGTGGAATTTGTAGATGGGAGAAGATTGCTACAATTAACCATAATAGTCCTTATTATGATAAAGAAATGTCTCAAGCAGAAGCTTATGCTAGAATGCGTCAAATATGCGATATCTATTCCGTTACTACTAATGATGATAAGGCAAAACTTTTTAATTTGATTAAAAATGATGCTAGAATCGTTTATAGTGATAGAGAAGATATCATGTGGCCTCATATTAAATGCGATGCTACAACTCTAGGATTTTTCTATGTTATTAAAGGTATTGGAGTATTTATCACATCATCTGTACAGGATAGAGATTGGATTGTCTATAAATGGATACTATGTGTAGATTTAGGCCTTACTAATATTACTGTAGAAGAACTTAATGAGAAACATGATAATTGGATATTAACGAATAATAATTTAGATCATTTGACTATTCATAATAGATTAAAACAAACTCAGTCTATTAATATTACTCAAAATATTTCTGGTAATGGAAATAATATTGTCGGTATTAGTATGACTCAGAGAGCAAAAGATGATTGTGATCAAACCCAGTCTGTAGTAATTAGAAATTCTAAATCTAAAAAGAAGAAGAAAGATACTATTATTGGTATATTTCATCAGTCTTTAATAAATCTCGCTAAAATATTAGAGAAAGCTTCTAAATATCTATTAGATCATTTCATGGATATGGACGATTAAATTTTAGCAAAAATAGATATTATAATAATGAGAGTAAGTTAAATACTTACTCTCAAATATTTATATTAAAGGAGATAATAAAATGGTTTACGTAGCAAATGATGGAAGGTATATTATCAAAGATAGAAGTACCACAAATTCAATGGATCTTCCTGGGAATATTGAGATTACTTATCCTATGGATAATTTTGAATGTGATGATTTACTTGCTCCTGCAGTTGCTGAGCTTCTTAAGAAAGGATATAAGACTAAGTATTGCTGCCAAGGACATATAGCTCCTGATTTTGTAAATGATATTTCTACAGTATACGGAACTGATATTCCTATTGTAGAAAATTTTGAAGTATCATCTGCTTCTAATATATCTGGTGCTTATATCATGTTTGAGAAATCTGTTACTAGGCGTGATCTTTATAATCTTCCATCTAGCTGGGAAATTAAAAAAGGAAAGACTCATGGATGCATTGTCATTATACCAAAGCTTGATACAGATATTAAAGATCGTTATGAATTCTTTACTTTCCATAGAATAGCTGTTGATTATGCAGAAGATCTTTATAAATGGGCTTGCGACCTTCCTAGCAAAAAATAATTGACTTTAGATTATACCCAAACTTAATAGTAATCGACTTTGCTCGAAAGAAATTTTTACTTTAGGAGGAAATATCCAATGGATGAAACTATTAAAAAGATTCATAATACAGGAGCTTTTCACTTTTGTGCTATCTTGAATCATAATTCTGATGGTGAAGATATTGAAACTATTACTAATGTTATTACCGATCCGAAAGCTGGTGATGTGGCTACTGTAAATGGGAAAAATTTCTTCAACTCATATGCTTACGATGGCGACAATTGGGTCAAGATGGAATCTGTAAATAAGGTTGCTGTAAACGTTGTCAAGAGAAATGGTCAAATCGTTCCGTTTGATCATGAAAAGATCATCAATGCTATTCGTAAGGCAAATGCTTCTGTCGCTAAGAATGATAGAATGTCTGAAAATGAGATCAATAATATCGTGATTCAAGTAGTCAATGAGTGTTCTAAGGCTACTGAAAATATTGGTGTTGAAGATATCCAGGATATGGTTGAAACTGGTATCATGAAAGTAGGAGCTTTCGCTGTAGCTAAGCACTATATTACTTATAGATACCAGCATAGTCAGATTCGTCAGAAGAACACTACAGATGATAAGATTCTGTCATTGGTTGGTTTGAATAATAAAGAAGCAAAATCTGAGAACTCTAATAAGAATCCCATTATTAATTCTACTCAGAGAGATTATATGGCAGGTGAAGTTTCTAGAGATCTTACTCATAGATATTTACTTCCTCAGATTGTTCTTGATGCATGGAATGAAGGTGCAATTCACTTCCATGACAGTGACTATTATAGTCAACATATGCATAACTGCGATTTAATAAATCTCGATGATATGTTAAAAAATGGTACTGTTATCACAGGAACTCTTATTGAACCTCCTCATAGTTTCTCCACAGCATGTAATATTGCTACTCAGATTATTGCTCAAGTAGCATCTAATCAATATGGTGGGCAAAGTATTTCTTTGACTCATCTTGCTCCTTTTGTTGACATTAGTAGAAAGAAAATCCGTAAAGAAGTTATTGCTGAGCATGAGGAAATTGGAGTTTCTATTTCTGATGATGAAGTTAATAGAATTACTGAGATGCGTCTGAAAAAAGAAGTTCAACGTGGCGTTCAGACTATTCAGTATCAGGTTGTCACTCTTCTTACAACCAATGGTCAAGCTCCTTTCATTACTGTTTTCATGTATCTGAATGAAGCTCGCAATGAACAAGAGAAAAAAGATCTTGCAATGATCATTGAAGAGACTCTGAAGCAGCGTTATCAAGGTGTCAAGAATGAGTGCGGTGTTTGGGTTACTCCTGCATTTCCTAAGCTAGTTTATGTTCTAGAAGAAAATAATATTACAGAGGATTCTCCTTACTGGTATCTAACTGAGCTTGCTGCTAAGTGTACTGCTAAGAGAATGGTTCCTGATTATCTGTCCGAAAAGAAGATGCTCGAACTAAAAGGTGATGTATTTACTCCTATGGGATGCAGATCTTTCCTTACTCCTGATAGATTTAGCGATAAACTTGGCAATATTGCAAATGCTGGTAATTATGAACCTGGTAAGCATAAATATTATGGTAGATTCAATCAGGGCGTTGTAACTATCAATCTTCCTTATATTGCTATGCTTTCTCATAGAGATATGGATAAGTTCTGGGAAATCTTTGATAAGTATTTGGATATTTGTCATACTGGACTTCGTTGTCGTCATGAAAGACTTCTTGGGACTCCTTCTGATGTAGCTCCTATCCTTTGGCAGTATGGAGCACTAGCACGTCTTAAGAAAGGTGAAACTATTGATAAACTTCTTTATGATGGATACTCTACTCTTTCTCTTGGATATGCAGGACTTTATGAATGTACTGTTTATATGACTGGTAAATCTCATACTGATCCTGAAGGTGAACCTTTTGCTATCCAAGTTATGCGGCATATGAATGATAAGACTGCAGAATGGAAGAAGGCAGAGAATATCGATTATTCTTTGTATGGCACTCCTATGGAGAGTACAACACAGACATTTGCAAAAGCTCTTAAGAAGTTCGAAACTGTACCGAATGTAAATGATCATGGATATATTACGAATTCTTACCATTAACATAAATAGTGGCTTTGTATGGTGACATACATCGAAAATCTAGTGAACCTACAAATGTAGGGTGTTAAAGAATTTGATAATTCTTTAGCTAACGGTTCAGAAGCAAGAAATTGCAATATGAGTAAGAGATCCTAAGTCCTATTCCCGATGGATATGGAAATACCGTGTTAAGTCTGATTGCATAAAATAATATAAAAGGAGGTGAGAAACTAATGAAAAAGATATATTCATATAATATTGGAGATAAAATTGACGATATGATAGTTCAATCCATATTTCAAGATCCAAATAAAGCAAATGTCACCACTTATCATGTAAAGTGTGCAGTATGCGGAAGAGAAAAGGATATGATTGGCCCAACTATATTTAGGCATTCTGGAACTACACATAGAGCATGTGGTAAAGGATTAAAATTACAAGATCCTTTATTTTATTCTAAGTGGCAATCTATACGTTCTCGAACAACTAATCCTAATATAGATCATTATAATGATTATGGTTGTCGAGGAATTAATAGTGATGAATTTGCAAATTTCATTGATTTTTATGATTCAATGTATCCATCTTATGCTGAAGCATATGCTCAATATGGAGATAATATATCTCTTGAACGAGTAGATGTCAATGGGAATTATTGTAAAGACAATTGTACTTGGATTGATGTATCTCGACAGAAAAGCAATACAAGAAAAACTGTATACTTTCAATTGATTGATCTATATGGCCATGTATATACATTTAAAAATGTACGTGACTTTTGTAATGATAATGGATTCAATACATCGGTTATTAATGATCTAATTAATGGAAGAATACATACAGCCTACAATGGACTTTTAATTGGAGCAAATCGAATCACTAAGGAAGAATATGAATCAATTATGCAATCAGAAAAATGTAACGACTAAATTAGAAATAAATCATTATTTCTTAAAAGGGACTATGTGAAAGTCATAGCCTGTAGTGCTAGAGATCTTATTTATAAATATGATATTAATATTTAGAAAGGAAATATTAAATATACTTAAGATTGTGAGATAGTCTATTCCCCTTATTAAATATCGGGAAACCGAGGGTATTAAAGGTTAACGTACGGGAGCACATTGATATCTTCAAAAAGCTTCATTTCGAATCTAAGTTTCAGGAGATGTCCCCAGGCGGAGCAATCAGCTATGGAGAGGTCCCGGACATGAAAGATAATATCGATGCTGTACTTAAAGTATTGCAATATATTTATGATACTATCATTTATGCAGAGCTTAATACTAAGAGTGATTATTGCCAGTGTTGTGGATACGATGGAGAAATTGAAATCGTAAAGGATGATAAAGGAGAACTTATTTGGAGATGCCCCAACTGCGGTAATACTGATCAGAATAAAATGAATGTCGCAAGACGTACCTGTGGGTTAGATGAATATATGGCTCACGTTAAATTGCTTAAATTGCGGGAACAATCCCATAATCCCAACCGACTACAACGTAATCAGAAATGATAAGCGTGATAGTGGCACGAGTTTAAAACTCATCAGCTTGAAATATAGTAGAGACCATAAGAACTGGTTGGAGTAGGATCAACCGAGTGTGCAAGTCACTCAGACGCAGCGAAATCTTCTATAGAAATATAGGGGAGACGTTCAACGACTATAATAGCAATAAGTCTAATTCTATAGATGATAATGTATAGTCTACTCCCGTACTTAAATATCGGGAAACCGAGGGTATAAAGGATATTGGAACTCAATTCTGGAATCAGGGTCGTACTGAGGAAATTAAGGATCGAGTTCTTCATCTGTAAAATTTAAAATAAAGAGGAGTGGAAATTATTCCACTCCTCTTTATTTTATTTGGAGGTATTTATATGAATTATTGTAAAATTAAACAATGTGATATTGCTGATGGCTTAGGTGTTAGAGTATCATTATTTGTTTCTGGATGTACTAATCATTGTAAAGGATGTTTTCAACCAGAAACTTGGGACTTTAATTATGGCTGGGAATTTGATAAGAGCACTGAAGATACTGTAATTAATTCTCTTAAACCTGATTATATAAATGGACTTACATTATTAGGAGGAGATCCATTTGAGCCTAAGAATCAATATCCTTTGTATCAATTTCTTCTTAGAGTAAAGAAGGAAGTTCCTGATAAAAATATCTGGGCATATACAGGATTTAGATTTGAAGATATTTTAAATCCTACTATGTATCCTCATACTAGTTGCTCTGAAGAATATATCAAACTTATCGATGTTCTTGTTGATGGACCTTATGAAGAAGATCTTCATTCTCCTGCATTAAAATTTAGAGGATCTTCCAATCAAAGAATTATTGATGTAAAGAAAACAATCGAAGAAAATAAGATCATTCTTCTTCCTATTGAAGATAGAACTTATAATCCTAATGTTTAAAAGTATATAGATTGGAATACATCTATATACCAATGATAAAATTTTTGGAGGTTATTATTATGGATTTCACTAGTGCTTTTATTTCTATGCAGCAGGGTCATAAAGTTACTCGTTCTATTTGGACTGGTTATTGGTGCATTAAGGATAATGAAATTATCATGGTCACTAAGGAAGGTAAAGCTGTAAATCTTCGTGAATCTCCTGATATGATTTATACTATTTCTAATATGTTTTGTAATGATTGGGTAGTATGCGATGATAATGGTACTCAGCTTGTATCTGGTGAGTCTATTACTGATGCTGTAAAGAAGAATGAAAAGATCATTCGTGAAGATTGCCGTTATAAGAATAATGAAAAGAAGACTGCAGAAGATTTCATTAAGGATGGCTGGAAACCTTTTATCGATAATCTGAAGAAGGAGAATATGATTAATAAGAAGAAAGATTCTGATAATCATAAGAATTCTAACATTCATGTTGTACGCATTGATCCCAATGGACACTGTGAATGTGATAATGATCAGATTAAAGATTTCTTTAACTCAATCGGTGCTGATGATCTCTTTAATATGATCTATGGCCATTAAATAGGAGGATAATTATAATGGGACTTTTAGCAGATCGTTTTAGGGCTCAAATGGCAAAAACAAAAGATCCTAGAATGGAAGAAGCAGTAGCAGATGTTATGTATCCTACTGGATTCCTGCCTTTTGATTTCTTGAATGGATATAGAGTTCATGTAAAATCTGATAACCAAGATTTTTGGTATAACTCTGTAGGTATTGTAGATGGATCTTCTACTACTATAATTGGGCGCTCTGGATCGGGTAAGACTACTATTGCACTTCAAATGGCTGCAAATATCGTTAGACCTTTTCCTGAAGCTACTATTTTCTATGATGATATCGAAGGTGGTTCTAATGATACTCGTAGAGAGATGCTAACCCATTTCTCTCCCGAAGAATGTCAGCAGAGAATTATTTATAGAAATACTGCAGTATCTGCAGAAAATTTCTATAAGCGTATTGCTTCTATCTATGATATCAAATTGAACAATAGAGCAGACTTTGAATATGATACTGGGAAATATGATTCTTATGGCAATAGAATCTATAAACTGATTCCTACAGTATATATTCTTGATTCTCTTGCTATGCTTACTCCTGAAAAACTTACAGAGGAAGAAGAGCTTAGTGGCCAGATGTCTACAACTGCAACAGCTAAAACTAATACAGCTGTATTCAAGAGAATTATTCCTAAGCTAAAAGCTGCAAATATCATCCTATTTGTTATCAATCATATTAATGATAAGATTGAGATCAATGCATTTACTCATACGAAATCTCAAATTGGTTTCTTGAAACAGGGAGAAACTCTTCCTGGTGGTAAGGCTGCTCTTTATCTTGCAAATAATATGATTAGAGTAGATGATGGTGCTAAACTTAAGTTTAATGAAGGTTTAGGAATTGATGGGAAGATTGTAGATTTTGAAATCATTAAATCTCGTACCAATGCCGCAGGTAGATCTGTTCCTATGGTATTTGATTTTGCAAATGGTTTTGATGACATTCTTTCTCTGTTCATGTTCCTAAAGTCTACTGGTGCTATTGTAACCGGTGCTACTTGCTATCTTCGTGGCCATGAAGATATGAAGTTTAGACAGAAAGATTTTAAGAATAAGCTGTTTACAGATCCTGAGTTTGCTACAGTATTTAATCAGGTAGCAAAAGCTGAACTTGAAACGTTATTGGGTAATCCTGTTGAAGAAGAAACAAAATTTACCCAGCCCAATCAGGCAATTATCAATAGTATTCTTGGATTGTAAGGAGAAAAATAATGCTAGAAGGACGTATATTAAGTACTATGATTTTTATCTTTGCAATCATTTTCAGTGTTGCACTGATTTTGGTTATTAGAGATAATATTGCCAATGAAAAGAAAGGTCTTAATCCTCAGATTGCAATGGTAGTCGGATTATCAGTATTATCTATTGCAATATTAGAAGCTGCTGGATATTGCATTATTAAACTTGCTATGATGGTTATTAGCAAGATTGATACTATGTCTCATATGTCTAAGCTTGTAATGTACCTTGTAGCTATCGTTATTGCTATTGCAATGTGTATTTACTTTGCAATGAAAGCTGATGAGTTATCTGAACCTGCTCCTGATGAGGATCAGACTTATGAATCAGATAAGAATGATAAAATCGATCCTCAGCCTGAGGCAGAAGAAACGAAATCTGACGTAGTTGAACCTATTCCTGAAGAGCACACTAATATTTAAATGAAAAGAGGCCTAGAGAGAAATCTCTAGGTCTTTTATTTTTTAATGGAGGATATTTTATATGAGTAGTATGTATAATATCCAAAGTGGAGATATCTTTGGAAGACTTGTTGTTATTGGAAGAGTGGAAGATTTCATAGATCCGAAGAGTAAAAAGCATTGTTCTCAGTATTTGTGTCAATGTAGTTGTCCAGAGAAAAATACAGTAGTAGTAAAAGCAAAGAATTTAGTAGGAAATATCACTAGATCTTGTGGTTGCTTAAGAAGAGAAACTACTGCTGCTAAGTTTAATCATAAGCCAATAACTGAATATCCTCCAGCAAAATATATTGTAAAGCAGGTGATTTATGCATATCATTATATGATATATGAAGCTACTAGAGCTCCTGAAACTAAGCATTTTAATATTCCTATTTATGGAGAGTGGATTAATTCTAGAACAGGAATTAAATCATTCTATGATGATATGTCTCCTACATATGAGAGTGGATGCAAAATAGGACGATTGAATGAATCTATTGGATATAGACCAGATAATTGTATCTGGGTCGAATGTAGTATTAGGCAATATGATAGAATCAATGATATGGTAATTACATATAATAATTCTTGCTATATGGTATCTGAATGGAATAGAGCAATGGGATATGAAAAGAATACTATTAGAGATAGAATTATTGATGGATATGATTATCAAGAAGCTATTACTGGTACTTGGGAAGATAGAGATTTTGATAAAGTAAATGCTATATTCTTTATGGATAATAATGGTAGAC
>ERZ1034669.362-NODE-362-length-16758-cov-5.797940_pt1 | contig 16758 bp, 9 predicted proteins | sample MGYA00520705_ERZ1034669 | MGnify/ENA primary metagenome ERZ1034669 (study PRJEB33766, sample SAMN09781766) | gut metagenome | biome: gut microbiome | host: Homo sapiens | place: Madagascar | study: EMG produced TPA metagenomics assembly of the PRJNA485056 data set... | reverse complement strand
GATTTTTGATTTTCAAAGAATTGATTGATTAAATCTGTATGTCCTAAACATAGTCGAACCATATTTTCAATGTGAATGTCATCATGTCGTTTTCCATATTCAAAGATGCCATTTACCTTTTTATTGTCCATATCCAAATCTAATACGTAACACCTTTCAGCTTGATAAAACTCACAAATGATCTGAAGGATTTCATCAATGGTACTTTCTTTATACAAATCATTCGATAATTTTCGAACACATTGAATTAATGTATTGGATACATTTAAATCTTCATTTAGTTCATTCGATTTTTTAGAAATTCTGCGAACTTTTGTGATATAGAATCCACAATACAATAAAAGAATCAATATTTCACAGATGACCATGATCATATAATTGTTCTTTAATGTCAATACATTCGCAAAGGCATCCTCTTCATTTACCATAACTAAAAGTTCCCAATTGCATACTCCAACTGGTTTATAAACGAAATATTTCTTTTCGCCATTTTTTTCAGAAGCGAAAGCACCAGATTTTAAAGAATGAATTTGTTTCAAAACATTCTTCTTTGGCAGCAATAATTTAAAATCCGTATCTGAAGCAATATTATCAATATTCAAATCTTGATTATCCATCACGACCTGTCCATCGGTTGTATCAATAATTGAGTTGTGTGTCTTTCCATTCAATATTTTTGTATAAAACTGATCATCCATTGTGTCACATTGAAATACACCTACTAAATAAGCGATTACCGTTTCATTTTGTTGAATAGGCACATAATAATTCACACTTCGCTTATTTGTCAAAGTATCTGTATGAACTCGATCCATATATTCTGAAGTTGAATTCAATACTAAAAATTCATTAGTATAAATTTGTTGCACCTCATCATGCATTGTATATAACGTATTGTTTTTCATCAACAAATCAACACGTTCAAACAAAGATACATCTTCAAAAGTACTAAGTCGATCTTTATATTCTTCATATGTAGGTAAATGGTCTTCATTTGAGAAATCTTTTCCAATCAAGCGTAAATAATTCAAATCATCATTTACACGATTTTTAATACTTTGAACCATGGTTTCACTCGCATTTTCTAACCGGTTAAAACATTCCTCTTCTTCTTGTCTTAAACTAATATTGTATGTTGCGACAGTCAATGCCAGTATCAAGACCATAACGACAAGAGTAGGCATTAACTGCGTAAATTGTTTTTTCATAACTGTTTCCTTTACATTCACCATTAATTATATACCTTATGAACGAATGTTTACAACAAAATAATAACCAACACCAAAAAGGAGTAGCACTAGGCTACCCCTTTGTGTGATTATTGACTTTCATTAAGCTTGTTGTGCTTCTTCTTCATCATCGTCATCAACGTTTTTCCATTTACGTCCTACGAAGAATAGTACGATTTGTACTAATCCAATAACAACCATCCAAATTGTCCATTGATCTGTCCAAGTCCAACGAAGACTCATGTCTTCAGTTACTAGGAAGAATACAACAGATAGGATTGCGATTAGAACAGCAAGTACGCGAGTGAATGCTCCACGTTTCTTTTCTTGTTCTTTTTCTTCATCTTCATTTGTAGTTGTTTGATCTTTAGTTTCATCGTCTTCGTCATCTTTATTCTTATGACGTTTAGAAATCAACAATAATAATCCGAATAATACCGTTACGATAGCACAAATCAAGTTGATTAATGCCCAGAATTTCTCTGGTCTAGCCTTAGGTGTCTTTTCCTTTTCAACCTTTTCTTCCTTAGGCTCAGCCTTAGGAGTCTTTTCCTTCTTCACTTCCTCTTGTGGAGTTAAAGCAGGAACTACTTGTTGAATGTATCGAGGTGTTACTGGAGGAGGACTTACTGGAGTTGGTGAAGTTGGTGGAGTTACAGGAGCCGGAGCTGCTGTAATTGTTAATGTACCAACAACCTTAGTAATATCGTAGTTAGAAGCTAATGTCTTTTCATTTAATTTGTATTCGAATGCGTTAGCACTATTTCCAACACTTGTTTGAGTTCCAGTTACCTCATAAGAAGCACCTTCACCTTCTACGAATCCATCACCACTGACTGTGATAGAAGTATTCGTCAATGCTTGACCATCATAAGTCTTACTTACAGTTGCACTTGTCAATGTTACTAAACGCTTAGTAATCTTATAAGTTTTAGTGAATGATCCACTGTAGTTACCTAATCCAGAAACCTTAATAGTTACTGTACCAGCATTTACTAAATCATCACTATATACTACTGTGTAATCCTTATTTGCGATTAAATCTTTACCAGTCTTAGTATCTTTAACCGTTAATACTTCTCGATGTTCTTGACCATCATACTTAGAATCTTTTGGATTACTTACCGTAATACCTGTCTTCTTATCATCTGGAGTATCAGGCTCATCAGGAATAATTGACTTAGGCGTTACTGTTAAATCACCGATAGATTCTTTGGCAAGCTTGTAGTTTGTCTGAATAGCTGATCCATTCCACTTCAAGCTATACGTATTCTTTGAAGTACCTTCATCCGTTCGACTACCCGTTGTAGTAAATTCTACTGTTTCACCAGAAACAATACCCTCAATCTTACCGCCAGCTGTTAATGCAGTTCCATCATAAACCTTCTTTGCAGATTCAGTTGTTACTGTATAAGCCTTAGGTGTGATTTCGTATGTTCTTGTTACTGTTCCCGTGTAGTTACCAATACCTGTAATTGTTGCTGTGATTGTTCCAGTTACATTTGTGAAATCAGATGTTGAGTACGCTACTTCGTAATCAGTACCTTCAACCAATGCATTTCCTTCTTTATCTGTAACTGCAGGAGACCACTTGTGTTCCTTACCATCATATACAGAGTTACTTGGGTTATTGATTGTAACACCACTGTAGTTAGGATTTGGATTGTCTGGATCTTTACCTGGATCGATTGTCTGTTCTGTTACTGTTAATGTTCCAATAGAATCTTCTTTTAACTTGTAGTTTTTACTTGAAGCTTTCTTCCACTCTAATTTATAAGTATTAGGAGTTGAACCAACTTCCGTCTGACTACCAGTTGTATGAACAACAACAACTTCACCATCCACGATACCTTCAATCTTACCACCAGCTGTTAATGCAGTTCCATCATAAACCTTCTTTGCAGATTCAGTTGTTACTGTATATTCTCTTGGCGTAATCTTGTAAGATTTCTTGAATTCACCAGCGTAGTTACCAATACCATTTACTGTTACATCCACTGTACCTACATTGATTACATCACTACTATATGTCAATGTGTAATCTTTGTTTTCTTCTAAATCCGTCTTAGTCTTAGTATCTGTTACTGTTAATGGATTTACATGTGGTAAACCATCATAGATTGAACCTTCAGGATCTGTGACTTCAATACCCGTCTTCTTTTCATCTGGAGTATCCGGTCCATCAGGAATGATTGACTTAGGATTAATTACTAATGATCCATCATTTACTACAAACGTTACAGAACTGTAGTTCGTATTGTTATTTGTGAAATCACTTACCTTTAATCCCATTGGATACGTATTGGCTTCAGTCGCTTTCACTTCAGCATTTCCATTGAATGTGAAATCTGCTTCTGCATACGTACTACCTTCAGTAATGGATACATCATATCCGCTCACTGTCTTTTCAGTTCCATCATAATCATATGTTTTTTTATGACCCGTAATGACTACAATCACTTGTCCATCTTGAGTTGTGATATATAATTTACCAAACTTAACTTCGATGTTGTAGTTAGAAGCCTTCGTATCATCGTTCAACTTGTAAGTAAATTCATTGTCACTATCACCAACATTTGTCTGAGAACCCGTTACGTTGTAAGATGCACCCTCTAATTTAGCGAATCCATCACCACCAATTGTTATATTGCTGTTTGTTAATGGAGTCTTATCATAAACCTTAGAAGCAGTTGCACTTGTCAATGTTACATTACGCTTAGTGATTTGATATTCTACATTATGACTACCTGTGTAGTTTCCAGCACCTGTAATCGTTACTGTTACTGTACCAGCATTTGTAGTATCACCTTTATAAGATAATGTGTAATCTGTACCTTCAACTAACGTTGCACCCGTCTTAGTATCTTTGACTTCCGGTTTATTTTCATGAACATTACCATCATACTTAGAATCAGCAGGTTTTGTTACTTCAATACCAGTCTTCTTTTCATCTGGAGTATCCGGACCATCAGGAATGATTGACTTAGGATCAACCTTTAACCAACCATCATGAACTACGAATGTTACATTTGTGAAGTTAGCACTTGTATTACTGAACTGAGCCGCTGTTAATCCCATATAAGACGTTCCAGCAACTATTCTACTTACTACTGCAGTACCTGTGAAACTAATAGCTGTATCAGAATATAGTTTATTCGAAATATTTGTGACATCATAACCACTAACTGAATGAACTTGTCCATCATAAGTGACTGTATCTGTATGTCCAGCAATTTCTACTTTAACTTCTGTCTTCACAGCTTCTACTGTTAATGTACCGTTTGCAGTTGTAATTTCATAGTTAGAAGCTAACATTCCTTCTTTCAATGCATAAGTGAATGTATTTTCACTTGAACCAGCATCTGTCTGAGTGCCAGTATAACTATAAGTTGCACCTTCACCATCCGCAAATCCATCTTCACTTACTGTTACATCATGTTTAACTAATGGAGTTCCATCATAAGTTTTAGAATCAGATTCACTCGTTAATTTAACTGTACGCCTAGTGATTTGATATGTTACATCATGACTACCTGTGTAGTTTCCAATACCTGTAATCGTTACGGATACTGTACCAACATTTGTAGTATCACCCTTATAAGCTAATGTGTAATCTGTACCTTCAACTAAAGTTTTATCAGTCTTGTTATCTTTTACAGTCGGTTTATTTTCATGAACCTTACCATCATACTTAGAATCAGCAGGTTTTGTTACTACAATACCATTTGTATCACTAGGAATAATTGACTTAGGAGTAACTGTTAATAATCCGATAGAATCTGTTCCATGAGTATAGTTCTTTTCTTTTGCAGAACCATCCCAAGTTAAACTATAAGTATTGTTAGAAGAACCAACCTCAGTCTGACTACCAGTTATCTTCAATGTAACTGTTTCGCCATCTACTAAGTTGTTAACTCTACCACCAGCTGTTAATGCAGTTCCATCATAAGGCTTTTCAGCACTATCTGTTGTCACTGTATATTCTCTTGGAGTAATCTGATATTTCTTAGTAAATTCACCTGTATAGTTTCCTTTACCCTTAACTGTAACTGTCACTGTACCAACATTGATTACATCTTTACTGTAAGATAATGTGTAATCTGTATCTTTAACTAATGTTGCACCAGTCTTAGTATCTGTTACTGTTAATGGATTTACATGTGGTAAACCATCATAGATTGAACCTTCAGGATCTGTGACTTCAATACCCGTCTTCTTTTCATCTGGAGTATCCGGTCCATCAGGAATGATTGACTTAGGATTAATTACTAATGATCCATCATTTACTACGAACGTTACAGAACTGTAGTTCGTATTGTTATTTGTGAAATCACTTGCCTTTAATCCCATTGGATATGTATTAGCATCAGTACCCTTAACTTCATCATTTCCACTGAATGTGAAATCTGCTTCTGTATAAGTACTACCCTGAGTAATCGATACATCATAACCTTTGACACTCTTTTCAGTTCCATCATATGGGAACGTTCCAGTACGACCAGTAATGACTACTGTAACTTCACTCGCTTCAGCTGTCACTATTAACTTACCATTATGAGTAGTAATATTGTAGTTTTCAGCCTTTGTATTTGACTTCAATGTATAAGTAAATTCATTATCACTTTCACCAACACTTGTCTGACTTCCAGTTACATTGTAAGTTGCACCTTCTTCTTTAACGAATCCATCACCTTCAACTGCTACGTTATGGTTTGTTAATGGATTCTTGTCATAAACCTTAGAATCTGTTGCACTTGTCAATGTTACATTACGCTCTGTAATCTTATAACTTACTTCTGTAGAACCATTATAGTTACCTTTACCCTTAATCGTAATTTTTACTGTACCAGCATTTGTTGTGTCACCAGTATATGATAATTTGTAATCTACATTTTCTGTCAATACTTTACCCTGATCTTTTACTACCGGTTTAAGTTTTTGTTCATCACCATTGTACTTAGTATCTGCAGGACCAGTTACTTCCATACTATTTGTTTCACTAGGAACGATTGACTTAGGCGTAATCTTTAATGATCCATCTTCAATAATGAATGTTACATTTTTGAAGTTATGACTGTTATTTGTGAAATCTGATGCTTGTACATTCATTGGATATTCACCAACATTTGTACCCTTAACCTCAGCCTTACCAGTAAATGTGAAATCATCTTTTGTATAATGCTTATTGCTGATTGACTTAACATCATATCCAGTTACAGTCTTTTCAGTTCCATCATAGACATGTTCAGCACTATGTTCTGTAATAGTTACAGTTACTTCATCTGTTACTGGAATAACCTCTAAAGTACCTTCTTTTATTTCAATGACATAGTTCTTTTCTAATGTCTTTTCATTCAATGTATAAGTGAATGTATTCTTACTTGAACCTGTCTCTGTCTGACTTCCAGTTACATTATATGTAGCACCATCATCCTTAACAAATCCATCTTCACTTACTGTTACATCATGTTTAACTAATGGAGTTCCATCATAAGTCTTAGAATCAGATCCACTCGTTAATTTAACTGTTCGTGGAGTAATTTGATAATCAACTGTAGTTACTTGTGAATAGTTACCCTTACCAGTAATAGTTACTGTTACTGTACCAGCATTAATCACATCTTCGCTGTAAGATAATGTGTAATCCGTATTTTCTACTAACACTTTTTCACCATCTTTAACAGTTGGTTTATTCTTGTGTTCATTACCATCATACTGAGAATCTGCAGGTTTAGTCACCGTAATTTCTTGCGTATTGATTGATTTAGGTGTAATAACTAACTTACCAGCACGAGTCTTCACAACTACTTTATTCGTTACATCTAAACCATCTTTTTCAACCGTAGCCGTTCCATCAAATACAGTGTTAATATATTCACCAACATTTGTACCCTTAGTTACTGCTGTTAATCCAGATACTGTGTAACCATTCATTGTAGTTGATTCAAAACCTTCGATTGACTGTTCAGCACCGTTATAAGTACGTGTACCACTATTCGCAACCAATGTGATTTCAGTCTTTTCAACCCAAACTGCATATAGAACATTTTCACCATTCGCATCAATATTGATTGTTTGTCCATCTGCATAAGTTGCATTTCCTGTTTTAGAATCAGCCCAACCTGCAAAGTAGTATTCTTTACCTTCTGCTACTGGAGCAGTAAAGGCTAATACATCAGAATTATGAGCTTTAATTTCTACTGCCTCATTATTCATGACATCAACTCTTTTAGCTGTACCAATTCCATTACCAGGATCATAAGTCAATGTTGTAGAAGTTTCTGCATTACCCCAAGTTGCCGTTAAGATAATCTGATTATCCTTATTCGCAATGTCCTTGTTTACTTCAAATGACTGTCCAGGCTTATAAACGTTTCCATTTAATTCCCAACCTAAGAATTTCTTACCTGAAGTAGTAGTCGCATTACCAGCTACAGTAACTCTTGCACCACCTGCATAAACTCTATCATCCGTAGGAACAGTTGCGCCAGTTTCACTACCAGGCTTATAAATAACTCTTAATTCACCTTTATACAACCATTTACCAACGATACTTGTATCTCTAGTAATTGTGTTATTCGTATTGAATACTTCAGAAGTAATATTTCCATTACCATCCGCATAATACCAACCCGCAAATGAATATTCATTGATTGTTGGAATACTAGGTAATACTGTACTAGCTACCGTACCAGCTTCTACCTTCTTAGTATCCTTATCTACTGTACCCTCAGGATTATTTAAGTTGTAAGTTAACTTAACATCAGAAGCCGTCCACTTTGCGTATAGAGTCACATTTTGAGCTGGCATCTTCTGACCAGTAAAATTAAATGCTTCACCTTCACAAAGTTCGTTTTCATACCATCCATCAAACACATAGTATTCTGGAAGTGAACTAGGTCTAGCAGGCGTATAGTTTTCACTTGAAATACTTTGTTCATATTTCTTAGAAATTGTCTTTTCTTTTTTACCATTGTTGATAAAATTTAGATTATAATCATTACGTGTATAGTAGAAACTAGCTCCATCATATCTTTTACCAATTTTATCACTGACTTCCCCATTAAAAGTAAATCCTTTTAATGGATATTGATCTTCTTTACTAACACTATATCCAGTTCCTGGAGACGTATCTTTATGATCTAATTTATATCGTATGCCATCTTTGGTTACTTCACTTGGTTCTCCTGGCAATACTTCTACATAATAATACGCTGTTTCAGAACCACTACCTGTCTTTGGACCATAAAATTTTGCTCCTCCTAAAGGCATAGTAGCTATATTTACTTGGAATGGACCGTTATAATCATCATCTGTAGTACTCCATGTTGAACTACCACTATAAGTCGGCCACTTCTTACTAATATCCTGACCATATTTTGCGGTAATTCTTAAATCAACATATTCTTCAGAAGGCTTCCCGGGGTTCCACAAAAATCCTGGAGTGCTATAAGAATAAAACTTAACATCATACACATTTCTCTTATAGTAAACACTAACGATTGTTGAGCCATCACCCTTAATTGTCTTTTTAGCTACTGGTTGTGCTGTAAATCCATCATAAGATTTTGCCTTTGCGTTTGCTTCTGTTCCAGTAAGACCAGTTTTGTTTTCAGATTCATGGAATGAGTATTCATCATCATCGGCATTTTCCCACCAGTGAATAACCGTGTAACTTACTTCAGTAGCTTTCCAATGTGCCTTTAAAGTCATCGGTTTAGTGATTTGTGTTCCATTCTCTACTTCTTCTGTTCCATTGTACCAACCACCAAATGAATAACCTGGCTTTGTAGGTGTTGTTTGATCATTTAGAGAGATTTTGTCAAATACGAATTGAGAATCAATTGCGCTTCCACCATCAGAATCAAAAGTTACCCAATACCCTTCTTTAATAATCGCATATACATTTATAGAAGTACTTCCTTCTGGTACTGCAATACTATTTGCGATATTTGTAGTATCGTTCTGATCTGCTGCCCAACCAACTAATTTGTGAGTTGAATCAACATCATAAGATACGTGTGAGTAATCATGACTATTGTGGTCTGCAACTTTTTCTGTACGCATGATTTGTGTTCCTTCTGGATTATAGAAGTAAACATATAATGCGTCTTCGTATTTTGCAGTAATTGTACGAGTTTCAGTCTTAGTAATTGTCTGTACACCAAAGCCATCAAACTTAGATCCATTTTCTTGCCATTCCACAAATGCTTTTCCAGCAAAATCTGGAGCCGTTGGGGTAATCAATGTATCACCCGTTTTAACGATTTGTGTACTTACATTTTGTTCATTTGCAACAAAGTTAAATGTTGTCAATTCGACTTTCTTTTCACCCGTAATAACATAAATTGAGAAGTGATTTGCATCAAAGCTTTGTGTATTTGTAGCAACCTCTGTTACTGTACTTGCATCATCAGTAACATGGTAAACATTGACTTCTTCACCACCAACTGCTACATTTTCAAAGCTAACATTAACAATTCCGTTTGGTTGAATTTCGATACCATCTGCATTCACAATCGTAATATCCAGAGCTATAGCTGAATCAACCTCTTTATCCTTTTCCGTAACTGTTTCTTCAACAGCGTTCAAAATAGCTTTTCTTGTAACACGCTTAACGATTAATTGTGCACCACTAGGTAAAACACCTTCGGCCGCCGTTACATGAACGGTTACGTTTCCAGCTGTAGCACTCATATCAAATGCAGGATACTCTGGTAATTCTTCCTTCGCTTCTGGGTCTGCCTCAGCATCTTCTTCTGTTTTTTCTTCAGTTTTGTTTTCTTCTTGAGCTTCATTTGCTTCTGGGTGCGATTCTGTCATTACCTTCTGGTAAACAAATTTCACACTTGTCAAATCTGAAGTCACATTTAAATTTGCCTGGGCTGCAGCTACGATTTGTGAATCATTCATAACTACATTTTTTAGGGTATAACCATCAAAATTCAACATCACACTTGCATCCGAATTCAAGCTGTAATCGATCTCATACTCATGAGTGGTAGCATCTTGTAATATTGTTCCATCTTCAGCTACATAACTTAATGTTACAGACTTGGTTTCAGGCACTTGTACAAACTCTTCTTTCGCATCTATTGCAGGCGCTTCAGTTTGTTCGACAGCCACTTGTTGCGAACCCTCTTCAACCGTTACCGGTTCTTGTTCTTGGGTTTCTTCTATTATTGGTTCTTCTGATAGCGTATTCGCATAGTAAGTATCTGCCAATCCGAACTGAACAGCCATCGCAAGCGACAACATGATCGCCGATGCTCTCTTCAAGTTCTTCAACATATTCAATTTTCCTCCTTTTCTATTCTTAGATAGTTACCCTTCCCATCTACAAATAAAGTATAGAATTTTAACGGTTAGAAAGTGGTTATAAAACATATAACTTTGTCTTTTTTGTTACACAATTTTCATTTGTTTACAACGTTTACTTTTAAAATAAAAAGCCATCCAATTGGATGACTTAACGCTCACTGATTTTTGTTTCTACATCAATCTCATAAGGAAGCTGTACAAGTTTTACCCCCGCCTCATGAAACATACGCTTACTCGCAATATTACCTTCAGTCCCATCATACTTATCACTTTCATATACTACGCAAGAAATGCCAGCCTGAATAATGGCCTTTGCACATTCATTACAAGGAAATAATGAAACATATAAAGTACAACCATGAAGGTCTTGAATACTATTTAAAATCGCATTTAATTCAGCATGCACAACATAAGGATACTTAGTCTCAAGAAATTCACCATCTCGATCCCAAGGAAACTCCTCATCTTCACAACCATAAGGAAAACCATTGTAGCCAAGTCCAACCACTCTTTTTTGAGGATTGACTATACAAGCTCCTACACGCGTATTTGGATCTTTTGAACGCTTTGCACTCAAATGAGCCATGCCCATAAAATATTGATCCCAACTTAATACATCATCACGCATTATTCTTCCCCTTCTCTAAGTTCATTTAAAACTCTTTCAAAAGTAGGTTCTAAACCAATCTCAAAACGCATCTTTTCCTTTGTCGTAGGATGCACAAATTCCAATGCACACGCATGCAACAACTGACCATTGGCCTGAATTGTTTTTCTAGGACCATACTTGGGATCTCCTGCGATTGGATGTTCAATATACTGCATATGAACACGAATCTGATGTGTTCTACCTGTCTCTAACTGACACTTGATATACGCAAATTTTTTGAAGTTTTCCAATACTGTAAAATGCGTAATCGCATCCTTCGAATTATTTGCGGTAACCGCCATCTTCTGACGATCCTTTTCATCACGACCAATTGGTGCATGAATCGTACCATGCTCGTGCGTAAAAGGATTATGTACAATAGCTACATATTCACGATGACACGTTTTATCCTGTAATTGCTGACTTAAAGATTCATGGGCCACATCATTCTTGGCAACAACCAATAATCCAGACGTATCCTTATCAATACGATGTACGATACCTGGACGCATCACCCCATTAATACCACTCAAATCTTTACAATGATACAACAACGCATTCACTAAAGTTCCAGAATAATGACCAGGAGCTGGATGCACAACCATGCCCTTTGGCTTATTGATCACAATAATATCATGATCCTCATATACAATATCCAAATCAATTGGTTCAGGAAGGACTTCCATAGAATCTAGTTCAGGAATAGAAACCTCGATTTCATCCCCTACACAAACTTTATAACTTGCCTTCATCAGCTTTTGATTGACCAAGACATTTCCTTCGTCTAACAAATCCTTAATTCTCTTACGTGAAAAATCCAATTTTTCCGCAAGAACCTTATCCAAACGATCCAATTTAGTGTCTTCATCTATCTTTAAGATTCTTGTTTCCATCTCTCTTGCTCCTTCTTATCATCTATAAACATACTTACTAATATTAATGCGATACCCACTGTAATACAGATATCTGCTACATTAAATACGGGAAATGGATAGCCAAAAATATAGAAACTAAAAAAGTCTCTTACAAAGCCTAGCGTCATACGATCGATAAAGTTTCCAATAGCTCCCGAAAAAACTAAAGACAAACAAATCTGATAACGCGAATCATTCGTTTTAAAAAACATATATACCATACCTACTAAGGCAATAATGGTAAGTGCGGCAAAGAAGCCCATTCCAGCTTCCGCAAACATACTAAAACCTGCCCCTGTATTTCGAACATATGTCAAATAAAAGAAATGATTGATCATTTCAACCGTATCATTTAATGCGATAGACTTCTCAATAGCCCACTTTGTCCATTGATCTAGTCCCAAAGTGACCAACACAATCAATAGTGAAGCCACTGTAGTTTTACCTTTTTTCATATACTTCCCCTTTAAAAAGACTTGTTTTTTCGATGCAAAAATAACATCTTAAAAAACAACCATACACTCATCCCAATCGCAATGATGTACCCAAAAAATCCTAGTGCTGGTATTCCCATAATCATCGGCTTCATCTTTGTCGTACAAATCAAACTTGAACCCACAACCAAAGCGGCAATCAACACACATACAATCAAACGATTCACCATCTGATCAATCTTGGCAAGTGGAGCTTGAGAACCCATTAGATTCAAATTTACCTTGATCTGTCCTCTTTGAACCATCTTCAACACATCGCTTGCCTGCACAGGAATATCAACCGAACGAGAAAGCGCATCAATACTTCGCTTAAATCCCGACTTGATTTCTTTCTCCCAGTCAATTTTTGTCAAACTTGACTTATGACTCATCGCAATCTTCATCGTATTCATATTCGGATCTAAAGCCGTTAACGTTCCTTCAATCGTCATCATAGAACGAGCTAACATACTAATGCCTTTAGGCAAAGAAATCGAATATACATGACAAATTGAAAACATATCCTGAATCAGTTTGGCAACATCAATTTCTGAATATGGAACACTTAAATATTGATTCACAAAACGATCCATATCCGCACAAAAAGCCGTATAATCAATCTCCTTTTTACAATCCCCTATCATCAAGATACAATCCACTAACTTTTGTGTATCCCTCAAGGCAATGGCACGAACAGCCTCCTTCATCGTTTCACGCTCATTCGCATCTAAAGTGCCCATCATACCAAAATCGATCCATACGATTTGATTATCACGAATTCTTAGATTTCCCGAATGTGGGTCTGCATGAAAGAAACCATTCTCAATAATCTGTGAAATATAATTAAATGCCAATTTATCCGCTATCTCACTACGATCATATCCCAGTTCATCTAATTTATTTGAATCATTGATCTCAATGCCATCCACATATTCCATCACAAGAATATTCTTTCTTGTATATTCATCATAAATCTTTGGCGCATCAATAAACTTACAATCCTTATAATCATTCTTAAAGCGTTTCGCAAATTGAGCCTCAATCGTAAAATCCATCTCCTGTTTTGCGGTTGTCCAAAATTCATCGATGACCATATCTAGATCCACTACGCTTGATACAATATCTGAAAGATTCAATATCTTAACAGCCTTTCTTAACAAGGCCACATCCCGTTCCATCCACTCATAGATCTTAGGACGCTGAATCTTAAGCACAACTCTTTCTTTCGACTTCAAAGTAGCTGCATGCACCTGCGCAATTGATGCTGAACCTAGACAAATCTCATCAATACTTTCAAACTCTTCTTGAAATAAATCGCCATACGTCTCTTGAATGATTTGTTCAACCATAGAAAAAGGCATGGGACTTGCCTGCGAGCGCAGCTTCATCAACTCTTTACAATAACGCTCAGAAAATAGATCCTGTCTTGTCGACATAATTTGCCCAATCTTAACGAAAGTAGGACCCAAGTCTTCAAGTATCATACGAAGTTTAACGGGATCCATTCCTTTTTGGATATGATGTTTTCTTAATATAGATACAATCTGCGCAAACCTTGCACTCGTTGACATCGTATTCGTATCACTCATCGTTTCACATCCTGCTTTCTACGTAAAGGCGTATTTGTCACTTTACCCCTTTTTAAATTCCTTAGCGAATTTGACTTCTTTTTATCATCCACCAGAATCATTCTCAACAAACGACTCCAGTCTCTATTATTTTTCACCATAACAGTATTTTAACACACTTGTTAAAAATCAAAAAGAAACAGTATAAACTGTTCCTTAATAGTAGTCATCCACCAATGTAATTTTATCCTTTAATGCCTTGCCATATCGAAGACTTACATGAATTTCACCATTCTTTGCACAATACTCATCATAACTCTTCGATTTGAACGTATCAAAAATGGTTTGAAGATTCTTTGACATTTCATAATCATCCATCTGTAAATCCAATTGATCCCCATCCTGCACAACATGAAGCATTTTAGGATATGTGATCACCAATGAATTATTCGGTAATTGATTATCTTCCACCATCTCATCCACAACGACACGTACATCGCCAACCGAGCTTAAATACGTTTTTGTATACAAACGACAACGATCTGGCATTGTCGTTGTCATAGTCTGCGTTTCTTGAGACAAATCAATTTGATTTGGACTAATTTGACTCAATTCATATACAAAAGTTCCACAGCCAAACACAAATAATAAGATTGAAACAACCAACAATACACCTAACTTACGCATTTGTATCCACCCTCTTAGGCCAAGCACGAACTAACATCAATAGTATTGCCAAACTTCCTAACACAAAGGCAATATCCATACAATATAATCCAGCGCTTGTCGTGGCATATACAATAGTTACATATATTAATACAACTAATCCAATACCACTACCAATCAAAACGCACGCTACAGGAATCATAGCCAAGACTAAGATCACCTTTAAGACATCCGATTCAAGATGTCTTGGCTTTCTTTCATGATACAAAGGACGCTCAGGTGTTGGAGGCAAATCACTCGATTTAATATTATCATTCCAAGTATCTTTGATATCATCCATCACACCCACATTATGCGCATGCAAACGATAACGCTCCACTCTTTTAGCCATGACTTTCACAAAGAAATAAATGGCTAAACATAAATATAGTATGCGACATAAACTTAACATAAAATCTGTGATCATATAGAATCCGACAAAGAATGAAAAAATCATAGACAATAAAAATTGGCATAATATATCAACCACGATGACTTTTCCAATCAACAAAATCAACACTAAAACAATCGCATCAAATAAGATGTGAAAAATTTCATTCATCGAAAAATTACCAAGCTTAGAAAACAATTCCTCAACCTTGGCATACACCTTATCAATCGTTTTATCTGCACGATTTGAAAATGGATCCATTGAATCCGTATTGATCTTATAAGCATCTAGAATATCTTTTACCAACTCATCCACATCGCCAAAACCAGCAACCGCCTCTTCTTCTGCAACACCACTGGCAATCTTGTCATCAATATATGTTCCATATTCTAATACGATGTCTTCTCTTTCTTTATCGCTAATCAACGATAACTTTTGATTTAAAACATCCAAAAATTCCTTTTTTAACACTCTACTCCACTCCTTTCAAATATGCATTTACACTATCTGAAAAATCCGTCCACTCCGATAATAATGCATCATATCTTTCAAGTCCTAAATTTGTGATATGATAATACTTTCTTGGAGGACCCTCCGTAGATTCTTTTAAATAAGACTCCAACAAACGATCGTTCGACAATCGCTTCAACAAAGGATAAATCGTACCTTCATTTACTTGAATTACCTCGTTGATACGAGACACAAGCTGATACCCATATAGATCATCCGATACAATAGCCTTTAATACAATCAACTCTAAAACACCTTTTTTAAATTGAGTATTCATGCGTTTCACCCCTATTCTTTCCCATTAATGATGGTTGAAACACATCTACATACATCTTTTCCAAAGTTGTCAATGAAAGATTACGAATCGACTGTACATACTTAAAGTTTGGATTCATAATCCCATTCTTATATTTCAATTTCAATTCATACGCCTCATTATATTCAATGGCACCCACACCAATTACCTGAACACACATAAATAATTTCGAAGCTTTATTTAACCCCATGATTTTTCCGTTACGAATCCAACCACAAAAATACACCGGAATATTTTGGAAAGAGTATCCCGAAATATGGTCAATCGAAATCACAGGAAGATTCTTTTTTTTACCTAAACATTGCGCATATTCTTTTGTTGCTCCATGTTTAGAACAATAAATCACCGCTCTTGGCTGCATAATATCACCCCGTTCACTATTATGATATACACACTACCTTGGATTGTCAAGTACTGTGTTATACGTATTTGATTTAGATGAATTTAACATCGAATATTCACTTTATTTTAAAATATCTATCTAACGAAGATTTTAGTAGAATATAGGTGAAATAATATATAGTGCTAATTGATCCTTTAATGTATTAACACAAACACCTGGAAACATATAGGTATCTGGATAACAAAGGTCAACATACAGTGGATACAGTAGCTCAGATGGAATATGAAAGAATTAAAGAAGAAAAATTACTTTCTTTTGATATAAATGTAGATGGTGGAG
>ERZ1034669.361-NODE-361-length-16780-cov-22.692616_pt1 | contig 16780 bp, 17 predicted proteins | sample MGYA00520705_ERZ1034669 | MGnify/ENA primary metagenome ERZ1034669 (study PRJEB33766, sample SAMN09781766) | gut metagenome | biome: gut microbiome | host: Homo sapiens | place: Madagascar | study: EMG produced TPA metagenomics assembly of the PRJNA485056 data... | reverse complement strand
CTCCGATTACTGCTCCCGCTCCCACCATCTGAGATAGGTTGCGTTGCATCCGTAATCGTTTGATTGTTCTCTTGTCGTTGTCGATTTGCCCTTTCAATTCTGTCAAAGAGCTCTTCATTTCGTTTAAGGTAATCTCTTGCTTCATGGATAGCATTTTGGCTTTCGTCAATTCGGTTTCCAATGTCGATATTGTATTGTGTGCTTCGTTCAATTCTTCCCTTTGCTTCATGACTAAGCTTTGAGCTTCGGTCAATGGAAGACTGGATGTCTCGATTAAGCTTAACGCTTTCGCGTTGTTGGCTTTCAATTCGTTCCACTGTGTCAAGGGAATCGTTATGGTTGGCTCCGCTTGGTTCGTGGAAGATGTACCAGAGGCAAAAGATGGAGCCGAGCATAATAGCACCGATAATAACATGACGGTAGCTAATGCTATTAAGTAGTATTTTGATTTTTTCATACATATATACCCCCTATATATTACTGCCCCATTGCTGAGCGTAATATTTAGCTTTCATTCGTATTACATCGCCACCACTCCCAGGTTCATCACCTTGGGTAACTACCCATAAGTCCCATCGTTCGCATGTAGTCGTTGGGCCATATGGATCATGTGCATACCACCCGTCCATGTTATCTGCTGCTTCAGCATGCGTTAACACATTGGTAATACTAGCAGGTAGTCCTAAGTCTACACATAATACTGCGACCACCTGCGCTAATGTTTCAATTTGTGCAGCCGTTGGTGGATAATCACCTAGGTCATTTACCCATTGAGCCCCATAAGCACAATCTAAGGATATGCCTACGGCTCTACCATTACGCATCCATGTGTGGCTTTTATGGTCTGTTAATTCACCATCAATATAGATATTACCGCACCCATCAATATTGATGTGGTAATCTTCAAATTGTTGGCTGTATCTGCCAGCAGTCCAGTGTAGGTATATCTTATCTATGTAACCTACTGCCCTACTACAGTAGTCGTTTAAGTCGCTTAAACTAACGTTTATCATCCGCACTCCCCCTTTCTATCATAGGTGGTGTCTTTGGTTGTTCTTCTAGCTTATCAGGGATACCATTATGATCTTTGTCTACCCAAAGGGCTAAGAACCCTACGAGGGCGGTTAATACGCTAGGTATAAATATATGGTCGATAATGTTAATTCCTGTGCTAATTAATTTCCCTAATTCATCGGATACGTACCCCATAGCAAATGCCATTATGTATTCGATGACTACTAACATAATAGGTACTAGCATAACGAGGACTAATGCCCTCGTTGCTAATACACCTGTAGGGTGGATGTTGGCCACCCTCACAGATTGAAATACTTTCTTAGCGCTGTCCATGAGCCGAGGTGGTATGTTCATGTAATTCCTCCCTTAACTCATTAATTCGCTTTTCCATAGATTCGAGACGTGTGGTTAACATCATAAACGTGGCTGCAGACTCAGTACGTTCAGCACGGGACTGCTTCATTTCGTCCTTAAGCTCACCTAGTGTGTCGAATAATGTATTCCACTTGCCTGTAAATTCTACGCTATCCTGCTTACGTTGCGATTCAATACGGTCTAATAGCGGTACTATTAAAAGTCGATATCCTGCACCTGCTACAATGCCTACAATAGTTAATGTCGTAAGCAAGTCGTTTAACTCGAACTGCCAAGTCCAAATGAGATATGCACCCCCTTACATTGTGCTAACTATGGACGGATTAAGCTAAAGTAATTTGGTCTGTAGAGAAGGTATAAGTGCATGTTCCTCCTGCTTCTACTTCGATAAGTTCTGAATTATTAACTTGTACTTTAATGGTAGAAATTGTTTGATTTGTAAATGTAATAGTATCAGATTGTCCAATAGTATCTGGACTGAATGGGGTTGGTCCTGGACCAGGTGGTGGGAGTAACCCAGGTGGTGGAGCCATCCCAGGTGTCATTACTTGTGATTTATCAATCTTTAATGCGACAACTTCTTTAGCATAAAAGATATCAAAATTTAAATTATTGAGGATAACCCCTTTTGTTTTGTCAGTATTAGCCACCTTAGTGAAATCAACCTCAACAATGTTCACATATCTATCCGAGGTAACTCGCCCTATCACATTTTTTAACATGTCAGGTAGGTCTCTAGCATGTTGTGCAGCGAATTTAGTAGGGATTACTTGTACGCCTTTTGCATACACTTTCCCAACACCGCTTAGTTCTACCTCTGTATCAGTATTAATTAATTGAACATCTTTTACAAATTCGCCGAGGTCTGGCCCCTGTACGGCAGGTTTAACAAGTTCAATTACGTGCGTTGTAACTAAGGTATCCATTAAATTATAGTAATCAACCCTTATGTTACCTTTTAAACTTTCATCAATAGCTACTCGCATATTGTCAGATTGGAATTCTCGTTTTTCACCATTATTAATAGCCAATTTAAAGTGTGGCTCCCCAGTAAAATCAATATAGGTAGCCCCTGCATTAGGTTGCTTGAATTCTAATTCTTTAGGGACGAAGTTACTATAGCAGTTTGTTAGCTCAATGATTTTCTTAAGCACGGTATCTACATTTGTATTTTCAAGCCATATATTATGTTCTTTTAAAAACTGAGCAGACTTTTCAGCGCTACCAGGCTCACCTTTAGGTCCTGGGTTGCCGATTGGACCAGGCTCACCGATAGGACCTGGGTCACCTTTCGGACCTTGTGGTCCACGCAAGCTATTTAGCCATTCTTGTTCCGTGCCTTTGAACCCATGAGCGACTGCGATTGCATACGCACTCTTACCGAGTCCCTCTAATAGTGGCAAGGTTGTGTCTTTATCAAATTTAATCGTTAGCGTATTGTCTGTACCTGCCATGTTGCTCCTCCTTAATCATGCATAGAAATATCAGGAACGATCGTAATCGTACCTTGGCCAAGCTTGAGCCAGTGGGTATTGTTATAAAGGAACGCATCATATAAATAGTCGCCACCCTTTATCTTCTTATCCGCTGACTCCTGGCCAGAAATGTAAAACCTTACCTGTTTTGATTCTATTACAGAATGCAACTCTAATATCATATTGTCATATGGGCGCTTGCGAATTTTACAAGCGCCTTTGTACTGACTCAAATCCATGTCACTTTCTGGCGGTACTACGTAGCTGATAGAAAAGTCATCGCCACAGTTTAGGGTTAAATCTTGTTCGACCATATAGCCTCCTTATTGTTTAGCAATTACTAGGACGTATAATTCACCGTAGGAATAACATTCAACGTCGCTAAACCCTTGCACGTTGCCGTCGCTGCCAGATGTAGTCATATCTAAATAGCGACTTTCTGCAATGGCTTGGCGTTTTCCTTTTATGCCGATATTTACCTTATGCGTGCGGTTAGTTCTTAGATATATATCACATGCGCCTACCCAGCGTCTTTTTTGCTGATTAAATCTATCAAACGAAATACGCTCACCTTCTGATGTTAAGCCATCATCTCTTAAAGGCGGAATATAAGGCCTACCGCTACGATTTGATTTACAATAGCTTTCAGTTTGTACGTAACCAACTGGAATGAATGCACATTGGCTTTCATTAAACCCTTCAGGAAGTGGACACCAGTCACCATGCTTTACTTTATAGATTTGGGCATCTATATTCTTAATCTTAAAACCTGCTTGCACGATAGACTGTGCATCAATCCGTGAGCCAGTAATATTAACACCTACGATGTTACCGTTTTCATCAACCTTAAATGTACCGGTCTTATTCTGAAGTACACCACCGATAATCTTACCCCCAGTTACAGTCCCCAAGTTACCGCTGATCGCGCTCAACTCCCCGATGTCCATCTTGTCAGCAGATACCGATTTGGCAGCGAGCATCTGTTTAGTAATGATGTTATTGTCGAATAGCGCGTCACCAGTTACATGAAGTAGCTTGCCACTAATCCGTGTTCCTGTAGAACTTAGATTGATACGGCTTACTATTTCATCGCCATTCAAGGCTTTTAGCTTAAGGTCAATACCATTCTCTAATTGGCTAAACTGAGTAGCCATATTAGTGGTTAGATTCTGTACCTGTGTAGAATACGCATTAGCAGTTTGGGTAAGTTCCTTAATCTTATCGTCCATAGACTTAATACCAAGTGCTTCCTTGTCAATTAAAGCCGGGTCAATACTAGCCGGTACGGAAGTACCTACAATATCAGAGTAAGCACCTTCACCAAACACATCTATATAAGCAACTTTCACATCAAATAGACCTGGGTCATGCGGAATTATATTTACGTTTGTAGTTACGAAATATCGCTCAGAACCGATGTAAATATTAGCGCCTATACAAGTATCCGGGATACTATCAAAGACCACGCTTACGCCCGTAATATTGCCTTTTACTTTGACATTCTTAGGTGCGCTAGGTATTGCTGCGTTATAGTCGATTCTAAGAGCAGGACCATAACCCTTAACAGGATTGTGTGCGTAAATGAACACTGCACCTCTACGAGCGGATAACTTAATTTCAGAGCGAATATCTGTAGTCTTGGCTAGCCTGTTATTAGCTTGGCCAACATTACTATCAAGTCGCACTTCGTAGTAATCGATGTAGGTATTCTCTACTGGGTCCCATGCAGTAACGATCGTCTTACCGATTTTTACTTCACCGCTTGCCGGTGCCTTAGGTGTAGCCACACTTTCAGCAGATACAGTAGCCGTAATACGTGCTTCAGCCTTGCCACTTTCATTACCAGAGGTATCAATAGCAGATAGCTTGAATTGGTAATTGCCTGTATTAGGAATGAAGTACGAGTAGGATGTACCGCCTATGTGTTTGATAAGCACTACTTCGTTCCCATCATAGAGTCTGTAACCATAAAGGTCAGCTTCTGCGTTAGGTTCCCATGATAAATGAAGTACACTGCTATTTACAGCGTCCTGAGTAATTGTAAAGCCTTTAGGTGTAGCTGGTGGTATCTCCTTACCATGAACATACACGGAACGCTCAATGCCTTCATATGCAGCACCGACTTCATTAGTACATACAATCTTGACATCATAGTTGACGTCAGTCGCTACGCTTGGAATAGTAACGCTTGTAGCACTACCATCTAATACCTTGAATTGTTGCCACTCTTGAGTAGTGACAGGCTTGTAATATACGATGATATTCTTGGCCACTTTATCACGTGGTAATTGCCATGTACCGTTAATATCACATAAAACTGTGCCGTCCTTTAAGGTCTTAGTATCAGCTAGGAGCACTAGGTTAATAACCTTAAGCACATCGGACTGTGTAGTGTAATCAATGATAGGAACGGAACCGTCATCACCTGCGTATAGCTCAGGGTAGTATTCAATACAGGATATCTTACGTGTCATTTCAGAGTTAGACTTACTGATAGACAATACCCTAAATGGTTTAGCTTCCTTAGTAGCTTCACCATAGGTGTATAGATCATCAGTTTGGATAACTACATTCTTAGCAAGAGTTAATGTATTACCGCTTGCGTTTGCCACATCGTATGACTCTAATGCATCCGTAGTGGCGTTACGTACCATGAGTCGGTATGTCTTGCCTTGCTCGAATGTAACCTCTCTATCTAGGACTACCTTATTACCAGTAGCAGATACTACACGGCCACCTTGTCCCCAGTCTGTCACATCGTGTTGTAATAGGATTACATCACCGATTGTGCACGCTATGGCGTCTGTGAAAGCCTCGAAGGTACAAGTACGCACCTCGTACTTATTCGCTCTTAGATAATGCTTAGCGTAATTATAGGCTTGGTCTACGTTATCACATCCCATAAGTTCTACTTGCGCAGGACTAGCAAGCGATGTAGTCACGTCATATTCTTCACTGAACACCGGAAGTACATCACGTTCATAGTCCTTAGCTTTATTGAGGAATGATACCTCGATAGCGTTTGCCCTAGATGACGTAGCCTGAAATTCTTCCATAAAGGAATCTAGCTTGATATTACCTACTGTGAATAATTGGGTAGGTGTGGCAGCGTAATCATAAATACAACTAAACCGAGTACCTAGAGGGATTACTTTACCTCTACCTACGTTCTCAGCGTATTTAAGTGCATCCCATACTTGGCTAGCACTATCATAAATGTAGTTAAATGTAATATGTTTCTCGTCGCATTTATCAGCCCAAGCCTTAAATGCGTCATATACGAAGCGTTCACGTGGAGCGCCTTTCACTACATACTCATCGCCAATCTTTCGGCAATGATGAAGAATATCGTAACAAGCCCATGCAGGGTTATTAGCCGGCTTAGATTCATACGCTCCAGTATATGTGTTAAATACCCATACTGTTTTTCGTTCTTGTAACCAGGTCACGTTTGGATCATTACCATTTAATTGGTCAGTCGCTAATGCTTTGATACCAATGAGCACCTTGCCAGGATGAATGAAATCGTCATAGACAATCTGAGTTAACTGAGACCAGTATACTTTGTTCACATGGCGGTTAGAATTACCATCCTTATGAGCACATCGCATACGCACTTCATACTGGCCAGGTTCTTTTACATCGAACCTGAACACCCTATAGATAGCCTTATTGGATTTATCCCTAATAGTACCGGAGTACTTACTTGTATCAATCGGCGTTTGAGAATGACTGAATAAACGATACCATCTACCATCTTTCTTTTCGACCATACCTTCTTGGCCACCATTATTACTTAATGGTAATGATATCCATTCAGCAGAGCCTACTTTACGATAGCCACCTTCGATAGTGACTGACGTTTCACTTAGTCCGCCTTGATCATTAGAGTAGTACAAACCATTAGGCAATGATAAAGTCACTTCTAATGCAGTAGATAAGTTACCTTGCGTTTGATGAATTGACCAGTCATTCGTAAGCTCATAGGTCAATGGTTGGTCAGCATAGTTATCATTGAAGTTAGGGATAACTGTTTGGTCGTTCGTACCTAATCTAATATCAACTTGTACATCCTTGTAGTTACCTACAGGGTTACCATTCAATTTGATATTAGAAATAGAATCGATAGGACCTTCACCTGCGCAATATAGCAAGTTAAGATATTGCTTACTGCCATCACTAATTACATGACGAGAGATAAGCATCCCTGCACTCTTACATTTACCATAGGTAATCGCTAGCGGATGACCTTGGCCAACTATTGTTTGTGAACCTTGCCATCCATACGTAGCTGACTGTTCTGTGTTTGAACTATCAGTCTTAGGTGCCGTTAATTTAGATATGATCGTGTTGCCAATCATACCGATAGCCATGGCAGCCAATGTACGACCTAATACGCTAGTGATACCAAAGATAGCACCAGAGGCAATACCTGCAGTAGCGATTGACAAGCCGATAGATAACAAGATACCTAGTACTTGCTTTTCTACCTTTGGTAATACCACTACATAGGCTTCATCTATAGGTGATGCGGTATCGTCTACTAGCTCGCCATTAATGGAGTACACCCAGTTACCTGGTTCAGTGAAATATTGATTTAATTGTTTACCTTCAACAAAAGGCACAAGGGTCTCTTGTCTAGTGGTAAGGTCGAATGGATTTCGAGCAATTACTAATCTAATCATTATTGAGCCTCCTTGTGCCTGTACATTCCTAATATACGTTTTCTTAATCTGTCCATTGGTACGATACATACACCTGCATATTCTGTGGAGTGTATCATCTTACCTTCGCCTACATATACGGCTACATGGTCAGCGTTATTACTGTAGAGGTTCATGACAATTATGTCCCCTACTTCAGGTTCCTTGACTTCACGCCAAGGAGAGTTCATATCTGGCCAATATGTCATATACGGCCCCAGTTGAATACCTACTCTTTTGTACACCTCTACCACAAGCTCCCAACAAGGTAACTCTTTCCACGGAGTCCCTACTAGGTTATTTAGAGTTAGATGCATATAAGCCCCCTTGTGGTATTGTTGGCTCACCACCAAATCTAACGCTGTTATTTAGCTCACGACAGCGTTTTAGAGTTTTGTTGCATGATTGTGCGTAACCTTTGTAACCGCACTCTACAGACTTAAATTTGAAAGGACAGTAGTCTTTCATTACCCTAACAGGTGGGAACCTGCGAGAGAATGAAAAGTCTGTACCTAATGTGAACACTACCCAGTCTGCTTTAGATTGGGATGCATTGATGATAAACGTTTCTTCAAGTTCAATGATGTCTGGTAGGTTAGTATTGAAGATACGAATATTGACCTCACAATCTGTGAGGCCTTTATTCTTTTCTACTAACCGTTGGATCGTACCGGTTACATTCGCTACGGATAGTTTAACGTTAGGCATCTGCTTAGTGTCTTCATTAATATCCTCTAGCTTGAATGGGAAGGCTGTGTACTGCTTGCCACCTAGTGTCAAATCCTCTGTGTTATTCACTAGAAGGATATTGCCTTCAGGGTGGTGTAGTTCCAGTGCCATTACCCATGCACCAGTGGAGGATATCTTATTCTTTTCGATGATTGATGCAGTTGATAACGTTAACATCTAAGCCTCCTGTAACTGAATTGAACCTGTCCATATCCCATAATCACTAGCTGAGAAGTGGAGTTGGTCAGCGAACCTTACTCTAATCTTGGCCAATGTTTCAGGGTGTGTCCAAAGGAATATCTCAGCAGTGTTTACCTGGTCAAAGAAATTCCGTAAGCGGACATACTCTGTAGTTGGGATTTTATAATTGACTGAATATGATCGTAATGCTTTTGTAGTCTTACGATGGGTTAGCATCGTCATATTTTCTACCTGAGCCTTACGAGTCACATCGGGTGTAGTTTCATCGATAGGGTATATCGGATATCTAATGTTTGGGAATTCTAACATACGCTATACTGCGGCTGCCTTAATGGCATCACGCATACCTCCTTTGTTCGTCATAAGACTAGATACTACGACATCAACTATCATTTGTTCGCCATCGAACTTAGTCTCTTGTTGTTGGCTATCTAGCTGTTGGCCAGATTGATTGATGATGTTAACCGTAACCTTACCTGCTCCATCACCGCCAATCATTTTACGTGTTTGGCTCGCATTATAAATACGGTGTGAGGAGTTGAACTGTAAGAGCTCTGGACCATTTTCACCAACAAGAGTCATACCTGCAGGAGCGATACCACCACTTGCGAACTTACCCATACTGTTACCAGTAAAAGCAGCGCCGAAGGAACCACCACTAGAGAATGAGGATACATTCCCACGTCCTACACCAATAGCACCGATACCGCTTACCACTCCACCAAATAGGCTTTGTAGTTTAGGCTGTACGTACTGTTGGAAGGATAAGTTGACTAGCATTTTTAAAATACTGTTTGTAATATCTTTAAAGATATTTTTAAGACCTTTACCGAATGACTCAGCACCAGTAGCGATACTTTCCAAATGTCCAGTAAAGGAAGAATTGATACTGCTCATAGTGCTATCAAATGTAGACTTCGCTAGGTCACCATAGTTCACTACTTGTTGGTTATACTGTCTAGCACCTTCAGCTAGGCTAGTACGCAAGTTACGTCCTGCCGCTTCCCATAGCTTTTGCTGAGCTTCAACTAGGTTCTTCTCAATTTGTAAACGTTGTGTAGCGCTTAATTGAGCTTCGTTGAGTTCAGATTGAGCATAGGAGATATAAGACTTAAGCGACTCATCAAGTACCTTGTCCGCATCCTCTTGAGATACACGGCTAAGCTTCACTAAGTTAGATTGCTTATCCACGTCTTCGTTGAGTTGCGTATATGCTAACTCACGAATCTTCTGGTTAGTCTCAGCAGTAATCTTTAACTTCTCAGCATTAGCTTTCTTCTCAGCCAGTGTCTTATCACCAACTGCTTTTGTGTACTCACGAATGTTATCGTCAATCTGAGCTTGTTGTGCTTCAGATTCAGCCTTGATAAGTTGCAAGCGATCGCCAGTACGTTCAAGGTCTAATTTGACGATATCCTCGTTCATCTTACGAACGCGTATCTTTTGGTTACGGTCAGCCTCAGCTAGTTTCTTTTGGTAGACCTCTTCATTCTTAGCCTTAGCTTCTGCTACTAGATTGGAGCTTGCCAATGCTTGAGCATTAGCTTGGGAATAAGTACTACTGCCACCAGATACACCTACTAATTTAGAAGTATCTACGTAGCCGGTAATAGCACCAAAGTCACCAGTAATAGATTGCTTAGCAACTACACCGGTACTAGAATTAGCGCCCGTGTAACCGCCATTACCATCAGCAATTACAATATGGTTATCACCAAGGACTACAACACCATCACCCGCTTTAGGAACATAGCCATCACCTTCAGGATGCCATGCTCCTGCCTCAGCTGCTGCATCCATAATAGAAGGAACATACCGTGGAACGTCCTTACCAAATGTCTGCTTTACGCTATCAGCAAATAGCTTGCCACAATCTGTTGCCCAGTCTCCATCTGCTCCTAATACATAGGCTTTACCTAGTTGAGCATTGGCTGCATCTAGTACACCAGATGCACTACCTGAACCGGAACCAGTTACACCGGCAGCACTTTGAATGATACTAAGAATATTTTTAGTATTAGAATCAAATTGATTTTTAGCTTGCGCCTTATCAATTTCATACTGACTACCATCAATCTCGAGGGATTGAAGTGTTAAGGATTTAATAAGGTCAGTTAAGCGGTCAGCTGCTTGCGACATTTTTTCCGCCGCTTGCGCTTGTTCTTTTGCTGCCTTTTCTTGCGCCTTAGCACCATCTGATAGGTCGCCACCTACTTTATTTAAGACATCGTTATTAGTTAAGCCTTGCTTAGCGTTCTCGATTTCCTGCTCCATCTTAGCTTGCTCTTCATCGGCTTTTTTCTTCGCAGCATCTGCCGCTTCCTTAGCTTTGATTGCAGCATCGATTTGAGCACCTTCATCTTTTGTTGCTAGACGATCGTTCTTAATGAGTCCGAAGAACGCACTATCTTCTACCCAGTACCTACCGTCTTTGTTAGCCATATAGGCAGCATTAGTACCTGGTGCATTGAGGTTCTTATGAGCTCTAAGCCCATTCACATCAACCCCCAGGTCAGTACCTTTAGTGGCTTCCTTGTAGCGGTAATCAAGTAGTGCTTTGCCTGCAAGACCAATAGCGGTAGCCAATGCAAGCCAAGGACCTGCGGCCGCTATAGTAGCCAATCTCATGAACTTTAATGCGCTCGTGATAGATTGGATAGCAGTGATAGCTATACTTGCTTCTAGGCCAAATTTAATAAGTCCTGAGATAGCTTCCTTCTGTTCGGTTGCTAATTCGCTATATGACTTAGTTAAATTGATAGCGCCTTGTGCATATTCCATAACTACAGGTAGTAACTCTTGGCCAATCATAATAGCCAATCGTTTACCTGTTTGTTCCATATCTTTCAACTGCCGATTAAAGGCTGCGGACTTTTGAGCTGCTTCATCATTGATGATAAGTCCCATTGCTCTAGCACGGTCTTCGACTTGCTTCATTGCCTCAGCGGACATATTCAACATGCCGTGGAGTTGATACCCTGTTTTACCGAAGAGTTCCATCTCAACCCGTGTCTTTTCGGCACCGTCCTTCATGTTCCTTAATCGGTCTTGAATAATGCTGAATACTTCAAGCGTATTCTTGCCTTGAATCTGATCAATGCTAATTCCTAAACGACTAAACATATCAGTCGCTAGCTTGCCTTCAGCGGATGCAACTTGCATCTTGTCTTGAGCGGTAGAGACGGCCTTAGCAAATTTAGCAAACGCTACTGTACTTACATCAGTAGCAACGCCCATATAGTTTGCCACAGAGATAAAGGTACTAGCTTGTTCAGCAGTCGCACCTGTAAGGGACTGCATTTTCTTTACAGATAAGTTCCAAGATAGTGCCTCCTTGGCAAGCTTAGTACCTAAGCCTGCTATACCAGCACCTGCACCTATGGCAAATAATTCATTCTTTAACTTTGAAAGCTCTGCAACTGTTCCCTTAGAGGTAGCGGCGATTTTCTCTAAACCGGCTTGCGCGTTCTTGTCGGTCAGTTGCACTATGATATCTACTACGTTATTCGACATCCTTATTCATCGCCTCCATTTCTAAACCCTCTAATATCCACATAAGACTAAATAACATAGGATTTAGATTGATGTTATTAATCTCAGCCACCGTACGTATAGCCGGATAGTCAAACCCTGCTAGTCCGCCAGAGTGGTAAATACGTTGACTACGTGATAGGTTGTACAGCTTCATAGCCAGTTTTGAACCGAATAATAGGCGTGGTGGGTTATAGTCACACTCGGAGCAGTCGAAGGACTGCTTTGTAGCGGTCTGTAATTCCTTACATCCCTGGCAGTACTTCGGCTTATCCGAGGACATCCACATCCACGCCTCTTCTAGTTTTTTTCTGTTTCTTCTTGTAATTGATAGGTCATTGTAATGACTTCACCGGCGAAGTTCATTGCGTCCTTATCACTTACTGTATTGAGTTCTTCGTCTGTGAGCTTGTATACATCAGTTAAGATGAAACGCATAATGTCACGACTACGAACGATAGATGCTACTTGATCATCAACATCTACTGGGCAATACACGAAGTCTAAACCAGCTTTGATTAAGTTATCACGTTCAGTCCATGTAAGGGCTCTTGGTTTTAAGTCTTTACCTTGAAGATTCATAGATACCTCCTAATGAATTAGATTAGTAAGAAGCTTGGCTGTTAACCAATTCAAACACTACTGCGGATTGACCTGCATCATCGCCATAGTATGCTTTAAATGGAAGTTCGATGTTAACACCTTTAGGACCATCAATACCTGGGGAGTTACGTTCGTAAATCAACTCAGGCAATTTAATAGTCAAGGAGTTAGTACCTTTAGTAAGGGTTAATTCCAAACTAGATTCAGTACCATTTACTGCTTTATTTAAAAGGTCCATGTTTTGGAAGAAGGCTTTAATAGTACCGGACACGCCGATAATACCTGTATCAATGTAAGTGCGGAAGCCTTTACCACCGATAGCGTAAGAGTCACCATCCAAGCCAAAATCGATATCAAGGCTCATGGACAATACGTTCGCTACTGTAGCGCCACCTTCTTTAATGGTAGCTTCCAAGTTTTCAAACGGAGTAAATGCGATCGTCTTAGCAGCAGTATCAAATGGAACTGCTGCCATTGTTTCTTTACAGCCCATTACATCAATGGATGCAGTCAATTCAGCATCACCGCCAAAGTTCAAGGACATTTTATTCATGCGTACGCCACTGAATTGTTGGTAAGTACTAATATCCTTATAGCCTTGTTCAAAAGTCGCAGATGGCATATCTGGACCAATTTTAAATACATGTTTCTTGCCAGAGCCTTGAGCTGTTGTAGTTGGAGCACCGAAGCCTAGCTTTAACCAATAGCCAAATCCTAATACATCAACTGGTGGCACAATGCTACCGGATGTATCGATGTTACCGCGACTAGGTGCCGCCGGATTACGTGTGCCTCGAATAACAGAGGAGTCATTCAAGTTTTGGCTTGCCTTTAAGGAAGAACTGATAATAGGCATTACCACGCCACCAGTAGATGGTGTAGTACCGAAGTCAGTTTCAAAGGCCATTGTAAGAGAAGATTGTGCACCTTGTGCACGTTTAGCAACTGCCATATTTAATCCTCCTAATATTCAACATTACCGCCAATTACATGCGGTATTTCTATAGTGTATGTGGCTTTGCCTGGATATACAGGACGCCACGAGATATTGTCTGTTTCGTAGTCAATGTTAATGACTGGATAGTTAGGGTTAACTGCCATGATACATTCGATGAGAAGTTGGCCAAGTTCGTCACACTCGAACGCTCCCGTGTATTTCACTACACGGCCTTCACGTTCTGCCTCAGCCCTTACAATTCCCCATACAAGTTGTAGAGTGTAAGAGTAGGAACTCGCCAAGCCCTCGGACTTGTTATCCATCAGTATGATCACACACGGACAATCTTCTTCAAGAGGTGCGCTTGCTTCATCATATCCAATGTAAATACCTAAGTCCTTACCGAAGTGCTTCATGCAGTAATCGGTAATCTTCTGATTATCCTTAACCGCTTCTGCCCATCTGTTAGCAATGACCGCTAGTGGAATAGTTTGCATTGCTACCTCACTTTATATGCTCGTCTACTAGATGCGAACTGAGTGCTTTTGCCTAGTGCATATTCACCGATTTTAGACTCTAGGTAAGGTACCAACTTAGGCTGTAGGGCTATCCTCATAGGACCAAACGTCTTACGAGGTTTAATCCTAAATTCAGACTTTCCTTTAGCAAGTTGAAAGCCACCGGCAAATAATGTCTTACGCATTGGCTCTGTGATTTGTTTTGTAAAACCACGCTCAATCTGTTCGCCTAATCGTTTAGCAGACGATGATAACCACCCTACTTTTACGGATTGCGACTTGGCGTCGTATTGGTAACCAACAGCACGATACATCTTACCGAGAGGTGTATATCCGACTGTAGTCTCCTTTACGCCACCTGCTATAAGTTGAGCTCTGGACTTAAGTCCCCAACCTTCCTTATCAGCCTTACCGCCTTCCTTATAGGCACGCCTTACTTTAGCGCCAAATGCTGCCTCGAACTGTGCCCTCATAGTAGGTGGCATGAAGTTCGCATATTTTTGGCCACCAGGTGAACCAGATTTAATACCTGCCTTAATTTCCTTCTGCATCATCCAACCGACTGACTTCATAGCTTTACGAGTCCAATCTGGCTTAGTCTTAGCTATGAACTCAAGGTATGGTGTTGCAGTGTCAACAATGGTAAGAGGTGAATTACTCATGGTCTTACCGTCCTAACGTTGGCCACAATTTCAAGACAGTGCATTTTAGCGTCGCTATCGGAGATATGATCCACATACCATTTCTTACCATTGATGTAGATTACGTCCTTAGTCTTAGGTAGTGGTACATCTTTGGTTCTAACCCATACCTTAGCCTTATCAGCTAAGCCAGTTACGAATCCAGAACCCTTACCGTCATACTCACCGATTTCTACGCTAGCCTTAATCTGCTTACCTTCATATGTTATTTTTTCGCCAAATACGTCCAGTAAGGCGCTTTCATCATAGGTCAGCATAAGTTATACCTCATAGGGTTAATGCGGACCGTGTGGCCCGCATTTCCTTTAAAATACAATGATTAGTTTTTCAACATTACTGTTACAGTATCTTGAGTAGCAGTTTTTGGCTCTACTGCGATACCCAAAGCTTTACCGCCAGTCTTAGCAGCTTTACCAGAAAGGAAGTTTACTGCATCACCTACAGCGTATGTATCAGCTTTATTAGCATCTACTTTGAATACTCCTGTAATTTTTACTGCGCCCATTTCGCCATTTTTGATATCAGTAACAGCTACACCATGAAGTGCACCTGCTTCTACGATATCGCCGGCTTTAATATCTGCTGTTGCCACATAATTGATGCGGTCTGTTTCATATACGAATTTTGCCATATGTGTTATATCCCCCTATTATTTACCTGCGTTTTTATATAAACCACGGAAGTCAAGAGCGCTTACGCCACAGTCAAATGCTACTTTGTATTCGATACCGTCTACATCGAAGCCTTGACGAGTTTCAAGACGTGGAGTTTCAACGCCGTTCAAGTAAGTTACTTCGATAGTGTCGTGTTGAGTTGCATCAGCTACTAAGTACCATGCATCTGGGTCAGTCAATTCTGCATCAGCTACAACAATGAAGCGACCTTTGTAAGGGTTAACTACACCGGAGTTTACACCGTCTACTGCTGCAGTAGAGTTAACGATTTGGTAAGCAGTTACTTCAAGTTCTGGAGGAACTACCAAGTATTTAGGTGTGATGTTAAGAGTAGCTTCACCTGTAATACCTTTTTGGCGTCGCATAGCAGTAATTGCTTTAGCGATTGCTTTTACAGATAATGCTTCACCTGTACCTGCAACGTTACCATGTTTAGAATCGAACAATGCTACATTGTCTTGCATTTTAACGTTACCAGTTAATTGAGCATATACCATTTTGTTCACTAAGCGTTTAGCAGCAGAACCATATTTAGTAGCGATTTTGGAGAATAAGCCCAAGTCATCGTTGATGATCGCTTGACGGGTTAAGCTGAACAATTTACCATAAGTAGCTACTTTAGTACGAGCGGATGCTTCACCGAAGGAGTCTTGTTTGAATTGGCCACCTTCAGGAACTAATTCAAGGTTACCTGCTTCAGACAATGCTACGCGTGCAGCTTCTTTGAAGTCACGGTTAGAGCCTTTACCTGCCCAGACTTGGTAAGTAGTTTCAGCTTCGTTGAAGCCTACCATTACAGATTTATTTGCCAAGTTAGACATAATAGCAGGGAATGTAGATGTGGAGTTGATAGCTGCACGAGCCAATTCCATGTTATCGCCAAAGTTTACTGTAGAACCAGATTCACGGCGTAAGGATTCGCGAGCCATTTCAATCATGGAATAACCGCGTAATTCTTGTGCACCTGCGGCAGGTTCTGCTACTGGGATACCTGCTGCCATCAATACAGCATCTTGTGCTGCAGCGCGGAACTTATCAGATTCAGCTTCACCCATTTTTACGGATACGCCTGCGTTACGTGCACGAAGTTGGTCCATTACCATTGCACGTGCTTCTTCAACAGATTTACCCAATACGATTGCTTCGTCAGCACCTTCTACATCGAAGTCACGGAACATAGCAGTAATTTCGGAAGTACGTTTACGCTCTTGTTCCATTGCCTTTTGAAGGTCTTCTTGTGTGAGACCAGTGTTAACTGGTTCAGATTTTACTTCTTGAACTTCTAAATTTTTCTCTTGATCCATACGTGTGTTATC
>ERZ1034669.357-NODE-357-length-16958-cov-13.832219_pt1 | contig 16958 bp, 2 predicted proteins | sample MGYA00520705_ERZ1034669 | MGnify/ENA primary metagenome ERZ1034669 (study PRJEB33766, sample SAMN09781766) | gut metagenome | biome: gut microbiome | host: Homo sapiens | place: Madagascar | study: EMG produced TPA metagenomics assembly of the PRJNA485056 data set... | reverse complement strand
TCAGAAGAAGAATGGTGCTCTAAGAATTTTTAGTGCTCAACCTATATTAGGAGGAATTAGTCCTGCTCAAGCAGTAATGAGTGGAGCTAGTAAAGATAAAGTATTTAATGCTCAACAAAGATTTAAAAGCAGACATCATCTTAGTGATGATGGGGGTAAAGCTAAACATGGTACAGAAGTTCCTTACAAACGTATTCATATAAATGAAGATGGAACATTTACAGATACTTTAACTGGTAAAAATTATAATACTTCTGCTACAAATGGTGAAGATGTAGTTATTACAGGCAAAGCAAATCATTGGAAAGAAGCTGGTAAAAAAGATACTAGTTCTTATTTTGACCCAATGGGTGCTGTAAATTTTGCTACAGCTGTTGGTGCTCCTATTCTTAATGCTAATCCTAGTAATGTTGTTGGTTCTATTCGTGATAGTAAAAACTTCAAAGATTTTGTTCGTCATTATATGACGCAAGATACTGGAGGTTTTGTTAATACCGAATGGGCTAAAGAACATCCTTATTTAAGCTTAGGTATTAATACTATAGGTGATATAGGATTAGGATATGGTTTAGGTAAAACAGGTGTTAGTTTATATAGACTTAGACCTAGTAATTTACGTAAACATATATTTGAAAATATATCTCCAATAGGATATGATAAAGCTATTCCTAGAATAAAAGCAGCGTTTAAATCAGCTTTAAGTGGTGCAGAAGCAGATATTGATAATCCTTCTTGGTTTAATGATAAATCTGCTCAAGATTTAAATACTTATAATGTAGGTATTACAAAAAGTATGTTTGGTCCACATGCTTTAGAAGCTAGGTTTGATGCTTGGCGAAAATATTTAGGTCTTCCTCAAAAGTTTAATACTTGGACTGAATCTCCTATTGTTAAAGGTGCTTATACTGACACAAAAGGTATATCCAATTTAAAAGTTTTACCTAAAGAACAAAGTGTTGATTTTATAAATAGTGCTGGCGGAAATGTAGCAAATAATATTGAAGAATTTACTACTAGAGGATATAATGGACAAAAATATGGAATAAGTCATATTAGAGATACTTGGGATTTACAACCTTGGAGTAGATTAAGAGGAAATATAATAGAAGATAAAGTAATTAGACCTTTATATAATGCCACTATAGGTAAAACTAATAGAAAGTTATCAAGTGGTTTACATAAATTTATAAATAAATATGGTTATGATAATGAAGCTATTCAAAAATATTTAAATGAAAATGGAGAAGAAGGATTAAATAACTTATCAGATATTATTGAATACTTTGCAGATACTAAATCTATAAAAGGTAAGTTAGCCCACAAACTTTCAGGATTAGATGATGTATTAAACGATAAAGCTTATTACACTATAAATAAAGATAGTAAATTAAGTAAACTTACAAATAAACTTAGTAATAAAATTAAAAACTTTGAAGCTAGTAGTTTACTTCCTGGAGCAAAACCTTTTAAGATAGCTTATGATATTCCTTGGACAAATGAAGTATTTCCTAATAATGAAATGGTTAAAGGATTTAATATGGTTAATACTTTGCCTACAGAAGCATATAGATATAAATTAAAAAATCCTTTATTAGATTACACATATCGTCTTGGTGGTCGTTGTAAACTTAGAAATGGTGGTTTAACTTCTAAAGATAGGGGTTCTTCTAAACATCCATATCCTTCTGTATCATCTAAAGATTTTGCAGGTGGTGGTAGAAGTTATCCTATTCCAACTAAAGCTGATGCTGTTGATGCTTTAAGACTTGCTGGTCTTCATGGAAGAAGTGATGTTAAAGCTAAGGTATATTCTCGTTATCCTGAACTTCGTCCTAAAGCTAGAAATGGTGGCAGTTGGACAGCGCCAGTTTATAATACTAATAAATATAGAGTTTCCAATCGTATGAGAAGACAAATAGCAACTTGGGAAGGTTCTGATTTTGCAGGTCAAAATAGAAAATTCAAAGGTGATGCTATTGGCGCTAAAGAAAGAGAACTTAGACAATTAATGGGAAGAACTTATAATTATCTTAATGATAATCAAAGAGATTCTCTTAATAGTATTTACTATAATAGTCGAGTTGATACTTTTAAAAACGCTTTTGGTAAATGGTTTAAAAATTTAAATAGTGCAGTAGATAGAGGTGATGAACGTGCATTCAATAATAGTCTTGCTGGTATTAGACAAAGTATGACTGTTGGTGAAAATAGAAAAGGTATGAGTGGCTTAGCTAAACGTAGAGCTTGGGAAAGAAATTGGTTTGGTAATCCTATTCCAATGGTTAGTAATGAAACTAAAGCTATTCTTAAACAACAAGCTGAAGCTAGAATGGTTCAACCTACAGATAATACTAGAGTTGTTATTCAACCTGAGTATATTGAAGTTCCTGCTCCTGTTGGTCATGGTATTGTTCCAGTAGATAATCCAGACCCTAATTTACTGCAAGGTAATATTAAAGATAATTTAATTAATATGGGAAATAAATTTAGATTAGGACAAAGATGTGGTGGAAGTACTAGAATGCGTAAAGCATTAGGTGGTGAAAGCCGCCCCGTAAAAGGTATGAGACGTAAACTTACTTGGGGTGATGTAACTTATCCTTATCGTAGAAATAATAATTTTGATTATTGGGATATTATAGACCAAGAACAAAAAGCTAACGATAAAGGTGGTATAAGTCCTTGGACAACATCTAATAATTATGATGTCAAAGTACCTTACGCAATTACTAAGAGTACTCCTACTATCCCTTATACAAATAAAGTTAGTACTCCAACTTCTGGAGTTTCTGAAAATAAGACTATTCCAACTTATATTGGAAATAAGTCAGGTATGATAATTCGGGATGCTGATTGGTATGGTCTTGGTGCTGATTTAGTTTCTAGTATTGGCGGAAGTATTCTTGGTTTGAATGCTTATAAAAACTTAGATTTTGACTATAATCTTCCAAACTTTGTAGAGGAAAGTCCAGTTGCTCTTAATACTACTTATCATAATGAAGCTCAAAAATCTAATGTTGAACGTAATCGTTTAAATAGTAGAAATAGTATTCTTAGAAATACTATGAGTGGTAGTACTGCTATTGGTCGTATGCAAGGTGTTGATACTAATGCTTTATATCAACTTAATCAACTTGCTGATACTAAAGAGAATAAAGAAACTGAACTTATGAATCAGAATCTTTTGAACGAACAACAAGTTAGAGCTAGAAATGCTGCTGCTAAAAATCAGTATTATAATACTGTTGCTAGTATTAAGAATGCTGCTATACAAGCTAAGAATGAAGCTGAACTTGCTAAGGGTCAAATTCTTAGTGGAAGTCTACAAGGTATTGGAAATAGTTTCCAAAACTTTATTAGTCAAGGTCGTCAGAATTATGATGATACTCAAGCTATGCTCATGGGAGTTGCTGCTTCTGATTATGCTACTCCATCTAGATTACTTGAACTTGGTGTTGATGTTGGTGATGATGCTGCTCTTGCAGGTATTTATCGTTCAGCTATGAATGTTCCAAATCCAGGTGCTAGACCTAAGAGAGAAGACTATTCAGATAATACTGAATATAGTTATGCTCTTACTAGATGGGAAAATCAGAATAAAGCATACCAAAGAAGAAATAGTTATGCTGACTTAATCAAAGGTAGAATGAGTAAAAAGAATATTATCAAATACGGTATTATTTAAAATAAATAAATAGTTCTAGTGAAATTTTGTTCACTAGAACTTTTATCGTATATTTGCATTAGTAATAATAAAAATAGATAGATATGCCAAACGTAATCAATTATGGAAATCCTGTTCCATTAAGAACTCCTCATCGTAGAAATGTAGAGGCATTTACAAATGCTCTTAATAAAATTGATGAGAAAGCTAAAGAGAGTTTACAAACTCAAAATCAAATTAAAATGGCTTTAGCTAATTTAGATATTAATGCTGCTGAAGATAGTTGGAAAGCTGGATATGTTAGAAATATTCAGAACCAACTTGATGATGCTGCTATGTATGGAGATTATTCTCGTAGTCTTAATACAGCAAGAGAACTTGCTGGTCAAGTAGCTTCTGACCCTGCTGTTCTTGGAAGAGTTAGAGCACAAGCTGCTTATAAAACTTTTATGGATAATCTTGATAAGAGACAAGATATTACTCAAGACGTTAAGAATTGGGCTAAAGATAATAATCCTTATCATTATCAAGACCAAGTAGATAAGGAAGGACATATTATTGGTGGTACAAATTGGGAACCAAATAGAACCCCAGTTAGTACTGTTGATTTGAGTAATCTTATGACTAAAGCAAAACAATGGGTTGCTGTTCATAAAGGTAGCGGAGTTAGTGATATTAAATATGTTGATGCTGATGGTAATCTTACTTCTGACCCAGGTAAAAATTTTTATGGTTTAGCTTATAAAAAATCTGGTAGTTGGGAATATGTTAGCGAGAAAGATTTAAATGATGCTCTTAAATCTGCTATTGATACAACTCCTGGTGCTAGAGCAAGTCTTCAACAAGATTATGATGTTGCTCTTTGGAAATATAGTAAAATGACTCCTGAAGAAAAGAAGAAGAATATTGATTCAGATATTACTGAAAACGGTCTTCTTCTTAATCCTGAAGAATATCTTGCAAAGAAAGTTAAACCTGGTATTCATGCTATGAGTTATTATAATAGTGGTTCGGATATAGAAGTTGGTAATGGACAAGCTGCATATAGACAAGATGTTGCTGCACGTCAAGCTGCGGCTCAACAAGCTGCTGCATTAAATATGAATCTTGATGCTACAAATGAAGGTGCTGCTATTGATGTAGAAGTTCCAGATATTATTGGTACAACTAAATCTAGTCTTGATGAAACTCTTAGTACTCTTAGAACTTTATTCCCAAGACTTTCTAAAACTAATGCTTTCCAAAGAGGAATTAGAAAAGGAGATTATGATGGACTTGCTAATCTTTGTCGTCATAGTATTACTAGTAAAGACCCAGTTGTTCAACATCAAGCTAGACAAGCAATTACTGCTTTGAGAACTTATGGTAATCAATACAATCATTACGTTTCAGGTCTTAGTGACGAAGAAAAAGACGCTGTAGCATTTGATGCTGCTAGACGTTCTGGAGGTAAACTTCCTGCTGGAAATACATACGCTATTAAATATAATAATAGAATAAACGATTTATTTAAAGATAATCCTGGTGGAGAAATGGGTTATAAATGTAAAGATGATGAAGCATTTAACGAAATAGCTCAACAATTAGGTTGTCATAGCGACTCAGATTGGAGAAGAAAAGGATTTAAAATTAAAACCATTGATGGTGATAAAGTTATTTGTTTTGATAAAAATAATACTTGGTTAAGTAAACTTTCTGATGCTGCTGTTTCAACTAGAACAATGTTTGGTCATGCTCTTGGTGATGCAGGATTATGGTTTAATAGTGGTTCTGGTCTTATTTGGACTAATAGCGGAAAACGTGTAGGTTCTTGGAATAAATTTGAAAGTCTTGGAACTAAAGATGTATTTGGTTGGGATTATCTTACTGAAAAAATGGGAGGTGCTCCAGCATTATCTGCTAAATATGCAGCAGATAGAATTAATCAACGTAGAGGTTTTGGTAAAGTTCCGGTTAACTCTAAAATGTATAGTTCTACTCTTGATAGAAATGCTTTATTTGATAAGTTTACGTCTGGACAAATTGATGAAAAAACTTATAATATAGGTCTTGCTAAAATTACTCATGATGAAGATAATCTTACCAATCCAAGTTTATTAATGAATGCTGCCTTATATGTTGATGGCAAACGTATTCCTGAAGATGAAAAAGCTCAATATATTGAAGATATAACTCAAGCTAAACAAGAAAACGTTCTTAATGTAACTGTTGGTAGAAATCATGGTTTAGCTCAAACTGTTACTGAGTTTAATATTGGTAAAGCTAAGAATAGTACTCCACGTACCATTACAATGGTTGGAGCTAATGGTTCTACAGTTCTCCAAAGTTATGAAAGAAATACTTCTACTTTAGCTAGAGATGAAGCTACTCAATTAAACATTAGCGGAACTTCTAAATCGCTAGGTAATGGAGCTACTATTAGTAATGTTACAAATAGTAATGCTCTTTATACCAATGCTTATGGTAAACGAACTGTTATTACTAGAAGTCAAGCTGAAAATATTTTAAGACGAGAAATTAATCGTCAGCAAATAGCTGATGCTTTATATACAGGAGAAGGTGAGAATGTTATAGCAACTGCTATTGCTAAATCATTAACTGAAACAGGAGAACCAGTTAATAATATTACTGTAGCACAAGAGTATAAATTTATTAAAGATAATTATTAATATGGATTTTGAAGAAATAAAAAATATGGCTACTAATGGAGCTAGTTATATAAATCCTAGCCCTAGTAAAAGTAAGAAGAATCCAAGTCCTAAAATACTTAGTACTTTAGACCCAAAAAAGATTGCTGAATTAGCAACTGGTTTTGCTGATAGAGAAATCAATGAAGGTCTTACTAGTGGTAAAGTTCTTACTAATCAAGCTGATAAAGCAGACCAACTTCGTCATTATGGAGTTACTCCAAATGCTAGTATTATTGACGTAGATAAGGTTCTTGCTGAATCTCAAAATAATCTTCGTAAATTAGGTTCTGCTGTTAGCCAAGCAGTAGTTAGTGAAATTGGTCTCGGCACTGTAAGAGGTGCCGCAGACCTCTTTGATTTTATAGGTAATGCAGTTACTGGAAATCTTGCTAATAATGATTATACTAATCCAGTTAGTGAAAAGATTCAAGAATGGCAAGATTACTTTAATACAGAAGTTGCTCCTATTTATGCTGACCCAAATTTAGATATAACTAATGGAGGTTTAACTGATTTTGGTTGGTGGGCAAGCAATATGCCAAGCATTATGAGTTCCATTACTTTATTAGTTCCTAGTATGGCTGCAACTAAAGGGTTACAATGGTTAGCTAAAGCTTCTGCTGCAAGTAAACTTGGAACTGCTACTCGTAATGGAATTAAAGCTCTTGTTGGAATAGATAGAGCTCTTAGCAAAGAAGGAAGAACTTTAAATAAATTTCAACAAGGAGTTAAAACTCTTGTAGATGCTCCTATTAACGGTCTTGGTGCTAGAACTGGACAATTTATAGAAACAGGATTAAGTGCTACTTTAAGTAGAACTATGGAGAATTATCAAGAAGCACAAGGAGTATATAGTGATGTACTTAATACAGCTACTAATACACTTAATAATATGACTCCACAAGAGTTTACAGAATTTGTTAATAAGAACCAAGACATTTATGATGAAGCTGGTGGTGATAATGCTAGTAAAGAAGATATTGCTAGAGTTATTGCTCAAAAGTCTGCTAATCAAGATTTTCTTACTAACTATGTAAATATTGGTTCTGATATTCTTCAATTATATGGTTTACGAAATATGTGGAAAGGATTAAAGAATGGAGTTAGTTCTTCTACTTTAACTTCTGCTGCTCGTAATGCTAGACGAACACTTGGTAAAACTCCTGAAGAAATAGTTGAAATGGAAGCTAAACAATCTTTTTTAAAGAAAGCTGGTCAAAAGATTCTTGATAAAGCTTTAGATGAAAAGACTGTTATTGCTGGAGAACTTAGTGAAGGTCTTGAAGAAGCAGTTAACTATATTGCTCAAATGGAAGGTACTCATCTTGGTAATGTTTATCTTGGACTTGAAAGTGACTCAGCTTTTGATGATAGACTTCAAAAGTACATGAGAAGTGGAGGTCTTTGGGATAGTGCGTTCTGGGGAGTAATGGGTGGTGTTGTATTTCATCATTTAGGTAGTGGTTTTGGAAGAATTAGTCAAACTTTAAAAGATAAAGCTGATTCTAAAACTGATGAAAGAACTGGTGAAGGTAAACCAAAGTCTATATTTAGTCTTAGTGAAACTTCTGAAATAAAAGCTCGTAAAGCTAACATTGAATCTTGGAACAATAGCATAGAAAAGTATTGGAATCAAATGTCTCAAATTAAGGATGGAAATAATCCTTTTAGTGTTAGCAGTGAAGATAAAACTTTCAATAATGATTTAGATAAAGAAGCTGCTGCTCAACAAGCTTATGATGAGCTTCTTACTGATATGACTTTAAATGCTGCTCATAATGGAAATCTTGGTATGCTTAGAAGTTATATGGCTAGTAATGATGTTCGTAAAGCTATGGTTAATAAAGGTGTAACTGATGAAGCTAACTCTAAAGTTGACCAACAGAAGGCTTTAGATAAAATGGATGAAGTTACTGCTAGTTATGAAGCTGAATTAAAGAAACTTGTCAATTTAAGTGAAGCAGTTAGAGTAACTAAACATACTGATGATATTCTTCCAATAGAGTTTTTACAAAGTATTGCTAGTAATAATGTTATTAACAAACAATACAATGATAAGATTGATGCTCAAATTGAAGAACTTGATAAACAAATAGGTAATGCTTTTGATAACGAAGATATTAAGAAAATCTTAGGTCAAGATTATACTCCTGAACAATATCAAATTGCTGCAAGTAGTGCTTTACTTACAAATGAACTTCGTACTCTTCAAGCTGAAAGAAGTCGTCTTCTTAGCGATAAAAAGAAGATGAACAGTATTAGTACCAAAGTTGCTGTTGATAATATTAACAAGCTTATGAGTAAGTATCAAGACATGATTGATACTAATACTTTAAGATATTCTCTTCATGAAGCTTTACAAGGTGCTTATAACGATGAAGGTAAAGTACAAAGTTTTGCTAATCAAGCTAGTACTACTCTTGCTAATTTACTTAGTGGTACATCAAATTCTGGAGTTTTTCTTAATGATGAAAATATTATTTCAGGCTTAAAGAAGTTTGCTGAGAAGTTTTCTGTTAGTCCTAGAATTGCAGAATTTGATAATCCTATTGATATAGTTAATCAAGTTAGAGAACATGGAAGTTATCTCAGAAAGATTAATCGAAAACTTGAAGCTACTGATAAAGTTGGAGTAAATGGAACTGATGGTACTCTTTCAGCTTTACTTGTTAATAAGACTGCTCTTGAATTAAGACGTGCTTATAACGAAAGTAAAATGGTTAATAATGCTGATGAACTTGCTACAGAGATTTCATTTATGAACAATACCATGAATGAAGGTCGTAAGAAAGCTATAGATTCAGCTTATGAAACTATTACTAAGTTGTCAGATAAATATGGTAATGATAAATTTGCTGCAAGAATAGGTGATGCCATTGGAGCTTATTATCAAAGAAGTAAAGATGATATTGATTCTATTCTTGATTTTATGAGTGAAGATGATAAATCTGCACTTAATGATGCTCTTGATGTTCTTAACCTTACTAAAGGAAAGAATTATAGTTTAGGAGAACAACTTCAAGGTTTCCTTAGTCTTCGTCAAGATATATTTGATAGTCAAGAAAGAGAAGCAAGTCATAATATTAATAATCCAGATGATAGTAATAATGGTGCTGAACCAGAGAGTACAACTACTCCTCCCCCTAGCACGCAAACGACCTCAAATCCTGCGTCACAAGCCGCTCAATCGCAGCAGCCTATCAATCAACCGGTAAGTAATCCCGAGCCGCCTACAGCGCAAGGAAATACGCCTACAGCCAATTCACAGCCACAAAGTGCGCAGCCAACACCACGCAACGAAGTGGGTGAGCGGGTCACAGAATTTTTAAATAATAATAGTGCTGCAACTCCTCATATTGATTATACGATGGAAGGAGATATTGACCATGTAGAACTTAAAGTTTCTGATAAAGCTAGTCAGGAAGATAAAGTAGTTTACATGAGTAATGCAGATTTGTTTGAAAATCCTGAACTTGCTAATACTCCAGGAGCATTTGTAGAAAGAAATCCAACTTATAAACTTGATGATGGTAATAATCCTACTAGTATTTATAAAGGAAAGATTGGAGTTCCTCATACTACACAAACAGGAAATGGTCAATCAAATGTTTCTACACCTTCTACGGGGGGGTCTTCAGGTTCTAGCAATAACACATCTACACAAAATAATAATCAACCTACTCAAACATCTAGCCAAAATTCTGAAGATATGATGGATAAAATCACTAAAGAATTTATGATTATTGTAAGAGCTGGTATTAAAGAAATTAGCGCAGGTAACACCACTGTTGATGATATTGTTAAACAACTTAAAGCTAAAGGTGTTGAAATTGGTGCTGACCAAAATCTTATAGATGAAAGAGCAAACTTTTGTAAAATAGCTCTTAATTCTCAACTTGGAAATGCTCTTGCTTCTAGTGTTGGAGAAGTTATACTTGCTAGCGCAATAGAAGAGTATAAACCAAGTTTATCTTTCGGAAATGAATATAAAGATGCTGCTAATAATATGCTTAAAAATTATGCTTCTGAAGTTAAACTAAGACAGCATAATGGAAAGTATTATGGCAATCTTGAAGATTTACTCCGATATATAAACGAACATAGTCCTAGCAAGAATACTGCTGATTTCATTTATAATAGTCTTAAAGAGTATCTTAAAACTGAAGAAGGTAAAAAGCAGTTTGTAATGCTTGATGCTGATTCAGTTGATGATGCTGAATTTATGACTAATGTTCGTAAGACTGCTGGTGAACGTAGAGCTGAAGCTATTAAAGCTGGTACTCTTAAACGAGTTAATATTCGTGGACTTAGTGAAGTAGTTCCTCCTGATAGAATTGATGCAAGTTTAGCAGAACTTGATAAAATTAAAGAAGGTGATAAACTTACTGTAAAGAAAGCAAATAAACTTGCTACTAATACTGATGTTTTATTAGTTCAACATAATGGTATTACTGTTGGTTGGATGGGTATTCCTACTTTTGATGTATCGACAGGAAGATATATTCAAGTTAATGATTGTATCAAATATACTGTAGGTAGGTCTGCTGAATATGATGGTGCTGTTAAAAATTGGATTCTTTCTATAGCTGACCCAAAAGATGAAGATAGTAGAAAACTTAACGACCTTCTTTATAAAATAGCATTTGATAAAAAATATGATGGTTCATTTGTTGAGAAGTTTAAGAATAATCCTAGAGTTCAGGAAGCTGTAAAGAATGATTTTATAGTTATAAATGAAGATAAAGGTTTTACTTATGCTAAAGCTCTTGATGGTATGGTTAAATTATGGAGATATAATCCTAATGTATCTTCTTTTAATCCTATCCCTGAAAGTATTAAATTGTTCTTTGATAATCTTAGAACTAGTTATCAAACTAGTTTAGCTTTAATTAATAATAATCAAGAACTTACTGTTAGTAAAATAAGTAAAGGTGAACTTCTTAGACTTGCTCCTCATGGAACTCCTGGAGAAGCATTTAGATTTGCCCAACCTACAAGTATTGCTATTAGTAGTAAGACTGATGCTAGAATAGCTTTAGCTAGAAATCTATCTCAAATTGAAGTTAGTGGTAAGCAAACTAATGATAATCTTGGTTTTAGAATGAATCAAACATTAATTGCTATTGATAATGGAAATGGTACTGTTGATTATGCTAATGCTTATCCTGTAAATTGGGGAGTTACTAACTATGAAAAAGATGGTAAACTTGTAGATATGCCACATAGTAAAGTTCTTGCTGATTTAACTAAAGCTATTGAAGGTCAAATTATTGATAGACTTACTAATCTTCAGAAAGATGATAGTCTAACTAATTGGAATGAGTTTAGAGACTTTCTTGATACTCTTCTTGATTATAACAATAATAGTACTCTATTTAAAACTAGTGGAGTTTGGCATACTAGAAGTGGAGTTACTTTTATTAATGCTGGAACCAAATCTGTAAAACTTTATAGTTCTGATAGTAAACGAACTGGTGCTCCTACAAAACTTGTTTTTATGAACAATGGTGTTGAAGTTAGTAGTTATAGTTTATTAGATAATGGAACTGAAGCTGGTAAAGCACTTGTTCAATTCCTTAGAGAAAATGCTACAGTAAACTTTGCTCACGAACTTCTTAGTAGCGATAATAATACTGCTCTTCCTTTAAAAGGATTCGTAAGTAGAAACGCTGACGGTAAACTTGAGATTAATATACCTGAGTATAATGGTAAAAATGGTTTTAATCATACTGAAGATTCATATAATGATTTTATGATTAAAAATGATTTACTTAGAGTAGATTTAGCTCAAGTTGATGGAAGTAACTATTCAAGATTTTCATCTAATATGAAAGCTAATAGTGTGCTTGAATTTACTGTAGGTGATGAGGTGAAACAAGAAGAAGAAAAGCCAGTACAGCCCCCCCGTAAAAGGAATGTAACCACCAATACCACTGACCAAGTTAAATCTATTATAGAAAGTGATAGTAAAACTAAAGGTCTTGATATTGCAAAAGCTATTCTTTCTGAAGAAGCTGTAAATCTTCTTAATAATGCCGGCAAATTAACTAGTATTTTGCCAGAAAATATTATCTTTGCAAACGATAGAATCGAAAAGTTTAGAGCTTCTGAAAAGAACAACAATATCAACGCTATGTATGAAAAAGGAGATATTGTTGTTGGTGATGATTTCCTTAAAGAAAATAGTGGTCGTCAAGTAAGAATACTTATTCACGAGGGTCTTCATAAAAGACTTCATGATTATGGTCCTTCTCAACATAGAAAATTCCTCAATAATATGACTGAAATTTATGATGATTTTAGTAAAGCTATTGATGAAGACCTTAAAGATATTGCTGATGGTAATATTAAATCTGTTAGAGAAAGACGTAATTTTGAAGATACTTTAACTGACGAAGCTATAACAGATTGGCTTAAATACATAGATAGTTTCAAATTTAAAGAATATGTAGATAGAGGACAACTTGATAGAGCTAAAGAAGAGTTTATTGTAGAATCTCTTACTAATGTAGAGTTTATTGATTATCTTAATAAAGTCAAAGTAGACGATGTTGGAGATAAATCTAGACATAGAACTGCTTGGCAAATGATTATGGACTTTATTAATAAACTTTTTAGACTTGACATAGCTGAGGGAAGTCTCAGAGAAAAAGAGTATAATGCGTTTGCTAAAGCTTTAAGTATAGATAAAACCGCTGATACAAATGTTCAAACTGAGACAGAACCTACTATAGAAGAAAAGCAAAATGAACAAGTTGAAGGTAAAGTTGTCGAAGATGAAACTCCTACTCCTGGAGCTGATAAGGAAATAAATAATGGTGTTGATTTAGATGATGTTTATGATGATGATGATGACGTTAATCTGTCCTCACGTTCAGAATATCCGTCCCTCTACTCGACAATCGAAAGTCTTCCAATGGAACAACATTCGCAATTTGCCACTTTGCTTGCGTCAGGTGACATTTCGATTACGTGCAAATAAGATTAATCGCTCGCTGAGAAATTAAGCCTCTCAGCGAGTTTTTAAAATATTAAATAACTTAATATAGATAGTTATGGCTAATAATTGTAGTTTAAAATTTAATGAAACTAAGGTTTACACCAACCTTAAAGCTGAAGTTGGAAACAATGATGTTTTATTTAACAGCTTAATGAGTGCAGTAATTGATGGTTCTAGACCATCTGGTTTTAACAAGGAATTTGAAACCTATTATGCTAATAATTATGGTTCTATTCCTAACACAAATGATGAAAGTAAAGAAGTTGTTAATGCTATTCAAAATTTTTATAAGAATAAAAATTTTAATGTAAATGAGCATACAACTGATTCTGCTTTCATTTCTGATGTTAAGTCTAAAGGTTATACTAGTACTGCTGCTAAAACTTGTGGTATTAGAACTACTGGTAATTTAATGTTAGCGTTCTATCATAACGATTTAATTAAAGGTCGTCTTGATGAACATGCTGAAGATAGAAAAGATAATCTTGCAAATAGAGTTATAAACCGTATGTTGGGAGCTGTAGCAAAGAATATTCTTGAAGCTAGAAAAGTAGAAGCTACAAAAGAAGAAATTGCTAAAGTTCGTAAACAACTTATGAATACTAAGAGTAATGATTTTGTTAAGCTTGAGAATGAAGTTTCTAAATATACTCCTCAACTTAGAAATCAATTTGCTACTCTTAATGATATGCTTTCTGATAAAGTTAAGTATTTTACTCAAGTTATTCAAACTGATGATAGACTTGGCGAAATTCGTTTTAAGAAAGACGATGATTTAAGTCAGCAAGAAGCAAATTGGAGTGAAAGTTTCGATATAGAAGATGATGATGATTTAAATCTTAACAATGCTGCTGATAATGCAAGTAACAATGAAAAAGATACTACTACTGCTCGTTGGGAAGATAATGGAACTAAATCTGACTTTATGAAAGATTTTAGTTTTGCTGTTCGTAGTTATCTTTCAACTATACCAAAACTTAGTAGTACAGAAGTAAGTGCTGATGGTAAATATCAATATGATAAAAGCAATCCTCTTGGAATGGTAGATTATATGGATTTTAAAGTTGTAAACTCTGCAATTAGAGGAGATATTGAAACTACTAATATTGATGCTTTTTTGAAGAAGCTTGAAGATATTGCAGAATCTAATAAAGAATATGCTGGTCTTGTTTATTTAGCTAATGACCTTAAAAAGAAACCAGATTTTGCTTATAAATTATTTCAAGTTTATAGAAGAAGAACTATAAGAAAACAGCAAGTTCGTATTGATGATAATGCTGTTGCTCCTGCTAGAAGTAATACTCGTGCAGATAAACTTGAAACATTAAGAATTAACTATCTTAATGATATTAAGTCGACTGCTCTTAATATTATGATTGAAGATACTAATGATATTCTTGGAGCAATTAAAACTAAAATAGCTAATTATAAGACACTTCAAAAAACTAAAGGATTTGATTTAAATAAACAAGCATTAAGTGCTGATATTATCAATGCTATTGCTAGTCGTTTAAAGCAATATTATCCTTCTCTTGATAAAGCTGCTATTGAAAGATTTGCTAGGCTTAATGGAAAAGTTGATGGTAAAGCTCCAAATATTGCCAATAATCTTACTCAACTTTATAGTTATCTTGAGAATACTGCAAAGCATGCCAATATAACACTTAATAATAAACGAAATCTTGATAATAGATTTAAAGAAGCTAATAAGATTAAAGACAAGAAAGCTAGGAAAGAAGCTTTAGATAGTGTTCGTGAAGCTTATAAACAAGGTTATCTTTCTACTAATACAAAAGCTTATGCTCTTGAATTAGCTAAAGCTTTAGCTCCATATTCTGTAGTTAATATTGATTCTAACTCTACTAATGCTCTCGGTAATCAGTCTGCTGACCAAATTAATGATAGTATGATTACTAATTTCCTTAATGCAGTTAAAGGAACTTTAATGGAACAACAGAAAGATGGAAGTAAAGTTTCTACTGAACTTATTAATTATGGAAAATATAAGTTTCAAGGAGTACAATATAATCTTAGTGGTATTCTTATGGAACATCGTAATGAGAATGGTGCTATAACTAATTATGGTCTTTTTTACAAAGATAAAGACGGTAATATTCAAATTACTAATTATGCTAGAGATATGGTTAATATCTCTTTGTTTGATGGTGCAGGAAATCCTAATACTAAAGATAATGTTCTTTATTCAGGTATGTCTAAAGGAGATTATGTATATACAGGATTTGCTCAATACTTTAATGCAGAGCAAAATCCTAATATGCTTATGGGTGATTACTTTATGCGTATTCCTTCTGATGCTCCAAAGAACTTTGTAGTTCATGCTCCTAGATATAAAGTTGATGGCTTGTTCTCTAAGATGCACGCAATTAAAAACGCTAAAGGTGAAGTTATAGCTAAAGAAGTTAGTGTTGATGATATTAACGAAAACCATCCAATAGTACAGCAATTTAAAAATATATTCAAACAAGAACTGTTGGATATGGCAAACTTTATCAACATTGTATTTGAAGTTAAAGAGAAAACAGAAACTCTTGAAGATGGTACAGTTGTTGACCAAAGAGGAAGAATTGTATTTAATAATGACAATACTCCAATGTTTAAAAAAGGTTGGGGATTAGATGCTGAATCTGCTCGTAGAGTATTTGCTAATTATCATATTGCTAAAGGACATAAACATTTTATTGAAAAGAAAGGTGATGGTTGGGCATTTAATGGACTTCTTTTTAAAGATGATAGATTTGTTCTTACAGATTATAAAACTGGTACAACTACAAATTATGGTGACAAGTTATTAGAATATTTGTTTCCTTCTCTTTACGGGGGGGCTAGAGATGGCTTTATTCCTTTCACCACTAACGCTAATGGTGAAGTAGAACTTAACCTTAGCGCAGACCAAGAAGCTATGATTACTAGAATGGTTAAAGGTTTTGTAACTGACTATTCTAATAATGCTATTACTCGTATGAGTGAATATAAAGACCTTGACATTAATAATCTTATTAATGAAAAGAACAGTATTGATTTTGCTCTTAATCATAGACTTATGTATATTGCTTTTAATGATGTATTTGAAGGTGATACTAAGTTTTATAAAGATACTCAGACTTTCTTGAAAAGAAGTAAAGAGTCTCAAGCTAGTGGTGTTCCTTATGGTTTTGTTGATACAAGTCTTGACCTTAGAGAGAATAGTGCAATAGTTCAAGGAGCTTTTCTTAATACTCCTGAAGTTCAAGCTAGACTTAAAGCTATTGGTCTTGATGTTCAACAGAAGACTAAATTTAATGGTATTACTATTAAGAATACTGTTAAAACCAGTGAAGAATGTAAAATTGCTAAAACTTATCCAGATGGTAGAGTTGAAGGAGAAGATGGTATTCTTGTAAAAGACTTAGTAAAGAATGCTAAACTTACTCTTGACCAAGCTAGAGATTTGATGGGTGGTCCTATTATTTATGATAATAATGGTAAGCCAAAACTTAATAATGATGGAAGTTATAGACGTAGTGGTGGTTTTAGTAATACTACTATTAATGATGCTCAATCTTATATTACTTTTGAAGAATGGATTCGTCGTATTGCTGGTAGA
>ERZ1034669.350-NODE-350-length-17101-cov-11.140561_pt1 | contig 17101 bp, 13 predicted proteins | sample MGYA00520705_ERZ1034669 | MGnify/ENA primary metagenome ERZ1034669 (study PRJEB33766, sample SAMN09781766) | gut metagenome | biome: gut microbiome | host: Homo sapiens | place: Madagascar | study: EMG produced TPA metagenomics assembly of the PRJNA485056 data... | reverse complement strand
TAACTTCTGTGTTCCAGGAATCGTGGATGCTCGGAGAAATCATAGTCTTTGCCATGCTCAAAGACGAAAATGCCTCCTTCGTTGAGATAGTCGCCATTCAGAACGAGGTCTGGAATCTGCGGCAACTCCTTCAGAGCGTATGGAGGATCGGCAAAGATAAAGTCAAACTTCTGCTTGCAGGTCTTCAGAAAACGGAATACATCACCACGAATCAGAATATCCTTGTCTTCGCCCAACTTCTGAAAACATTGGCGTATGAAGTTGGCATGATCGCGGTCTGCCTCTACGCTGATTACCCGGCTGCAGCCTCGTGATACCAGTTCGAGCGAAATGCTGCCCGTACCGGCAAAGAGGTCGAGGGCAGAGGCATCTTCGAAATCAATATATCCCTGCAGCACATTAAAGATGTTCTCCTTTGCAAAATCTGTTGTCGGACGCGCCTTAAACGAACGTGGAATGTCGAAATGGCGTCCCTTATATAGTCCTGTTATGATTCTCATATTTACTTTGAACTTTGAATTTATGATAAGCTATTCTGTTGAATTCTTAACTATCAACTTTTAACTATCAACTCTTGTCTTACTTACTTAAGTACAGTGCCATCAAATCAAATGGCAGACCTTTAATCTCTGTGATGGGCGCACGGTTGAATTCGGCGGCAGGATTCAGAATGAAGGTCTTCTTGATATAGAGTTTCGTGTTGTAGAGGAACCAATCTTTATCAGGAACATTGCCTGATACATGCAACTCATCCTGCATCTGGTTGAATCCTAACTGCTTCCATACATAGAGAATGAAATAGAGGGCATCCTTGGCATGCTCGGCATTGAACGAGTTGAAAAATTTGAAACGGTTCTTCTCGAAACCGAAAACGTCCAGCTTCTTGTCGTGGAAATAAACATAGAGCTTGCGGTGAATGCCGGTGAAACTGCGATGATGCAGATAGTGCCACATCGGTTGCATGATAGGTGTGAAGCGGACATCCTTGAAGTTGTCTTCTACCACCATCTTCAAATCCTTGTTGATAGGGAATACCGCTACCGCATTCAGTTCCGGCTGCACTCTGTAGAGAATGGCATCGCTGTTATGACTGTTGAAGGCATGCTGATAGAGCACATCGATATCCTCTTCATGAAATTCTTCGATAGGAACCAGCAGGATAGGCGAATCGAGATATACGCGTACCTTCTGGTATCCCCGCTGCAGGAGAGTACTCTCCTTGAAAGCCTGACGCAAGTTGGCTGCCATCGAAACACCACTCTTTACTGTATAAGGTTCATAGATAAGCTGATGCTCAGCTTCACGGTCAACTACCGAAAAACTGAGGGTGTTTCTGCTCACGCGGATGGTGAGTCGTGCTTGCTGAATGTTGTTACCTTTTATTTGCATATCTGTTACCAATTACCTGCGTTGTTATTATCTGTCGTTAAATCGCCTATCTTGAGTCCGGGATAGCTGCCGGCATAGTTGGCCTCCTCTATCTTCTGCTGGATGGAACCTTCATCGAGTCCGTCGAGGAAGGTTTCATAACCGGCCCCACATTCCATCACCGGAATCTGCTTACCGCTTTTCCCTACGATAACCGTGGCAGCGAGTGTAAACTTCTTACCGTCGGCATAGGGAATGTATTGGGCATCTTCCTGTAAGAACTTGCCTTTTACCAGTGTCGGAAAATCGCCTGTATATACGCCATGTTTCGCCTTGTATTTCTCTTCAGCCTGACGTATCTGCATCAGTTTCTCCTTCACCTCTGCTTCTCTGCTAGCCATGGCTTTCTGGAAGCGGATGGGCTGGCTCACACTCAGAATACAGAGTAGCATCATGATGATGACGCATGCTCCCAAAATATAATTATTCTTTATTCTTTTTCTCATTTCAAAAAGTATTATTACTTTTGCACAGCAAATAGGTGCAGTAAATTTTCTGCAAAGATACTAAAAGTTTTCGAAATATGAACATTGAAGAGTTAAAATATCAGATATTACAGCAATTTGGCTTTCCGCCAACCCCAGAACAGGCTCAAGCGCTCGATGTTTTCGTGCAGTTTATGACGGATAGCAATCCTCATGCTGTGATGATTCTCCATGGTAGTGCGGGTACCGGTAAGACATCGCTCTCGGGTGCTATCGTCCGTACGCTTCGTGCCGTTCGCCAGAAGGTGATGCTCCTTGCCCCTACGGGTAGGGCGGCTAAGGTCTTCTCTCTGAACAGCGGGATGCCTGCCTATACCATTCATCGCCGCATCTATCGCGAAAAGGCGTTTGCCGGAGTGGATGGCCAGTTCAATCTCAATGATAATCTCTATACTGATACGCTTTTTATGGTAGATGAGGCTTCAATGATTGCCAATCTGGGATTGGGCGGAACCACCTTTGGCAGCGGCTGTCTGCTAGATGATCTGATTCATTTTGTGTATCAGGGACGTAACGACCGACTCTTGCTGATTGGCGATAAGGCACAGTTGCCTCCTGTTGGTGAGGAAGAATCACCAGCTCTTTCTGCAGCGATGCTCCAGGGGTATGGACTGTCGGTTTATGAGTGCGATTTGAACGAAGTAGTCCGTCAGAGTCAGCAGTCGGGTATTCTCTTTAATGCTACCCGTATCCGCCAGATGATTACCCACGATGACATTACCCAACTGCCTAAAATCCGTTTCTCCGGTTTCTCGGATATCAGGGAGATGCCGGGCGCAGAACTCATCGAGGCACTTGGCGACAGCTATCATCAGGTAGGACTTGACGATACCATTGTGGTGACTCGTAGCAACAAGCGCGCCAACATCTTCAACCAGGGCATCCGCAACATGGTGCTTGATAGGGAAGAGGAACTGGAGAGTGGCGACATGCTGATGATTGTGAAGAACAATTATTATTGGATGGAGGAAGAAAGAAAGAAGATAAAGGAAAGGGAATTAAGTGAAGAACGAAGAGTGAAGAGTGAAGAAACTGCGTTCGGCGGCCGAAGGGAAAGCCAATTCAATAGTTTAGCTAATCATAAAGTTCCGAGTTCCAAGTTCAAAGTTCAAAGTGAAGAAGTTCAAAGTAACGAGCTTCCTGCTTTCCTGGCTAATGGAGATAGGGCAAAGGTGATGAAGGTGAGCCGTCGCATCGACCTCTATGGTTTCCATTTTGCCACCCTTCTGTTGAAATTCCCCGATTATGACAATTATGAACTGGAGGCTACGGTATTACTGGACACTTTGACGAGTGAGGCTCCAGCTTTGACCCATGATCAGCAAGAGCAGCTTTTCCGTCAGATAGAGGAGGATTATCAGGACATACCACTGAAGGCAGACCGTATGAAGGCAATCCGGCAAGACCCGTATTTCAATGCTTTGCAAGTGAAGTTTGCCTATGCCGTTACCTGTCATAAAGCGCAGGGCGGACAGTGGTCGCATGTCTATGTAGATCAGGGGTATATGACGGATGATATGCTTACTCCCGATTATATCCACTGGCTCTATACTGCTTTCACCCGTGCCACAGAGATGCTGTATTTGGTGAACTGGCCGAATACGCAAATAGAAGGATGAAGATAACAAAAAAGGCAGACTTTTTTTAGTCTGCCTTTTGTTTAGAAATGAGGTTACTCTAGATTTCCGTCATCGCTTCCTTCGCTAGGATTTGTTGGGGTGGTAGTGCTGCTGTCGCCATTGTCACCCTTGTTAGAACCCTCGTTTGGCTTGTTCTTGTCGATGGCACCGTCGTTGTAGAGAATGCCGTTGGCACCTTGCTCCACACTGCCATCGCTCTTCACGTCGCCTACATACACAGAGTTGCTCACGCTTGAGTTTTGCACTGAGGCAAAGGCGATGTAGCAGGAGAGAAGGTCGTCAGACCAATCGGCAGGGAGTTTCAACTCAGTTTTGCAATCTATACGACTCGCATCTTCGGTGGTGAATACTGCCTCGCCCTTTGTAAAATTGTAGACGAGAGGCATGGCGAAATCGTCGATGCTGGCGTGGCTCTCGTCAGAATTGTCCTCCCATGAAAAGGTCGCCACGTTGCTTGCCACTTTCACCGTGCAGAAACGACCAGGCATCAAGGAGCCGCTACTCACCAATACCTTGCTAGGGTCGATACCAAAGGCGGGAAACTTGCCTGCCATGCAGTTGCGCACGGTGTGGCTCATGGCCGCATTGGTGGCTGTCTGGTGCTGGGTGTAGTTGCGGAAACCCACTTGCAAGTAGGCTGTCATCATCTTGACAAACTTCTGTGCCATACCAAACTTGATGCGCTGTGACATCTGTTTCTCGGTACGAGGGTTCTTGATACTCTGGGCCTTGCCACGCATGTAAGCCATGCCCTTCCAACTACCACCAACTACTGTTCCTACGGTTCCATTGAATCCACCAAGGATACCTTGTTTAATTTTTCCCATAATCTTGTTCCTTTCTTAAAGATTAAATTGTAAAACACTAAATGAATTCTATCTTTATCCCCTCAAAACTAAGTTTCTCGGAGCATGTATAGACTTGGTACGGAGCAGGTACGGAGAGGGTACGGAGCAAGTCTTGTCGCCGTTGAGCTAAATCATGGTCCGTAGCCCTCGTTTCCTAACCACATTGCAAAGATACTACTTTTTTCAGCACTTTCCAAGCATCGGTAGGAGGCTGCGCTCGTCTGCGTTTTGTTGCTTAACCTTCTCATATTCTCCGTTTCCTGTTCGTTTGCATAGACCGTGCTTGTTGACATATTCGCCTACATATTTCTCGGCTGTGCGCTGAGGAATGCCAAGCTTTTTTCCGATAGAAAGAACCGTTTGGCGATTGAATTTGTCGGGAAGGTTCTCGAAGAGTCTTTCGCTCTTAGGGCTTAGTTTGATTCCCAATGTTCCGTCTTCCTCCTTGTTTGGCATAAGCGTGGCAAAGATTTTTGCGGCGTGCTGCATCAGTGTGTCGGCGATGGTTATGGCATTGTCCAAGTCTTCGTCTCGGCAAATAATGGAGGTTGTTGCATTCTCAGAGATGGAGGTTGTGGGACTTTCGGAAAGCGTTTCCTCTAATCTTGCGATACTCAAAACCATGGCGATGCGGAAGGTGCTCAGTCCCAGTCGGTAGATGCTTGCCACAAAGTCTCTGCCCAACATGTTCTTGTATTCCTCCACTAGGCTGTCGAAGTATTTGTTGAATTGCTCACCTTGTGCATCAGTCAGTTCAAACAGAATGTCATTCGAGTAGGACTGACCAGTCTTTGGCTTTATGCTTTTGCTAGCAACCAAATGCTGATGGATGCGGAACACACGCTTGCCGATGGCTTCCATTTCCTCATAGATGGTGCGCTTAGCCTTGCTGAACACGTTGTGCCATTTGGCAGGAATATCCACCTTCATGAAGAGAAAACGGGAGAAAAGTCCGTTTTCTGGTGAAGGGATGAGGTTGTTCACCTGTCCTGGTGTACCTGTGAGATAGACCGTCCATTTAGGGTTGTGAATCTCCACGTGCTCGTTCTCCTTGCGACGTCGATAGGTGATGTCCTCATGGTGGAAACCCTTGCGCAGACCATCGGAGAAATTGCCATAGTCGCTCTTGAGGGTGTTGGCGAGCGAATCAGCCTCAGTCTCGAAGGTGATGCCTTGGTCGTGGTTGTCGTGGAGGGCTTGGTAGATAGCCGTAGAGGAACAGTTGGCTGGTATCCACATTGAGCGATAAGGCGGTTCCTTGGGCATAGGCATGGCAGCGGACTTCTTGTTGCCCATGGCACGCAGGTCGGCGAGTTGCTGTTGGTAATCGTCCACCTCCTGTTTATTGGCCTCACGTATTTCTTGCTCTATAGGACTCACCAGCTTGAGGCAAGCAGAGGTTCGTCCTTTGCCGCTGGCAGCGTTTGCCACGATGAAGGTGAAGAGGTTTGAATATACTCGCATGTCATCATAGATGGCGAAGACCTCTGGGAAGGCTCCGCTCAGAATGGTGATGGAGGCAAGCAAGAGCATGTCTTTCTCGGTAGGTGTCTTGCCCAAGGTTGTGATGTCCTTGAAGATTGGGGGCAAGTTGGTGGCTACTTTGTCGCTGAAGGTTGGCAGAGGGATGGGTTCTTCTGTGTTTGCGTCATTTGCAGAGTTTGCAAGGTTTGCATCATTTGCAATGTTTGTAGAGATTGCGTTTTTTGTGCTGTTAGCAACTCCCATGGTAATGTTAACCCCTGCTTCCTTGGCATAACCGAAGAAAGAAGCAATGCTGATGCCAGAATGGTTGCTGTTGGAATTGAGTCGCTTGATACAGTCGTCATAGAGTTTGTCGCATTCCTTGTGGTTGTAATCGGCATTGAATCGACTGATGTCGTGGAAGAAGCTTCTGCCTTCCTCGCCCATTTCGAGCGAGATGCCAAAGGCGATGTTGCGCCAACGGTTATAGCCTGCGGTGATGTCGATACCCATCTCCACGATACGATTGGTCACTGTGCGGATTTGTTCCGCAGTATTGATGTTAGCCCATTGCTTTGGGCTGAATGATTTATTTGTTGTCATAATTGTTATCTCCTTATACTTTTGATGTTTTTAATAACGTTATGATGCCATTTGAAAGGCATTTGAATTGGCTTTCCCTTCGCCCGCCGAACGCTGTTTCTTCACTCTTCGTTCTTCACTTAAAAAGGGCATATGAGTGGGTTCACGTAACAATGTCGGTCATAGGGTAGGAAACAGGCTCGGCTCACGTTTTTGCAAGCAGGGTCAATGTCTACTCCATAGTTCAATCGAATGTAGTTTTGCAGAGCAAGAAACCAAGTGGCATGGTCAGCCTCTTGCAAGTCTATTGCTACGATGAGCTTCAGTCCATCACCCGAAGGACTGCGGAAGGCCAGTTCCAGTTCGAAGTTTTCCTTCATCACCTCATCGTGTATGAATTGCTGCTTGAGGTCTTCCACTTGTTCGTTACCGATGTGGTCGATGTCGATGCAGAGCAGACTGGAGTGCTGGATGAGACCTTGGTCGTTGCGACTGCTGAAGGTGCCGCTTGCTAGGATGTAGTCAAACTCCTTTGCCTTGAAAGCCTTGCGCTCTTTCTCGTCGGCAATGCCACGGAGCGTGTCCGTGGCTTGCTTGTAGAGCAGAGGGTTGGTGATGTAAGTCCAAAGATGGTAGATGCTCACACGGTTGTGGCTCAACACGTTAGAGATGGGATGTCGGTAATATTGCATCCGATGCTCGTGGAGTTGGTCAATGGTCATTGGCATGGTGTGCCTCCTTCCTTTGCTGGTTGCTCGACCTTTGGCATAACCTTGTCTTTTGGCATAGGCTTCACTCTGCTGTCTCTGTAGGATTCCTCCATGAGTCGTTGCAGGTCGCTTTCCTTGTAGTAGCATCTTCCGCCCATCTTGGCGAAGGGCAGCTTGCCGTTGGAACGGAGCGTCTGCAAGGTACGCTGACTGATGTGAAACATCTCCATCACCTCATAGTTGTCGTGCCACTGGTCGAGTGGGGTGAGGGTAGGAGCTTGCACGGCTTGTGTGGACTGCACACTTTGCACGTTTTGCAAACCTTGCAAACTTTGCAAAGGCTGCATCGAGAGATATTTCTTCTCCATAATGTTTTGGCAGATGTGTTTTTCCCGAAGTCACCCTAGGCATCATCTGCAAGAAACCAACACGGCGTGAGACTTCTGTTACGCAGTGCTCATAAAGAATATGGTATGCATCCCATAAAGGTTTCTGGGTGCAAAAATAGTGCATTTTTGGGGGCACTCCAAGAAAATTAGTGGAACCATAAGAAATTCTAAAAATGTTCTTTATGGAAACTATTTCGGATTAGTAGATTGGAAAAATGTAGTGAATCTATTAAATGTTTAGGTTTGATGAATTCTATTGGCAGTGTAATCTATTAAACATTGGAATTAATAGATTCGTAGCTTCTCTGTAACTAAAAAAGCATAGATTGATGGAATGAAATCAATCAATGCTTTGAGGAAAAACAGAATTCGGTGAATCTATTAAATGTGTTAATTTTTTATAATGGAGTTGAATAGCATTTGACTTTGTTGCGAGAATACTTGTGCCATTTTTGTTTCTTGCTTATTTTCTGCAACCAGCTTATTGTTAGCCTCTTCTCTATCATTCTCTCTAGTTATCAGGTCTTCCAACTTATTATGAAAAGCCTTGTATTCATCTCCGTTTTTGTCTATTTTGCCGTAGGCAGCATTTACAGCTCCATATTTTACAGGTATGAATTTTCCTTCGTAATGTTTCTTGAAATATTCCTCGACAAACTCTTTTCCCTTACCTGATGGAATTTTTATCTCCATCATAAGCATGGCGATGAATTTAGAGGAGACTAAATAGGTGTCTTTACCCCTTTCCTTGTTTCCTTTGATGTCGAATTCAGAGATATGCTTCATGACAACCCTCAATTTCTTTACAAGTTCAATTTTAGTATTGATATCATAGATGCTATCATACAATTTACTCTCGTCTGGGTTTATGTTATGATATTTTTGCAGGATGAGATGGTATAATGGAACAACGCATGTGAACTCTTGTTCGTTTAGTTCATGATAGTATTTTACAATGAAGTCCTCAAAGTTCATGCTGTTTAAGTCGTTTGTGATTTCCGGGAAAATGGGTTCTAAGTAGGTGAGGCTTAAAGCTCCCATGAGAAGTTTCAAGTCTTTCTTCTTTTTCTGATTGCATTTGTTGAAAATCGCTACAATGCGTTTGCGGTCTTTTCTCAATCCCTCTACAAGATTATCTACGTTTTGGGCATACTCAAACATCTTCTGTAAATTCAAAAATAGATTTTGCAGATGAGAAAATAAGAGTTTGGCTTCCATGGTTAATGAATTTAAGTCAAGCCATGTAGCTTCTATATATGGAGCATTGAGGGGAGAGTTCTCAAATGCAGAATGGAAAATTCTATTGAAATCTTCATCGTAGGCTCTTGCTCTTTCCTTTTTGGAAGTATCAGTAAAAATGGTGTATAGTTTTGCCATGAAAGCTTGCATTCTTGATGCTTGTGTTTGATAGTTTTTGGTGGTCTTGAAATATTTGTTATAGTCTGTGGCATACATTTCAAGGAATCCCTCGGCTCTTCTCTTCATCAAGTCAAACTCATGGGCAGTCTTTATATTCCATTGTTCTATGGTATTGTCTAATTCTTTTATTTTATCCGAATCAATGGATAGTTCTTGCAAGAAGTTTATGAATCTAACTTCTGGCGATCTTGTGTCACCTTCAAAGGAAGGTGGCATGGTCATGAGCTGTAGCTTGGGCAGTAAATACTCAAACACGTCTATCTTCTCAGGTATGTCTTTACTTAAAATCATTTGTTTTTTTTTTATGTCCCTAACTTGCCGTCAGAGGCGGATTAATACTATTGTTTTCCCTGGAATCTCGTTCCTGGTTCAAGTTAGTAACAAATCTTCGCACGAATAGAGTGTTTGGGTTAATTACCAAATTCATTCGCAAAGTTACGAAAATAATACAAATGTAGCAAGAAATGGTAAACTTTCTTATAGTTAAATAAAGTTAAGATACTGATTTATAGGTTATTGCACTTTTGCTTTGGAAAAATTATTTTCAGAATTAATGCAATTATTTCTCCAAAATGTTTGGAGATTCAGATTTTATGTTGTAAATTTGCAGCCAGAAACAAAAACCCGCCAAGCCTCTCGATGAAGCTTAAATCGGCGGGTCGTTTTTGTTATAGTTATAGTGCCAAGTTTGTTGTTTGATGGATTTGGGCGAATGAACTCCTTTGATAAGATAACGGGAAAAACGCATTATTTGTCTCTTTATAAATTCTTTTCCATAAAATATTGTTGATTTTCAAATAATATTTGTATCTTTGCACTTGGATTTGGTTTTGGCCATTTCCAAGACATTTTAGTAAAAACAAAGCATTGACTATTATTTCGCGTTCACAAAGAAAAAGCCTGAGAAACTGATTTCTTTGCATAAGATAGGCTGCGCCTCAGCAATTAAAGCAAGCTTTATTGCTTTCGGTTGGTGCTATCTTTCCGCAGAAAGAGTAATCGGAATGCTGTTTGCAGTGGAGGCCTCTTTGTGCATTACACAGTGTAATGTATGATAAGAGGAGGTTTGCTCGTACGTTCACATTGATAAGTTGATGTTCATACCTATATGGTGTGGACGTCCTATCCTATGTGAACGTCGGGTTTTCATTCTCAGGCTTCCCGTGAACGCGAAAGGAAAGGGGTCCGCACCTTTTTCTTTTCTCCATCCATGATGCTCTCTCCTTGCAGCAAGCCGTCTTGATAGTTGGATGCGACTTAAAATAACTATAAGATGGCAGCGATTAATGATTTAATTGCTCGAATACAAGATCCGGAACTTCGCCTTCATGTGGCAAAGGAGGTGAAAGAGCTGACCAAGCATAAAAAGTTTGGACTTGTGTTTGAGAATCATGTGCCAGAGATGACTTTGCTCTATGACTATCCTATCAGCCGTGGATGCAAGGTGATTCGCAAGGTGGATGATGACAAAAGGCTCACAGAGGATATTCTTTGGGAGGTGATGAGTGTGTGCCGTGGGATGGCTACTTGCTACCATTCTATAACAGGTGAGGAACTGCAAGTTTCTTGCCAAGACCTCATTTGTGTGGCAAAGAATGGTGAGCCAATTTACCCTTGCCTCAAATATGTGGACTCTGTTCAAAATGCTCCAGATAGCGACCTTTGGCATGCGTTGATAGAGGCGGACAATTTTCATGCTCTCCAGCTCTTGGCTTATCTTTATCCGCAACAGGTGGATTGTATCTATATAGACCCTCCTTACAATAGTGGTGCTACCGATTGGAAATACAACAATAATTATGTGGATGGAAATGATAGTTACCGTCATAGTAAATGGTTGGCTATGATGGAAAGTCGCCTATTGCTTGCCAAGAAGTTGCTGAACCCGAAGAACTCGGTGATGATTGTAACAATAGATGAAAATGAATGCGTTCATTTAGGATGCTTGTTAGAGGAAATGTTCCCTGAGTCAAGTATTCAGATGATTAGTAGTGTGATAAATCCCAAGGGGAATCGAAGGGATAGCGAATTTTCTCGTTGTGAAGAATATATTTATTATTTGCGATTTGGTAATGCTGCTTTAAATTCTGCAAATGAAGATATGTTACGCAATATAGAAGTAAGGAGAACTAAAAAGAAAATAAGATTAAGGGCTCTGTTAAGAGGAGCGAGTAATCATGGAAGAAGGACAGATAGACCTAATCTGTTTTATCCTTTGTTGTTTGATAAGAATACAGGGAAATTTGTTGGCCATGGTCCAATACTTGATATAAACGAAAATCGGAAAAACTATTGTCCGTTAAATGATTGTGTTGCAATGTGGCCAATAGCTCAAAATGGAGAAGAATTGACATGGAATCTTAAGCCTTCGACATTGTTGGAAAAATGGAATAATCATTTCCTTAGTTTTGGTGAATTTGACGGGAAAGGTCGTGTTGGATATTATTTATCTTCTGGTCAAGAGGCATCTTTTTATAAAGGATTGTATACAATAGTTGGGACTGATTCTGATGGAGCTTATGTCTTAGAATTAAAAGATGAATCTAATAATGAGGTTCGACCATTAACAATATGGAACAAAAAGAGTCATTCTGCTAGTGAATATGGTACAACTTTAATCAATAAAATTATTGGTTCTGGTCGTTTCTCTTTCCCCAAGTCCCTTTACGCCGTCCATGATGCCATCCGTTTCTTCGTAGCCAACAATCCCAATGCTCTCATCCTCGATTTCTTCTCGGGCAGTGGTACGACCCTTCATGCTGTCAATCTCTTGAATAAGGAGGATGGCGGACATCGCCGTTGCATCATGGTGACCAACAATGAGGTGAGTGCCGAGGAGGAAAAGGCATTCCGAGCCAAAGGTTTGCACAAGGGTGATGAGGAATGGGAGAAGTTTGGCATCGCTCGCTATGTGAACTGGCCACGTACAAAATGCTCCATTCTTGGTGTGGATGTGAATGGAAACCCAATCCAGGGAGATTACATTACTTCCAATACGGAAGAGAAGGTGGTAAAAAGAAGTATCAAGCAAATTAGCCTTGACCTTCGTGATGATTCCTTGGGATCAAAATTGAAGAAACAAATCGTTGGCTTGATTGGCGACAAGAAGATGCCACAAAATGCGGTTAAGGCTGAATGCCCATATCTTGTGCCAGAGGATGCTAATAATGCAATCCTCTTCGACGTTACCAAGATAGACGGGTTTATGGAGGATATTCATGAGAGTATTGATACCATCTACGTGGTTACTTCTAATAATAAGGCATTCACCGCAGCCAAAAAGGAACTGGATGAATTGCCCGAAAAGACAAAGACTGTACCTGTTACGATTCCGATGGCTGAAGGCTTTGTTGCAAATGCGGCTTACTATAAGTTGACTTTCCTTGATAAAGATAAGGTTTCGCTTGGCGCCCAGTTGAACGAACTGCTGCCTATCTTGTGGATGAAAGCAGGTGCCCATGGTGTGTGTCCTACTCATGTGGATGGTGAGTTTATGGTATTTCCCGAGAACAAAATGGCTGTCTTGAACGATGAGTTTGCCATAGACGAGCTGAAAGAGGCATTGCGGGACAAGCCAGAGGTGGAGACCGTTTACATCATCGAAGATAGTGAGGAGAATTATCGCACGTTGGCTGCAAGTCTGAATGTTAAGCAGACTTATCAGCTTTACCGTGACTATCTCGACAACTTTAAGATTAATATAGAAAGAAAACAATAAGGCACGTATGTTAGTAGAATTATTTGAATTTCAGAATAAAGCACTTGGCAGTCTGCGAGAGCGACAGGTGAAGGCACAGCGTCGCTATAAGCAAGATGGTGAGAAGAGCATCATACCTTTTACAGCCCCTACGGGTGCTGGCAAGACCATCATCATGTCTGCATTCATCGAGGCTCTCTATACTGGCGACACCTATCAAGGGACTCAGAATGATGCCATCGTGCTATGGATAAGCGATGCACCTGAACTGAACGAGCAGAGTAAGGACAAACTCTACAAAGTGGCAGACAAGTTGAGAAATCGCCAAGTTGTGACTATAGATGAGCAGAACTTCAAGGCCGACAAACTTCAGTTGGGTACCATTTATTATGTGAATACCCAGAAATTTGGGGTAAACAGCAATCTTGTGAAGTATAGCGATAGCCGTAACTATACAGGTTGGGACTTCATGCGCAACACGATAGAGGAGTATGGTGACAAACTTGTGGTTATCATTGATGAGGCTCATCGTGGTGCCAAGCCCAATGAGATTGGTACGCAGATGAGTATCATGCAGAAGTTTGTTCTCGGTTCGGAGGCAGACAATATGCCGTCCATGCCATTGATAATCGGCATGAGTGCCACCTTGGAACGATTCAATGAATTGGTGAAATCTGCTGATTCTACGCTGTTGCCTAAGGTGGAGGTTACTCCCGATGAGGTGCGTGCGTCAGGCTTGTTGAAGGATGAGATCAAAATACACCATCCTCAGACAGGAGAGGCTTTCGCCGAGATGACCTATCTGGCGGAAGCCGCAAAGGACTGGAAAAGTAAATGCCAGCATTGGGAGGCGTATCGTCAACATGAGGATGTAGAAGTGAGACCAGCCTTGGTGGTTCAGGTAAAGAACAAAAAGGATAATAAGTTGTCTGAGACCAACCTCGACGAGTGCTTGCGCATCATTGAGGCTCATACCGGGATTTCATTGAGAAGTGGTGAAGTGGTACATACTTTCGACACCAAGGAATCCATAACTGTCAATGGGCTTGAAGTGCGTTATCTCGACCCTTCACGAATATCGGAGTCCAAGGACGTAAAAGTCATCTTCTTCAAGGATAATCTTTCCACAGGTTGGGATTGTCCAAGGGCTGAGACGATGATGTCGTTCAAGGTGGCATCAGGTTACACCAACATCGCCCAACTGCTAGGAAGAATGGTGCGCACTCCTTTGCAGAAACGAATAGAGACTGATGATACTTTGAATGAAGTACAGCTTTTCCTTCCTAATTTTGATGCGGTTACCGTAGAACGGGTGAAGCGGGAATTGGAAGGTACGATTCCTACTCATGTGGAAACCAATCCTTCGCCTAAGCAGGTATTGAAACTTAGGGGCAACTTGCCTTGTGGACTTTCACGACAGGAAGTGTTCGAGGCTATCAATGCCGCTCAGATAGATAATTATGCGATACCGCAAAAAGGCGTTACGGATTATCGAAAAGCTCTTTTCAAACTTTGCCATTTGCTGGTTCGCACTCGATTGTGCAGAGATGCTGTCAATAAGCTGAAGAATGATATCGTCGGTCAGATAACTGATTTCGTCAAGGATTTGCAGGATGCTGGGACTTACCAGCAGACGATGGAGAAAATCCGCACCATGAACGATGTGGTGTTAGCTTTTGATGCCTTGGGCAAAAGCGCAAAAGAGGGCGAGGATGGCAAACTCATTCTCTCAGAGTCGGATATAGATACTTGGAGCGAGAATGTGGAAACACGTTTTGGAAAAGACGGCGTGCTGAATGCTTATCGCAAGGCTCGCCTGGATGAGTATGACAATACTGAACTGCGTTTACATTTCATTATCTATGCCTGCAATCAGTCGTGTATGGAACAACTTGATAAGTATTGCAAGGAAGCGTTTCATAAGTATGTCAATCAGTATCGTCAAAAATTAGAGACTTTTGGGGAGGAAGTGAAGCGTGAATATGAGAAAATAGTAAAGGTTCATGTTTCCACGTCACCCTTCGATTTGACTCTGCCAGACTTAATGGTTACGAGCAAGCATCCCGATGGAACTGTTTGTACAGACCATCTATATGCGGATGGAGATGGAAAGGCTGTATTTAAGTTGAATGAGTGGGAGCAAGAGGTTCTCGATGTCGAAAGACAGAAGGAAGGTTTTGTTTGTTGGGTTCGCAATATTCCCAACAAGGAAGGTTCTCTATGCTTTCAGTACCGTTTGGGCACAGAACTTAAGGCGCATTTCCCAGATTTTATCATAGTACGTCGTGTGAAAGACAACTTTGAATTCATATTGCTTGAGCCACATTATACTGGTTATGCAGACTCAGTGCCGAAGTTGAAGGGAATGGCAGAGTATTCAGAACGTTGTACCACGGTAAGTCGCAATGAGATGGTGCGTATCGTGGATACTGCTACAGGTAAGAAAGTGGAATCGCTCGATGCTGCTTCTTCCTTGGTCCGTAACGACATCAAGTATTTGGTTGGGCCAGAAGATTTGGACAATTTGTTTGCAAAGTATAATAATTAGAGAATCAGGAGGTAATGATAAAGTGAGAGTCATTGCCTCCTGTTTTAGCTTTTTAGTTCTTCTGTATCTGGTCAACTGGCCAGAGACGCAAACGGCAACTTCATAGTTTCAAATTGGTTCAATATCAGTGATTTCTGCAAATAAACATCAGAATGTTTGATAGTTTGAAAAAAAAATCGTACTTTTGCAGCCGGATAAATATAAAGTGTGTTCCACACGCCATGAAAGGGCATGTGGGGCTTTTTATGCAAATTTTATCTAAATTTGCCATATCATATCAGAGTTTTGCTTGTTTTCTTTTCGCAACACTAAGATAGGTGAAAATTCTAATATGGCAAAATCCAGAGCAACTTGTTGTTGCTCAGGTGTTTTAAAAAAAATAATTTATAATAGTGCTGCGGAATTAAGACTAATATAAATATGAAAAAGATTTTTTTATTCTTGCAGTTGATCTTCTCGATAGGGATGTCAGCTCAGACGACTGTAGAATCAGTCCAAGTTGCGGATATGGATGAAGGTGCCCCCATCTGTGGCAAGTCAATAGATTTGCACAAGCGCATTCTCCAGGCCTACAATTGCGATAGTACGCTCATCGTCTTCGCTTGTGATACCACTAAAAAAGGAAAAAATACCGATACTGGCTATCTCTATTCACTAGATACCAATACCCTGGAAGTGCAATGGCAAAAGTCGCTGAAACTTTCTTTGTCAAAACTCTATGGCGTCTGTTCCAAGGGAGTGCTGCTTTCCTCCACTCTGAAAAGTACAGGCAAGTCGCTCTTGACCTTGTCTGATACCAAGACGGGCCAGTCGCTATGGACGCAGTATCTTTATCCTGTCTATTTCAATGATAGCTTGGATATCGTGGTGGGACTTGAGAAAGTGGGAGACAGCAAGACATACGCTTATCGCCTGAGCACAGGAGAGTTGTTGTGGGATGCCGAGATTCCGATGACCAAGAACGTGGGATGGAAAGATGCTTGCATGGTGGATTCCACTCACCTGGTGGTTGTGGGTGATGCCATCAACGAGATCAACATCCATTCGGGTGAAATCAAGAAGGTGAAGGCTGTGACTGGCATCAGTGATACCAAGGGAATGATGGCTTTGGCATTGACCAATGTCTTGTCTGCGGCAGTCACCATCGGATTTAATTCTCCTTTTTATTACTATTATTATAATCTTAATCCATATCTCATTACGGGCTTGACTTCCAATATCCTTCAGGTGGGCTCTGACTTGTATATTAGTGATAGAAAAAGCCTCTATTGTTTGGGAGCGGACAGTTTGCAAACACGCTGGAAGTATGATTTCCAGGACAAGGAGGCTTCTACGGCTCATCTTCTGCTCAGGGATGGCAAGATATTGATGCTCAATTACGGTTATGGCAACAGTCTTATGAGAGGTACGGTGAAGTGTGGCAAGCCTTTCTTGGCTTCTTTTGATGCACAGACAGGAGATATAGAGAAGATGTTCCCTCTATACGACAAGAAGCATGTCATGAACGACGGAATGCTCACGGAGAGTGGTGTCTTCCTTGCTGGTTCCGACAAGGCTGTATATCTGTCATTTGCTGATTCTGCTGTCATCAGCAAAGATTGGGATCGCAGAGCCAATGGGGCTTTGACTATGGTGTTGAGAAAACCATTCTATGCGTTTCATGGACTTGCACCAAAGCTGACTTTAGTGGAGGCATTCGACAAGGTGTGCCCGATGCAGACCAGTACCAACAAGCTTTTTGTCTTCAATGACAAGTTGGACATTCTTGAATCTTATGATCTCTACGAGACTTTCTCCGTTTGTTTCCGTTTGGATGATGTGCTTTGCATACAAAACGTGTGTCCTGAGACAGAATGAAGTCTGATATTGGCTATATTTGATAGATTTCTGT
>ERZ1034669.347-NODE-347-length-17199-cov-9.055296_pt1 | contig 17199 bp, 16 predicted proteins | sample MGYA00520705_ERZ1034669 | MGnify/ENA primary metagenome ERZ1034669 (study PRJEB33766, sample SAMN09781766) | gut metagenome | biome: gut microbiome | host: Homo sapiens | place: Madagascar | study: EMG produced TPA metagenomics assembly of the PRJNA485056 data set... | reverse complement strand
ACTGAATTGCATACTCTGTCGACGGGATTTAGCATGGCATGAGATTCTTTTCCTTTGAAATTCACAGACATTACAGTCGATTCACTGAATGCATTGCCAAAATGTCCCTCGTCATGGATAACAATGGAATTCGGTGAAACATGGGAAGCAAACGCCGCTTCAGAGTCTCTGCCGCTGGCATTTCCTTTTCCTCCAAGAACAGCAAGAATCTTTCCGCTGTCATCGGTGGCAACGGCAATCTGTCTGAGGTTTTCGGATAGCCCCTTCTTCTTTTTTTTGCTTCTTTCCTTCATTGGAACACTGATATAGGTGTGATCAGCATAGACTTTCCCTGATAATACCGAGTTTTCCTGTGATTTCACCAAAGCCTGAAGCTTTCCCTTCCATAGACATACCGTTTGCACGGATACGCCTATCTGATGTGCAACCTGGTGAAAGAGGACGCCATCTGAAAGCATGGAAACCATGCACTTTATTTGAACAGGCCTTAACTTGGATGAATTCAGAACCGTTCCTGTTCTTGACGAAAAGGATCTGTGACATTCCTTGCAGTACCATCTCTGGTGATGATGTTCCTTTCCGTTCTTCTTTATGCTGTGTGAGTGGCAGAACGGACATTCATCAGCGGCCCTCATAGTCATGTTACGGCAATCGAAAAAGCCCATATCGGAATGCAGCATCACTGTTCTATCGTTTTAGGCCTTTTTGGGATAATCAAGCAACACTATTGTTTATCCTTTTCAAACAAAAAAAGACATCCTTGTCCCGAAACGCAGATACAGCGGCTTTGTCCAGACGGATTTGGACCTGCTTTTATAGGAACTTTGCGTTGATACCCTGATTGCCTCTGGTGCAGATGCGAATATCTGTGTTATGCAGACCTTAGCAAGCGCGTATTATCTCGGCTATAAGACACTTGTTCCTGCGGTTTCTTCCTGATTGGCAGCAGGAAGAAGGATTGGAGTATTTCTCCCGTTGCTATGATAGCCAGGTCATTGACACTGATACTTTACTGAACAACTTGAAATAGCTGGTAGACTCTTTGAGAAAAAGTCCGGATATTAAGGCATTCTCTTGATGAAATGATGCTCGGACTTGTAGGAACCTTCTTTTTGTGTTCTTTCGTATCTGACGGCTTTGCCTTCGTATTCGAAGCCTAAGGACTCTGCAGTATGAAAGGAAGCGACGTTATCTTCGTCAAGCTTGATTCTCAGAAGTTTGATGACTGGTTTCCTTTCCTCTAGAACATATTCTCTTCTCCACTCTCCGTAAAGTACGATTTCGTTATTCTGTATCGCTTTTAAAATCGGCTGGAAGCCTTCTTTGATATATCCTTTCCGTCGATATCCTTTTTTGATGTAATAAGAGACTTCGAAGGTGTCTTCTGAATCGCGGTCGAAAAAGAAGCCGATATTGCCAATAGCTTCATCAGTTTCTTTCAGGTACAAGGAAAAAAGGAACCAATTGGTTGATTCGGGATTATATGCTAATCGAGCAAAATCCAAGTTTTCTTTATCCCAGCGTTTGATATAGTCATGCATGGCCATGCCGTATTCTTTGTTATTTGGTTTGATGAGTAGTCTTTTGCTTTCTAGCATTTTGGTATGGTTTGTGCAATAGCAGTTTACCAATTCCTTGAAATAATAGACTTTTGCTTTTTTCCTTTCCTTAGAAAGAATGAATCTTTCATCCTCGTCGCAGTCGCTAAAAGAGTTCCAGGCGACTGATTTCAGTTCCTCGTCTTTGGAATCTATCAGGCACTTCGTGATTCGGTTTATCAGATCGATATCATAAAGATGTTTGTCATCGTCTCGAATCATATCGCCTTCTATGCCGGTAATGATTCGCAGGTTCAAAGAAACGTATTTTCCGTAAGGTAACGAGTTCTGGAAATAATAGTCCGTGCCATCTTGGCAAAAAATATGATAACTAAAACCATGTTCTCTCAGGTAGTCTTCTAATCGCCTTGTTAATGTAAGATTACACATAAATAAACTCCATCTTTATAAATAATTATATTTTAATAGAGAAGGATAAAAAAATAAACTATTCCATCTTTATAAATAATTATATTTTAAAAGAGAAGGATAAACAAAAAAGACATCCATTACTGGATGTCCTGGTTTTCGTTTTCTGGATTCTTATCTGGATTCTTTCTGACATAGTTGGAAGAAATCGAAGTTAATGCAACAGCAGCCAGAGTTAAGAATACAACGACTCCACCGATTCCTGTCCTTAAGATACCAGCAAGAGAAACTGGATTCGGCGAAGTAAGGAGAATCACACCAGTTAGAAGCACACCGAGGCTGATAAGGAAGAAGAGAGAGAGGAGAGAAATGAAGATTGCACTCCCTTTTTTCGATAATCGGGCAATCCCGAACCTGATCTTTGCAATAAGTTTACCAATCATGACTTAGGAATGGTGTGCCCTAAGGGATTCGAACCCTTGGCCTCAAGCTTCGGAGGCTTGCGCTCTATCCAGCTGAGCTAAGGGCACTGATAATAAAAAATGGTGGCCGAGACGAGAATCGAACTCGTGACAAACCGCTTAGGAGACGGTTGCTCTACCATGCTGAGCTACCCGGCCAGCCGAAAGAAATTATACACCTTTGAATGGAAAAAGAAAACAAAAATATATTTTTCGTGAAATTATATGCTTCTCACACCCAATATGAAGTGAATAGGAGGACGTTATGAAACAAAAAAGGAGGGTTCTTTACCTGTCTTCTACTTTTCTGCTACCTTCTCTTCCCAATAAAAAGGATGTTTATCAGAATCCGTTTGTTGACATTCCTGCCTGTAAAACGAATAGGATTACCTATGCGGATGCCGATTCCCTTGTGAATAAGCTTCCTCTTGATTTCTATGCGAATGCTCCTACGGAAGGGCATCTTGGTATCGGAGGAGAACATGCAAGACCACTAGAAAAGAGAAGGGATCCTATCTGGGTTGATACACCAGAAGGGAAAATCGATATTGGTATTGTCTTTGCCCAGGATATTGGGTTTCAAAACAAAAACAGGGAAAGGAGAGCCCTTGGTTTTTCCTTTGACTTTACCATCGATGGCAAGCCCTACAAGAAAACTTATCGAAAAGTAGTGAATGATCTTCCTTCTTTATTCCATCAAATGGGTAAGGTAGATGACAATGAAGATGAAGAGATACTGAAGACGAGCTTCTTTCTTTGGAATGAGAGAACAATCAATCTTCGGATTGATTTAGATGGGCATCATATCTTCTATTTGAATTCGGTTGACTTCTATTACGGAGACCTCCCGAAAGATATCTGGTATGCCTACCTCTTGCCGCAAAATGACAATGATCGATACTTGATCTCAAACAAACAGGATTTCTGTCATAGTCATGATAAGGAATACAATCTGAATATTGGTACAAAAGCGGAATTCACGCTCTACTCTCCTTATGGAAGTTTCTACGATAGACGGTATCTAGAAGAATCCTTTGGTGTCAGAAAATATCCTGGTGATAATAATCTGATTACCGATAACAATATCGTAAATGGAATAACTTCCCGATATTTTGTTGACAGTTATCTTGCTCCGATTGGAACGAAGTATGAAGTAGAAAGGTATAGCAGTTATAGGGGATACAATGAAAAAATCATCCTTCATAGGATAGTCGGTGATAAGAAACCACCGACAATCTATTTTCCGCATGGAAAAGAAATCAAGCTGAGTTATAAGAGCGACTTTACTTCTTATCAAAGCTATGAAGGAGAAGTCTTGATAACAGACAACAAAGACGAAATCATTCGGACAAAGCTTCTTAGAAAAGACGGAACAGAACTACCGGAAAATACCTGTGATACGTTTGACTGTATCTTATCCTGTTATGACAGGATGCAAAACAAATCCCAAGAAGAAGTTAAGGTCACTCTGATCGATGATCTTCCTCCCAATAGGAAAGCGGAGTATTCCGATATCTTTCTTCCAAAAGGAACAAGGATCAGCAAAAAAGAACTCCTCTCTTACTTTCAGATTGAAGATGATATCGATAAGCATCCGACAAGGAAAATAAGGGAGGATACTTATTCTGGAAAACAGTATGTTCCTGGAAACTATCTTTTCACTGTGGAAGGAAAGGACAAGGAAGAGAATACAAGCTCATTGACAAGGAAAATCCATGTCAAAGAAAGCTTTGGCGAATATTATTTGAGAGATGGTTTCGTGAAAGTTCTGGAGACGGAAATCCCGACAAAAGAAGAACTGGTATCCCTCTTTATTCAAAGCGGAAGACTACCGGATAAAAACTACAGCTTCATTGAACAGATAGAAGGAGAGACCATCTCCCGTAATCTGAAACCAGGAGACTACCAGAGGAAGTTGAAACTTTCGAGTCAAGGGGAAGAGGATATTGTCTTTCCTTTCGTTCTTTCGGTCATGAAAAAGGAGACAGATTCTTTTCAAAGGGAGGAAAAAGGATCGTTCTTGGAACGGATTATCTCCTTCATTATTAAGATTTTCACTGCGATAGTTGACTTCTTCAAAAACCTTTTCTCCTAGGCTTGCTTCTATTATACAATGAAAAATCAATTGCACTTTTTTTCTTCTTGGGGTATCATTATTTAGCTATGCAGCTGTGGCGGAACTGGTAGACGCGCTAGATTCAGGTTCTAGTGGTTACCCGTGGGGGTTCGAGTCCCCCCAGCTGCACCAGGTGGAGAAAGAGTACAGGCCCGGCTTAACTGACCGGGCTCCTTTTTTTATTTCTATAAATTCAGCTTAAGATTTCTTTGAATTGTTTGACGAAGAATTTCTTAAATGTTTCCATAGAGTTTCACTTGGAAGGAGAAAAGGAATAAGGAATGAATGACGAAAAGCAAACTATTTTGTTTTTTGTTGATAATTGCAGGAAAGGTCAGTCTGAAATAATCCATCCGTTTTCTTTTAAGATAGTCTTTTGCATTGGCGGAATTCTTTTGGAAAACACAGCTCCTTAGGGTAAAATAAAGGTGCTTGAAAGGAGCAATTGGTTATGGATGAAAAATTAAATCCTCTGTTCACCCCTTGGAAAATCGGCAATCTTGAAATCAAGAACCGTATTGTTATGACTTCTATGGGTGGCACAGATTTGTTCGGCTGGATGGAAATCAATCATTTCGACAAGGAGGCTGCAAAATTCTTATTAGATAAGGCAGAGCATGATGTCGGATTGATTCTTCCTGGCTGTCAGCCAGTCTATAATCCGATGCTTGGACAATGGCTCTACCGGAAAAAGAGCAGGTTCAAGAAAGTCAAACCCTTCAGGGATGAGGTTCATAAGCATGGTGCAAAGCTGTTCATCCAGCTGACTGCTGGCTTTGGACGTTCTTTCTGTATTTCCGATAGGATGGAAAAACTTGCCTCGAATAAGGTCCTTAATGTCTTATCGAAACCGGTGATGAACTTTGATAAGATTTGTGCGACCGCTTCTCCTTCTCCGAATCGTTGGTCGGATAAGGTTCCTTCTAAGGAAAGGACGAAGAAAGATATTGAGCAGTTTATCAAAGCCTTTGCAAAGAGTGCCAAACTGCTCAAGGATAATGGTGTTGACGGTGTTGAAGTCCATGCGGTTCATGAAGGATACAGGCTTGACCAGTTCACTCTGAAATATGTCAACAAACGTACGGATGAATATGGTGGAAGCCTTGAGAACCGTTATCGTTTTGCCATCGAGATTGTCAAAGCCATCAAAAAAGAATGCGGACAGGATTTCCCTGTTTCTCTTCGTTATTCGGTTCTTTCTAAGACCAAAGGGTTCCGGGAAGGCGCTCTTCCTGGAGAAGAATACAAGGAAGTCGGACGAGATAGGGAAGAGAGCAAAGAAGCAATTAAGCTCCTTTCGGAAGCCGGCTACGATAGGTTCAACTGCGATAATGGAACCTATGATGCCTGGTACTGGGCTCATCCGCCGATTTATAGGCCAGAGAACTGCAACCTAGAAGCTGTTGAGGAAATCAAAAAATACACCGATAAGCCAGTTGTGTGCGCCGGACGTCTTGATCCATTTGTTGCTTCTAAGGCGATTGAAGAAGGCAAGTTAGATGGTGCCGGATTTGCCCGTCCTTTCTTAGCGGATCCTCACTGGGTTACGAAGAGGAAAGAAGGACATAGGGATGATATCCGTCCTTGTATCTGCTGCCATAACGGATGCTTCAATAGGGCACACTATAAAGGACATGCCAATGATCAATCCTTGACCGATTCTCTTCATAGGTCCCGTTGTGCTGTCAATGCAGAAACAAGGCAAACAACGAAGCACTATATTGCGAAGACAAAATCTCCGAAGAAAGTTGCCATCATTGGTGGCGGCATCGGCGGAAGGGAAGCTGCAAGAGTGTTAAAGCTCCGTGGCCATACTCCAGTCATCTATGAAAAGAGCAATCATTTAGGCGGCGTGTTTGTTGAAGCAGGCTCTGCTTCCTTTAAAGGAAAGCTTCGTGAATTGCTTGCCTGGTACGAGAAACAGAGGAAGGATAGGAATATCGAAATCCACCTCAATACGGAAGTTAAAGATATTCACGAAATCCAAGCAGATCACTATATTATCGCAACAGGATCGACTCCGAAGTTCTTCAAATCCGTTCCTGGATTTGAAAAGGGAATTGAGGCTGTCGAATACCTGAAAGACAAAAAATGCGGTGACAATGTTGTCGTTGTCGGCGGTGGTCTCACTGGCTGTGAAATCGCCTATGAGCTTTGCCTAGAAGGAAAGAAACCGACCATTGTCGAGAGGAAGAACGATTTAGTTGCTCAGACTGGTGTCTGTCTTGCAAACTCTTCCTATCTAAGAGAATACTTTGCACTTCATAAAGTCCCAGTCTACTTAGAAACCAAAATCAAGGAAATCAAGGACAAAGAAGTCATCTGCACCGGTAAAGACGGAAAAGAAATCGTCATTCCCTGTGATAGTGTGATTACATCCGTTGGCTATAATCCAGCTCCGCTGACTTGTAAGCAGAAAGATGTTGACTTAGTCGGTGACTGCAACGGAATCGGAAATCTTCGTAATGTTATCTGGGGTGCCTACGACGTTGCTAGGAAAATTTAAAGAAAGGAGAAAGACAATGTACGAACCAAAAAGGCAGCTTACCGAAGAAGAAAAGGACATTCTTTCTGGAAAACAGGGCGAAACGAAAGCCAAGAGGAGGGAATGTCTTGTCCGTTATGGTGATATCTTCCATGCCAAGAGAATGGTTAAGGTCACTCATAAGGAAGGACATCTTGTCACTTCCTTTGGCTTACAGCTATTAACTCCGATTTACCCTCTTAGGGATGAATTAATTAAAGCCGGACTTGTCGCGGAAGAAGGCTTCACAGCAGACCCGCGTCCTATGGATTACAAGAACGCAAGTGCAAATCCAATTGAAAAATTGGTTTTCAATCATTTCAGGTATTCTACCCAAGGACACTATGAAGACCAATTAAAGAAGGTCGGCAGGAAAGATGATAAAGGATTCACTTGCACCTGCTATCTGAAGGAAAATGGAAACATCCCTCAGAAAGGCGATATTCTTTCTTGGGCGGAGAGCTCTGCTGTGGTCTATGCTAACTCTGTCTTAGGTGCTCGCTGCAACCGTAACTCCGGTGTCTTTGATTTATTCGGAATCCTTCTTGGCGAGGTTCCGGAATTCGGTTTCCTTCTTGATGAAGGACGGAAAGCGGATTATAAGGTCATTATCAAATGTACAAAGCTTCCGGAAGCCCAAATCTTAGGATCGGCTATCGGTAGGAAGGTTAGGGAGAAGGTACCTTATGTTATTGGTCTTGATCAATGGTTAAAGAATCTTCCGGACGAAGATACCATTGCTTATCTTAAGGACTTCGGGGCAGCAACGGCTAGTAATGGTGCTGTCGGACTTTATCACATCGACAAGATTACTCCAGAAGCCAAAGAACTTGGTCAATCCTTGTTGAAAGACAATGTCAAAGAATACGTTATCGATGATGCTGAAATCGAACGTGTCTATAAGAGCTATCCGATTAGGTGGAAGAAGAAAAACGCGAAACCGCATAAGTGCTTCATCGGCTGTCCTCATTTGACAAAGAAACAGCTGATTGACTGGACTAGGAACATCGAAAAAGGACTGAAGGAAAGCGGAAAGAAGAAACTTGTCGTTGATACGGTCTTAACGACCTCTCCGCATGTATTAGATGCCTTTAAGGAAACCGAATACTACAATCGTTTAATTGCAACGGGTGCCCATGTCTCTATTATCTGTCCGTTAAGGTATGCGGATAACCCGCTTTGTCATGCACGGCCTAGGATTACCAACTCGAACAAGCTGCGTACCTATACCTTTGCCCGATACGAAAAAGATGAAAAGATTCTGAATCTCATCACTGGAAAGGAGAGCTACTAAAATGAAGGAATTCAAAGGACGTCCCTTATTTGCTGATGATTTTACCGGTGAGGCTATTGTCAGCCACAACGGATTCAATACTTTGGCTAGCTTCCAGTCTTCCTTGCTGAAAAAATCAGCAAAGGAAGTCATGGTATCGGATCAGAATAATCCGGACCTTTTCAAAAAGAACATTACAGGTAAGATTCTTTGCCTCCCTCAGACAATCGGTTCTACTACCGGTGGTCTTGTCATCCAGACCGCTGCCAATCGTCACCTTGCTCCTGCTGCTATGCTCTTCGCTGATGAAATCGATCCTCTTGCCGCAAGTGGTGTTGTTCTTTCCAATGTCTGGGAAAAAGTACCTCTTCTTTGTATCGATGGGCTTGGAAGAGATTTCCTTGATGCCGTTAAGACGGGTGACAAAATCACGATTAAGAAAGACGGCACAGTCATTATTGATTAATTCGTAAATTTGAAAAAAGGACTGTTGTATCAGCAGTCCTTTTTAAATGCAACTTTTTAAAGATTATTAAAGTTTGACAGGACCTTCTGGATGTCTCTTTTTCCAGTCTTCCTCGTCTTTCGGATCATCCCAGATGGTGTCTTCATAGACGACTCCCTCGATGAACTGCTTGTCCGGAATCTTGGCTTTGAAAAAGGAATTTTCCGGTTCTTGAATACGGCAAGAGGTTCCTTTCCTAAGTACGAAAAAAAGGACAGGCTTATGCTGTCCTTAAGTTGACTAGAACTTGATTTCTTTTACGATTTCGTCGGTGAGAAGGTCAATCAGCTTGATTCCTTCTTCATTCCTTATCCTATAGGAGTGACGATTGTCTTTTGGAAGGGATATAGAGCCTGGATTGGCTAAAATAAGATTTTCTTTTTTTTCTAGGACTCCGATGTGAGTATGTCCCTGCAAGAAGATATCGCCTGGATTCTTCGGAAGATTCTCAAAGGAATAATGGTGCCCGTGAGTCCTTGTTATCTGTTTTCCAAAGACATACATTGTTCCGATTTCCGAAAAGAGGAAAGGAGAGACCCTTTGATCCACTTCGGATTCGCAGTTTCCTTTGATGGCAATGATTTTATCGGCGTAAGAGTTCACAAGCTGCACACATTCTCTTGGTGAATAGTCTTTTGGAGGGATATTCCGTGCTCCGGAATAATAGAAATCACCAAGCAGGATGATTTTCTCTGGATTATACTTTGCCGCTTTGGAAAAGAAAATCTTTGCATAGTAATAAGAACCATGAATGTCGGAACCAATCAGAAAATTCATTATCGATTACCTCTTTCTATTAAAAGTCGAGAGACTCTACAACGGACGAAGAATCAAAATCCCTGATTCTCCTTCCTTTATCATCCCTTACCCTATAGGAATGAATACCATCTCTTGGCTGAGCCAAGGAACCAGGATTTGCAACAATCCGTCCCCTCTTGTCTTTCGTAATGAAGCTTTGATGGGAATGACCTACTAGCCTGATATCGTAAGGAGCCGTATAGTTCGTTGGATTATAGAAGTGTCCATGGGTCAACACGATGCTTTTCTTTAGCTGATAGTCCCTGTTTATCAAAGGCCTATCGAATCTGGCAAAGTCGATTTCCTCATAGGAGTCGCAGTTTCCTCTTACGGCTAGTATCTTGTCATGCAGAGGATTGAAGACATCAATGACGTCATAAAGAAGGTCACCTAAAAGGTAGAGCTTGTCAAAATGCTCTTTCTTAAATAACGAAAGAGCAGCCTTAGCATAATCGGCATCGTTATGGAGGTCGCTTAATACCCTGATTTTCATAGCACGGATATTGTAAGAATTTCTTCTTGAAAATTCAATTTAGTCGCCTCGGAAACCTTTTTCCGATAAAAGCGGAGGTTCCCTTGGCTTATAGAAGAGGGAATGGCTCGGATGATTCAGGAAAGAGAGGAGACGCTCATTCTTCGATTGATGGAAGACATAGTCTGGAGTTCCTTCTTCTGCGACAAAACCTTGATCCCTGAAAATGACTTTTGAAGAGACATGCTCTGCAAAGCTCCTCTCATGGGTAACGACAATCCTTGTCACATGTTCATCGGCAAGTTCTTTCCTGACGGACAAGACTTCATTGACCCTCTCTGGATCTAAGGCAGACGTCGGCTCATCAAAAAGAATGACATCCGGATTCCTAGACAAGGCTCTTGCAATAGCGACACGTTGCTTCTGACCGCCGGAGATATCCCGGATTTTAAAGTGGACACGATCCGCTAAGCCGACTCTCGCAAGGTTCTTGAGAGCAATCTCTTCGGCTTCTTTCTTCTTCCGGTGAAGTACTTTTCGCTGACCGATGACACAGTTTTCGAGTACATCCCTGTTGTTGAAAAGATTAAAGGATTGGAAGACCCTTGAGATATGGCTTCTTAAAGAATTGACATCATACTTCGGATCTAAAATATTCTTTCCTTTATAGAGAATCTCACCAGAAGATGGAGTCTCAAGGCGGTTAATGCAGCGAAGAAGCGTAGACTTACCAGAACCAGAGGGACCAATAATCGTCAAACATTCCCCTTCGTTAACATCGAAGGAGATATCTTTTAACACCTTTGTATTTCCTTCAAAGGTTTTCGCTAAATGATGAATACTAACAAGCGGCATTCTGTTTCTCCTTTTTATGATAATGGAAGAGCACTTCTTTCCAATGGAAGTTTGGTTTCTTGCCATCCATTCTGTATTCGACAATCTTAAGAATCAGGGTTGCACAAAGAGTCAGAAGCAGATAAATGCAGGCAATCAGAAGATAACTTGCCCTGTACTTGTAGTTCTTACTCGCAGCCGCATTTGCCTGCCAATAGAGCTCACTGACAGCTATGACATTCAAAACGGAAGAGTCCTTAATATTCACGACCCATTCGTTTCCAATCGTCGGAATCGAATTCCGGATAGCCTGAGGAAGCTCGACAGAGAAAAGAGTCTGCCTCTTGTTCCTGCCAAGAGCTCTTGCTCCTTCTTCCTGTCCTTTATCCACACCATTTAAACCCGAAAGAATAATCTCACCCCTATAGGCAGCCGTGTTGAACGTAATCACAATCCTTCCTGCCATGAACCATCCATTGAAAACAGAGTTTCCGCTGAGAACCTTGTTCCAGTTCAGACCCATAGCCTGGCATCCGTATTTGAAAATCCTAGCCTGGACCATCCTAGGGGTACCACGGATAATCAAGGAATAGATCTGGCAGATAAATTGAATCGGATAAGAATAGATCTTCTTATACCAAGGGGCTCCTTTGGTCTCCCTCTTTTTTCCAAAGGCAAGGAAGACACCAAGAAAAAGACCACCGAAAGTACCGACTAAAGAGAGAATGACAGTAGAAAGAAGGCCGTAAAGATAGAAACTTCCGTAATGGGATAACAGCTCGGACCTATCAGAGAAGTTCATTCTGCAGCGCTCCGTAAGACAGCATCCGTCCTCCTCTGTTCCCGCTGTGAGGAAGAGATGGACTTCAAAGCAGCATTCACAGCCGCTTTTAATCCCGTGTTCTGCTTCTTGATTCCAATAGAAACACCAAGCTCTGCTAAATCAATTCCGAGAATGTCCTGGTTCCTGCGGATAATGCCAAGACCTTTCCTATTCTGGACATAGTTTTTGGCAACCGGCCTTTCAACCGTAAGGAAATCGGCTGTCGAGTTCTCGACATCTTTTGCGGCTAAAGCATAAGTAGTCTGTGCCGAGGCATGGACACATCCATAGTCCTTAACAAAGTTATCAATCCTATCATCTTCGACCGTATTGGCCTGAGAGACAACCTGCTTATCTTTTAATAAAGCAGTGAGCTCTTCCTTGCCGAGAATCTTCCCATCATACTTCGTGGAATACTCCGTCCGGGTAATCAAGACAACTTCGGAACGATAATATTCATCGCTGAAAGCAACCGTCTGTCTTCTTTCCTCTGTATCCGTCCTTCCTGCTAAGACCAAATTGATAGCTCCGTTATCGCAGTCAGCGACAAGGCTTTCCCAGAGCTCCTTTACGATTTCGACTTCCCTTCCCCTCTTCTCGGAGAGCTTCTTGGCAATCTGGATATCATAGCCATCCGCATAGCCTTGGGCATTGGAAATCTTCAAAGTGTTCTCGTTTTCCTTCGTTTCTGTCCAATTGAACGGAGCATAGTTGCATTCCCTGCCGATAACAAGCTTATCCGCTTCGACATGATAGCTCTGACCATCGATCTGGATATCTTTTCCTTCCGGAGCCGATTCCTTGGAGCAGGCAGTAACAGACGAAAGCGCACATAAAACAGCAAGAATACGGAATGATAATGATTTAGACATGAAAAAATGTCTCCCTTTCTGTCAGCTTCGCACATGATGCGAAGCCGCTTACAAAGAAGACAGGACTCTCGTATCAATAGTGCCAACCTAGGTCTGTTGCCTAGGAGAGTCCTTAAGGTATTCCCATAAGGCCCAACTCGTCTCTTTCCTTTGCGAGAAGTACTCAAGATGGTTTCGGCGGCTCTTACCTTTCCTTGCTAGGCAATTCGCATAACCTAGGAAGTACTAATTTGTAGCCGCTCCTCTATTCGATCTGACGGAACTAGTTAACAATATTCCATTTCGGATTGCAAGGGATAATTTATAAATTCTGAAAATAGCGTGTTGTAAGAGATTACAGACCCTCTATGCGTTATAATCAAAATGGATCAAGGAGCTTAACAATGAATAATTTCTTCTGGGAGACTCCGACAAAAGTTTATTTTGGAAAAGGAGTCGTCGACGAACATCTTCAAGAAGTCAGGTCGCACTATGGAAAAAGAGTCCTTCTCACTTATGGAAAATCCTCCGTTAAAACCAGGGGACTCTACGATAAAGTCTATTCTTTATTGAAGGGATACGAAATCTATGAATTAAGTGGAATCGAACCAAACCCGAAATACAATCCTTCGGTTCTAGAAGGTGTCAAAATCTGCAAAGAAAAGAAAATCGATGTCATCTTAGCAGTAGGTGGAGGATCCGTATTGGATTGTACAAAGGCAATTGCCGGTTCCGCTTTCTATGATGGTGATCCTTGGGACATCATCATTGGAAAAGCAGAGACTGTCAAAGCACTTCCCATTGTCGATATTCTGACCTTAGCTGCTACAGGGTCCGAATTTGATGATGGAGGTGTTATCTCTCGAACGGAGACAAACGATAAGCTCTGCTATAGCTCTCCCCTTGTCTTCCCTGCTTATTCTCTCTTAGATCCTACTTATACCTTCTCGGTTTCAAAAAAGCAGACGGCAGCGGGAACTGCGGATGCAAGGAACCATGTCTTTGAACAGTACTTTGCGACTCCTTCGACCCTATTGAACGATGGAAGGAGGGAAGCTAGGCTCCGCTCTTTAAGGACCAATGTGAAGATTGCCCTGAAAGAACCGGATAATTATGAAGCGAGAGCACAGCTTAGGTGGGACTGCTCCTTTGGATGCAATGGAATCCTTTCCTGCGGAAGCGGGGCTTCTTCTTGGCCAAGGCATGCGATGGAACATGCTCTCTCTGCCTATTATGACATCACTCATGGTATCGGACTTGGTATCCTGACTCCGCGTTGGAGGGAACATATCCTCAATGGCAAGAGCGTTGACCGGTTTGTTTCCTATGCTAAGAATGTCTTAGGACTGAAAGAAGAAGGAAACAAATTCGTTTTAGCCAGAGAAGCCATCAGGAAAACCTATGAATTCTTTGAATCCCTTGGTATTCCAAGGCATTTGAAGGATGTAGGTATTGATGAATCCCGCTTAGAAGAGAGGACAGAACATATTGTCGAGAAGGAAGGATTAGACCAAGCCTGGGAACCTCTCTATCATGACGACATCCTTGCTATTCTGAAAGCATCCTTATAGAAAGAAAATAGAGTAAATAACAGAACCTTCCTTGGAATTCCAGGGAAGGTTTTCGATTGCCGAAAATTCGGATGATGATAGAAGCAAATCGTGGAAAATGAACTTTTTGTACTTCCAGCACAAAGAAAAATGTAACCCCTTTAAACTTGTATACAAGAATGGTAGAATAGTGGCCAAGGAGATTTATAAAAAATGGATAATTCATCATTCCGCTTAGATGGAAAGGTTGCTTGGGTCACTGGTGCAAGCTATGGTATAGGATTTGCCATTGCAAGTGCTTATGCTTCTAGGGGTGCTAAGATTGTTTTCAATGATCTGAATCCAGATAAATTAGAAAAAGGCATTGCTGCCTATAAAGAAAAAGGAATCGAAGCTTATGGCGAAGTCTGTGATGTCACCAAAGAAGAGGAAGTCCAGGCTTTCGTAAAGAAAATCATCGATAAGTTCGGACATCTTGATATTCTTGTCAATAATGCTGGAATCATTAAACGTATTCCAAGGACAGACAGGAGCGAAAAAGACTTCCGTGCTGTTGTCGATGTTGACTTAGTTGCTCCCTTTATTGTTTCTAAGGCAGTCATTCCTTATAGGATTAAAGAGGGACACGGAAAGATTATCAATATTTGCTCTAGGATGAGCGAGCTTGGACGTGAGACTGTCTCTGCCTATGCTGCAGCCAAAGGCGGATTAAAGAGGCTGACCCGCAATATCTGCTCGGAATACGGCGCTTATAACATTCAGTGCAATGGTATTGGCCCTGGCTATATTGCAACTCCTCAGACTGCTCCTCTTCGTGAGAAACAGCCAGATGGTTCAAGGCATCCGTTTGATAAGTTCATCCGCTCTAAGACTCCGGCAGGACGCTGGGGTACTCCGGAAGATTTAAGGGGACCAGCCGTGTTCTTAGCTAGCGATGCATCTGATTTTGTCAACGGACATATTCTTTATGTCGATGGCGGAATCTTAGCCTATATCGGCAAACAGCCACAATAACAAATTGATTTGATTGGAAGGAAACGGAGGTAAAAGTAATGAACAAACGGATTAGCATATTGGGTATTGTCCCCCTTCTTCTTAGCTTGACTGGATGCAAAAAGACAAGGAATGCATCCTGCTATATCCGGGATGGAGGAACCCAGAACAGAGAAGGCTATTTCGTTGTGAAAGCCGATGTCACTGTTACTGGTGGAAAAATCGACTCTGTCTCTTTCCATGAGACGTATTCAGCAAATGTCTGGGCAAGAGTCAAAGACGAAGACAAGGATAAAGTCGAAACGATTGAAGTTCCAGCTTCCTATTTAGGCGAAGATGCCTCTTCGAGTATCTATCTTGCCAAGCACATCTATGTCAATGGAAGGAACTGGACGGGCACTCTTCGGGATAGCGAGGAAGGTGCTGGATATATTTCCAAAGGAGAATATGTCTGCTATACCGCAGACGAATCTGCTGGAGACCAGGATAGCAAGCGTGATCTTACTATCTATCTGAACGTTCCGGATTCCGATCAGTACAAGCTGGGTTCTTTTAGGAATACCTACTACCAAGACGTTAGGGATGACAAAATCAAGATTTTGAAAGAAGAATCCAAAGAAGAAAAAGATGGAAAGACTATCTACACCTATTCGGACTCTTTGGTTAATCCTTATTTCCCCAGTGAAAAGAAGGATCGTTTAGAACAGGAAGATAACAAAGACTTTGCTGCTTCTGTCCATGCTCTTGAAAACTATCTGAAGGGCAAACAGCTGAACTACCATGATCGTATTACGGATAGCAACCTTGACTTCCATGACACCATCAAAGCAGAAGACGGCGAGTGGGTATACAACCCTTCTTATGCCTTTACGGATTTGACCGATAGTGAGAAAAAAGCCGAGGCAGACAAGAATTGGGAAGTCATCAAAGACTGCAAAGTCGCTTCGCTTCCCTATGATTCGTTAGATGCTCTCTTTGATTCTGCGAATCGTGCCTTTGCTTCTGTCGAATTCTCTTCGTTGAGGTAACACGATGTCTTTTGTTCTTCTTTATCCTGAATTTAAGAAAAAAGCTGTTACCTTTTCCTATGATGATGGAATTCTTCAGGACAAGACAACCGTTTCTATTCTGAAAAATCATCATAGGAAAGGAACCTTTAATCTTAACTATGGTCAATCTGGGGAGGAGAAATTCCGGAACGGAATCGATTGTTCTCACCTTGACCTGAAGAAGGATATTTCTCTCTATGAAGGAAGGGAAGTTGCCAGTCACACCTATTCTCATCCTCATAGGGAAACCCTTCTTTATGAGCAACAGGACGAAGAATTCAAGAAAGACATTTTCGGTTTAGAGGAACTTACGGGAAAGAAGGTCTTCGGTGCTGCTTATCCCTATGGAACCTACAATCTGGATACTTTAAGAGCATTGAAACGAAACGGACTAAGTTATTGCCGGACAACAAAGTCAACTTATTCCTTCTCTCTTCCGGTGGATTTCTTTCTCTGGCATCCAACGATTCACCATCGGGATAAGCGAATCTTTGAAAGGCTCGATTGCTTCCATCATGCCAAAGAGGAACTTGCCCTATTCTTTATCTGGGGTCATTCCTATGAGTTCGCTCTGGATAATAATTTCTCTTTACTGGATGATATTTGCTCCCATCTTGAAAAGGATGTGGATATCTACTATGGAACCAACAAGGAAATCTATGACTATGTTAAGAGTGCGGAAAGGGCCTACTACCGCAACGGAGAATACGTTAATCCGAGCTTATGTGACGTCTATCTGAAAGATGAAAACGGAAACCTTTTACGGATACCAAAGGAAGGAAAACTACAACATGAATAACAACAAGATCATTGGTGCTAGGGGCGAAAGGCTCCTGCGCTTAACAAGTGCAAAAGGACGTCAGATTAAGAACGCGGATTCGTTCTCTGTTTGTTACGGAGGCGCAGAAGGAAACGTTCTCAGGTCTCTTTCCTGCTTAGGAAGGAAAACAAGATTTCTTTCCAAAATGGGAAAGGATGAAATC
>ERZ1034669.344-NODE-344-length-17341-cov-6.475471_pt1 | contig 17341 bp, 7 predicted proteins | sample MGYA00520705_ERZ1034669 | MGnify/ENA primary metagenome ERZ1034669 (study PRJEB33766, sample SAMN09781766) | gut metagenome | biome: gut microbiome | host: Homo sapiens | place: Madagascar | study: EMG produced TPA metagenomics assembly of the PRJNA485056 data set... | reverse complement strand
GAAATATAGATACTCAGCTTATAGCATGGAAAGAAGATTCCATGCGAAAACCGCTGTTGCTTCGTGGTGCCCGACAGGTAGGAAAATCATCTGCAGTTAAACATTTTGGAAAGCAGTTTAAGTATTTTGCAGAAGTGAACTTTGAGCGCAGCAAAGCTATTAAAACCTTTTTCCATGGTGATCTTGATGTGCGTTCAATAGCTGAAAAGATCAGCAGTTACATCAATGTCCCTGTAGAAGCAGGCAAGACGCTCCTCTTCCTTGACGAAATACAGGAATGCCCAGAGGCCATTATGGCTCTTCGGTTTTTCAAGGAAGATTATCCTGAGCTGCATGTCATCGCCGCAGGCTCACTTCTTGAATTCACACTTCAGGAACTTCCCACTTTTGGAGTAGGAAGAATTCATTCTCTCTTTATGTACCCGATGACATTCGATGAATTCTTGTATGCCAATAATGAAGAGGGGCTAGTAAAAATGCGAAATGAAGCTTGTGGAAATCGTCCCCTAGAACAGGCTTTCCATGATAAACTCGTGGAATACTTCCGTATTTACCTGCTTGTTGGAGGTATGCCGGAATCTGTGCTTGCCTGGACACGTACTCATGACTTCAACCGATGCAGGAACATTCTGGAAGATATTGTGCTGACGTACGAAGATGATTTCAGTAAATATAAGAAGAGAGTCAATTCTGATCTGTTGCGCACTACGATGCGTGGTGTCTGCCATCAGGCAGGTGAAAAGTTGACATTCAAGCAAATATCAGCCGACTATCAAAGTTCGCAGATTAGGGAGGCACTCCGTTTATTGACCCTGGCAGGTATCGTAACTCCTGTAGTCTCTACCTCGGGCAATGGTATTCCTCTGGATGCAGAGGCAGATGAGAAGAGCATGAAGGTACTGTTTCTGGATTCCGGATTACTGCTGGCCGTGCTTCAGTTGGAAGGCAACCTGGCGCAGCAACTTATAGAACTCATTTTGGCTGGTACTCCTCAGGAACTTGTCAACAAAGGTGGACTTACGGAGATGGTTGCAGGACTTGAGATTTTGCGAAACAAACCGTGTATCCAACGTCAGAAGATGTTCTTCTGGGAACAGAAGGGGAAAAGTGTGGCAGAGATAGACTATCTGGAGATTCATAAAATGAAGATTACTCCTATTGAAATCAAATCTGGAACACAAGGCGGCATGAAGAGTCTCTGGCTATTCATGAGAGAGAAGAAACTCACCAATGCCTTCCGGTGCTCTCTAGAGAATTTTGGAGCGTTTGATTATATAGACAAGGAGGATCACGATGCAGTAAGGCATGTTACCATTCTACCTCTCTATGCATTATCATTATTGTAAATAAGTGAGACTTGCGAAACTCCCTTGTAAAGTTTCGCAAGTAAAGTATAAAGCTAAAAAAGGGGGAAGCCAACGCTTTGGCTCCCCCCTTTGGGTTCTTTATAATTCCCTATTGATATTAAAAAACTAGAATATACTATCTTACGGCAATCTTCTGACCCTTAGCCTGAGCACAGGACTGGGTAGATGCCTTCACAATGTAAATTCCGGATGTCACTCGCAGAATCATTCTCTGCTTGTCAGGCAACTGATAACTGTGAACCATCTTGCCATCCAATGTAAATACCTGAACCCTGTCGAGCTTCTCACCACCCAGAGCAGAAACAACAATCATGCCTGCAGCAGGTGAGTAAACCTTCACCGGTGCGCTCTGCCCTTCAGCCTCCATGCGGTCGATGCCGGTTGAGGTACGGGTCTGGGTGAGGAAGTATCTTCCGTGGTCACCCGCCTTCACCTTCACAGCCTCGCCATCATGAAGTTCGGTAAAGCTTGCCGATGCAGCATCGTAGAGATAAACAGGAGCATCGAGCTTGTTCACACCCTTCAGGGTAAGTGAAACCTCTTCAGCCTGCTGGCTCACGATGCCGAGCGGAATCCAGGACAACTCAGGAACCGCATTCACAGCCACCGCCTCGTTTCCGGCAACGGTATAAACCTGCGGAATATCCTTGAGGTTCTGATCATACAAGAGATCCACATCCTCCTGATCATCATAGTCGGCAGAAGCCTCCGGACGCAAGGCGATGCGTGCCCTAGAAGTCTGGCCGTTTGAATTCTCTGTCGTCGCTTCAATGCTCTTTACATAGTCAGATGCCATCAGCAGGCCAGGAGTAATGGTGCGGTCAACACACATCGTAGAAGTGAATCTTACATCTGGAACTGTTGCATTCTCTTTCTTCTTGACAAAGAACGACTGGGTAGGCTGGATAGCGTAGTTCTTCTTATCCAATTCTGCATTGGAAATCGCCTTCACCTCACCATTCTCTACAATCCAAATAGCGTTCTGCAAACCTGTATTCACCTCGAAGAACTTCTTCAGAGAGATAGAGCAGGTATATGGATTAGCCACGAGATAGAAACCGCTGTTGTTATCAGCTCCCAAGCTCTGGGTCTTCTCTGCGAGATGCTTCTCATCGTTACTGAAAGCAACGAGAAGCTTGCCATGGCCTTTGTTCTTATCAACAGTTACAGATTTACCACCAGAAGTTGTTGATCCATCATAATCGAAGTACTGATAGCTGGTATCTTCCTTTGGCAAACGGAGAAGCGCTTTCTTAGTCTTATCCTTCGGCAAGAGCGCATTACCCGCTTTGATAGAGAAACCACCGAAGGTTCCGTCTGCGGCATAGCTCTCGTCTACCTTATTATATACGTGGCTCCAGTAACCGAGATTCATATCAACATCACTAGGAACTGTTCCATTCGGATAATGCGATGCAGAATAATCTCCCTTAGGAGAGATTTCCTTCACATCACTCTTCATCCAGGCTCTCTGATAAACCGGATACTTACTTCGACTATACACCTTATCATCAAACTTGATATCCGTAAATGCCTTGGTCGTCTGCTGACCATCACTTGCAGGTACATACATATCACCAGCATAGATATACTGCAGAGGTGAAGCCATGGTATACCACTTGTTAGGCACCAGCTCCTTCTCTACCCACGCCTTGTCATATATCAGATAGCACTGGTCGCGAAGTTCGCCCTGAGGCTTGAAGTAAATCTGATGGCAGGTATTGCCATAGAACTTCTCGCACTTCAGATTGCCCGATTCCAATCCCTTTTCTGTATCTGACTCATCCCAGTAAGCCATGATGTCGTACTGGATATACTTCGTAGCCTCATTACCCTTGCCATTGGTCAGCTGGGTAGCGATGGCATTGGTGCTACGGTAAACGATGTTACCGAGGTCAGGGAATGGCAAACCTATCAAGTTGTCAATTGTTACCTTGGTAAACTTCATTGGCACATAGCTGTTCAGCGTAGGAATATTTACCTTTGGTGTAATACCGGTTGTACTACCATAAGCCTGATAATTTGTATACTCATTATCATGCAATTCTGTAGATGATGAGCGATGCCAGTTATTATCATTGTTCCAGTTGGCATTCATACCGCCATCGGCAGTAGGCGTCCAGGTAATGAACTCCGGTACTATCTTCACCTTGAGATAAGACTCGCCAGGGCAGTTGGTAGTTCCAGCTGTAGCTGCAGTCTTCTGCTCGAAGACGAATCGAAGGTCGTAGTAATATCCCTCATGGAAGTTCTCTAAGACATCATTAGAGAACTTGAGATCGAGGGTATACTGCTTGTTAGGCTTGACTTCAGCAAGAGTACTAGAACTCAATGTTGCAACAGATTTATTCAATAAAGAAGCATCCCATAGAGGGTCATTGGTTGTTGCAACATAGACATCTGCAGAAGTCTTACCTGCACCAGTCTTACTATCATCAATGAATGTCAAAGTCTTATCTTCGACACCAGTCTTATAGCTTGCGCTATGCAATGGTACCTGGAGATAACCCTGGGAAGTTTTTTCCAATAACTTCTTTATCTGTGGCAATCCGATACGCAATGAAGCTTCGTAGCTGTTATCTTTAAATGGATAATCCACATCGTTGAATCCGAAATTTAGTTGCGGACCATCTTTAGCAATACGCAGAGGCACAGGAATCTTCTCCGTACACATCAGATATTCGACGCTACCAACAGTAAATACCATTTCCCCATCAGCATTTGTTTCAGCCGTTTCTGGTTTCATATAAATTTTATGAGCACCATATCCTATTTTGCTAACAGGTATCTCAATGAATGTTGATGGTGTTGCCTCGTAAGGCGTACTGCTGTCATCAATATACCACAAGAATGGCACACCAGTAAGCGTAATCTTCTCGCCAGTAACAGGATTAATTGTCGTAAGACTACCTGTAAGTTTAACCTTAGGGTCAGAATCAGTACAATTCACACGATACTCTGTAATGACTTTACCATCAGTATCAGTAATCATTGGCGTCTGACCAATCATCTCAAATATAGCACTATAGATAGAGCAGACATCAGAAGGTTTACCCCAATTTGCATCTGGTGCATCTGGATTACTGTCAGCACATACGGAGACATAATACTTCTTACCCTTTGTGAGTTTGAAAGGATGATTAGCCAGGATGATATAGGTTTCACCATCAGCATCTTTTTCTATCATGTTGACACCATCAATTTCATACTTTGCACAGGTTTCCTCTGAATCAAAGACATCAACAGATGCATAGCTCTTGTTCGTCGTAATTTCTTTAGCTGTAGCATCATCAGGTCCTTTTAACGAATAGTTGTAAAGACCTTCTCCTGTTACAGGGGAACCATCTTCGTTCACTAAACGGTAATGAATCTTCGTATCCTTATGGTTAAGTATAGCATTCAAAGTTTCGTGAATGGCACGTATCTTCAACTTGATGCTACCTGTACCCGTTTCACCGCAGGCTGGTCGGTCCTGATAGATTTCAACCTTAGCTGGCTTTAAATATATACGGATATCATCAACGGCATAGTCAGCACCTAGAGTACCCTTACTATAGTTATCTATTTCGATACGAAAGTCAGAATACTTTTCTACTTGTTCATCTTGCTGAATCGTAATCTTGCCATATACCTGATACCATTTTGCCTCTTCAGAACTAAGACGGTTTGTGCCAAATCCACCGGAAGAGAAAGAATGTAACAACTTCTTGTTCTTTATGTTGCCAAACTCATCTTTCTCCAAAACAAACAACTTAAACATTATCTGAGGCTTGACATTTGCGGTGGTCATATCTGCAATACAGGCACTAAACGCCATCTGCTGACCAGTACAAAGACTTGCAGTAAACTCAGCAGAAGCAATGGTACGGCTTTCATCAGAAGCATCTACATAAAGGAATGAACCCGACTGAGATTTACCTGTTGCCTCGTAAGTTCTATCATGCAGTTCTTTCTCCGAATACCACATGTAACCATCTGTACCAGTATTTCCAGCACCAGAGACATTTTTTATATTGGCCGTCTTATAAATACCATATTCACCATGCTGAGGAGAATGTTTGGTATTATAATATACATTACTGTCGCCATTCTTATTTGCACTTTTATCTATCAAATCCTTATAAACGAAACCATAACTGCGCTTGTTCCATGATGACGGATTCTTACTTTGATTATCATCAGGACTTGTAGGCGCAGACAAAGTCTGTTCTGGACTATCATTATCAAAAGAGATAACTGCAATATTGTTATAGTTCTCATCAAGATAAGATATTTGGCGAGTCACATCATCAGCACCCATTTCTTCGAAAGTCTTTGGATAGAAACTGAAGTATCGTATACTGAAATTGGCCATTGGGCTACTAAATTTCCCAGTCTCATCCTTAACATAAGCCACTACGTAAAAGTGATCACCTGGTTTAAAGGTTGGTTTGGTAGCAGTACCACCATCCAAATCAGTCCAAGTTGCACCATTCAGAAGACTTATGCTCAAATCAAAGAAACGTGGGAAATCAGTAACGTTACCTGGTCCAAGAATACACATCTTGTCTCTGGTACCATTATAAGCTCGCCATTCTATCGTGGCAGCCTTCTTGATATCAGAAGAAAAGTCTGCATCCGTAATCTTACGTTGAGCGATAATTGCATTTGTCTTTGCTTCTGTTGAACCGGCAGGATAATATACATGCTTTTTAGGATTGGTAACTGGATAAAAATAATACATAGTAGGATCTACAAAATCCAATCGCAGAGTCATCTTCGAGTTGTCATCCTTAAATCCTACCGTAACATTCTTATTATCCTCAAACGTAAGGTCCTTGCTATCATTTACAAGATCTTCCTTGAGAATATCAGCCATTTGAGTAGACGGAATAATATGGAAAATGTATCTGATGGATAAGGTTGGTTCATGTTCCATATAGGTTCCAGTAGCATCTATTCCATCAATGTAGCGGCTTACGTCACAAGCAATAGTTTCACCCTTCCAATTTGGGTCACTAGGACGAGTATACTTTACACCCACTGTTGACTGTATAGCATGCTGCATCAAATTGAAAGCCATCAATCCCTTATCTACATTATCTGCATCTTTCACAGAATTCAATAGAGAAGAAGATCCCTCTACAGATAAGTTTGCTGATGCATTATCTGTATCATAATTATACCATCTGAAATAACCTAAAGGCTCCAATTGGTCACCAGAGGATTCGAAATTCTGTATAGGCAACATAAGAGACACAGTCTTATGGTCAGCATTATCAACAACATAGGTATACTCCCATGTAGACACCTTCTGGCGCAACTGATTCTTCGATTTATCAATTACCTCATAATCGTTATCAGCATTGGCGTAACCCTTGTAATGCTTAAAAGGCGCATCTGTTGCTTTCTTGATATCATAAACCAACTTACCTTTAATTTTTGGTTCTGTGACAACCAGATAATCTTCTATCTGTGGAGTTTCGTCAGAAGCAACAATCTCAATACGATATTTAGACATATCATCACCATCATTGAAACCTATAGCTAGTCTCAAATCAGCAGGCTTGATAACAGCGTTCTCGTTTACTATATAAAATAACCCCTTTGAGTTCTTATATGTATTGTTGTATTGCAGACTTGTATAACTATGAAAAGAAGTAGAACCATCATCTTTAATGGCTGCATAATACTGAGGAGAAATAAATTCTCCTGTTACCTTATCCAAAAGACTTACTCGCAAGTAGAATGGTTTTGAAGTAGTCACTTCAAAATTACCATCTGCATTTTTCGTAAAGATATTAAAATCCTCTAACTGTGCTGCAATATCAAGTATTTGCAGTTTCTTTTCAGCTATATGTGTTGCAGAAATATATTTAGATTTCTCCTTAAGATTAGAAGAATACGCAGCATCCAAATCATTAAGGAGTGGAGCTTCCTTCAAGCTGACGTTAAACTTGATGTTGAACGCATCAGGTTCCTTAATCATGACACCATACTTTACATTCGTATCTTCAACCAGTTTTGTATTGGAAACAACACAAGATACCTTCAAATTATCCCATGACATTGTGCTAGGGAAAGTGAAGGTAGGATTCAACGCTGCAGACAATGTGCTGGCTGCATTCTCAGAGAACCATGTATAATATATTTCTTTTTCTGTTGTCTTATCTTTACGAAGAGTCAAGCCAGATGTAGTAATGCCAGGTATAGCATTACCGCTCTTGTCCGTAATCATCCATCGTACATAGAGGTCAGTTACTTTACTCAAATCGCTTACACCAAGAGCCTCGCAAAGTCGCTGCTTATTTTCTTCAGTAAGCAGTTGTACCTTTGCTGTCGTCTTCGAAGTGAATGCCTGACGGAAGTTGAAAACCTTAGAAGCATCCAATGAAGAATCATCGGTTGCATCAAAAGTCAACTTATCCTTCTCTGATTGAGGCATCAAATTATAAGTAATCTTCGCCTTAAGAATCGGCTCTTGGAGAAGAGTATTATTACTAACATCTGCGGCTTCATCAGAAAGATAGACGTCTATCGCATAGTTAGACATCACATCTTCAGCATTCTGTAATGTAATTTTATATCCAAAATGTTTTTTATTAACAGAAGTCAGCTGATCAGAATAATAAAAAGTTCCTTTATCATTCTTACAGCTATTATTACTTAATGTTGTATTATTAACTTCATTATAGCCACCCCATTCGTTAGATTTTTCTATTTTATATTCACTAGCTTTCAGAGGAGCATTGGTTGTTTTATTGCGCAAGTTGATACGCAAATAAATCTTCTTAGAACTCGTATCAAACGAACTTCCATCAGAAGTAGAAGATAAAGATAATAGAGACTCTAAAGAAGAAGCTAGATTAAAAGAATAAGTTGTACTACCATCTGCCACAAAATCTGTTACAGACATTTTGTTTGTACCTGTATAATCTTTCAGCAAAGGAGCATCATTCTGTGACACCAACTTAAAAGTGATTTTCTTTTCTGCTGTTTCTTCAGAAGGTGCGTTAAAAAATGCATCGCTAGAAGATACTAAAAGAACTAGCTTGTAATTGGATATATCTTCACCAGCAGTAGTTATCTTAATACTACGCCAAGATTCTACACCTTGAGGCTTACCTGCTTCCCAATGATCCGTTTCTTTGTTAAAAGAAGTAAAATGATAAGTATCAGAAGCATTCCATGAGGATATGTCCACTAAGCTACCATCTGCATTGTATACATACCAAGCTGAGTAATCTTCCGTTGTCAAAAATTGGTCAAAACCAGAAATTGTAGCAGTATTACCACTAGCCAAACCCGTAAAAGTCTGTTCAGGTATAGCCCATATAGCATTTGGCAGCAATGCAAGCATTGCTACCAACATATATCTCATTACACTATTAAAAATCTTAGACTTAAACATAAGCTTCAATGTTTTTTAATATTTGTATTATTGTTTACATATCCAAAATGCACCGTTATGGCGCCTTGCTGAGTACCAGGTTAAATCCTGAGAGATAGCTACCCGATATACCAGCGTTGGTGCAGTTGTGGTTCCATCATCCACTTTTACAGAAAGCTGATAGATGATTGGCCCTATCTTCTTGCCTAACTCGCCTTTGGTTTCCGCCTCAATTCTGTCTTTGCTAGAAACGATAGATGGTATCGTACTGAAGGCTTTTGTCTCTGCATCTGTCTCCGATTCAGAGAGTTTCTTCCATTCGAGATTAGTGAAAGAGACAGATGATCCATTACTATACTTCGTAACAGAAGGAACGATATGGAACTCCTCTAAATCATGGAAAATGAGATTGAGCTGTTTTCCGTCATCTTTCAATGACGGAGCCGAACCGATAGATCCAAAGTCCTCTACCTTGAGACGTAGCTTGTAATCGCTCAGCGCCAACTTTAAGACATGATGGTCATTGCGGGCTATCTGATTCCAGTCGGTATACATGAAATATCGTTGTGAACCAACATTCGTTACGAGCGTTACTACAAAATAAGGATAAGCATTGCCGGCTTGACTCTCGTTGACATAGAAAGAAACCGAACGGCTGTTGTCTGTATCATAATCGGTTGTGTTCTTGGCTACCGTCAAACCAGATGTAATCTCATGTGTAAAATCATCTCTTTTAGCATTCTCTACCAAATTTGGCGTTTGGGCAACATCCGTAGATGAAGCAGACGTTTTAGGAAGCAATTTGACATTTTCTGTTCCTGTAGCAGGATTGCTTGTAATATCGCTGATACTTACATTCTTTACGGTAATATCTTCACCTGTCATGTTGCGGAACTTGAGCGTAATCTTGGATAGCATTCTTACTACATATAAATCCTTGACATCCGGTTGGCCGTCAGGGCCGATTGTTAACGTTTGCTTATTGCTCATAGGAATACCATTCTTTGTAATATCCATATCATTACCATTGACAGCAAATGATTGGGAATCGAAGTCAGGAGAACGAGAACCCTCCGTAATCGTACCGAGTTCTGCATCTGATATATTGGCAAAAGAATAGACCGAATAAGTGGTTCCTGCTTTCAAACCGGTAACTGTTACAACATCTTTCTTATCTTTGCCTTCTTCTACGGATGGCTGCTTAACAACTTTCGCTACCGTTCCATCAGACTTTACAAAGACAACTATCCAATTCTTCATGTTCTCTTCTTTAGAACCGTCATCCCATGAATTGGGCTTTCCTACAGTATAAGTTTCTGCACGGGAAGAAGCAGAACTTCCTGATACTGGAGACAGATTAAAATGGAGAGTATATGTCTTGTTGGTGGTACTTCCCGGATCAGAAGCATCACTATCTGGCGAACATGCTGCAAAAGACGTCAGCAGCATCACCAGGCAAGCCATATATTTCATTATATGTTTTCTCATTTTAGTTATACTTTGTAAATTAATCTTAGAGTTTAATATATTACTTCCCCATGGTCATAACGTGCCCAAGGGACAACATGTATGGTCAACGTCAAACCTTTTGACTTTCCTTCAACGCCTTCTACCTTTACCTGATAGATATTGTTGCGAACAACACCAAAATGCATCGGGTCAGCGGTGGTTCCACTTCCTGAAGGGTCGCTATGACGGAGCGTATAGGTATATTCCTTTTCTTTTCCTATAGAACCAGCTTTAGGCTGTTTCTTGGTTGCATCCCATTCTGTTTCTTCATAATACTTGCCTTTAAAGATAAGGCCTGTAGAATTTGCCTCGGCGTTATCGGTGGTCGTATTCTCCATCACATAATCGAGGATGTAACTTGCCTCTCCTACTGTCGTACTGGTTGAAGTTGTCTTCTTTACATTATATAAAGATGTAGGACCTTCAGCATTACTCAGAGTTAGACCTGTGCGATCCTTTGTCCAAGGACAAACCACATAATTAGTAGCTTTATTGGCTGCATTTTTGGTTTCTAATCCGAAATAAGTAACTGCAGATACAGCTGCATTTGAAGAAACTCGCTTTATCAGGTATTCTCCCTTTGTCATGACTTTGCTAGGAGTAACAGATTCGAGCTTAAAACCACCTATTACATTCGTTCCATCCATTACATTATAATAATAACCTTTATCGGTATCATTATAAGTGGCATTTGGAATGATATCGATGCGGGCTGCCAGGCGTTCGATGTCTACCTCTACCTGATACGGATCAGTTTCTGAACCTTCCTTAGTGAAATCAATCCTTGCATCCTTCTTTGATGACATGATGAAGTTTGAGAACTTTTTAATATCTGCATCTCGGGTACACACCTTCGACATCTGCAAATCTCTTACGTCTTTTATCTTCTGTCCTTTACATCTGGAAGTCATATCGTCTGCATTGCCTATCACTATAACATGATAATTCTTGCCAACAATTGCAGCATCTATTTCTTTTGGAACGGTAGTATAAGTTGCATCTTTGCCGAAAGTAGGAGGTGTTACCTTATTTAAATTGGTAAATGTATATACATACTCTATAATAGCATTATCATCCGACAGGTCATCTTTATCAGATTTATATAGTAAGACAGTCAGAGAATTGACATCATTTTCATGATTGATTCCTGTTTCTCTTCCATCTCCATTTTCACCTCCTTGAGGTCCTGTAGCTGCCCTACTCGCTCGTGTATCTCCACTACCATCCACCGTTACCTTTACCTGCAGATATGCCTTCATATCTTTGCTTGGCAGAGGCAAATCACTAGTAGTGTCACTCGCACAGGATGCGAACGACATAACCAGTAAAAGGGCTAGCAATGAGAGGGTTATAGTTTTCATTTTAAACATACACTTTCTTTTTATATCGGCTTACTGAAAGCCGGGTAGGACATGTTAATGGAGTTCTTCGAACTGGATGCGCTTGCTCCAACTCAGTACATTCACACTGATGGTGATGTAGCAATACTTGAGCTTGCCACCCTGGATAAAGAACTGAAGTTTGTAATCGTAGGCACGGTCTAGGAATTCCTGTGCACTGTAACTGTACTCCTCGCTGGTGCGAAGACGACTCAAGAGGTCTGGCAGGTCTACATTGACTACCGTATTTCCGGTCTCCTTACTCTTAATCAGGAGTCGGCCATCCAGGCTGTAATCTTCGTGCTTCAGAATGCGGGAAGTCATAAAGTCAGCATGGGCTATCTTGCCCTGCTCGTCCTCATCTACCGTATTCCATGCGGCATGAGGGGTATAAATGAGTTTACGGCTCTCATCGAGAGAGTTATCCCAAAGGATGCGGGCATTATGGTCTTCGATGGTCATCGTGTAGTCGTTGACATCCATATCCTGTGGAGAGTCAAGGTCACGAAGCGCCACATTGATCTTCTTGGTATCACGCACCAGAGGGATGGTTGCATAAGAAGGTTTTGAGGATGATACCTCTACTGCCTCCAGCAGTTTACCATGCCAGAGGGTATCGAGAGGAAGGCTGTTGTTGACAACCTCATCATACTCTCCCCTATTTTCATGGTCGAGATTCACTTCCAGTGTCTGCATCTTATCTCCTGTAGCCGATGGAGCGGTACGAACGAACTTGGCACGGCCTGAAGTTAACTGGTCGGCGTATGCATTCTGTCCGGCAAGGGCAAGGAACTGATATTTACCTGGCTGCAGGTTCTCGACGTGCATTACATAATTTGGGTCTTTGAGAGGCGATGATAGCGCAGAATTCGTCTCGGTCTGTTGGGTTATATAGTTTCCGTTCTCGTCGAATACATACAGCGTTACCTGTCCAACATGGTCGTTGAACATGTCGGCACGCTGGAGGTTATAATCATACTTAAACTTCACATATACACCATTAGGACAATCGCTGTAATCCTGGTGCCACATATCGTGGCATGAGGTCGCGACGGTCAGGGTCATGGCAGCTGCCATGACACCCTTTAACCATTTATTTATCTTCTGCGCTATCATATCGCTAATCAATTATTGTTTTCAATTTTTATCTTTTATCAAATTACTTTCCGAGGATAGTACTCTGTGTACGCTTAGCCCAAGAGAGGACATTAATCTTTGCAGAGATATAAGCATCGATGTTATCATCTGGAGTAGTATCTGTAGTGATATCTGGAACAACAGGAGAACCGATCTTCTTGATAGCAGTAACATCAATGTCATACCAGTTGTTACGAACCAATCCATAACGGCCCAAATAGTTCTGCTCCTTTTTACCTGGATAAGCTTCTGATGCAGATGGCTTAACTGTCTCCCATGTATTCCATGGGGCAAGATCACCAGCACCAGCATCATCACCTGCAAAATGCTTGATTCTTACCTCATAGTAAGAAGCACCATTGTCATACTGACGGATTACACGGTTTGTATTAAGCTGATCCTTAATGGCATCCCAACCAGTAAAGGCTGGAGAACCTGCTTTAAGTTTTGCTTGACCTGCAGTAGAAAGTTCAATCTTTGTAACCTTCAAGATACCATCTTTATCAGGAGTTGTAGCCCATGTAAGCTTGAAGTCTGCCTTTGACCAAGTAACTGTACCTGTAGATGCCTGGTTGTCAGACAAGTACTTCTTCAAATCAACAATGTTAATATCTGTACCTAATACGTATGACATAACTGCATCATCACGCTTGCCATCTGTATCAAGGATAGCATTAGCTCCATTATTGGTATAGAATTTATTACCTTTATTAAATGTAACCTTAACCAAAGCACGGGTAGTATTTGAATAATCCATGTGGTCTACATCAAATGTATTCTCATGGCAATATACATACTTACCTGATGTAAGCCAACTTGTTACATCTGCAGCAGAAGTTACTGTATTGAAGTTAGCTGCATGAGATGTTGCATCAAATTTCTGGCTATATGTTGGGTCTACACACCAATAAGTACGATACAAGTCAACAGCTGGCTGCTTTGATGTAGCACCCAAATTGGTATCACCAACAAAACGAGAATTAAGAGCTGGGACAAACTTCTCTGAAGAGTATTTCAGATAATTACCAGCATCAGTTCCCATATTGCGAACAATGTATGAAGACTTGGTTGTATTATCAAGTACCCAACCATTAAATTCGTATGGAAGGTTATCATCTGAAGTATTACCTGAAAGCGAAGTTGAGTTCAAGCTAACCTTTGCAACACCACGCTCTACGAAAACAGAAACAGCAGGGTCATTGATAGCCTCACTTCTAGTTTCTTTAATTTTAGACAAATCAACTTTAGAAAGTGTTGTATACTTACCATCAGGTGCAGAGGCATTACCTGGAGTTGCACTGACAGGAGCATTTGCCATAAAGAAACCTGTACTAGTCATCGCATTTTCTGTGGTCAGGGCCAAAATATCATTATAAGTTTTGCCTGTTAAATCTGTTGAACCATTCTGAAGCAATTTACCATCACTTGCAGTAAGAATACTATTATCATTCAAAAGGACAAGCGCATAAACATCAGTAGCTGTTGTTGACTTAATCTGAGTAACAACACTATGAGTAGAGGTGATGTTGTCGTTATCAGTATCAAGTTCAGAATCTGTCAAATCCAATTTGTAAGCAGCAAGCAATGTATAATCGCCTTCTGATGTCTTACTTGATGCATCAAACAAAGCCAAAATACCATTCTTTACCTCATACTCTGATAATAATCCGTCCTCATACTTGTCATTTTCTGCACGTGTTGTGCTGCCAGAACGAGTTGGGAGATTTACAGAGATGGACATAAATCCATTACCGTCCTTGTTAAAACCTGGATTTCCAGTTCCACCACCATTCAAATCATCACTACTTGAACAAGAACCGAGCATCAGCCCCGCCAATGCAACGGAAAATAATAAAGTTTTCTTCATCTTGTAAGTTATTATAGTTGTTATTAATAATTATTTCTTTACTTATAAACGTTCTTAAAAATCTAATTGTATTACATTTTTATATATTTGGTTTACAATTCATCTAATACGTTATATTTGAGTCACTTTCTGAAGTTGTACTTAGAAAAGTTTTGCCTGAGCTAGGAGCCTGTTCCAGACCAGGGCAGTGCCCTGGCTCTAAGGAATAGCTATATTGTCCTAAACAGACAGTATGTTATAACTTTATAGATTCTGTAAATTTTCTTTTGCAGAAGCAACACCTGCCTTGGCTGCCTGCTCCAGATAATAACGAGCTTGCTTCTCGTTGCCCTTCAGCATCTCATAGACACCTCGGGCATTCTGGGCATCAGCACTGGTTCCTGCCTTGTCGAGATATTGTTTCGCATTATCTGCATCACCGGCATTCAAGCGGGTTATGGCTGCATTCAGATTCGCTGTCTCATTCTCTGGGAACATGCGGACGGCTATCTCCATCACATCATTAAACTCCTTGCTGCCTGGCTCGTAAGTCTGGGCTACCATGAACATCTCCTCCTGGCTCAACTGCTGTGGCTTGGTCTTGATAATCTCCTTTGCCTCTTCCACATCGAAAGGTTTCACCTTATAAGTAATGTGGTAGTCGGAATGGCGGAGGGCTGGATACCAGGTGTCAAGCATAAAACGATACTCTGAAGGATACTGCTTCTTAATCTTCAACTCGCGGGCATCCGCATTCAGACTCTTATCGGCAATAATCGCCAGAATGGCATCCTTATGCTCCAGGTTGCTACCTTTAATATAAGCTATCAGACCATCCCAATCCTCAGGAGTAGAAGAAACCGTGAAGAGATTGTTTGGCAACTTCACCATCCGGCGGACATATTCGGTGAGCGTCTTGGCACGGTTCTTTGCCAGATAATCATTATGGGTGTAAGGACTCTCAGGTGATGCATAACCATGAATGTTGATGCCGCTCACTTCGAGGTTCCTGTCTTCCTTCAATGCATTGATGGTACGGATAATGCTATCCAACTGTTCCGGATTACGGCGGTAATCAGGATGCAGCTCGATGCGGTCTACCGGGAAATCGATATAAGCGCGCTTATCCAGATGACGGACCTTGATTGCCTCTACCTCCGGACGGACGAAAGAAGCTACCGGTTGGCGACGGCGAGAAACCGTGAAATCATTGCCATCCTGCAGATCACCACAACCGCAGAGGTCTTCGTGAATATCCAAATCGTAGTTTCTTTCCTTAGAAGAGAGAGGAACGGAGGCAAGATACTTCACGGTCTGCTGCTTCTTATTGTCTCGCTTCACCACCAAAGCCTGAGGTGAAAGCTGCAACTGTTTCTTCCCTACTCCACGGTCATACATAATCTGCTGTCTTCTGCCGTTGATAACAATCTCCGGCATCTTGAGCAGCTCACCTTTATGCTTGATCATCGGAGTATAGACAAGCTGGTTGTTGGTAGGGAGATCCAGGGAATCGAGATTCAAATCCATCGCAACCGTAACCAGGTCATTGTGATGAGACATCTGTACATTAGATACCTGAATCTTATCGGCAGCCAACTTGAGACTCTTGCAATCCTGGGCTGCAAGAGGCATAGCCATCAAAAGAGAGCTGAATAATAATATGTAGTTCTTAAAATCTTTCATACTCATAGATTATGTTTAATGAGTTACAACATATAAATAAGAGAAATGGCTGCCTTGGTAGGACCCACGTAGTTGTCATGAGATGACTTCTCCTTCTCGCCACAGGCACCGCACTTGAACTTGTCGTACTGGATATAATCATATCCGAAACCTACAGAGGTTTCCAGGTTCCAGTGCTTGGAAAGAGGCCATTGATAACCAGCGGTCACACCACCACCTACATACCATCCTTCATAGCGATGGTCGCGTAGAGATTTGAAAATGCCAAGGGGTAACTTCACTCCTCCTGCATTAAACTGTCCGCCCATGGCATGAATACCCAAGAACCAGCCATTGAAGCTCTGGCAGAACCAGTAACGGTATTCTGGTTGCAAAAGCCAATGACGAAGGCTTGACTGGTCGCCACCGGACTGTTTCCAAGGATTGAAGCCAAAGAATACCTGAGCGGTATGCTTCTTGCCTAAGGCAGTCTCGACACCGAGATTAGGAGTTGTTGTAGCCCAATATAAGAGGTTGGACTTGACTCCCGTGTTTTGCGCATAATTAGCTAGCGATACAAATAAGAGTAGCACTGTAGCTAAAATCAATCGTTTCACCATCTATTAAAGAGTTTAGTTTATTCTATTTGTTTATTTCGTTCTTACTACATAAATAGGTAATTATATAAATTAACCGTTTACATGATAGTTCGTATTTTCTGGGGGCAAAAGTAAGAAAAAAAAATGAATGGGGGGGGGAATTTTCGAAACTTTTTTTGCGCTATGAAACATTTTAGTACGTAATTTTTCTGATTTTTTAAATGAAAACCCACAATCCGTTAACATTTTATACATAAACATCACTCAAGAAGATTCACCATCATTTTTGACAGAAAAGGATAGCGTAGACTATGAGAATACATATAAAGGTAAAAGAGTAAAAGGGTAAAAAGGTAAAAGGAGCTGCGCCCATCTATCTGTGGGAAAAAGCTAGGCGATAAGAAAGCAGAACTGTAGGAAAACAAAAAAGCCTCAGAAATCTTTCGAAATCTGAGGCTCTTGATAAAAGGAGG
>ERZ1034669.336-NODE-336-length-17804-cov-27.118373_pt1 | contig 17804 bp, 10 predicted proteins | sample MGYA00520705_ERZ1034669 | MGnify/ENA primary metagenome ERZ1034669 (study PRJEB33766, sample SAMN09781766) | gut metagenome | biome: gut microbiome | host: Homo sapiens | place: Madagascar | study: EMG produced TPA metagenomics assembly of the PRJNA485056 data... | reverse complement strand
GCTCTCAAATCTCTCGACCTCACTAACTTCAACACAGCGAAGGTGGCGTATATGATCCATATGTTCTATGGCTGCTCCGCTCTCAAATCTCTCGACCTCACTAACTTCAACACAGCGAAGGTGGCGTATATGAACAATATGTTCGAAGGCTGCTCCGCTCTCACAACCATCTACGTCAGCAACAAGTTTGTAACGGACAATGTTAGTAACGGTTCTGATATGTTCACTGGTTGCAAAAGTCTCAAAGATTATAGCGATAGCAAGACCGACCACACCTATGCCAACTGCGGTACGACTGGTTATTTTACTCCTGTATTTGATTATGCCGAGTTTGACAATGCTACTGGAACGCTTACATTCAGACGCGGCCTTTCCAAGCCCGAAGGTGCTTATGATTTGAATGAGGGGAATACCAAGCCGGGGTGGCTTACGCAAAAAGAAGATATCAAGAAGGTGGTCTTCGATGCTTCGTTTGCCAATGCAAGACCAACGAGCTGTTATTACTGGTTCTGTGGCTGCTCTAAACTGACAGATATAGAAGGCATCGAGAATCTTAACACCGAGAATGTGACGAATATGAACTCTATGTTCGATAGATGCTCAGCTCTCACCTCGCTCGACCTCACTAACTTCAGCACAGCGAAGGTGTCGGATATGAGCTATATGTTCATGGGCTGCTCCGCTCTCACAACCATCTTCGTCAGCGGTAAGTTTGTTACGGACCAGGTTACTGATGGTCGTGAGATGTTCCATATGTGCATCAATCTCATCGGTGCCATAGAATACGACGGAAGTAAGAGCGACCACACTTATGCCAACTATGAGAATGGCTACTTCAGTCCGGAAGGCGGATTCCATGCGTATGCCGAGTTTAACGAAGGCACAGGAACGCTTACATTCAGACGCGGCCTTTCCAAGCCTGCAGGCGCTTATGATTTGAATGTGGGAAATAACTTGCCGGGGTGGGATGGCCAAAGAGAAAAAATCAATAAGGTGGTCTTCGATGCTTCGTTTGCCAACGCAAAACCAACGAGCTGCTATGCGTGGTTCTCTCAATGCTCTAATCTGACCGAAATTAAAGGTATTGAGAATCTGAATACCCAAAATGTGACGAACATGAGCTGGATGTTCTATTGCTGCCCTGGTCTTACCTCGCTCGACGTCTCTAAGTTCGATACTCAGAATGTGGAAGATATGAGCGATATGTTTTCTTCCTGTACAGTTCTTAAATCGCTCAACGTCTCTAATTTCAATACTCAGAACGTGAAAAATATGACCGATATGTTCAATAACTGTCCTGGTCTTACCTCGCTCGACGTCTCTAACTTCAATACTCAGAAGGTGGAGAAAATGAACTTTATGTTTAGTTCGTGCGAAGGTCTTAATTCTCTCGATCTCTCTAAGTTTGATACTCAGAATGTGACAAATATGAGCTGTATGTTCGGTTCCTGCTCTGCTATTACAACCATCTATGTCAGCGACAAGTTTGTTACAACAAAAGTAAGTTATGGAACTGATATGTTCTCTGGCTGCACCTCGCTCAAGGGCGCAATAGATAAATATGAAGATAGCAAGACCGACCACACCTACGCCAACTACAAGACTGGCTATTTCAGCAAGCTGGTAGGTAAGAATGGTGAGGAGAAGATAGGTGCAGCGGGAGAAACTCTTGCTGCGGAGAATCTTATTCTTGAAGACGGCAAGGACTTCGTGGCTTATGAGCCGTTCGCTGCCAAGGATGCATCTTACTGCCGAGATATCCCTAAAGGTTCCACCTGGGGAACGCTCTGCTTGCCTTTCGCCATTGACCAGAACCAGGTAAAAGAATGTAAGTTCTATAGTCTTACAGGTATTGATAATGATTGCATCACCCTTGAAAGTTGCGAAGAGGGCAAGATCCCTGCCGGCACTCCGGTGCTCTTCAAGATGAATGAGGGTGTGAAGACACTCAGCATTTCTGTACAAAATGCAGGCATCGTTAAAGAGCCAGTAGCAGGAACAAACACTGATGTCAACCTCGTAGGTTCATTCACCAAGATTGGCGGCAATGGCAATCAGGGTCTTGCAGAATACGACTACATCATCGGTAAGAATAAATTCTGGCGTGTCTCTGACTTGGATGATGGCAATCGCGTGGGCATCAAACCGATGCGTGCATACATCCATCCTGCCACAGCATCTCTGGCAAGAGCAGCCATGCTGAGCATCGGAAAGGGTGATGGCACTACTGCCATTGACAACCTCAACGCTATCAGCAACGATGCCAATGCAGAATACTATGATGCGAATGGTCGTCGTACCAATGGTCTGCAGAAGGGCCTGAACATCGTGAAGCGTGGCAGCAAGACTTATAAAATCATGGTTAAGTAAAGAATTTTAAAATCAAAAGGATATGAAAAAGAAAGAATATAAAAAGCCAGAGATGCAGGTGGTAAATATCACCTCTTGCACCCTCCTCGCAGCATCTACTATGGGGCAAGGAAGTGCTGATAGCGGTAGTAGTCCAGCAAAAGATGCTGATGGCTGGTATTGGGCTGAGTAACAGTCATTATAACGCCTAACGGCAAAATACAAGGGTCTATATGCCACGAAGAAAAGGTGGCGTATAGACCCTTTTGCATATACCAGCTTTGTGGATATTTAAATTTCCTGGACGAAAAAACATCATTTAAGGAAGTTTTTGGGAAAAGCCTTGCTATTCCCGATTATTTCCACTATCTTTGCAATTGAATTAGTTGTACTCGATAAAACGAAGAAGATATGGATTACAAGAGATTACCATACGGCGTTGCCGATTATACCTGGATTAAGAGTCAGAACAGATACTGTGCTGACAAGACTATGTTTATACCTAAGATGGAGGAAGCAGGAGACTTTCTCTATCTCATCCGCCCACGCCGTTTTGGAAAGAGTGTCTTCCTCACGATGCTTCAAGCCTACTACGACATCGAGAAGAAAGACTCGTTCCATACCACATTCAAGGATACTTGGATTGAGTCGCACCCAACCGAAGGACTTGGACAATATCAGGTTTTGTTTTTCGACTTCTCTAGAGCTGTAGCAGGACAAGGTAGCTTGGAGGAGAACTTCAATGCCTATTGCTGTACCATATTGGACGATTTTATCCAAAAATATGCAACTTATTACGATGAGAGCTTTAATATTAAGGAATATCTTTCCTTTACAAGTGCCTCCTATAAGCTAAATGCACTGAATACTTATTCCAAGAGAAAAGGTACGCAACTTTACCTTATCATCGACGAGTATGACAACTTCACCAACAACATCCTGAGTGAGGAAGGAGAAGCTGTGTATCACTCCTTGACTCATGCACAAGGCTTCTACCGTGACTTCTTCAAGCTATTCAAGGGAATGTTCCAACGCATCATGATGATGGGAGTAAGTCCTGTCACCGTGAACGACCTCAACAGTGGCTATAACATCGGCACCAATCTCTCCATGGACCCCATGTTCAACATGATGCTGGGATTCAGCGAGAACGAGGTACGGGAAATGATAGAATACTACAGAGAAGTAGGACTCATCAAGGTTCCGACCGACCAGCTGATTACCGACATGAAGCCTTGGTATGACAACTATTGCTTCGCGAAGGACAGTCTGGTTACAGACCCCAAGATGTTCAATTCGGATATGGTTATCTATTATCTCCGCCATTTCATCCGTTTTGGCAAAGCGCCGGACGAGATGGTAGACCCAAACACCATGACTGATTATGCCAAGATGAAGAAGATCATCTTCCTGGACAAGCTGCAGGGCGACCGCAAGAGCGTGCTGAAAGAAATCATCAACCAAGGTTACATCTGGGCGGAGCTGAGAGAAAGTTTCCCTGCTGAAGACTTGGTTGACCCTGACCTGTTCCCAAGTCTGCTCTACTATTACGGCATGCTGACCATCATTGGCAAGCGTGGCAGAAGAGTAAAGTTGGGAATCCCTAACGAGAATGTACGCCGCCAATATTACGGCTATGTGTTGGATGAATACAACAGGGATGCCAAAATCAACAATAATCATCTTGCCGACCGATACGATGTAATGGCTCTGGATGGTAACATCAAGCCAGCCATCGAATACATCGCCGAAGGTTATCGAAACTGCACAAGTATTCACTCCAGCATCCAGGCAGAGCGCAATCTGCAAGGTTTCATTGCCGCTTATCTCAACCATAGTGGTTATTACTATATCATCCAGGAAATGGAGTTGAATGGTGGTTATTGCGACTTGACGATGATTCCGGACCTCACCCGTTTTCCAGAGGTTGCCCATGCCTACCTCTTGGAGTTGAAATATCTGAAAACGGGCGATACCGATGAAGAAGGAAACAAGGCCTTGGAAGAAGCAAGGACTCAGTTGGAGCAATATGCGCAAGACACAAGATTGCCACAGCTGATGAATGGAAAGCCTATCCACAAGATAGCCATCATCTATAAAGGTAATGACTTGTGGAAAATAACGGAGTGCTAAAGAATTAATTCGATATTTTTCTGAGTCATCTATGAAAGATTTGTCTTCTCGGTTTTCACAATCTTTCGGTCTTCTCTTATTTCAGATATTCTCCGAAATCAGTCAATCTCATATCTCCCTTCTTCAGGAATGTATCGTGCATGGCGAGGGCAGCACGCATGCTCTGTGGCTCGTGGCCCTTCTCGGCAAACTTCAGATACTCACGGAGCATAGGGCGGTAATCCGGATGGGCACAGTTCTCGATAATCTCTTTGGCACGGCGCAATGGGCCCTTGCCACGAAGATCGGCTACTCCCTGCTCGGTAACAATCACATCCACATCATGCTCGGTGCTGTCCACGTGACTGCACATCGGAACAATGGCAGAGATGCAGCCGTTCTTGGTGGTACTCTGCGTGGTGAAGATAGAGATGTAACCATTGCGCTCGTAATCGCAGGAACCGCCGATACCATTCATCAGCTTGCTGCCGCAGATATGGCTGGAGTTCTCATTGCCGTAGATATCGCACTCTATGGCGGTGTTCATGGCGATGACACCCAGACGGCGGATGACCTCAGGAGAGTTTGAAATCTCGCTCTGGCGGATGGTGAGATGTTTCTTGAAGTAATCAATATCATCATACACCTCTTTCAATGTATCGTTTGTTACGGTGAGCGAAGAGCAGGAAGCATCCTTGATTCTTCCTTCGCGCATGTATTTTACCACGGCATCCTGAACCACCTCGGTATAAACGCTGAATACCGGCACGTTAGGGTTCTGTCCCAATGCCTCAAGAACGGCATTGGAAGTTACGCCCACTCCGCTCTGCAAAGGCAGGAACTGAGGAGGAATATGTCCCTTCTTCAGGTCGCTGACCAGGAAATCAGCCACATTATGTCCCATCTGTTCGGTCACAGGGTCGAGAGGCTTGAAAGCACGCGCCTCTTCCGGAATGTTGCATTCCACCACACCCACAATCTTATGTGCATCAATCTCCACATACTCCTTACCTATTCTATCGCCTACATTCAATATAGGAATAGGTGTGCGGAATGGGCATTCTGCTATCTCATATACATCGTGCAGATAGCGGGAAGCAGGACTGTGGAAGGTATTCTTCTCGATGAGCACCTTCTTTGCCAATCTAACGATGGTAGGAACGATGCCGCCGGCAGAGGTCAGGAATGCCTTGCAGGTGGTTTCGCCTTCTTCCAAATCAGAAACCTCGATGATGGCAAGGTCTATTTCGCCATAGAAACCACGGCGCAGGCGCTCAGCCATGTGGCCGAGGTGCATATCCTCATAATCAATCTCGCCCAGGTTGGTATGAGTTCTAAAGTCCTTGTTGGTAGAAAATGGCGCACGGAACTTGATGGCATGAGCTGCCGCCATGTCACCTTCGATACTCTGCGAGGTAGAAGCACCCGTGAGGATGCCAACCTGGAAAGGTCTGCCCGCCTCGTGCTCAGCCACGGCTCTCTTGGAGAGTTCGCGGAAGGTTGCCTTAGGCACGCCGTTTGGTGTGAAACCACTCAATCCGATTGTATCTTGATCGTTAATCATCGCTGCCGCTTCGGCAGCACTCAATCTTGTATATGCCATTTTCTTCTAACTTAATACTCATTAGCGGAACTTATAGCCGCCTTCTTGATAATTGATAACTATTTGCGGCTGCAAAGTTACACATTATTTTCGATATACGCTAATAATTTGATAATTTTATGCAATTAATTGGCAAAAAACTTACAAATAGTGAATAGATATACGGAAACTGCTTACTTTATGCAAAAAGATAGCCGAATCAAAAAGCCTGATTGTACTTCTCAAATTCCTTTTTCTGTCATTCCATGCCCAATCTGTGCGCTTAAAGTGGCTCTAAATATGTTAAAATTACCACTTAGAGCCACTTTCTTACCAATTCGTTTGGCTTTAAGTGGTATTTTTTGTATATTTGCAGCCAAAACAAGCAGGTTGTTTAACCCATTCACTATATAATATATGACAAAGATAATAGGAAGGAAACGTGAGCTACAACAGCTCGAAGAGGCATACAAAGCAGAGGAATCGCTGTTTGTTGTCGTATATGGTCGCCGTCGCGTAGGCAAGACTTTTCTTGTAAGAGAGGCCTTTGACGACAAGTTGGCATTTTATGCCACAGGTGTCAACCAGGAAAACAAGGATGTACAGCTCATGTATTTCTACTATGCGCTTTGCAAATATTCTGATGCACCCCTTGCTCTGCCAAAGACCTGGCTAGAGGCATTCGATGCGCTCATCAAGATACTGGAAGCATCCAAGGAGCAGAAGAAAGTGGTGTTCCTTGATGAATTATCATGGATGAATGGAGTGGACGGCTCTTTTCTTACCGCCTTGGAATGGTTTTGGAACAGTTGGGCTTCGGCAAGAACGGATATTTTGCTAGTTTGCTGTAGCTCAGCCACTTCGTGGATTATCAACAAGGTTTTCAACAATCATGGTGGATTATATGGTCGAGTGAATCGTCGCATTCATTTGCATCCTTTTACCCTCCGAGAGTGCGAAGAGTTTTATAAGGATAAAAAGATTGCCATGAACCATTACGACCAAGTAATAAGCTACATGGTGTTTGGCGGTGTGCCTTATTATCTCAGCATGTTGGAATCAACCAAGAGCTTGGCGCAGAACATCGATGAGTTATTGTTTCATCCCGATGGTCAACTCCATCGAGAATGCGAGAATCTGTATCAAGCCATGTTCCGCAATGCAGACAACCACTTACTGATAGTAAAAGCCATGGCTGCAAAGAGCAAGGGATTGACTCGCAATGAGATACTGGAAGCCACAGGCTTACCAAATGCGGGGAGTGCGACTAGAGTATTGGATGAACTGGAACAAAGCGACTTCATTCGCCGCTATACCTCGTTCGGACAGAAGAAACGCGACGAGATGTATCAACTTACTGATGCATACACCTTATTCTATTTTCATTTCCTGCAGGATGGCAAGAACAACGACAAGCAGTTTTGGCAGCATCATCTGGGTACACCAAAGATAAACTCATGGGCTGGTTATGCCTTTGAGCAGGTTTGCCTGGCTCATGTGGAGCAAATCAAGATGGCGATGGGAATCAGTGGCATGGCTGTATCTACTTCGGGATGGTTTAGCAAGGGCAAGGAGCAAAAAGCTCAGATAGACCTGGTGCTGGATAGAGCTGACCATATCGTAAACCTCTGCGAAATCAAGTTCTCTACCCGGCCTTATACAATAGATAAGCAATATGCCGAAACGCTACAAAATCGCCAATGGATCTTTGAACAGGAGACAAAGACTCGCAAGAGTTGCCAGCAGGTTATGCTTACCACTTATGGTTTGGCAAAAAATCAGTATAGCAGTATCATACAGAGAGAATTGACCATGGAAGATCTGTTCCATTGATATTTTCGAGGAATTTAATAACATTTTGCGAATGATTTGTCGGATATATCAGAAAAATGAGTTAACTTTGCAGACAAATATAAATAATATAAAAGAAAGGTTCATACAAGATGGAACAGAAATTACTGATTTACAACACTCTCACTCGTACGAAAGAGAGATTCACTCCGCTCCACGCTCCTAACGTGGGCATGTATGTTTGTGGCCCTACCGTGTATGGCGATCCGCATCTCGGTCATGCACGACCAGCCATCACATTCGATATACTCTTCCGCTATCTCAAGCACCTGGGCTATAAGGTTCGCTACGTTAGAAACATTACCGACGTGGGCCACCTGGAGCACGATGCAGATGAAGGCGATGACAAGATTGAGAAGAAGGCTCGCCTGGAGCAGTTGGAGCCAATGGAAATTGCGCAGTACTACACCAACCGCTACCACGATGCCATGGAGGCGCTGAACGTACTCCCTCCTAGCATTGAGCCTCATGCCACAGGCCATATCATCGAACAGGAGAAACTGGTTCAGGAAATCCTGGACAATGGCTATGCCTACGAGAGTAACGGCTCTATCTACTTCGACATCGAGAAGTATAACAAGGATCATAAGTACGGTATCCTCTCAGGACGTAACCTGGAGAACGTTATCAACGAGAGCCGCGAGCTGGCTGGTATCGGCGAGAAGAAGAACCAGGCTGACTTTGCTCTCTGGAAGAAGGCTTCACCAGAGCACATCATGCGCTGGCCTAGTCCTTGGAGTGATGGTTTCCCGGGCTGGCACTGCGAGTGTACTGCGATGGGACGTAAGTACTTGGGCGGTCACTTCGATATTCATGGTGGCGGCATGGATTTGATTTTCCCTCACCATGAGTGCGAGATTGCTCAGGCTGTGGCTTCTCAGGGCGACCAGATGGTTCATTACTGGATGCACAACAATATGATTACCATCAATGGTCAGAAGATGGGTAAGAGCTTGGGTAACTTCATCACCCTGGAGCAGTTCTTCACTGGCAATCACGACAGTCTGGAGCAGGCTTATTCGCCAATGACCATCCGCTTCTTCATCCTCTCTGCTCACTACCGCAGCACCGTAGATTTCTCTAACGATGCATTGAAGGCTAGCCAGAAGGGATTGGAGCGCCTGATGAATGGTTTGAACGACCTGGAGCGTGTGCCTGTGGCTAAGCAGAGCGATGAGCAGGTGAAGAAGTTTGTAAGCGAGTTGCGCCAGCGCTGCTACGATGCGATGAACGATGACTTCCAGACTCAGCTCGTTATCAGCTATCTCTTCGAGGCTTGCCACGTAATCAACACAGCTCTCGACCACAAGGCAAACATCTCTGCTGAAGACCTGAAGGAGCTTTCAGACACCATGCATCTCTTCACCTTCGACCTGCTTGGCTTGAAGAGTGAGAAGGGAGCCAACAACGATGCCCGCGAGGAGGCTTATGGCAAGGTAGTGGATATGGTTCTCAACCTGCGTGCCAAGGCTAAGGCTGATAAGGATTGGGCTACCAGCGACCAGATTCGCGATGCCCTGGCTGAAGCCGGCTTCGAGGTAAAGGACACCAAGGATGGTGTTACCTGGAAATTGAACAAATAAACTCCACACGCCCTGAAAGGGCAGAAGCTCCTAGCCCAGGGCAGCGCCCTGGGTAATTACATACACAAAACAGTCGCCCTGTAAGGGCAAAAGCTTTGTATATTTGAAGCTTTTGCCCTTACAGGGCGTCTTGTTTATTGCTATTGTACCCAGGGCGCTGCCCTGGGCTAGGAGCTTCTGCCCTTTCAGGGCGTGCTGCTTGCGTTCTACCTTTACTTTAGGCCTGTAACCATTGATTCAGGGCATTTATGGCGTTTTCTTCCTTGCAGCAAGTGAATCTTTCTGTCTGCCAGATATAGAATCCCGCAACATCTTGTCTTTCTTATTCTTATATTCCTTATACTCTTTTTCGTAATAATGGGCAAAGTTGGCGAAAGGCTCTGTCGTTACCTCATCGCTCGATGCCGTATAGGTATTTCCGTATGGATCGGATGCCTTGATGATGATTCTGGCATTCGGATTCCTAGGAGTATAATAATATAGGTGGTTCATGATGAGATAACCATTCCCCTTGCTCACGAACCGGTAAGATACACTCTCGCTATACTTATGATGATAGCCTGCGGCAAAGGCATCCTGCCCCTTTCCGCTGAGGCGCCCCATCAGATATTCCTTGCCATCCTCTACGGCTACCACACGCCAATGACTGGTAGCATTGAAGACATTGGCTACCAGGATATTCCTGTTGTTTGCCAACTGCCAATCCCTAGAGTATTTCTCGCCGTTGAAATCGGTCTGCGCACGGAACAAGGTCATCTGCTTGCTCTTATCCCAGAAAGTTCCCTTGTAATAGCAGTTGCTGATGCTGGTACCCACAAAACTGTATACATAATATCCATTTGGAGTTCCGCAGATGTTGATATTCGACTGCCATATATTGCCACAGGCAGCAGCATGACAATGCTCCATCACATCCTCGCCCTGATAATTGATCTCGTGGTTGCAGGCAAAATGAGTATGGCCGCAGAAGAGTTCGTATCCTCCCTTGAATGGCTTCAAAAGAGATAACAGCAGCGAGAGACGGGAAGAAGAATAATGCCCCTGCTCATTGGCATTGGTCAGCGGCTTCGCCTTGCTGAAAGGCGCATTACCAAAGGTAAAAGGAATATGATAACAGAGTACCACCTTCATATCCTTAGGCGTAAGGGCGAGATCCTGCTTCAGCCACTTCACCTGGCGCTCACGTAATTCTCCAGGAGAATAATAAGACATGCCGCGATGGAAGAAGCAGTTGTTGATGCAGACATAATGCACATCGCCACGGTTGAAGGAAAAATCGGTAGGACCGAAATTCTCTTCCCATTTCCTGCGGTAGAGCGCCTTGCCATCCTGATCGTGATTGCCGATGACGGAGAAGAGGCGCATCTCTGAAGAGCCCAATGCCTGGCGTATCTGGCGCTCCAGCTTGGCGTTGTAACCGCCATAATACTGTACATCATCGCCCATGCTGAGTCCATATACAGGAGTTCCGGCTGGAAGACTCTGGATGGTTTGTCTGATATCCGTCATCGTCTGGGTAGTGAATCTTTCTACATCGCTCTTTTTGATGGGATTATCATCCGGAGAAGTATAGTAAGGGCTGTAGGCATTGGTAACCTGCGGGTCGCCGATGACAATCATCTTATAGTGAATCTCCTTGCCGCCCGGCAGTCGGGTGAGGGTGAAGTTATAGGTTTTCTTCCCCTTGGATACCTTTTGGTAGAAGAAAGCCGTGCGATCGGTCTTAGAATGGGTAGGAACCTCGCAATCGGCTGGAACAGAATAGTATATGAATTTTGCCAGGCTGTCTCGCTTCATCTTATATCTGCCCTGTGCATCGGTTTTCACACAGTTGAATCCGTCGCTCACGATGACGCCAGCCACTCCCTTTCCCTCCTTATCTCTTAACGTTCCGGAGATATTGAAATCCATCTTCTTCACAGGTTTCTTCTTCAGCGTATCTGCAGGCTGTGGCTTGAGCCGGAGAACCGGTGGGTTTTTCACCAGGTTCTGTATCTGTTTCTTGGGGTAGAGCACGTGCAAGGTGATGCCTATTGCTACGAGCGCGCAGCAAGCAACCGACAGAACCCCTATGTATAATTGTTTCTTTTTCATGAGTACAAAAGTACGGCTTTATTATGGTAATGCAGCATATATTCATTTAAAAAACTCTAAATATTACCTTAGGGTAACTTACCTTAGGGTAATATTTCGTAACTTTGTACCAAATTACTAGGAATATGGCAAAATATCTATCACCATTTCAATTTGGTACATTAGCCACCAATGAGAATTTTATCGACAGACAGGAAGACAGGGCTTTGCTCAAGCAATTACTGTCCTCCCATATCAACGTGATGCTGATTTCACCACGCCGATGGGGTAAATCATCGCTAGTGAAAAGGGCGATGAGCGAATTGGCTGGTGAGGATAATAACGTAAGAATCTGTTATATTGATGCCTTCAGCATCGGCTCTGAATCTGAATTTTATCGCACTTTTGCCAGTCAGGTTATAGCTTGTGCTTCCTCTAAAATGGAACGATGGATAGAGGATGCAAAGAAATTCCTGACAGGCGTGATACCGCAGGTTGTGGTAAGCGACCAGGTGACCGACTTCATGGCTTTTGACCTAAAGTTTGTGCCACAAGAGCGTGATAAGATGACGATTCTCCAACTGCCTGAGTTGCTGGCAAAGGAAAAGGGTATCAGGATTATCGTCTGCATTGACGAGTTCCAGCAGTTGGCTAATCTTCCTGAGTATAAGGATATGGAGGGAAAGATGCGTTCGGTATGGCAGCAACAGCAGCTTACCTCTTACTGCCTCTACGGCAGCAAGCGAAACATGATGCTCAATATCTTCAACAATTCCAATAGTCCTTTTTATCGCTTCGGACAAGTGATTTTCATGCAGAAGATAGCTAAGGAGCATTGGATTCCATTCATTCTGTCATCTTTCGAGAAGACAGGAAAGTCAATCTCTGCAGAGATGGCAGAGCGGATCTGTGATGCCGTGGCGTGCCATTCCTGGTATCTCCAGCAGTTGTGCTATTTTATCTGGAGTTTCACGGTTTCGGAAGTGACGGAAGATATATATCATCTGGGATTGAAACAGGTACTCAACATCAATACCCCGATGTTTCAGAATGATACGGAGAATCTCAGTTCCACCCAGATAGAGATGCTTAAGGCTATAGCCAATGGCGAACAGCATTTCTCTTCGCAAGCCGTGAAACAAATCTATAATCTTGGTAATCCGAATACGATTGTCAAGAACAGGAAAACGCTCCAGAACAAAGATATTATCGAAAAGCAAAACGATGCTTTTGTCTTTGTTGACCCGATATACCGGCTGTGGTTTAAGGAGGAGTATTGTAGATAAAAACTATGTAAATTTAAAGAAATAATATAAGGAGAAGAAAGATAATGGCAAACGATAATAAAGGTCTTACACCGATGATGAGACAGTTTTTCGAGATGAAATCGAAACATCCCGAAGCGCTGCTGCTCTTCCGTTGCGGTGACTTCTACGAAACTTACTGCGAAGATGCGGTGGAGGCATCCCGTATACTCGGCATTACGCTGACACGACGTAACAATGGCGGTTCTACGGGCACGACCGAGATGGCAGGATTCCCTCATCATGCTCTGGATACCTATCTGCCTAAACTCATCAGGGCAGGTAAGCGCGTAGCGGTATGCGACCAGCTGGAAGACCCGAAGAAGAAACGACTCGAAATTAAAGGTAAGAAGGGACTGAGCCAGATGGACAAGATGGTGAAGCGAGGTATTACCGAACTCGTTACACCGGGTGTGGCGATGGGAGATAACGTGCTGAACTACAAGGAGAACAACTTCCTGGCAGCCGTACACTTCGGCAAGACCGCCTGCGGTGTGAGCTTTCTGGATATCTCGACCGGAGAGTTTCTTACCGGCGAGGGAACCTACGACTATGTAGAAAAACTGATGGGCAACTTCATGCCGAAAGAGGTGCTCTACGACCGCGCCCGAAAGAATGACTTCGAGAAATATTTCGGCAGCAAATACTGTACCTTCGAACTGGATGACTGGGTTTTCACCGAACAGACAGCCATGCAGAAGCTCCTGGGACATTTCAAGACAAAATCTCTGAAAGGTTTCGGTGTAGAGCATCTCAAGAACGGCGTGATAGCCAGTGGTGCCATCATGCAGTATCTCGAGATTACCCAGCATACACAGATTAATCATATCACCGCCCTTTCACGTATCGAAGAAGATAAGTTCGTACGTATGGATAGATTTACCATCCGCAGTCTGGAGCTGGTTGCCCCTATGCAGGAAGACGGTTCTTCTCTCCTGAATGTCATCGACCGTACGGTAACGGCGATGGGCGGACGTATGCTCAGACGCTGGCTGGTCTTCCCGTTGAAGGACGTTAAACCAATCAACGAGCGTCTCGACATCGTGGAATATTTCTTCAAGGAACCGGAATTCCGTCAGCTTCTCGATGACCAGCTGCATCGCATCAGCGACCTGGAGCGTATCATTTCTAAAGTAGCCGTGGGTAGGGTTTCGCCTCGCGAAGTGGTTCAGCTGAAGAATGCACTCGAAGCCATCAAGCCTATCAAGGTGGCATGTCAGCATGCTACGAATGAGGCTCTGAAGCGGGTAGGCGAGCAGCTGAACGTATGCGAGACCCTGAAAGACCGCATCGCCAGGGAAATACAGCCTGATCCGCCACAGCTGGTCAACAAGGGTGACGTGATAGCCGACGGATTCAATGCCGAACTTGACGACCTTCGTGCCATCAGCCGCCACGGCAAGGATTATCTGCTCAAGATACAGGAAAGAGAGATAGAAAAGACAGGAATTTCGAGTCTGAAAGTAGGTTACAATAATGTTTTCGGATACTATCTGGAGGTGAGAAATACCTTTAAGGACAAGGTGCCTGAGGAGTGGATACGCAAGCAGACGCTGGCTCAGGCAGAGCGTTATATCACCCAGGAACTGAAGGAATATGAGGAAAAGATTCTCGGTGCTGATGAGAAAATTCTAGTATTGGAAGCACAGCTCTTCAACGAACTGATAGCTGCCATGCAGGAGTATATTCCGCAGATACAGATCAATGCCAACCTCATCGCCCGTATGGACTGTCTTTTGTCATTTGCAAAGACATCTGACGAGAACCGCTACGTGCGCCCTATCGTCGATGATTCTGAGGTGCTCGACATCAAGCAGGGCAGGCATCCGGTGATTGAAACCCAACTGCCGCTGGGCGAACGCTATGTACCTAACGATGTGCTGCTCGATACCGAGAAACAGCAGATCATGATGATTACCGGTCCTAACATGGCTGGTAAATCGGCTCTGCTGCGCCAGACCGCCCTTATCGTGCTGCTGGCACAGGTAGGCTGTTTTGTGCCCGCAGAGAGCGCCCGAGTGGGACTGGTGGATAAAATCTTCACACGTGTAGGTGCAAGCGACAATATATCGCTCGGCGAATCGACCTTCATGGTAGAGATGACCGAAGCAGCAAACATCCTGAACAACGTTTCTCCGCGCTCGCTGGTGCTCTTTGATGAGCTGGGAAGAGGTACTTCTACCTACGATGGTATTTCCATTGCCTGGGCTATCGTGGAATATCTGCACGAACATAAGAAGGCGCAGGCACGTACGCTCTTTGCTACCCACTATCATGAGCTCAACGAGATGGAGAAGAACTTCCCTCGCATCAAGAACTTCAATGTGAGTGTGAGAGAGGTAGACGGAAAGGTAATCTTCCTGCGTAAACTGGAACCGGGAGGCAGTGAGCACTCTTTCGGTATCCATGTGGCAGAGATTGCCGGTATGCCCCGCAGCATCGTGAACCGTGCCAATGTGATTCTCAAACAGTTGGAGGATGACAATGCCGGGGTTGGCGGTGCCGGTAAACCGAACGTACAGCACATCGATGAACCTAAGGATGGTGTGCAGCTCAGTTTCTTCCAGCTCGATGATCCTGTACTGACGCAGATACGTGATGAAATACTCGGGCTGGATGTGAACAATCTCACTCCGGTAGAGGCATTGAACAAGCTCAATGACATCAAGAAAATCCTGCTGGGAAGATAAAAATATAAATCCCTCCCCGTGGCAGCAGATGCTGTTGCACGAGGAGGGATTTTTATAATCTGAAAATAAGTCGTCTAATATTATTTTGCCTCTACGTTCTTTTCTTTCGCTCTCTTTGTGCTGGAAGCGATGCTCCATACACCGGCGATGATGAGCGGAATGCTCAATATCTGTCCCATATCCATAGGCAGACCTGCCTCGAATGCCACCTGAATCTCCTTGGTATATTCGATGAAGAAACGGAAGGTGAAGATGAGAGTAAGGCAAAGACCGAAATAGAAACCGGTGCCTACGCTCTTAGGTCCTCTCTTCTTGTAGATGAAGAGGATGATGAGGAAGAAGCAGAAATAAGCCAATGCCTCATAGAGCTGACCTGGATGGCGTGGATACTGGTCTTCGCGAACGAAGATAAACGCCCAAGGCACATCGGTTACCTTGCCGATAATCTCTGAATTCATCAGATTGCCCAAACGGATGAAAGTGGCTGTAATGCCTGAGCAGATACCCATATTATCGAGCACTACCCAGCCGCTCACCTTCATGTTGCGGCAATAGAGCCAGATGCCGACGAACATGCCGAATACGCCTCCGTGGCTCGCCAGTCCCTCATAACCCGTAAATTTCCAGCTGCCGTCTGGCATGTGGTGAACAGGTATCAGCATCTCGATGAAGTGATCCCACTGGGTGAGGAAATATTCCGGCTGATAGAAGATGCAATGTCCCAAACGGCCACCTATCAGTACACCGAAGAAGATGTAGAGAAACAGTGGGGAGAACTTCTCATCTGAGAGCCCCTGCTGCTTGTAAAGCTTGCTCATGAGCAGATAGCCCAGCAGCAGACCAATCATCCAGCAGGTGGAGTAGTAGCGGATGGTCATAGGACCCAGATGAGCCAGAATAGGGTCTGGGTCCCATACGATATAGTTAAGCAGATTTGCTATCATAACCGTAGAAGAATAGGATTATACATTGAAGCGGAAGTGCATGATGTCACCATCCTGTACGACGTACTCCTTGCCCTCGATACCGAGCTTACCAGCCTCGCGTACTGCAGCCTCAGAGCCATACTTGATGTAGTCATCATACTTGATAACCTCTGCACGGATGAATCCCTTCTCGAAATCTGTGTGGATGACGCCGGCACACTGAGGAGCCTTCCAGCCCTTGTGATAGGTCCATGCCTTTACCTCCATCTCACCTGCGGTGATGAATGTTTCGAGGTTCAGCAGGGCATATGCCTTCTTGATGAGTCGGTTTACGCCGCTCTCTTCCAGTCCGAGTTCTTCGAGGAACATCAGTTTGTCCTCGTAGGTTTCGAGCGATGCGATGTCTTCTTCTGTTTTGGCAGCGATGACCATGCACTCAGCACCTTCTTCCTTGGCGATTTCCTCTACCTTCTTGCTATACTCGTTGCCGGTCTTGGCAGAAGCCTCGTCAACATTGGCTACGTAGAGCACAGGCTTGGTAGTGAGGAGGAAGAGGTCGTGAGCCACCTTCTGCTCTTCCTTGGTTTCGAAAGTAACGCCACGAGCGTTCTTTCCCTGCTCCAGTTCGGCCTTGTAAGCCTCCAGAACGCTAACCATCGTCTTAGCATCCTTGTTGCCTGCTGCAGCAGTCTTCTTCTGCTTGGTGAGCTGAGATTCGATAGTTTCCAGGTCCTTGAGCTGCAACTCTGTATCGATGACGCTCTTATCCTCCAAAGGATCAACCTTAGCGCCACCCTCGCGAACGATGTTGTCATCGTCGAAGCAGCGGATTACGTGGATGATAGCATCGCACTCACGGATATTTCCCAAGAATTTATTACCAAGACCTTCGCCCTTGCTGGCACCCTTTACGAGACCTGCGATATCCACGATTTCGCAAGTAGCTGGGACGATGCGTCCTGGGTGAACAATCTCTGCCAACTTGTTGAGTCGCTCATCTGGTACGGTGATGACGCCCAAGTTTGGTTCGATAGTACAGAAAGGGAAGTTAGCTGCCTGTGCCTTTGCACTAGACAGACAGTTGAACAGTGTAGACTTACCCACGTTTGGGAGGCCTACAATACCACATTTTAATGCCATTTTATCTTTAAACGTTTAAATATTTGGTGCAAAGGTACACATTATAAATGAAAGATACAAAGAAATAGTGGAAAATTATCTAAAAATCATAGATGACGAGTGAAATCCTTACATCTTCTCTAGTTATAGAATTATGATAGATATTATTTCTTTTTGCTATTCTTTTTGGTCAATGTCTTTTCGTCAGATTTTAA
>ERZ1034669.324-NODE-324-length-18352-cov-4.994043_pt1 | contig 18352 bp, 32 predicted proteins | sample MGYA00520705_ERZ1034669 | MGnify/ENA primary metagenome ERZ1034669 (study PRJEB33766, sample SAMN09781766) | gut metagenome | biome: gut microbiome | host: Homo sapiens | place: Madagascar | study: EMG produced TPA metagenomics assembly of the PRJNA485056 data set... | reverse complement strand
ATTTATGACTTATAAACAAATTGAAGCAAGCCGAGAGATCCGGCAATGGATTGCGCTTGGAGCTACGGTCGTCATGGCGATGGCCACGCTAGATAAGAGCTATCCGAATATCGGAAACAAGGCAAAGCAATTTGGCAGAAATCTGAAAAGCAAAACCATTAATATGTTCGAAAGAAAGGAGCGTTGAAAAATGAGAGACTTTTTAAGAGGAATTGTAAACGTTGTCAAATTTATATTTGGTGCTATCGCAATCGCATTGTTGATTGGCGTGGTCATCGGAATGTTAATTGGAGGCATGTGCGCATTGTAACTTAAAAGGCGGAGTAATCACAACGCTCCGTCTTCTTTTTGCCCTCGCAAAAATTACCTGTTTTATTATGAGATAGATGACTATCTTGTTAACATTATTTTTGGAGGTTATTATTATGGAAGACAACAAGACTATGATTAACGAAGAGCAGGAACCGAACGATATCGATGTTATCGATGCCGATGAGGTTTGTGAGCAGGACGATTCCGAAGTTACGGAAAGCGGTCTTGATGGACTGTCGTTCGCTCTGGGAAGTGTTGCTACCCTTCTGGTGATTAAAGGCATCAAGAAGGTTATCAACAGCGACCCGGTGCAGAGCAAGATCAGTGAAGTCAAAGACAAGCTGGCCGAGCATAAGGAACGGAGGGCCGCAGCCAAGGAAGCAAAGAAGTTGAAGGTTGTGAAGTCCAAGCAGGACGTTGTTGAAGGCGAAGTTGTCGCCGATAAGAGCGACAAAGCGGTGAATGACAAGTAATCACTACTGATTGAGAAGATCTTTTACAAAGGTCTTCTCTTTTTTGTTAGTAAATTCTATGCCAATATGTTCTGTTTTTCGCTAATAATCGACAGACGTGATGTGATACAGTTATATTTGAAAGGAGGAAACTTATGGAACATATCACATTCGCTCATGGATCCGTTCCTATTTCTACCGTTGCAAAACTGTATGGAAAAGATGCTAACTGGGTGAGAAAAGGAATTATCGAAGGTTGGTTACCCATCGGCATTGCAACACGCGATGGGAGGCAGATCACAGACTTCAAGGAGCAGAACGCAAAGCACAGAATTAGCTATTATGTGTCCCCTAAACTCTTGTATGAACAAACTGGATATTTATGGAGGAATGAACAAAATGATTAATCAGCAGAAAGCCGAATTGAGCAAGAAAAACCCGTATTGGATTCCTAAGGATAAATACTACGAGATGCTGTATTTTTCTCGGCAGTACAATACCATGAGACAGGAAAAGAAGGATATTCTGAGAACCTATCCTTCTATTAAGATGGGTGAGAATGTTACTAGCTCTGATATTTCTGATCCTGTTGTAAAATCCACCATGCGCTTGGAAGAGCTCAACGCAAAGATGAAGTTGATTGAAGATACGGCCATGGAGGCAGGGACTGATATTTACAAGTGGCTTCTTATCGGCGTAACGACCGATTATTCCTACAATTATTTGGCTAAGAAGCTGAATATGCCTGCCGGAAAAGACATGTACTATAATCGTTATAGAAAATATTTCTATCTGCTGTCCAAAAAGCGTTGAAAAATTAAGAGCATGATGCTATACTACCATTACATAGTACAAAGGAGGTAGTGTAAATGAACCTTAAATCTTTCAATTGCCCAAACTGCGGTGCAAATTTAGAGCCTCTTGATGATGCTCGGTTTATGTTTTGTCAATATTGCGGAACAAAAATCGTAATGGATGATATTGAGTATTATCGGGAGAATTCTAAAACGCAAAGAGAAAAAATTCGAGCTGATAAAGAAGTACGAAAGGTTGAAGTTGAAAGTGCCGCCGAAGTAGAAAAGAAACGACTGGAGAAAGAAGAGGATGCGAATCTTTTAAAACTGGCTGGGCTGATTCTTCTTGGCTGTGCTATATTTGAAATCATCATTCTGTTTTTCTAAAATCCCGTACGCAGACGACCATTTTGTGTGTTATATTTATACCATGGCCCACCAGGATTTCTCCCAGTGGGCCATTTTTATTGAAAGGGGCGCTACTTATGAAAATTAGACGGCTGTTTGAAAAGATGGATTGGTGTATTGAACATCATGGAGGTAGAACTATTTCTAGCAATATTACCTGTCATGGAAATTACTTCCAGATGATGTATGCTATGTTCAGAATTATTATGCATTGACTGCGACTCTTCTTCGCATTTTTTCCCAGTCGTATAATGAAATCAAGAAAGGAGATTTCGATTATGGAAAATAATATTGCAGGAATGATTGATGAGGCGATCGAGGAAGCTATTAAACAGCTCAAGATTACCTCGAAAGGTTCGCCGGAGTACAATACGATGGTGGCAAACATTGCAAAGCTAAATGAACAGAGGTTAAAAGAAGCTGAGCTTGATGCAACTGCCAATTCTAAAGCGAATGATAGAGCCATGGAAGATGAGAAAATGGCTCATGAAATGGCGCTTAAGGATGAGGAAACGCGTCAGACAAAGTTGAAAGGCTACTTTGATTTGGCTAAGAGCGGTTTGTCTCTTCTTGGTACGATCGGCATGACTATTCTAGTGATCGGAGCCGAAGATATCGGTCCGATTGTCTCTAAGGCATTCTCTATTATTCCGAAGCCGAAAATCTAACTTGAGCAAACGAAAGGACTGTACGTTTCTACGTATGGTCTTTTCTTTTTTCGGAGGCTTTATGCGTTACCATTACGTTCCTGGTCCCATTGGCTCATCCATATATGCTTCAACGTATATTTGTGACCATCCAGTTTATGGAAAATGTACTCTATACAAGATTGGCGAAAAAGGTCTCGGTGTCATCCAGCAGCGTTATAATCCAAAGACGAAATACACTTGGTGGGCAAATATTGACCAATGGCTTGTAGACGAGATTTACATGAATAGAAAATTCAAAACGGTGTTTGAAGAGTATGCAAGAGAGCCAAAGGAAGGTTTATATCCGACAATGTCTATCAGACAGCTTATGTGGAAATTACGCATGAAGCCAATGAAGAGAAAACCCTGGGAAACGGTATTCGACAAATGTCCCATCTAAAAAGCGCTTGCTTTCTTTTTAATGCTATGCTACTATGTAAGTGTCCACATTTTTAAGGAGGTAAACACTATGGCTAGACAGATCATTACCTGTAACAAGTGCGGCGCGGAAATCGTCCTGGAAGATTACGATGATATTCTTTGTGAAGAATGCGGCAACAATATCTGGATGGATGAACGTGGTGTCGTATATCAAGAATGTGAGGATGAATTCCACTCCGATGTCTTTGAGGATGGGATAAGATGCTCCGATGCTGAAGCGTATGAATTCTTCGGCGACCCAGATGAGGAAGATGACTATATGGACTGATATTCGCAAAAATTTCCATCCCTCTTATGAAGAACAAAAACTTTATAGGAGGTTTTATATTATGAAAGCAAAGTGGAACTTGTTCTGGGAAGACTATGCTGAGCTGTTTGCGGCCAGTAATAGATTTTGTAAAAAGCATTGGTTTGGAACCATGGTGTATATGATTATTACGATTGGTTACATCGTGGCGTGCATGACCGATGCGTTCGAAAACGTCTATTTCTGGATTGATAACAGGTTGGCGAGTTTGAAAGATAAAGTAAAATCTGTTTTCACAAAAGCGAAACGCAAAACAAAGTAATTCTTCAAAGAGAGAACTCTATTACGGGTTCTCTCTTCTTTTTGTTGGAAGGAGACAATGATGAAGATCAACTTTAGAAAACTTAGCAACACAATTGCAAAAACAGTACCACATGTCTTTACAGCCGCGGGCATATTGTGGTTTGGAATCGGAGCGGTGGCTGCCTTTAACCTTGGAGTGCATACTACAGTTAATGCTAATATGACGGATGACGACGAGCTTCTTGGTAAACAATTCATAAAGGATGTTCTTCCGGTAGCCGGGGCTTTCGCTATAGGCACCGCTTGTGTCATCATGTCGGATGCTTGTAACACCAGGATGCTCAGAGCAGCTAACAAAGCTTATACAAATGCTGTTAAGAATTATCAAGAATACAAAGCAGCCGTTGTCGGTGCTTTGGGGGCCGAAGCAAACAAGCTTGCTATGAAGAAGGCAACGGATGAGCACAAGCCAGATATTTCTGAAGATGGGCCACCTCTTCCTGTTGGAACATTCCATTTCTACGATGAGTTCTCAAGAAACGATTTTGTTGCAGAGTTATCCGACGTTATTGCGGCCGAGTATGAATTTAATAGACTATTCCAAGCATACGGCGTGGTGTCTATTAATCAATTCTATGATTTATTGAATGCCCCGCATATCGAACATGGAAACGAAAAACAATTCGATTGTGGAGAAATTGCCGATTGGTGCGGATACGTCTGGATCGATTTCCAAAATGTCGAACACGTCGAAGAAGACGGTAGCAAATGGTATTCCATTCATATTAATCCGTATCCAACAATCGATGGCATCATCAATTGGGACGATGTTGTTAATGACGAGAAGGTAAACAAAGTCGTAGGAGCAATTTTCAACCATTGATATTTTCTCGCAAATTTTTCAACTCTATAAATGAAGGAGGTGAGAACCTATGAAACTTTCGAAAGGAGAAATCGTTGGCATTATTGTGTCTGCCGTTCTTTCTGCATTGGCGGGGGCTGTTATGGATACCGCTTCGCTTTATGCAAATAAGAAGGAGATTCAGGAATCCGTAAAGCGAGAACTGGAAGAAGCAAACGAGGTAAAGCCTCAGTAAGCACTGGAGACTATGTGAGAAATCATGTAGTCTCCTTTTTTGTTTTTAAAGGAGGAATATGCTATGTCCAAGACGAAAAGATATTTCGAAGAAGTTCTCGATGAGATCATGTCCACCTTTAGTGGCCAGGAGCTTGTAGATAAGCTTCGCGCCACATTTGGTTGGGATGATTATGAAATCAACGACGTGCTGATTGAATACGAAGGGAGATAAAATGAATCTGAAAATTTCCCCGAAGGGAATTATTGCTGCAACCAATGGGTTTGTTAAAACGCATGGGCATGAAATCCTTGCCGGGATCGGTATTTCTTCTTTTGTCTCGTCAATTATTCTGGCGGTTAAAGTTACACCTACTGTTCAGAAAGATATTTGTAAGGCAGAGGAAGAGAAAGGCGAATCTCTAACAAAAACTGAAGTCATTAAGGTCGCGGGTAAGCATTATATTCCCGCCATTATTGCCGCTGCAAGTGGTGCGGCATGTGTAATTGGTGCGACGGTTTTAGAGAATAAAAAAGTCGCTGCGGTTGCCACAATCTGTCAGCTTACGGAAGATAATCTGCGGGATTTCAAAACGCATGTTGCCGAAACAATTGGCGAGAAGAAAACACAGTCGATTATTGAGGAGACCGCGGCAAAGAAAGTCGAAGGTAAGGACTTTTCGGACGACGATATGGTATCCACAAAGTATGGCGAAAGCATCTTTTATGATCCTTGGTCGGCAAGATTCTTTGGATGCACAAAAGATAGGGTTGAGAAAGCAGTGAATGCAATCAATCTTCGCCTTACAGGATGTGATTTCGTTGCGCTTAATGAGTTCTACGATGAAATAGGTATTCCAAACACACAATTTGGTAATTATTGTGGATGGACAACTGGATTTGGAGAAATTCTACACATGTCATATGGCTATGGACCCGTTCCTGATGGACGTAGTTGTTCAGTATTGGACTACACGGTTTACATGGAAGATTCCATTCGAAAACTGACTGGTGTGCGCGACGTGATTATATAAGGAGGATGTATGGATAATAACTCTAACGAGAAGAAATACGAATCCGTAGTAAAAGGCAAAACCGAAGTCAGCAAAAACATGGATCCTGCAAACCTCTTATCCAAATTTGTCTTCGATGGAGTCAAAACCGCTGGTAAGTCAATGATATCCGACGTGTTTATTCCAAAATGTAAACAGACCATCTACGACACACTCGTGAATGGTCTTAATGTTTTATTTTGGGGACCTGGAGGAAAACGTCCGTCCTCAGGAACTGGTGTTGGTACAAGAATTCAATACGCATCCGCTAGTGGCAGTAAACCATTAACCCAGGCACAAAAGGTTACACCTACCGTTAAGAGAACGGTCGATCCGGAAGACATCACATTCGAAAGCAGACTTGATGCGCAGAATGTATATGACACAATGATTGATATTATCGATCAATACGATAAGGTCAGTCTGGCAGACTTTATGGAACTTGCCGGAGTGTCTAATGATGACTTTACATTCCGGAAATATGGCTGGACTACGCTGCCTCCAGCTGATATTCGACGGCTTGGAAATGGGTCTTATTATATTCGTTTCCCGAAAATGCAATTAATTTAAAATTTTTATGGAGGATATTTTATGAATTTCACAAAACTGAATACCACTCTGGCTAGAGTTGGTACTGCGGCACTAAGAACACTGGAGCATCATGCCCCTAAGATTCTGCTTGGGGCAAGTATCGCTTGTGGTATTGGGGCTACTGTTACCGCATGCAAGGCAACTCTTAAGCTGCCAGAAACGATGCAGGAGATCAACGAACAGGTTGATGCCGCCAAGAACATTGTCGTTGATGAAAATGACGAGCCAGCGCATACTGATGCGGAAAAAGAAAAGAACCGTGGTGTTGTAAAGGCTTATATTTCCGGCGGCGTAAAGCTGGCAAAGTTGTATGGACCGTCCGTAGGTCTTACCGTAACATCAGTAGCATGCGCTTTGGCTGGGAACCACATGATGAACCAGCGTTACGCAGGTGCTATTGCTGCTCTTAGTTCCACCGAAAAAATGTTTACCAATTACCGGAACCGGGTTATTGAGGAACTTGGCGAAGATAAGGATACCCAGTTTGCGAATGGCATCCGTGAAGTTGTAACTGAAGAGCCTGTTCTCAATAAGGATGGAACGCCTAAAACCGATAAAAATGGCGAAGTTAAGACGTCCAAAAAGACCAGCATCGAGTATGATCCGAACGTAAATAAATACTCCAGGATGTTTGATGAGGTATCCACCAAGGCATGGGATCCTAACCCCGACTATAATGTATCGAATCTTCTGGGTCGGCAGCAGTATTTTAACGACATGCTTCATGCTCACAGATATCTTTTCCTGAATGACGTCTATAAGGAGCTCGGTTATCCGATTACCACATATGGTCAGGATATGGGTTGGATTATTGATAAAGATACGCCTGACGCCGTTGTTGACCTCGGTTTGTATGACTTGAATCCCATTAATGGTACAAGACGAATTGATGACATCGCGGACAATCACACAAATGCATGTCTGCTCACGTTTAAGGGTGTTCGCTATATCAAAGACAAAGCCTATCGTGCTCAGCGTATCTTTTGATATTTACGATGACGATGGAAATGAGCTATGGAACAGACGTTGAAAGGAGTTAAATATGACATATAAGGAACCTTTATGCTTTGTAGCGGGCATGATCGTTGGTGGTGCAATTGGCGTGTTTGCAATGCGTAGACAATGCGATGCTAGAATCAACAAAGAAGTCGAGGAAGCTCGACACGCCTATAATGAGAAGCTTTCCGATCTCAGTAAAAGGAATCGTAATAAGCCGGACGCTTCTGAATTGGTGAATAGTGTTCTTGTCGATGACGTTAAAACCACTGTTAAGAATCCCGATAAGAAGGACTATCAGGCATACGCAACAGTAACGGACGAGGATCCAGAAAACCCCGTAATCGCAAAGGTCGACGCACCTGATATTTTCCAGATTTCTGATGAAAATTGGATGTATGATCGAGATTACGATAAACTGACTGCGATTATCTATGCGGATGGCACTCTGGCAAGAGATGATAACGATGATATTCTCGATATTGAGGATACAATCGGCCCTGATGGTTATGATATTGCTTTGCATAACGATGATCCTAGCGAAGCAATTTATATTCGTAATGATTGCAGCATGATTGATTATGAGGTCATCACGAGTGAGAAAACATACACCGAGCAGACTGGAGTTTTTCTGGGTGGGGAAGCGAGGAATTAACAGATGAACCCAATTGAATATGAGTACAGAGAATGGCTCGTGTCATTGGCGTTCGGATTGTGCGAAGGCTTTGGTGATTATAGAGAGCTATTCGAATATTTATATTCTCGAGAGTTCGTCTACATTGTCCCTAAGGATCGCAACCGAGCTGCTGATGGTATTTGCTTAAGAGATGCTTTCGCCGATACATACGGATATTCTGGAATTCGCGATAACCTGAATACACCGTGTAATGTACTTGAGATTATTATCTCCGTTGCGGACAGATGTGAAAAACAATTCATGACAGACGCAGAGCTTGGTGACAGAACTGGAATGTGGATTTACGCAATGCTCGGTAGTCTCGGAGTCGCTGATCTAACCGATGGATATTTTGATGTTAGCGTGGCCAGGAGGGTTGTAGATACTCTTCTGGCCCGTACTTACTGTAGAAATGGCCGTGGGGGACTGTTCACCGTAAAGAATCGAAAAGTAGATATGAGAAAAGTCGAAATTTGGTACCAGATGAATTACTATCTGGATGAGGTGTGTGAAACTATGGGCGAATAAATGATATTTAGAAAGGAGAACGCATGTAATGCTGGATTTTTTAAGGGTAGCAACAAGACAGCCTAGAAAAGGCGTTCTTGAAATATATCCTAAGTTTATTTTTGACCATAGTTCAGATCTCATGATTCGTGGCGGAGATTTCTATGCTATCTGGGATGAGAAGAAAAATCTTTGGTCAACAGATGAGCTTGATGCAGCAAGACTCATTGACGACGAATTGAGAGCATACACAAAATCTCACGCAAATGATTATTCTGATCTGTTAGTTCAAGTTATGTATATGTGGGACACAGACAGTGGTTCTGTTGACAAATGGCATAAATTTGTACAGAAGCAATGCCGAGATAGCTTTCACTTACTCGATGAAGAACTAACATTTGAAAACACAATTGTTACAAAAGAGAGCTATGTGAGCAAGCGGCTTCCATATTCTTATGAGAATGCTCCTACCCCTGCTTGGGACGAGATCATTGGGACATTATATTCTCAAGAGGAGCGGGCTAAACTGGAATGGGCTATTGGTGCAATCGTGACTGGCGAATCAAAGAACCTTCAAAAGTTCATCGTTATGTATGGAGCGCCAAAAACTGGCAAATCGACAATTCTGAACATTATTCAGAAATTATTTGATGGTTATTGGTGTCCATTCGATGCGAAGGTGCTTGGAAGTTCGAATAGTTCATTTGCACTAGAAGCCTTCCGTGGAAATCCGCTTGTTGCAATTCAGCATGACGGAGATTTAAGCAGAATTGAAGACAATACTCGTTTGAATAGTCTTGTTTCTCACGAAGTAATGACTGTAAATGAGAAGTTTAAATCTTCGTATGCCGCTCGGTTCAATACGTTTCTCTTTATGGGAACTAACAAGCCAGTTCGAATCACTGATGCAAAGTCGGGTATCATTAGACGATTGATTGACGTATCTCCAAGCGGTAATAGGATACCGGCAGAAAGATACCGAGAGTTAATGGAGCAAGTTAAATTCGAACTAGGTGGCATCGCCGCTCATTGTAAGACTGTATACGAATCGGATCCGCATATGTACGATGAGTATATTCCTCTGGCAATGATGGGCGCATCAAACAGTTTCTATAACTTCGTGCTTGATAATTTTGACAAATTCAAGCAGGATGATGGAATCTCCATGAAGCAGGCTTGGGAAATGTACAAGAATTACAACGTCGAAGCAAATGTGACATATGGATATTCTCAGATGCTCTTTAAGGAAGAACTTAAGTCCTATTTCAAAGAGTTCTACGAAAGAATTACGCTTGAGAACGGAACCAGGGTTTGGAATTACTATAAAGGATTCCTGACTGAAAAATTTGAAATGCCGCAAACAACTTCAATCGTTGATATTTCCGATATTAATTTCCCGATGGATTGTACGGAATCCCTATTCGACAAGGAATTCGCCGATTGTCCAGCGCAGTATGCAACGCAGGCAGGCACACCGTTAAAAAAATGGTCCGATGTCTCAACGAAGTTGAGTGATATTTCTACGAACCTTCTGCATTATGTAAACATACCTGAAGAACGTAATGTGATATTTATCGACTTCGATTTAAAAGACCCGGAAGGTAACAAATCATTTAAACTGAATGCGGAAGCGGCAAGTAAATGGCCAAAGACGTATGCGGAACTCAGCAAAGGAGGCGAAGGAATACATCTTGTGTATTATTACACAGGCGACACATCAAAGCTTAGCACATTATATTCTCAAGACGTCGAGATTAAAGTATTCACAGGCGGAAGCTCAATGCGAAGAAGACTTAGCAGATGTAATGATATTCCGATTGCCACAATCAGCTCTGGATTACCAACAAAGGAGGTAAAGCAAGTGGTTGACTGGACTGGATTCGAGAATGAGAAGCATCTGAGGGCAAGTGTCGCTAGAAATCTTCTGAAAAAGAACGTACCTTATACGAAGCCGAGCATAGACTTGATATTTAAAGACCTGGAACAAGCTTATAATTCTGGTATGATTTATGACCTGACCAATATGATTCCGGATGTTCAGGCTTTTGCATTGAGAAGTTCACATAATTCCCAATACTGCCTCAAGAAAGTTGCTCAGATGAAGTTTAAGTCTGATGAGGAAGCAGAATGTAAGGATGTTTCTAACGATACGCTTGTGTTCTTCGACGTGGAAGTATTCCCAAATCTATTTGTCGTTGTGTACAAACCACGCGGAAAGCCTTGTGTGAGATTAATAAATCCTACTTCTTACCAAATCGAAATGCTTTGTAAGATGCGGCTTGTTGGGTTTAATAATCGTGACTATGACAACCATATCCTATACGCTCGAATGATGAAGTATTCGAATGAAGAATTGTATAAGTTGTCAAGATCGATCATTAAAGATAAACGTGGAAAATTCGGTTCGGCTTATAATTTGAGCTATACGGATATTTACGACTTTTCTTCGACAAAGCAGAGCTTAAAGAAATGGGAGATTGCTCTAGGTATTCATCATCTTGAACTTGAGTTTCCTTGGGATGAACCTGTTCCTGAAGAGGCTTGGGAAAAGGTTGCCAAATACTGCGAAAACGATGTAATCTCGACCGAAGCATTATTTGACCATTTAGAGCATACAGATTTTCTTGCTCGTGAGATTCTTGCAGACTTAGCTGGCATGTCCGTCAATACTAAGACAAACGACTTGACCGCACAAATTATATTTGGTGCTGACAAGAAACACACCCAGCTTGTCTATACTCATCTGGATACCGGAGAACAAGAACTTCCGCCTGGAGTTGAACCATCCAAAGAGATTAACTGCTTTCCTGGATACGAGTTCAAAGATGGAAAAAACATATTTCGTGATGTGGATCTCGGACGCGGAGGCTGGGTATATGGAGAACCTGGTATATATGTTAAAGCAGCCCTTTTGGACATTGCAAGCATGCATCCTAATTCCGCGGTTGCACTGATATTCTTTGGACGACATACAGAAAACTTCAAACAACTACTTCAGGCACGTATTTATATCAAGCACAAGGATTATGAGTCGGCGAAGAAGCTGTTTGACGGAAAACTTTCCAAATATTTGGATGATCCTAAGATGGCCAAACAATTGTCTAAGGCTCTAAAGATTCCAATCAATGCAGTTTACGGTCTGACTTCTGCCCGATTTGAAAACCCGTTCTATGACAAGCGGAATGTCAACAACATTGTTGCTCTGCGTGGCGCATTGTTTATGAAAACACTATTCGACGAAGTAACAGCAAAAGGATTCAAGATATTCCATGTTAAAACAGACTCCATTAAAATTGCAGAAGCAACTCCTGAAATCATTCAGTTCTGCATGGATTTTGCAAAGAAATATGGTTATACCTTCGAGCATGAAGCGACCTACGAAAAGATTTGTCTTGTAAACAACGCAGTGTACGTTGCGAAGGCAGCTACACCAGAATGGTGCCAGAAGACATACGGATATTTGCCAGAAGAGAACGAGCCTAGCTATCTTGAAAGCGAAGGATATTGGACGGCAACAGGTACTCAATTCCAGATTCCATATGTATTTAAGACACTGTTCTCGAAGCAACCGGTCGATTTTGAAGACAAATGTGAAGTTAAATCTTCTAAAGAAGGAGCTTTATATTTGGACTTTGATGAAGGACTTCCGGAAGGCGAGCATTCTTATCGCTTTGTTGGTAAAGTTGGACAATTCACTCCGATAAAGGAAGGTTGTGGTGGTGCAAGACTTCTTGCCAAACGTGAAGACAAAAAGACTGGCGAAACAAAGTTCGTAGGCGCAACCGGCACAATTGGCTATCGCTGGATGGAATCCGAAGTTGTTCGAATGAATAATAAGAAGAACTTAGCAGACGATAGCTATTATATTTCCTTAGTTGATGACGCAAAAGATGCTATAAGCAAATATGGAGACTTCGAATGGTTCGCAAGCTGATATTTGAAAGGGGAAGCTTATGTTGAAAGAAAAAGCGCAGACCGCAGTCGGAGAAACTGTTGTTGACGGTGTTAAAGCAAAACTGAAACAGGATCTCAAGGAAAATTGGAAAGAATATGCACTGGTGGCGGTCGGAATGATCGGCGCAGCCGCTGGCGTTAATCTTTTGTTTAACATCATCAACCGTCCAGTAGCAAATCGTAGCAATATTCACTTTTATATTCACATTATCTAATTTCAAAAGGAGAATTAACTAAAATGGATAACCTCAAGATTGAAAACGCTCATGTAATTTACAAGAACTTTGCCGGCAACCGAGACCAGTTTCATCCTGGAAAGCGAAGCTTTTCTATCGAACTGGACGATACCGAAGCGGCTGCTCTTGAAGCAGATGGTTGGAATGTCCGTCGGCGACCCACGAAATCCGATCCTGATGTAATCATTAACACTATTCCGGTTGAGCTGCGGTTTGATATTTTCCCGCCGAAGATTGTTATGATTGGCGAGAGCAGCAAGCGTGTAACCTATTTGGATGAAGTCACCGTCGGACAGCTCGACACAGCAGCGATTAAGAATGTGGATCTTATGATTCGCCCTCGTGAATGGTCTGCCGCTGGAAAGAGCGGTGTCAAGGCGTACCTGAAAACTGCCTATATTACTATCGAGGAAGACGACCTTGATCTGAAGTATGCCGCGCTTCTTGAAGATGTAATGCAGAATGGTACGTGTCATTCCCAGAGCGATTCCGATGATGAAAACGTTCCGTTCTAAGGAGTGAGGATTGGGTGGCAATAACCCTTTATGACCATCAGTTAGAGGCACTAAAAGAAATCTCAAACGGCTGTATTCTGTGCGGTGGTGTCGGTAGCGGCAAGTCCATTACGGCCATCGCATGGTATTACATGCAAAATGGTGGTTCCATAATATCGTTGCAAGGTAATGAGTACATTCCTATGGATGATCCACCCAAAGACCTATACATTATAACAACTGCGCGAAAACGTGATACCAAAGAGTGGGAAGGGGAACTTATCCCTTTCCTGCTCTATCCCGGGCAATCAAATTTATATTCTAATAAAGTTGTTATTGACAGTTGGAACAATATCAAGAAATACATTGGCATCACAAATGCAATATTTATCTTTGATGAACAACGAGTCGTTGGTTATGGAGAGTGGACAAAAAGTTTTCTCAAAATTACAAAGAATAATCAATGGATTATGCTATCGGCAACACCTGGCGATACATGGTCCGACTACATTCCAGTCTTTATAGCAAATGGGTTCTATAAAAATAAAACAGAATTCAATTCAGAACATGTAGTATTTAAGCCATTCTCAAAATTTCCGCGGATTGACAGGTACATTAATATCCAACGATTAATTAGACTACGCAATCGCGTTCTTGTTGATATGGACTTCAACCGAGCCACAACAAGACATAGTATCTCAGTAAGATGCGGCTACAATGTTGATATTTACAAGTCAATCACAAAAGATCGCTGGAACCCATACACAAAGGCTCCGATTATGAATGTATCCGAATTGTGTTCTGTATGGCGACGATGTGCAAATGAAGATCCGTCCAGATCTGAGCAAGTTCTTGATATTTGCAGCCATCGAAATAAGGTAATCATTTTCTATAACTTTGATTATGAGCTTGATATTTTAAGAACATTGCCTTACTCAAATGGAACTGAAATGGCCGAATGGAACGGTCATAAGCATCAGGATATTCCAAATACCGACAAATGGGTATACCTCGTCCAATACACAGCCGGAGCAGAAGGTTGGAACTGCGTTAAAACCGATACCATTATATTCTATTCGCAAACTTATTCCTATCGCACATTGGAACAATCAATGGGCAGAATAGACCGCTTAAACACACCATATAGGGACTTATATTACTATCATCTAAGAAGTATGGCCCCTATAGACATCGCAATTTCACGAGCACTCAAAAATAAGAAAAAATTCAATGAGACACGATATGTGTCTTCCATGACAACTTTGAAAGGGGTAACTAACTATGCGAAAGTATCTTCGTAACATTGCAAGAAAAAATATGGAACGTGCTGGCATCAGACACTTCAATCGTCATCGCGATGACAACGGAAAGCGTACCGATAGTTATTTTGCACTCAATTGGAGGGACTGGGTAAATGCCTGATATTCGGCAGTTTGAGGTTGACTTCAACACATATTGTAAACTCTGTAAACATAAAGATGTTCTCGAAACAGAGGATCCTTGTAATGACTGTTTAGAGCAGTTCTGGAACTGGAATTCATCCAAACCTGTTAATTATATTCCTGCGAGCAAGACTGATTCTGTAAGATCAAGAAAGGCCGATAAAGGACGAGGTAAATGATCTCGCAAAAAATGCAGCCATTATAATGAAAGGAGGCTGCGAAGCCATGGAAAACAAAAATAATCAAATCTTTTACTATGGCCTTGGAGGGGCCGACAAGAACTTCAAAGTTCTGAATTATGAATTTATTGAATCCAGTAGATACTCTATCTGGGTCGAGAATGTAGTAATCGAACGATTGCTGGATAGAAATCCAGGTGTCGTCGAGATCTATGCGATCGACAACAGAAAGGGATTGAAATGGGATCTCACTGAATCACTTAAGGAAGGTACGATGGAATCTTGTCAGCTGTTCAAGGATATCCTGAGAAGAGAGGGTAAAAAGGTTTATCCTGCTAACAAGTGACCTTTATGGAACCTGGTGTATTTTACATCGGGTTCCAATTTTTATATTTTTGAAAGGAGAACGTTAATGGTTACTTTCGATCAGGTACGCAAGTCACTTCCTAAAATTGGCGATCATCGTCATGGAGGAATTGTAGATTATGTTAACGAGGATAAATTTTGGTATCGGGTACGCTTCTCGTGGGGGACGGAGTGCTATAAGGTTCCAAAAGCACAAACAAAAGAGAACTACGAACATAAACAAATCAAGCAATCAACAAAAAGACCTCGTAAGGATATGAAGTATGAAATCGTCGAAACTGGCAAAAAATACGCGAGTTTCGAAGAAATTGGCATTGATATTGGCTGTAATGGCGAACGAGCTCGTAGTGCGTGCCGTAGAGGCAAAAAATGCATGAAGAAATGGACGATCAGACGTCTAAAAGAAGGGGCTTAATATGGAAGTAACCCGTGTAATTATAAAGAAGCAGGTTCCGATAAAAGATAAATTGACCGCAGTATCGATTATATCTGCACTCAATCTACAAGAATTAAAAGAACTGACAAACAAACAAGATAAAACTTTTGATGACGCTGCTAAAATTGCTCAATATATTGTCGACTTTAATAGAGCATCACAACTTATGGGATTTAAGAACTGCCAGGATCTAATGGATTTTGCACAGATCTATGGGACTGAGGCTATTATGTAAAAAAAGGAGAATGATATTTATGGAAGATAATGCTATTGTTTATGATAACGACATCAATACTGTTAATATCGAACTTTTCCAAAGATACTGTCTCGATAACGATTTGGAAAATCGGTACCGTTGTGTTTGTTGTAAGAAACCCGTTTCCATGCGTGATAGCTATTCAAGCTGTGGTCATCGTTTAATCTGCGACGCTTGTTATATTAGGTACTTTAACGATGATATTTTAAAGGCACATAAATGGATGCGTGAAGATAAAGTATAGTAAACATGGAGGAATTGTGGTTCGAAATCCTGAATCCGGCAAGCCTGAAGAACTTATAAAGAATAATACGAAAATGGAGGGCAATAACGATGATTAAACTCGAAAACACTGAGGTTATGGGCTGGGAGGCAGCCATCAGAGGCATGCGGAATCCGATGAATTCTTGGGGACAGAATGATAGTTTCTGCAAGCCATCGACGGAGAATTGCTGTGGTTGTCATGACTATGACAAATGTGCTTATATTTTTGAATCGACCGGAAAACCGTATCGAAGAGGCATTGGTCCCAATGATCTTGACCTTATGACTCGTCTTCGCAACGCCGGCACGGATCATCGTAAGTTCATGCAGATGATTACCGTGTATGTTGATATTACGGCTCCGCTGTATTGGTGGAAAGAGTTCGATACCTATAAGGTAGGCACTGTTGCTAATTCCTGTTCTACGATGCATAAGATTGCAGCGAAGGAGTTTACGTTCGACGATTTCAGCCATGAGAAGCTTATAAACTCTATGTGTATGGAGATTCAGGAACAGCATATTCGTTTGAGCCCAATACAAACACTTGCAACAACGATCGAATGCTTGAATGCCTATCGGGATTTATATTTACAGACCAAAGATAAGAAATACTGGTGGCAGATGATTCAGCTTCTTCCTAGCTCTTACAACCAGCGCCGAACGATCATGCTGAACTATGAGGTTCTGGCGAATATATACAAATCTCGTAAGAACCACAAGTTGGACGAGTGGCATGTATTCTGTGACTGGATTATGGGTCTACCCTATTCCGAGCTTATTACCGGAGCATTTGATAAACAGGAGGCTGATAAAAATGATGTTTGATCAATTCAAAGAAGACGGAAGAACTGTCTGTATTCAATTTGAATGCTATAGATGTAAACAAATTGCCTATAGGACTATGGAAGAATGTCGCCCGAAGAACCGTGAGCCGACTTTTCTAAGAGACATGGTACCTCCAAGTGACTGGGGCAATGCTGGGCGATTTGGGTATCTTCTTTGCCCGGAGTGTAAGCAAAAATTCGATGCGTTTATGAAGGGAGAGCCGGTGGAGTGAAACGCAAAACGGCAATCAAGAAACTTATGGGCTATGGAATGAGCAGAAATGAAGCAAATAGGAGACTTACGGCAGCTAACTCCTTAGCACTGTCAAATCGTGTTGCTGTTTTCTTTCTTCTCATATTTTCATGATACAAGAGTACATTCCCAATAGGGGTGCCTTATTAAATTGATAAGGCATATGATATTTAAAAGAAAGCAGGTATGTTGAATGGAGGATATTAATAATGACAAATCGAAATGACTATGCAAAGAATTTCATTATTCTTGACGCGGAAGACATGAGAAGACTTATGTATGGAAAGCCAGTTCCTGTAGACACTACGGAATACTATCCATCCTTGATACTACTCACGGAAGATGGTTTTACCAATTTACAAGCTTTTCTTGAGGGCGGTGATTCAATTGATTAAAACTTTCGTTAAGAAACCTGTCAAAGTCCAGGCAGTTCAATGGACTGGGGATAATTTCAAAGAACTCAATGATTTCGTTGGATGCTGTTACTATACATATTCTTTACATGACGAGCATTCGGTAATTATCGAAACACTCGAGGGAAATCACTACGCAAGACAAGGCGACTGGATTATCCGAGGAGTTAATGGTGAATTTTATCCATGCAAGCCTGATATTTTTGAAAAGACATATGAGGAGGTAACTCATGATTGAACGAACTGTAACTATTAAAGGTAGAGAAGAGGATGTTTCTACTGTACTTAAGCTTCTTAGGCATATGGAATATCTTGGAGACGTTGGAGCAAGTAGAAATATTGTAGTACGGGTCGACGGAGACGGTTATGGTCGAATTCATGTAACAGATGAAAGCGGAGAGAAGCTAGATAATGACCGCTATAGTACAAAGCAATTCTCTAGTATGGGTGCTATTGTTGAAGTTTACGATATTGGTTAAAAGGAGAATGATATCTTTATGTGTAGACTCGAAGCACCAAAGCCTTGCCCATTTTGTGGCGGAAAATCCATTATTGATGTATGCTTGGATAGAATGTACATCCGACCATACCATAAACGAACTTGCAATATGAAGTATTTGGACACTTGGCTTATATCTAGTATGCCAATTGAAAAGCAGATAAAAACTTGGAATAAAAGATACTGATTTAAT